>Ga0055458_10000180_pt1 | contig 12138 bp, 10 predicted proteins | sample Joice_CattailNLB_FD_57687 | JGI IMG/M metagenome (GOLD analysis project Ga0055458, IMG submission 57687) | Wetland microbial communities from San Francisco Bay, California, USA, that impact long-term carbon sequestration - Joice_CattailNLB_D2 | ecosystem: Environmental > Aquatic > Marine >...
CCCGGCGTTACCGTTGTAGAGATCGGAGCCGACGGCGGGAAAGGGTGATTCGGAGGCCAGCAGCCCGCGACCGGTCATGTAGAGCACCCTGGCCAGATCGTCGGTCGCGAAGCGGCCGTTTTCCGCCGTGGCCGCCAAGGCGGTCTGGTAAGTGAAGGTGTTCTTGTTGTTGAGATAGACGTTCAAGATGCCGACCAGCAGGAACAGCGAGATCGCCGTCCCCACCATGATGCTGAGGATCGTAAACCCCGCGTTTTTCCCTCTCGTGCGATACATGGCTGATCTCCGCGGTCATTCGCCGGTGCCTGGAAGGACCGTCATCACAAGCTCCTCGGTCGTCGCCGCCCCTTGGTCGAAATCCATGTTCGCCTGCCAGCTGACGGTGATGGCGAAGCTGGAGCCGTCGGTGCAGGCATCCGCATCGGCGGGATCCGCATCGTCGTTGCAGACGACGCTCAGGTCGCCGTTCGGCAGCAAATCGGTGATACCGTCGACGCAGCTCACCTCGTAGAGATCGAATGCCGCCATCTGATCGGCGGTGCAGCTCGTGGCGGCAGTGGCGCCCGCGGTCGAGGCACAAAGGATCGCCGGCGGGGCGCTGCAGTCCGGGGCCGTACCGACCACATATCGGTCGTAGTAAACGCCGATGAGATTGGCGCGCATGCGCTCTGCCAGCTCCGATGCCTTGAGACTGGCGATCGAGCGATAATTCGCGCTGGTCGAGGTCTTCAGGGAGCTGAGCTGCATCGCCGCGACGCCGAGCAGACCAACCGATAGCACGACCACCGCCACCATGGCCTCTATCAGCGTTCCGCCCCGCTGGCGCCGGGCGTGCGCTGCTCGCTTTTCGCCGATCATGTCGCGGTCTCCTTACATTTGTTTATTCGGGACATTTGTTTATCCGGGGTCGGCCTGAGCTCGACACGACAAGACAACGCTTTTCCCCCCCGATGCTGAGGGCGACGGTACCGCTCTGCTGGGGGTGGCCCGCGTCTATGAGGCGGCTGCGTCCCGAACTGTCATAAGAGATGTAGTCGGCAACATCCTGGTCGCCGGCGATGACCAGGTTGCCGCTGGCTCCCTCGTTGACGGCCAGGATGCGCTCGCCGGAATCCACCCGAGCGTCCGCGTCGTCGTCGACGAACACCAGCCGGCCCTGGGCCCAATCGCCGCTGGTGGTGCAGTCGGTCGAATCGGCGTTTTTCTTGCAAACGGTTACGCGCGTTTCGCGCTTGAGCGCCTCGCTGCGTGTCAGAAGCAGGTCGTGCAGGAGCTCGTTGGACGCACTGGTGAGCTGGTTTCTGTTTATGATCGCCTCAAAACTCGGCGCGGCAACGGTCAATCCGATCGCCAAGAGCGAGACCGTCAACATGAGCTCGACGAGGGTGAAGCCTCTCATCTCAGCGTCCATACGCTTGCTCTTCGGTCGATGTCATTGTATGTATCCCATTGCTGTCGAGGGTGCCGCCGCGCCCGCCGGGCGGCGGGCACCACTCCTCGTCCATGGCGTCATTATCATGGCTTATCGGGTCTTCGAATGAGAGTAGGGTCACAAATCGACGAGGTGAAGCGCAGGGCACCCGATCACGGCTCCGGATCCGGCAAGCGTGCGGGACGATGATCGGACTGGACCCGGCGTTACGCGCCAATCGAGAATTCCAGTCCGCCCTGGTGCGGATGGGATTTTGGGCGTTCGGGGTCGTCTATGTCGGAAGCGTCGGGACAACGGGCTACTACCCGGTCGATTGGACCTGTTTTTTTGCCTTTTTCGGGGCCTATTTCCTGTTCTTTGGCGGCATGCTGATCAGCGTGCTGATCCGGCCCCAGTGGCTGGCCCGTCAGTACCTGGGGCTCGTTCTGGATATCACGGCCGTCAGTCTGGCGATCTATCTCACCGGCGATGTCAGTCCCTTCTACCTCATCTATATCTGGATCTTCATCTATGCCGGTACCAGGTACGGGCGCAGCCACCTGATCTTCGCCTCCGTGTTGAGCCTGATGGCCTGCGCTCTGACGCTGATCGTCCTCGACGACTGGCGAGCTTATCCTTACGAGGCCGTCTTCTTTCTGCTGCTCCTGGTTCTGCTTCCCATGTATCAGAACTCTCTCCTGCGCAAGCTTCAGGATGCCAGACGGGAGGCGGAAATCGCGAACCGGGCGAAGGGGGATTTTCTGGCGGTCATGACCCACGAGCTGCGCACCCCGTTGACCGGGGTCGCAGGAATGGCCCACCTGCTGCAATCCACGAAGCTCAGCATGGAGCAGCGTGAGTACGTCGACTCCATCAGCAGCTCCGCGGAGTTGTTGCAAGCGCTGATCGGCGATGTCCTCGACCTTTCGAAGATCGATGCCCATAAGCTTCAGCTCGAGTCCATCCCCTTCGATCTTCGCGCCAGTATGCAGGAGGTGTGCGCCGCCCTGGTGAGCCAGGCGCTTGCCAAGGGCCTCGATCTGATCCTTTGCATCGACCCCGAGATTCCGGACGAGCTGATCGGTGATCAGTTTCGCGTGCGCCAGATCCTCTTCAATCTGATCGGTAATGCCATCAAGTTCACGGACCGTGGCGAGGTGAGGGTGCGCGCGGCGCCCTGTTTCTCCGATGACGAGATGCCCCGGCCTCATCTGCTGCTGGAGGTGGAGGACACGGGTATCGGCATCCCCGAGGACAAGCTCGACGAGATCTTCGAGAGCTTTCGGCAGGCGGACGACTCGACGGCCCGGCGGTATGGCGGCACCGGGCTTGGCATGACCATCGCGCGCGACCTTACGCGGCTGATGGGGGGGCGTATAGGTGTCGAGAGCGAAGTCGGAAAGGGTTGTCGCTTCTGGGTGCATCTGCCCCTGCGGCCGCAGTCGAAGCCGGTGGCGTCGGCGGGTCGGCAACCGAGGATCGACGGGCTGCGGGCGCTGGTCTTCGAGAACAGTGCCACGAGCAGGGAGCTGATCATGCAGACCCTTCGAGATGTGGGAATGAAATGCGCGCCGGTGCCGAATATCGCCCACCTGGGTCGCATGAGGATCCGGAGACGGGGCGTGGACCTCCTCATTGTCGCCGACTCGCCCGATCGTCAGGACTTGCCGGAGCTGCTCGATCTGTTCCACCGGGTGCTCGGTTCTCAGATTCCCTACCTGTTGCTCACATACGGCGCCAGACGCTCCGATCGACAAACCGTCTGCGGGAACTGCCTGAACAAACCCTTCCTTGCTCGGGACCTGATCGATCGTGTGCGCCAGGCATTGGGTGAGGAGCGACCGGCGCCGGTGCAAGGGTTTCGTATCCTGGTAGCCGAGGACAATGCCATCGCTGGAAAAGTCGTCAAGATCTTGCTGGAGAAACAGGGTTGGGTGGTGACCCTGGTCGGCGATGGAGAGCAGGCCCTGAACTGCGCTCGCGCCGAGTCCTTCGTCCTGGCGCTGATCGACGTTCACATGCCGAAGGTCGATGGGATGGAGCTTACTCGGCTCTACCGCTCGGCGGAGAAGCCGGGGGAGCGGCTGCCGATTGTCGCCCTGACGGCGAGTGCGTCAGACGATGTCAAGACCCGATGTCTCGAGGCGGGAATGGACGACTTCCTGGGAAAGCCGGTGAAACCACGGGAGCTTAGCGCAATCGTGGAGCGCTACGCGGACGTCGGCCGGGGGGCAGCACCCCGAAGCCGTTGATCGCGGCTTGAGCAAATCGTTGCGCAAGCTCCAGCTTCCGTATCCGCTCAGATGGATGCCCTCTTCCAGCGCATACAGCCGCGATCCCAATGGAAGGTCGTGAACGGGTTGCCTCACCCCGCGGCCTGGAGTTGACCTGCTCTCGGCGCGGTCGCGGTGCGTACGGCTTGGCGGTGCTCGAGGCGTTTGTCGACGATGTTCTTCAAGGCGATCAACAGTCCCAGTCCGATGAAGGCGCCGGGGGGCAATATGGCGAGCAATGCTCCATGGAAGTCGGTTCCGAGGCTCAGGCCGAGCCCCTGAGCGGCATCCCCGAGCAACAGGTCGGCCTGATGGAAGAGCGTGCCCTGCCCCACGAGCTCCCGCAGACCACCGAGGGTAGTGAGCACCAGGGTGAAGCCGATTCCCATGCTCAGGCCGTCCACCAGGGCACGGTCTATCGGATTCTTGGAGGCAAAGGCCTCGGCGCGGCCGATGATGGTGCAGTTGGTTACGATGAGCGGAATGAACAGCCCCAGCACCTTGTGGAGCTCGTAGAACCAGGCTTGCATACCGAGCTCCACGGCGGTGACGAAGGAGGCGATCACCAGCACGAACACTGGCAGCCGCACCTCCGGGCGCACCAGGTTGCGGATGAGGGAGACGGTGAGGTTGGACAGCACCAGGACCGCGGTCGTGGCCAGACCCATGCCGAGCCCGTTGGTTGCCGAGGTGGTGGTCGCCAATAGCGGGCACAGCCCCAGCAGAGCCACCAGGGCTTGGTTGTTTCTCCACAGGCCGTCACCTGCAATTTCCAGATAGGACTTGTCGGTCATCGGGAGTCCTCCTTCGCCTGCATCGCCGTCGCCTTCGCCGGCCGCTCGTATAGCGCCGGGCCCTGTTGCCGGACATAGAGCAGGGTGTTCTTTACCGCCTTGACGACGGCTCGGGGGGTGATGGTGGCGCCGGCGAACTGGTCGAAGACTCCGCCGTCGCGCTTTACCTTCCACTTTTCCACGGGCGGGTTGCCGAGGGACTTGCCGTTGAAGCCCAGCACCCAGTTCGACTTGGCGATCTCGATCTTGTCGCCGAGCCCGGGAGTCTCCCGGTCCGAGAGCACGCGCACGCCTCCCAGGGTCCCGTCAGCGAGCACCGACACCAGCAGGTGAATGGGGCCCGCGTAGCCATTCGGAACGACCGGATCGAGCACCAGCGCCAGTGGCTTGCCGCCGCTGCGGATACGATAGACGTGCGTTGTCTCCGTGCCCAGCAAGTCGGGGTCGCTGACCTCGCTCCGGTCCTCGAGAGGATCGTTGTCCATGCGCTCGTGAGGGATGATGACCTTCAAGGTGCGCAACACGGCTTCACGCTCGTTGGCGGCGATTCGCTCCTTTGTCAGCTCGTGGGTGACGGCCACCAGACCGACGCCGCCCGCGGCGAATGCCCCCAGGATTAAGCCGGCGATGAGGACAGGTGCCTTGCTCATCGGGAGCCCTTGCCATGGCCGAAAACGCGGGGCTGGGTATAGTAGTCGATGGTTGGGGCGGCGATGTTCATGAGCAGAACGGCGAAGGCTATCGCGTCCGGATAGCCGCCCCAGGTCCGGATCACGAACACCAGCACGCCGATCGATGCTCCGAAAATGAGCTGACCTTTGCGGGTGGTGCAGGCAGTCACGGGGTCGGTGGCGATGAAGAAGGCCCCCAGGATGGCCCCGCCGCTGAACATGTGGAAGGCGGGGAAGGGGTGGGTCTGAGGGTCCAGGGACCAGAAGAAACCGGCGGTGAGGAGCAGGCCCAGCAGCATGGACACCGGGATGTGCCAGCTGATGACCCGCCGCCAGAGCAGGAACAGGCCCCCGAGCAGGAACCAGTTGCCGACCCACTCCCATCCGCGGCCGCCGAAATCCCCCCACAGGGGGCTGCTGCGGATTTCCTCGATCATGCGATTCTGGTCGAGCTGGGTGCGCATCGTATCCAGGGGCGTGGCCATGGTGATGGCGTCCCAGCCGAGGCCCTCGGGCGGCATCCCGGTGAAGGCGAGTCGCAACGAGTCGGTGAAGCTCAGGGTGTGATCCGCCAGCATCTGTGGCGGGAGCCAGCTCGTCATGGCCAGGGGATAGGAGATGAGCAGGAAGACATAGCCCGCCATCGCCGGGTTGAAGGGGTTGTAGCCCAAGCCGCCGTAGAGCTGCTTGACCACCAGGATGGCGAAAAATATCCCCACGAGCGTAAGCCACCAGGGCAGCGTGGGAGGCACGGCGAGGGCGAACAGCAGGGCCGTGACCAGGGCGCTCAGGTCGTTCAGGGTAGGTAACACCGGACGTCCGCGTAGCTTGAGTGCGGCGGCCTCGGCAACGACCGCGAACAGGCAGGCGAGGACCATATTGATGGCTACCCCCCAGCCGAAGTACCAGATCAAAGCAACGGTGCCGGGGATCAGCGCCAGGATGACCTGCAGCATGACCCGGTCGACCCGGTTGGGCCGGGTGCCATGCGGGGAGGAGAGAATGACGCTGGCCATGACCTGCCCTCAGTCCTCGCCCGCGGCTTGCGTCGCTGCGGTTTCGGCGGCTGCCCGCCGCTTCTCGGCCACATCGATTTGCCGTTGCTGCGACGGCGTCAAGTCTCGGGTGTTCTTCGGTCCGACACCCTGCTCGGCGAGCGCTGCCTTTTTGGCGGCAACGCGCTTCTTGGCCGCTTCGATCGCCGCTTTCTTGGGGTCCTGTGCTACCGCGGTGCCCTTCGGGCCGGTCTCCGCCCTGGCGGCGGCCGGCTCCTTCGACAGGACCTCCTTTTTCTTCCGCAGCTTCGCTTTGCGCTCCTCCTCCAGGCGGATGAGCCGAGCCTCCCTGGCCTCGTGGCGCGCACGCGCATGGCCGGCGGCGCGCTTCTCTTGCTCCCGCGCCCAGCTTTCGGTCTTGGCATAGCGGTAATACTGCACCAGCGGGATGTGGGAGGGGCAGACCTGGGCGCAGCAGCCGCACTCGATACAATCGAACAAGTTGTAATCCTGCACCTTTTCCAGATCCTTGGACCGGGCGTACCAATACATCTGCTGGGGAAGCAGGTTGGCGGGGCAGACTTCCGCACACTTGCCGCAGCGGATGCACGCAAGCGCCGGTCCCGGGTCCGGCGCTTCATCGGGGGTCAGGGCGAGAACACAGTTCGCCGCCTTGGTGATGGGCACCTGCTCGGAGTCCAGGGTGAAGCCCATCATGGGGCCGCCGAGCACCAGCCTGCGGCCCTCCCCCTGGAGCCCTCCGGCAGCCTGGATCAGGTCCTTGATGGGGGTGCCTATGCGCACCTCGAGGTTCTGCGGCTTCTCGATGCCACGTCCGCTCAGGGTAACGTAGCGTGAGATCAGGGGCTTGCCTTCGAGCACCGCCTCCGCTAACGCGGCAAGGGTGCCAACGTTTTGGCACAGGACCCCGATCTGGGCCGGAATGCCATTCGTCGGCACTTCTTTTCCGGTCAGGATGCGGATGAGCTGCTTTTCGCCTCCGCTGGGGTAGAAGGTGGGGATAGTGCAGACGCAGGCGGAATCCTTGATGTCGCTCTTCGCAACCGCGAGGCACATCGCCTCGATGGCCTCCGGCTTGTTGTCCTCGATGCCGATCAGGCAATCGCGCGCTCCGAGCAGGTGCATGACGATGCTCGCGCCTCGGATGACGAGGCCGGAGCGTTCGCGCATCAGCATGTCGTCGCAGCTGATGTAGGGCTCACATTCCGCGCCATTGACGATCAAAGTACGAATTGGTTGGTGCGGGCCCGGGTTGAGCTTGACGCTGGTCGGGAAGGCTGCGCCCCCCATCCCCACGATACCGGCCCAGCGAATGCGCTCGCGCACCACATCTGGATCGAGATCCTCGTAATTGTCCAAAGGCATAGGCAGCTTGGCCCACTCGTCCAGTCCGTCGGTTTCGATGAGGATGCAGATACCGGCGAGTCCGGATGGGTGGGGGATGGGCCGCTCCTCGATGGCGGTCACGGTTCCCGAGCTGGAGGCGTGGATTGTTGCGCTCACGTAGCCCTGGGGCTCGGCGATCCGCTGGCCCTTGAGGACCCTGTCGCCGACTCGTACCAGGGGCTTTGCCGGCTCGCCGATGTGCTGTCGCAAGGGTATCGTCAGAACGGCCGGTATTGGTGCTCCGGTTACAGGCCGGCCGGTCGACAGCTCCTTCTCGTCGGGCAGGTGGATGCCGCCGTGGAACCGCCATAGCCGCTGCCGAGTCTTGCTGGCGTGGAGCTGCTGCAACCTATTCGCTCCTTTCGCTCAGGCCGTGCCCAGCTGCGGAAGCGGGTGGTGTACAGAAGCGGGATACGGCCACTTCCAGCTACCCGGGTCCTCGCCGATCGGAATCATGTGGATGCACTCTACCGGGCAAGGTGCCACGCAAAGCGCGCAGCCGGTGCATTCGCTGGCGATAACGGTGTGCATCTGTTTGGCCGCACCCAGGATGGCATCAACGGGGCATGCCTGGATGCAGAGCGTGCAGCCGATGCACTCCTCCTCGTCGATCACCGCCAAGGCCTTGGGCTTGTCTTCTCCACTCTCCAGGGGCACGGGGTCCTTGCCGAGCAGGTCGGCAAGGGTCAGAACGACGGCCTCGCCCCCCGGCACGCACTTGTTTATCTTCGCCTCGTCTCTGGCGACGGCCTCGGCATAAGGGCGGCAACCGGGGTATCCGCATTGCCCGCATTGGGTCTGGGGCAGCACGGCGTCGATCTGGTCGGCGATGGGATCGCCCTTGACATGAAAGCGGATGGCCGAGTATCCGAGGAGCAGGCCGAAAAGGGAAGCGAGCACCGCGAAGGCGGCGATGGCGGTCAGCATGCACGCGGTTCCGTCAAGAGGACACCAGTCCGGCGAAGCCCATGAAGGCCAGAGACATGAGTCCGGCCGTGATCAGGGCGATGGCACTGCCCTGGAAAGGCTCCGGCACATCCGCCACGTCCACCCGCTCGCGGATGGCCGCGAACAGGGCGAGCACCAGCGAGAAACCGATGGCGGCACCAAAGCCGTAGAGGGCTGCCTCGACGAAGGTCCGTTGCTCCTGTAGGTTGAGCAGCGCGACGCCGAGCACCGCGCAGTTGGTCGTGATGAGCGGAAGAAAGATGCCGAGCACCTGATAGAGCAGGGGGCTGGTCTTGTGCATCACCGTCTCGGTGAACTGGACCACGGCGGCAATGACCAGGATGAAGGCGATGGTGCGCAGATACTCGATTCCGAAGGGCTCCAGCACGTACTCGTTGACCAGCCACGTGGTGACCGAAGACAGGGTGAGCACAAAGGTGGTCGCCAGCCCCATTCCGGTTGCGGTCTCCAGCTTCTTGGAAACACCCATGAAGGGACAGAGGCCGAGAAACTTGACCAGCACGAAGTTGTTGACCAACACCGTACCGACCAGAATGAGGGCGTACTCTTTCATGAAAATGCAAATCCAGGTGCGCCGAAGGCTCCCGCCGGGACCGCGAGCAGCTCAGAGTCATTCCCGTGATCGAAAATCATTTACCACCATATGGTTGCAGGCGGTGCCGTTACAACGCCGCGTTGGTGGGGGAATCCGCCGGCGGGACGGTTCGGCGGAATCGACCAGCCGGCGCGGCCGACTTAACATTCTAGCGTAACGACTTTCTTGGCGGGGTTGACGATTGTCAGGGTCGAGCATGCTGTCCCCGACTGCCTGCAGCGGTGCTCCATCGCCCAAGAGCCGGTGCTCGTGCCCCCTCATGACCCTGGAGGAACCGGCAAGCCGAGAATAACCGGGCTCAGATCAATCTCAGCTCCACGTCGTAGTCGACGAGCTTGGGATTCGCCGTGACCAGAATCAATCGCTCAGGGCTCGATTCCATCCCGCACCAGACGGGGCGGGATGAACTGTGCAGGCGGGTCCAGCAATGGCAGCTTGCCTAAACGCCATTTGATTGCTATCTCCCAGGCGCTTGCGGCGGACAGGAACAGGCGGTTCTCGGCCTCGGCGAGGAGATCGCGGATAGCGGTCGAGATCCGTTGCGGCGAAATCAGCGCCCACAGCCAGACGTGGGTGTCGAGAATGTTGACCGTATGCATGGTCGACCCCATTGGGTATGGGTTAGTCGTCACGATGATGGACTTAGTCGGGAAATATCGCAAATCCAGCCTGTATTTCTTAGCAACGATTTACAAATAACTCAAACATCTTGCGTAGGTTGGGCCGACGAAGGAGGACCAACAATCAATGGGTTGACGAACAATCTTTGTTGGGCCTCGTGCCTCGGCCCAACCTACCTGTTCAGGTTGTTTTTGAACTGTCCCTTACTTGGCAACGGCCTACAGCCATCCGGTCCGAGCCGGGTTTTTTTGCATACAATCCAGCCTGCAGCAGAGTCAGTTGATCATACAGTTCCTCCGCCAGGACCTGCGTGCGCGGTTGCGGGCTGGCTCAACTTACCAGTCGGTGAGCACGAAATCCGGACCTTGCTTGCTCAAACCAGGTTTTCCGACAGGATGGATACCGCCAATCGGCGTGGTGGGAGGGGCGCCCGCGAATGGATACGCCGGGCCAATTGCTTTGGTCCTTCGATAACTACCCAGCAGTCGAGGTATCTTGGTATGACGCCCTTGCGTACTGCCGGTGGCTCGGCGCAAAGCTTGGTCTCGACATTCGCCTGCCGACAGAGTGGGAGTGGCAATGGGCCGCAGTCGCAGATACGGACCAAGAATACCCCTGGCCCGGCCCCTGGTGCGGCGCGCGCGCAAACAACGTAGACTCCGGCGTTGGACGCACTGTTGCGGTGGGCCTTTACCCCCTGGGCCGCAGTCCTTTCCACGTCGATGACATGACCGGCAACGTGTGGGAGTGGTGCTTGAATGAATACGACAATCCGGCAAGTGTCTCCCTGGATGAGACCCATACTCGTGTGCAGCTCGGTGGGTCCTGGTTTACCAATCAGGCGGACTGCCGCGCTGCTGCCCGCGGCGGCCCCGGTCTGCCGAGCCGTCATGTACCAACCTTTCGCAACCACGGCGTCGGTTTTCGCGTGTGTTGTCTATCCCGGGCAATCGGGGGGAATGGGGACAAGGATCGCCCGGGAGCGCATGGAATGGTACCCGACGGTGCCCCGACGGATGTCAAAGTGCCCCACGTCCATCTTCCCACTGCCGACGGCCAGCTGAACGGGCTCGGTTTTCCCAGGCTGCCACTACCGCAGGACAGCGGCGCCAACCTGGCTGCCCCGGTAGCCGCAGAGGCTTCCTCCCGATCGGATCAGTACGGCCCGCTCGGCGACCGGCTAACCGAAGGACTACCGGCGCAACTAGATGAGCCGTTGAAACTGCGCCAGGATGAGGGGCGGAAGACTGTCCCCGTGCACTTCGAGTACTGGACGGGTGTGCGGTACCTTTTCCTGGTAAACGCCAGGCTGATAGGCTGGTGGGATGCGGAAGGACGTGCGTCGGAGTCATGGAGCACGCTGCCGATGGAACAGTTTACTGCCACGGACGGCTGTCCTGCCTTTCGCACTACGGTGGAGCTGGACGACAGCCAGGTGGGTCAGCAGTTTCGTTGGGGTGTTGCCGTGGACACAGCGGTCGAGCCCGACCGTTGGGGCATCCCGATGGAGGTGAGTGAGGCGGACTCGCTGGCGCGGGAACGGCGATTCACCCTCCAGGCTTCCGGCCAGACCGAGCGCTATTTCCTCACCCACTGCCGGCATCTCGGGGCCAACAAGCTTTTTGTGGAGGGGCAAGACCGACCCGGAATTCGCTTCGCCGTCTGGGCGCCGAACGCCCAGGCCGCGGAGCTGGTCTTCGGCGGCCGGGAGGGCGGCTACATCTACCCGGACGGCAGGGGTATCAACGAGCAGCTTCCTCGGGTCGCCATGAGTCGGAACGAGGATGGTGTCTGGTCGACCGACGGTGCCGTGGAGCCAGCTCTGGCGGATTTTGCCGAATTCGACCACCAGCCCTATATGTATCGCATCACCCGGGATGACGGCTCGGTGGCTTACCGCACCGACCTCTACTCCCGTTGCCAGATCGGCAGCGGACGGGTGGATCCCGCGTATGACGACGCTTGGAGCGGCAGCCGGCTGGACGTGGACGGCGCCAAAAGCTGCTCGGTGATCATGGATCCGGAACGAGTGCTCCGGCCTTTTCGGCAGCTGGATGACCAAGGCCAGCCGGTCTGGCCCGAGACCGAATGGGACAGCACCGAAGAGTTTTGGGCTGATGAATTCGATCCTCGGCGTCCCTTACCCACCCGCCTGCAAGATCTTGCCATCTACGAGCTGCACGTCGACGGTCTCGGCGTCGGTCGAAACCCCAGGGGCAGACTCGAGGACGCAATCGACATTCTGGACTACCTCAAGGATCTCGGCATCAACGCGGTGGAGCTGCTACCGTTGTCCGAGTTCGAGGGCTGGGCGGAATGGGGCTACGGTACGTCCCATTACCTGGCGGTGGAATACGCCGCCGGTGGCCGCGACCAGTTCAAGCATTTCGTCCGGCAATGCC
>Ga0055458_10000192_pt1 | contig 11770 bp, 11 predicted proteins | sample Joice_CattailNLB_FD_57687 | JGI IMG/M metagenome (GOLD analysis project Ga0055458, IMG submission 57687) | Wetland microbial communities from San Francisco Bay, California, USA, that impact long-term carbon sequestration - Joice_CattailNLB_D2 | ecosystem: Environmental > Aquatic > Marine >...
AAGCCCGTACGATGGTTTCACCTCTACCTGGGCCATCACACCACTGGATTGCTCCCGTGCGGTGACGCTGAGGAGCCCATCCGCATCCACCTCGAAACTGACCAGGATGCGTGCCGCGCCCGCCACCATTGGCGGGATGCCGCGCAGCTCGAAACGCGCCAGCGAGCGGCAATCGGCCACCAACTCGCGCTCGCCCTGAAGCACGTGGACGGCCATGGCGGTCTGGCCGTCCTTGAAGGTGGTAAACTCCTGGGCTCGGGCCACCGGGATGGTCGTGTTGCGGGGAACGATCTTCTCCACCAACCCCCCCATCGTCTCGAGGCCAAGAGACAGGGGAATGACGTCCAGCAGCAGCAACTCGTCAGCACCTTTGTTGCCGGCGAGGATGTCCGCCTGCAAAGCGGCACCAATGGCCACTACCCGATCGGGATCTATATCCACCAGTGGCGGAGTACCGAAGAGCTCGGCCACACGCTCGCGCACCCGTGGAACCCGCGTGGAGCCGCCGACCATCACCACGTCCTTCACCTCGCCGGGACGCAGTCCCGCGTCGCGCAGGCAACGACGGCAGGCGGCGACGGTTTTGGAGATAAGCGGATCGACCAGGGCATCGAAAGTTGCGCGATCCAGCTCGCCTTTCCACCACCTCCCGTCGGGTAGCTCGGTGCACAGGGACACCCGGTCCGTCTCGCTCAGCGCCTCTTTGGCCGCGCAGGCGTCGCGTATCAGCCGACGCAGGACGACGTGGGAAGCGTCGCCCTGAATGCCTGCCTGCTCCATGATCCAGCGGGCGACCGTACGATCGAGGTCGTCTCCCCCGAGGGCAGAGTCGCCGCCGGTGGCAAGTACCTCGAATACCCCACGTCGCAGGCGCAGGATGGAGATGTCGAAGGTGCCGCCGCCGAGGTCGTAAACGGCGTGAAGGCCATGGACTTCCTTGTCCAGGCCGTAGGCCACGGCCGCGGCCGTGGGCTCGCTCAAAAGTCGAAACACCTTCAGCCCCGCCAGGCGAGCGGCATCCTTCGTAGCCTGACGTTGAGCCTCGTCGAAGTAGGCGGGGACCGTGATGACGACCCCCGAGAGCTCACCGCCAAGGGTCGATCCCGCCCGGGCGGCAAGCACTTTGAGAATCTCGGCCGACACCTCTATGGGGCTCAGGTCTCCGCGCCGGGTGCGGATTCGCGGAACGCCGGTATCGCTCTGGACGAACTCGTACGGAAGGCGCGAGCCCAAGCGCTTTACGTCATCGAGCCCGCGACCGATGAGGCGCTTGGAGGAAGCGACGGTGTTCAGTGGGTCGTCGGTGGCAGCCGCCTTCGCCTCCTCTCCGACGATCACCGCATCCTCGGTGAAACGCACCACGGATGGCAGCAAATGGCGTCCGTGGGCGTCCGGCAGGGTATCGGCGGAGCCACTGCGCACGGTGGCTACCAGGGAGTTCGTCGTCCCCAGGTCAATCCCCGCCGCAAGGTGATGCCGATGAGGTACCGCGGACGAGCCGGGCTCCGAAATCTGTAGCAGTGCCATATTTGGTTTTATTGGCGCTCGGTTACGCCGAATGCCGGATACGAGCGAACAATCCCGGGTTACAGCAGCTCGTCCAGCTCCGCCTCCAGGTTCTCAGCCTCCACCCGGCACTTGGCTACGAATTGCAGCTTGCGTACCAGCTCCGCTGCCGCTTCCAGTTCCTGTGCGGACGGATTCTCCAAGTGCGCTTCGAGCTGCTCGAGGAGCTCGCCGGTTTGTGCAGCGAGACGGTCCAGCACCGCACCGACGGCGGCAATGGGGTCCGACTGGTGCTTGACCTCCGACAGTGCCTCGCGCAGTTCCATCTGCTCCATCAGGAAGGCCATGTCCCGGGTCGTCTCCTCCCGGCCCCCGGAATCACCCCTATGCAGCGAGAGTAGGTAACGCGCACGCTCCAAAGGGTCCTTCAGGATGTTGAACGCCTCGTTGACATGTGTAGAAGCCTGCATGGACAAGCGCTTCTCCCGGTCTCCCGCCCCCGCATACCGGTCTGGGTGCAGCGCGCTCTGGAGGGCGCGATAGCGCTCCGCCAGCAGGGAGCCATCCACCCGGAAGCTCACGGGCAACCCGAAGAGCTCGAAGTGGTTCTTGGAGAAATCGAGCACGGCCGAAACTGCGCCGAAGACCCTGGCCTCAGGAGATTGCCGGAAAATGATATACCGGGCTGCGCCTGATTTTCGCTCGTATTCGAGGCGCGCCAGCCGGCGCAAAGCGGGCTATGTAACGGCTGGCACGACGCGGAAGACGGTCGAGAAGACAAGCAGGCCGATATCTCATTTTGCAGGAATCGCCTTAGACGTTGAAGCTCTCGCCGCAGCCGCAGGCGTCCTTGACGTTGGGATTGTTGAACTTGAACCCTTCGTTGAGGCCCTCCCTGGTGTAGTCGAGCTCGGTCCCGTCGAGGTAGAGCAGGCTCTTGGGGTCCACGATAACCTTGACCCCCTGGTCCTCGAAAACCTGATCGTCAGACTCCAATTCGTCTGCAAACTCGAGCACATAGGCCATGCCGGAGCAGCCGGAAGTGCGCACGCCCAGGCGCAGACCCAGCCCCTTGCCGCGGTTGGCGAGAAACTTCCGGACATGATCCGCCGCGGCCGGTGTCATTGTGATACTCATTTCGTCAACTCCGTGGAGAACACGAGGGGTCGGCCCGACGGCACCCGCTCACTTCGCTGTCTCCGGGCGCGCCTCAAGCACCCCGCTTCTCTTCGTAATCCTGGATAGCCGCCTTGATGGCGTCCTCGGCCAATACCGAGCAGTGAACCTTGACCGGCGGCAGCGCCAGCTCATCGGCGATGTCCTGGTTCCTGATCTGTTGGGCCTCATGCAGGGACTTGCCCTTGACCCACTCGGTCAACAGGCTGCTCGAAGCTATGGCCGAACCGCAGCCGTACGTCTTGAAGCGGGCATCCTCGATGATGCCTTGGTCGCTGACTTTGATCTGCAGACGCATGACGTCCCCACACGCCGGCGCCCCGACCATGCCGGTGCCGACGCTCTCATCCTCGTTGTCGAACTTGCCGACGTTGCGCGGGTTCTCGTAATGGTCCAAAACTTTTTCGCTGTAAGCCATGATCTGTTACCTCATCGAAGGCCCTGCGCTCTGCTCGCCGTGCGCTGGACAAACCTAACCTAACCAATCGGTGGTCGCGTCAGTGCGCCGCCCACTGCACGGTGCTCAGATCGACGCCGTCTTTGTACATATCCCACAAGGGCGAGAGCTCGCGCAGACGGGCTACCTGGGTGCGAATCTTCTCGACCGCATAGTCCACCTCCTCGGCAGTGGTAAAACGCCCAAGGGTCAAGCGGATAGAACTGTGCGCGAGCTCGTCCTCACGGCCTAGCGCACGCAGGACATAACTCGGCTCGAGGCTGGCGGAAGTACAGGCGGAGCCCGACGAGACCGCTAGATCCTTGAGAGCCATGATCAGAGATTCGCCCTCCACAAAGGCAAAACTCACGTTCAGGTTCCCCGCAACCCGGTGATCTTCATCGCCGTTCAGGAACACCTGCTCCATATCCGCGAGGCCGTTCCACAGGCGTCGACGCAAGGCGAGCACGCGCTCGTTCTCCGCCGCCATCTCCTCATGGGCGATGCGGAAGGCTTCGCCCATGCCAACGATCTGGTGCGTCGCGAGGGTGCCGGATCGCATTCCGCGCTCATGGCCGCCACCGTGCATCTGCGCCTCCAGGCGTACCCGAGGCTTGCGCCGCACGTAGAGCGCTCCTACGCCCTTGGGGCCATAAATCTTGTGAGCCGAAAAGGACATGAGGTCGACCTTCATCCGCTCCAGGTCGATGGGAACCTTCCCGGCGCTCTGGGCGGCATCGACATGGAACAGGATCTTGCGCGCGCGGGTCAGCTCGCCGATACCTGCAATATCCTGGATGACGCCAATCTCGTTGTTCACGTGCATGATCGAGACGAGGATGGTGTCGTCCCGCAAGGACGCTTGCAACTTGGACAGATCGATGAGCCCATTGGGCTGCGGGTCCAGATAGGTAACATCGAACCCTTCGCGCTCCAGATAGCGGCAGGTATCCAGCACGGCCTTGTGCTCGGTCTTGCTGGTGACGATATGTTTACCGCGCTTTTGGTAGAAGTGTGCAACGCCCTTGATCGCCAGGTTGTCCGACTCGGTGGCGCCGGAGGTCCAAACGATTTCCTTCAGATCGGCGTTGACCAACTCGGCAACTCGACGACGGGCCTCGCCCACCGCATCTTCCGCCTCCCAGCCGAAAGAATGGGAGCGGGATGCCGGATTGCCAAATCTTCCCTGCGGGGTAAGGTAGCTACACATCTTCTCCGCAACCCGGGGATCGACAGGGGTGGTCGCCGAGTAGTCCATGTAAACGGGTAGTTTCATCTCGCAGGCTCCGAAACGCTTGGCACACCTCTCGACTGCTCAGGCACCGGCTCTCAGGCCCCCGGCCCCGAGGCTGTCGGTCCTGACCTCGGGTCCCCGCCGGTCCTGACGCCTGGCGATTTCTTGTACGCCCTTGCGGTCCACGAGATCCTGCAGACTGATACGGTTGAGGTATTCGTAGATGCGGGCACTGAGATCATGCCAAAGGTCGTGGGTCAGGCAAGGTCGCTCGTTCTGACAGTTATGGGCACCTCCGCAACGCGTAGTGTCCACGTTCTCGTCCACGGCGGAGATGACTTCCGCCACGTGGATCTCCGACGCATCTCGCGCCAAATTGTAGCCCCCCCCGGGACCGCGCACGCTCACGACGAGTGATTGCTTGCGCAGCCTCGCGAAAAGCTGTTCCAGGTACGACAGGGAGATACCCTGGCGCTGCGCGATGTCGGCCAGCGCAATCGGTCCCTTACCGTGGTGGATGGCCAAATCCAACATCGCGGTGACGGCATAGCGCCCTTTGGTAGTCAATCTCACGAGTGATTCGCTCCTGCCTGGACGAGGTGCCAAAAGCCTACAATAACCAACTCATTCGGTCAAGTATTTAAGAACAGATCGACGGCCCCTGGACGCTTCTTCAGCTACCGATCAACGCCGAGCTTTAGAAACGATCCGAATATTAGCAATGGTGATTGTTGCGTCCAAGGAAAATTCGTGCTTAACGGACGTCGGATAGCCCATGCGCACCCTCCTGGCCAGTTTTGCCCGGCCGGTGCTCTACCTCCGCCTCGTCCCCCACCGACTGGATTTCACACGCCTCGAGATCCGGTAGATGGTCAAAGTGCCCGCTGATCCCCCGTTGCTCCAAGACCTGGGACAGTGCCTCGATGCGCTGGTCGAGGGCGTGGATATGGTCCAGCATCAGGTTGACGGCATTGGCAACCGGATCTGGAGCATCCTTGGTGGCGCCGTAAGCGTCGAAACCGATGCGCTCGGCGGTCGCCGCGCGGCGCGCGCGGGCCTCGTCGGTCGCGGGAGACTCCACGACATGGCCCGGCACACCGACCACCGTGGTGCCGGGCGGCACCGATTTGACCACCACCGAGTTCGAGCCGATGCGCACGCCGTCGCCGATCTCGATCGGCCCCAACACCTTCGCCCCGGCGCCGACGACCACGTCTCGTCCCAGCGTTGGATGGCGCTTGCCCTTCTCCCAACTGGTGCCGCCGAGGGTTACGCCGTGATAGAGGGTGCAGTCGTCGCCGATGACAGCAGTCTCCCCGACTACCACTCCCATGCCGTGGTCGATGAAGAAGCGCCGACCGATCCGCGCACCGGGGTGGATCTCGATCCCGGTAAAAAGGCGCGCCACATTGGAGAGAAACCGGGCCAGCCATCTGAAGCCGCCATTCCACAGGGCGTGGGTGACGCGGTGCATGAGGACGGCGTGCAGACCCGGGTAGGTAGTGAAGACCTCGAATGCATTGCGGGCGGCGGGATCTCGCTCGAATATGCACTCGATGTCCTCACGCAAACGCACGAACATCTGGATGCTCCATGACTCCTCAGGTCTGCCCGGACCCGGCAGCGCCGGACGGGGTGGTCGGGCCTTGGGGGGACGGCGCCGCCTTGCGGACGCGATCGGATGCCTTCTTGCCCTGCGCTGCACTCAGAATTCCGCGCAGGATATTGAGCTCGATCGAGTCGGGGCGTGCCCGGTTGAACAGTCGCCGCAGACGCCGCAACAGCATCCGAGACTGCGCCGGATCGCTGAACCCCGTCTCCGCCATAGTCTGCGCCAAGTGGCCGTAAAACCCCTCCATGGCCTCTGCCGTCGCCACCTCCCTTGGCGTCCCTTTCCCCGGCAGTCCCACGCCTTCTCGCCAGATACGGTGAATCTCGTAGGCGAAGATCTGGGCCGCAGCGGCAACGTTCAGTGACCTGAACGCCGGGTCGGTCGGAATGTGCACGAGGAAGTGGCAACGTGCCATCTCATCGTTCGTAAGGCCAGAGCTCTCGCGCCCCAGCACCAGGGCCACCTCGCCCTCCTGCGCCTCGGTCATGAGCCGCACTGCGCAAGCGCCGGGCTCCAGCAGCGGCCACTCGAGGGAACGCAACCGGGCGCTGGAGCCGATCACCAACCGGCAGCCGCGCAACGCTTCCACCAGATTCCCGTGCACCCGGGCGGTCGCCAGGAGATCGTCTGCGCCGGAGGCACGGGCTACCGCCTCCGCGTTCGGCATCGACCTGGGCGCTACCAGGTGCAGGCGACTCAGCCCCATGGTCTTCATGGCACGGGCCGCCGCCCCGATATTCCCCGGGTGGGTGGTTTCTACCATCACGAAACGGATTCTGTCGAGTACCGCGGAGCTTGGGTTCATCGTGGAGCTTTAACATGCTTACCTGTTCGGGTATGGTTCGCGCCATGCATCCCATGCTCAACATCGCTACCCGGGCCGCGCGCAGCGCCGGCCGCATCCTGCTACGCTACTATGAGCGCACCGACCACATCGCCGTCACCAGCAAGAACCGAAACGACTTCGTGAGCGAGGTGGACCGCGGTGCCGAGGCGGCCATCATTCAAGAGCTGCGCAGCAAATATCCGGACCACGCCATCCTCGCCGAGGAGAGCGGCGAGCACCGGGGCGGCGACTTTCAATGGGTGATCGATCCCCTGGACGGCACCACCAACTACCTGCACGGCTTTCCCCAATTCTCCGTGTCCATCGCTCTGAAGTATCGCAACCGCCTGGAGCAGGCGGTGGTTTACGATCCGCTGCGCGAGGAGATGTTCACGGCCAGCCGTGGCCAGGGTGCCCAGCTCAACGACCGGCGCCTGCGCGTGGCCGCGCGCCCGTCCCTGGAGGGCGCCCTCATCGGAACCGGCTTCCCATACCGTGACCACCGCCATCTGGATACCTATCTAGGCATGTTCAAGGCCATAATCCAGGACACGGCGGGCATCCGTCGTCCCGGCTCCGCCGCCTTGGATCTCGCTTATGTCGCCGCCGGCAGGCTGGACGGATTCTGGGAGCTCGGGCTTGCCCAATGGGACGTTGCCGCCGGCGCTCTGCTGATCGGCGAGGCCGGCGGCAAGGTCAGCGACCTGGCCGGCGGCGATCGTCACCTGGATACGGGCAATATCGTCGCCGGGAACATCAGGGTACACCAGGCGATGATCGCCAAGCTGCGGCCCTTTCTCGATGGCTCCCTCGCAGCCTGACGATCCCCGCTTCTTGATGAGGACGTGGTGCCTTGCAAGGAGCGGCGACCCGTGCGACGGCTGTACTCCCTTGGGGCGGGATCCTTCCACGGCACGAGCTCGAAAGCCAGAGCGCGACCGATGCCCTGTTGGTTACACAGCCCGCTCTGCACTGGCTGTAACCCATCGCATACGAAAGGAAGTCCGCCGCTCCGCGGTATCTTCTGCTCCGGCGATCGCCTAAAGGCGGCGGGTCCAGAGCCCCCGTCGAGGACGCCTCCGCGTCAGTAGTCACCGGGTGCGAATTTCACCGACCAACCCGGATTTCTCACCATATTCGTAGATCCAGACGTCTCGAATCCCTAGCTTCCGCTTAACGCCTTCGGCACGCGCAGCCGCTTCCTCTCGATTCGAAAACCCCGAAATTCCGAGGCCAAGCAGCTTGCGACTGGAGTGCGAGGCGCGGATCGGGATCAGCTCCACTTCCACACCCTTGGCGGCGTAGTTGCGCTGTAATGCTTGGGCCTTGCTCTTGCTGGCAACTGCGATCAAGTTGATCGCCCAGTGACCACTCGATGTGCCTTCGCCGGAGTCGGTCATCTCGGATCGCGACGCATCGCCATCTTCCGTCGCCTCGCGTTCGTCGCTTTTCGCCGGAGGCGATACAAGAAGTGTAACCTTTCGGTTGGAAAAACCATCGCTTTGGCGATGTGCCGGGTCCGTCCCTCCGGCGCGGGAGCTATCAGGCACCGGGGTCTCGTCTGCCGGCTCTCCGGAAGGCTCATGCGCGCTATTCTCCAAGACTTCTGCCTGCGACTCCCGGTCCCCAGGGTCATGCTTCCGAGGACGCGGTTCAGGAGCGGGCGCCTCCATTTTCCATCTGCTCGCCGCATTCCGGACGCTGGAGACTCCCGATTCGGCACCCTCCTCACTCCTCGGCCCCGGGCCGGCGTTGGATAAGCGACCACCGACTTCGTTTTCCAGCGCCTCCAGCCAGGATGTCACCAAGGCAAGCTCATATTCCAATTCTCCGATCCGCTCGAAGCGTTGTTCCAACGCCGACAGCCGCCGCTGGATCGTTTCGTCGACCTTGGAGAGTCTCCGATCCAACTCTTGCTCGTTGCGACCGCTTTCAGGGCCCAATCCGTCCATTCGCTCCGACAGCAAGCGCACCGATGCTCGGATGGTTTCGAGATCGGCGGCCAAGTCGTTGACCGTCTGTGCACCAGCGTGTCCCCGAGTGGGGGATTCGACGCGCCACGGAGCGTACAAGACAACCAAAGCAGCGATCGCAGCGGTACCGGTAATGCCGGCGATGGCGAGCTCACGGCGCCAAGAACGGCGTTTGGGAGCTCTTTGGCGTGGTGCTTTCGCCGATCCAGCGGAGTTTTCGCGAGCGAGCGTAGCGCTCGTGAAACGATAAGCTTGCTCGGCAGTCGAAGTATGAGGTCTTTCATCGATGGGACTCTGACCGCCCGCTCCAACCTTGGCGGGGCCATCATCCGCTATCGTATCCAGAATGCTACTGAGATTCTGGTCACGCGCTTTGGAAGGCGGACTGCCATATTGATCTGCCATCATACACACCTCCGTGGTGGCTCCGAGCTTAGGCGTCTCCGGCACCTGTGACCGTGCGCCTCGGCGAAAACACGATCCCCGACGTATCGTACGGGCTAAAGCGGTCTCTACGCTTTCGAGCACAGTTGCGCCGCAATAGCGGTAACTTCGCAGGATGGATAAGCGAAGCGCATCCATCAACCCGATTTTTGCAGAATTTCTACCTGCTTGTACGAGGTTGCCGTTGTCATGCCGACGGTGGCAGACAGAATCCCCTGTCAGGGCTCACCGTGCAGAGCACACGCCAATGAGCCGAAACGCCTCAGCCGCTTTCGCACACCCGGCACGCCCGCCGACCAACCAAAGATTGCCGCTTCTGGTACAGCTTTGCCGGCTCGACACCCCCCAGCGCTAACCGGAGCACATACCGCGTTGTATTTACATCGTATTTTCATATGGCACGAACCCTGCAAAAACCATCTGACCGAGCGCTGCCGAGCTCTCGCATCGTGCCTCCTCGAAGCAGCATGGCAAAAGTACTTGCTCGAGGCACGAGCGCCAACTCGGTGATGCGGTGTACGGCACGCGGCCTAAGTACTTGCGGACTCCAAGCGGGACAACGCTCGGCTTGTTGCTGCAACAAGATCAAATGAAATGTGGAGGCACACTTATGTCTGTATCGATGACGACCAGCCTGACCTGGACCAGGGATGTCACCGGAACGGGTCCACAAGGCAATACGGTGACGCGGAGCAGCGAAGCCACGCCCACGGATTCGGGTTTCAAGCGTACCCTCTCCGTGACAGGGCCCGGGGGCGGCACCGTCACTCGTACGCGTGAGGTCAATCGCGCTTGGGATCCCTCGACCCAAACCTTGACCAAAGAAGTTACCGTAACGGGCACACAAGGCAACACGGTATCGCGACAAAGCGAGATCACACCGACGGACATGGGTTACCAACGCACCGTCACCCTGACCGGACCCGACGGAAGCACCGCGACGCGTACTCGTGAGGTCAGTTACGCTTGGGATCCCTCGACCCAGACCCTGACCAAAGACGTCGCGGTCACGGGGCTCGAAAGCGCAGAGGCAGCAACGGATATGCAGGCATAGTGGCGGCGCCCGCGTACCAGGGCGGAGTTGCTGAGCCTCTCGGTGCTCATTCGAACGGTCGCTGCAGCGCCCGGGGATCTGGTTACTCGATCATCCAAGGGGACGGCGGAATCGCAAGTGCCGTTCCCTTGCAGTGTGGGTGGTCGCGCGAACCTGCGCATGCATGGCGAATCTGATTACCGGTTTTCTGCACCCTGTCGAGCAGACCAACATACTGCCGCACGACGCTGCCCAACCGATGCGGCTCCCCGCGGAAGCATCGGGACAGTTGAAGGAGCGCCCTGCCTGACGCCTCGATTTGATCAGGCGAATGCCGTACACGGGCTCAACGTTTCTCCATGTCGAGCTGAGCACGGCCCCAGAGATCGGCGTTGTCACGGAAAAGGGTATACATGGAAACGTATGCGCTCAGCAGCGCAAGGCCCAGGACGATCCCGGCGGCGGGTTGCAGTAGCCAGGCCATGTCCCTCCAGCCCAACCCCACCAGCGCGATGCCGACCGCCAGGAGCTGGAGCACCAGCTTGAGCTTGTTCAGCCTCCCGGTGGATATGACTACCCCAACACAAGGCGCCATGCTGCGGAACCCCTGCACCGCGAATTCCCGGGCCAAAAGCAGCAGCACCATCCACAGCGGGATCCACTCCGGCCGTGAGCAAGCAAGAAATATCAAAAGAATGTTGGCGAAGATCTTGTCGGCCAAGGGATCGAAAAAGATCCCCAGGTTGCTCTCACATCCCAGCCTCCGGGCTATCCAACCGTCGAAGAAATCGCTGATCGACGCCAGGAGAAACAGCCCGAATGCCGCCCAGTGATAGGTGCCTGCCTCGGACGCGGAAGCCAACAGCCACATCAGCGGCAACAGCAGCAGGATGCGCGAGGCGGTCAGCAGGTTGGGTACCCAGTGCATGTCGCAACGTGATTTTCTTTAAGCCCCTAATAACCCTGTTCCACCTGTAGAAGTCGCAACTTGATCTGTCAGTTGACGGTTTTGACAGCGCGTCTGTCAGGTCAGGTTCAAGCCAATTTCTTCTCCCGCCAGACCTTCTTCCCATCCTCCAATGTGGCCCTCGGGAGCGGCCCCAACACATCTTCCCCAGATGGGCGCACTCCTGATTGTAATATATCAGCCACTCGTCCGGATCGGCCTGTAGGCTGCCCAGGTCCGCGGCAGTGATCGGCGTCTTGCACCTGTACAGTTTGTCGAAGGCCACCTTGGCATAGGTATCGATTTGGCAAAAAATATGCCGGCCATTATCGAGGTCATCTCGATCACTGCCGCTCGCATTACTCACCACATCCGCCTCGTGCGACGTTAACGTCTATTTTGGTGCGGCTCGATCCACTTCCACACCAGCAATGTCCTTATCCGCGAGCCCCGCCCTGTCTCCAATGCCGGCAGATCGACGAATCCGCGCCTCCACGCGAATGGACCTGAGCAGGTCCGGGTTGAGTATCCGGCCGTGTCCCGCACGAGCCGTTGCAATAGCGTGTTGACGGCGCGGTCTTGCT
>Ga0055458_10000193_pt1 | contig 11758 bp, 10 predicted proteins | sample Joice_CattailNLB_FD_57687 | JGI IMG/M metagenome (GOLD analysis project Ga0055458, IMG submission 57687) | Wetland microbial communities from San Francisco Bay, California, USA, that impact long-term carbon sequestration - Joice_CattailNLB_D2 | ecosystem: Environmental > Aquatic > Marine >...
CGCCGGGAGCCGGGAGCGGCGCGGGAGCGGCGCGAGCCGTCGGGCGCCCGCGCTAAGTCCCGGTCTGGCACCCGGAAGGGGCCTTCAGGCGGAGGCGTCATTTGCGTGGCCGGTCCTCGTATGACACGATCCGAGGTCTCGTAAGCTCTGCGGATTGGAGGAACGATGGGAAACTCGAGAAACGAGAAGCCGGGTCCCTGGATCGATCGCCCGGACCCGGAAGGAGCGGACGGAAAGCTGGCCGAGGCGTACGAGACGATCAGCGACGGCCGTCCGCTCGACCACATCCTCGAGATTCACGCTCTCCACCCGCAATCGCTGCTCGATCACTACGCCCTGTATCGCACCAGCATGTACGGCCCGTCGCCGCTCAGCCGCGTCGAGCGGGAGTCGATCGCCGTGGTGGTATCGGCGGTAAACGACTGCTTCTACTGAGTACAGCATCACGGAGCGGGGCTCCGTCGACTCGGCGAGGAAGTGGACTTCATCCAGGGGCTCGTGACCGATTGGCGGGCAGCGGTTGCGGGGAACCTGCGCCTGAGCGCCATCCTGGCCTACGCTGAACGCCTCACGCGAGAGCCTGCCGAAGTCGGCGAAGGGGACGTCGAACGGATGCGGGACGCAGGCCTGGACGACGAGGCGATTCTGCACGTGTGCGAAGTCGCCTCGTACTTCAATTACGTGAATCGGATGGCGGACGGACTCGGAGTGCGGCTCGAGGACGACTGGGCCCACCCGCTCATCCGGATGTCCGGTGAGAGCGCCGGGTGAGGCGACGCTTGGAGGGCCTCGGACCTTGTGCCCCCCCGCACATCGGATAGCTTGAAACCCCCTTCGGCCGGCGCCTCGACGGGCTGGCGCCCGGTCGCTGTTATGACCCGCAACGATGTGGCCTGGACCCTGACTTGAGCGACGAAAGAAGGACGGGGGAGTACCCCGTGGCAGACGGATACAACGCGGGACTCGCCGAGGAGCTGTACGAGAAGGCGCTCCGCGGCAGGGGCGTCGTGCCGCCCTCGCTCGCCGACCTGGCGAGCGGCGTGGCTCTCACCCACACCGGGCGTACTGCCGCGTCACTCACCTCGGAATCCGCGACGCCGGAGCAGCTGCGGATCGCGTCGGCTGCCGGCTCCCTGGTCGAGGCGCTGCGGACCCTGGGACACCTGAACGTGCAGCTGGATCCGCTGGGAACGCCGCGCACGGGCCACCCGTCGATCACGCCGGAGTTTCACGGCATCACGTGGGCGGACCTCGCGACGATCCCATCCTCCGCAATCGGCCTGGAGGCGCTGGGGGCAACTGCCCGCGACGCGGTCGAGCGGCTGCGGGACATCTACGCCGGGAGGATCGGATACGAGCTGGATCACATGGAGGACCCGGCCAAGTGGAACTGGCTGGTGAACTACATCGAGTCCGGCCAGCACATGAATCCGATGGACCCGGACGGAGAGGTCCACCTGCTTCGGATCCTCACCGAGGTGGAGGGTCTGGAAAGCTTTCTGCAGCGGTCGTACCTGGGGCAGAAGCGGTTCTCGATCGAGGGCCTGGACATGATGGTCCCGATGATCCGGCGGGTCATTCGCCGCACGGCCCTCGGTGGCACACGGAAGTACTTCATCGGAATGGCGCACCGCGGCCGCCTTAATGTTCTGGCGCACATCATAGGGTTCTCGTACGAGGCGATCCTGGCCGAGTTCGAGGGACGGGCCTCGCGAGGCATGCAGAACCGGGCGGCGGAGGCGGGCACGGGAGATGTCAAGTATCACATCGGCGCGCGCGAGCTCGTTCGCTCGGAGGTCGGGGAGTTGGAGATCTCGCTCGCTCCCAATCCGAGCCACCTCGAGCACGTGAACCCGGTGGTACAGGGGATGGCGAGGGCGGAGCGGGAACTGCTGGCCCGGGCAGCCGGGGCGCCGGTGACGGAGGACGACGAGAGTCGCCTGGACTCGTTCGGCACGACCGTGCTCCCGATCCTCGTCCACGGGGACGCCTCGTTCATGGGGCAGGGGATCGTTCCCGAGACGCTGAATCTGTCACGGCTACCGGGCTACGAGAACGGCGGCACGATCCACATCGTGGCGAACAACCAGCTGGGGTTCACCACGGATCCACGCGACAGCCGATCGAGCCGTTACGCGAGCGACATCGCGCTGGCGTTCCGGATGCCGATCGTTCACGTGAACGCCGACGATCCCGAGGCCTGCCTGTCGGCCGTGCAGCTGGCGATCGACTTCCACATGGAGTTCTCGGAGGACGTGGTGGTGGACCTGGTCGGCTACCGCCGCTACGGCCACAACGAGGGCGACGAGCCTGCGTACACGCAGCCCCTGATGTACGAGAAGATCCGTCATCACCCGACGGTGCGGAGCCTGTGGGTGGATCAGCTCGTCGCGAAAGGGACGATCGAACGGTCCGCGGCCGATGCGATGGCCGACGCCATTCACGAGCGCCTGACGGAAGCCCGGCTTGCCGTGTCGGAGGAAGACGATGCCGAAGACGATCCCGACATCGGCGCTCCGACCGCGGGCAGCACGCTCGGAATCGGGATGGAGGTCGAGCGGGACCGTCCGCGCGGGTACGATGCGCTGACCGAGGAGGGAGCCTGGCGGGACGTACCGACGGGCATCGACCGGGCGCGGGCCACGGAGCTCAACGCCGCCATTCACGCGTGGCCCGGCGACTTCCAGCCGAACCCGAAGCTGGCCCGACAGCTCGAGCGTCGCCGCGACTCGCTCGAGGACGGGATCGACTGGGCGCACGCCGAGACCCTGGCGTTCGCGGCGCTTCTCACCGACGGCGTTCCCATCCGGCTGAGTGGTGAGGACTCGGAGCGAGGCACGTTCAGCCAGAGGCACCTCGTACTGCACGACGCCCAGACCGGACGCACGTGGACGCCCCTGAAACACCTGGGAGAGGAACAGGCCCAGTTCCAGGCGTGGAACAGCCCTCTGTCGGAAGCCGCGGTCCTCGGCTTCGAGTACGGATATGCGACCGTGGCGTCGGATTCGCTCGTTCTCTGGGAAGCCCAGTTCGGCGACTTCGCGAACGTGGCACAGGCGATCATCGACCAGTTCATCGTGGCCGGCCGCGCGAAGTGGGGGCAGGAATCACGCCTCGTTCTTCTCCTGCCGCACGGCTACGAGGGACAGGGCCCGGAGCACTCGAGCGCTCGCCTGGAGCGCTTCCTGGAACTGGCGGGCCAGGACAACATCCGCGTGGCCAACTGCACGACTCCGGCGCAGTACTTTCACCTTCTCAGGCTGCAAGCGCTGCGTTCCGCCCGACGTCCGCTCGTGGTCATGACGCCGAAGAGCCTTCTGCGTCACCCGGCCGCCCGCTCGGGCATCGACGATCTGGGCGGAGGGTTCGAGCCGCTGCTTCCGGCCGTCGATGTGGAGAGAGACCCGGCGCGCGTCCAGCGTCTTCTCCTCTGTTCGGGCAAGATCTACTACGACCTCACGGGCTCCGAGGAATGGGCAGGGGCGCAGAGCGTGGACCTGGCGCGGGTGGAGATGCTCTATCCGTTTCCCGCTCAGGAGCTGAGCGCCCTGGTGGCGAAGTACCCGGGCCTGACGGAAATCGTGTGGGTGCAGGAGGAACCGGAGAACATGGGTGCCTGGCGAGCGGTGGCCCCGACGCTGCGACAGATCGGGAGCGGAAGAGCGACAGTCCGCTTCGTGGGGAGGCCGACCGCGGCCAGTCCGGCGGAAGGGTACGCAGCGGCTCACGCCGCCGCGCAGGCGAGCATCGTCGAACAGGCTTTGGGGGAGGTGTAGAGCGAGGGCTCCTCGCGGCGGGACGTGTCAGGCGTCCTGTGCCTGCGTCGGCGCCTGCCAGTCTTCCCGGTTCAGAGCCGTCTTCCCCTGTCCGTGCGGGATCGGGGTCCGTGCGAAGCGGGCTCCGATCTCCTGCAGTTCCTGCAGTTCTTCCCGATCGAGAGTCCCGTAGACTCCCGCCAGATACTCTATGGTATCGTCAAGCCAGTGCTCCGCGTCCTCGGGCGAGGCCTCCAGCACTCCGCAACGGTGCATCTCGCTGAAGAGCTGATCACGGGCGGCATCGAAGGTCGTCTTCTTCTGTCCCACCAGGTCTCCTTTCGTCGATTCAAGGTCAAGTGTGTGTAGACGAACTCCTTAGCGTAAGACGCACCCGGGCGCGAGTCAAATCGGCAATCCCACCGCGCACCGGGTCGAGTCACCGGAATTACGAGAGAGCGTCGCGGCTTCCTCACCCGCCATCCCGCCGTCTACCGCCCCGCCCCGGCGTCGGTGGCCTTTCGCTCACGCGTCTCCCTCCACCGGCACCGGAGCGCCTGCCGTCGAGAACATCCCGAGGTCCGCGTCCTGCTCTACCCACGCCATCATCAACTGATAGGCGACCGCCAGCACGACGGCGCCCACGAAAAGTCCGATGATGCCCGACATGACCATGCCGCCGATCGCCCCGAGGAGGATCACGAGCATCGGCACGTCGACGCCGCGCCCCAGCAGGAGCGGTTTCAACACGCCGTCGCTCGCGCTTACCAGAAGGCCATACACCGTGAAGATGATCGCGGCCGTGGTGCTCTGTGTCGCGAACGCCCACACCATGACCGGCCCGAGCACGAGAATGGCCGGCAACTGGATGATCGTACAGATCATGACCAGAAGTGCCCAGATCATCGCCCCGGGCACGCCCAGCACCAGCATGCCGACGGCCGCGAGGGCGGACTGGATGACGGCGATGCCGAGCACCCCTTTGAACACGCTCCGCACGGTGGCCACCGCCAGCCGGACGAACTCCTCTCCCTGCGGTCCTGCGAGTCGGGAGGCGAACTTGACGCTGAAGGCCCGGCTCTTCTCTCCCGATGTAAGGAGCACACCGGCTATGATGATGCTGACCAGGAACTGCAGCACCGTACCGGCGATACCGGCCAGCGCGCGGAGTGCCCACTTGCCGAAGCTGGCCATCTCGGGCCGGAGGCGTTCAATCGTGGCGGCGATGTTCCGCGACGCCTCGCTCCAGAGACCGTAGGCGCGCTCCCCGATCAGGGGCCACTCCCGCACCTTCTCCGTAGGAGGAGGTACCTGAAGCGTTCCTGCCTCGGCCTTCTCCGCCACCTCCCGCGCCTCGCCGATCGTTCGTGAGAAGAACCTCCAGCTCGGAACCAGAAGTACGGCGAGGGCGACGAGCGTGATGAGGACCGCAGCGGTCTTCCGTCGGCCACCGAGCCGTTGCGCCAGCCCCAGGTAGAGCGGGTAGAGCGCAACGGCGAGGATGATGCCCCACAGTACGATCTGAGTGAACGGCCGGATGATGCTCAGCGACCAGATGAAGATCAGCGCCAGCATCCCGATGCGGATCGCGGCTTCCACCGATAGCTGCAAGAACCTTCCGCCTTCGTTCTCAACGACGTTCGTTTCCATCCCTGAACTCCTTGCGTGTCCGCCCGCCCGCAGTCGGGTCGCTTCGTGACGCGCCTAGAACGCCCCTGCGCCGAACTCGATCACGTAGGTCAGCTTCTTGATATCCGGGAAATCGTAGTTCTTGATCCCGAACCGGATGCCCCAGAACTCCGTCAACCAGGAAAGGGCTTTGATCGACTCCACGTTCGCCCTGAACTTGAAGCCTGTCTCGAGGACGAAATTCGTGTCCGTCTGAGTCTTGCTGGGATCGCCGACGGTAGGCTCCTTGTCAAACTCGACTCCCGCTGCGAGGTAGGTGTCGAACCACCGCGAAGCCGAGTTGGTATACAGTGCCTGCCACCCGAAGTCCCGGAAGTTCTTGTCCTTGATATACATGCGATGCACGATGAAACCGCCGCTGATGCTCACCTCGAAGTTGCGCACGATGAAGAACGGAAATGCCCATGCGACTCCGAGATCGCCGTCATACATGACCGAGATGGCGAGGGAGCGGGCCACGGTTCCGTCCCTGTTCCAGTCGATAAATCCCTGAAGATCGCTCTTCTCGGTCTTCTTGGGCCAATCCACCACCTCCTTGGCTTGCATGAACTCGTGCAGGCCCTCGTCGTACGCTCCGAGCTCCGACGGCGGAAGCGGCCGCAGCTCATAGACCGCGTTGTCCGTCTCCCAGTTGGCCGCACCCCGCTTGAGGGCGAGCTTGGCCCGCAGCGGGCTGTCCTCCGGGAGAGGCGGAAAGATGCGGTATTCCGGGTATCGGACTTTCGTCATCCACGCCTGGTAGCCGCCGGAAAGCAAGCCGCCCGAAGAGATCACGTCACGGGTCCCCCAAGCATCGTTCACCCGTACGTTGACGTCGTACGTGGGCGTGAAGTAGCCGTCCCCGTTCTTGTCTGTCCCGGTGGCATGCTTGCCCTCTTCGACCAGGAGAGTGAACGGCATCTTAGTCTCGGCATCGACCTCGCTGATGTTCCAGAACCACTCTATTCCGTGCGCCTTTCCCACCACCCGGGTCACGACCAGCACGAAGTTCCGCTCTTCGCACCGGGCGTCGGTGATTGCCTCGAGGACTCCCCCCGATCCACCGGTCCGCAAGATCGCGATCTTGAGCTCTGCCGCCTCCAGGTCGTGCTGGTGCGCCCCCAGCCCGGCTTCGAACGGGTAATAGGCGAAGTAACCGAGGCGGACCAGCCCGATCCCCGTCAGATCGAGCATCGACTGTCCCTTGTCGTCCGGGTCGAGGGTGAACTCCTGGACCGGGTAGTCCTTGGCGGTGACCATCTCGTCCAGCTGGTAGTACACGACCGGAGCAGAGGCGCTGTCCTCGAACGGGAGGTTCGAGGGCATCCGGATGTCCCTGCCAGAAGTACCTGCGAGGAGCGGCTCGTCGGGAGAGAACCAGTAGATCGGGGCCGCCAGCGAGGCGAGACGTTGAACCGTCATCTGGTCGTCCGTGCCCCACCACACGATGCCCGGGATGTTGCTGAAGTTGCACTGCCCGGCGTAGAGGGACGGGTCAACGGGCTTCGCCAGGCCGCTGGGTTGTGCCTGCGCCGCGAGCGGGACGGCCAATGCGAGAGCCGTAAGACAACTTCCCAGCCCGCCGATCCGACTGGTGTGAAACGAATTCGAGCCCTTCATGGCACACGATCCTCCCTCGCAGGTAGACGCCTCGCGAAGATGAAACTGGCCTCGATACTGCGACCGAGGACGAAACTGGTCATGACCGAACTCCGGCGCCCCGGAATCGCTCGAGAGTGCAGGCCGGCTCCATCCGGGAGGGCCAGTCGGCCTATCCGAGCCAGACGATCAACGAGTATCCGACGAACACGATTGGATACAGCAGCCGGCCAATCCGATCGATCTTCTGCACGACCGTCTGGCGTTCCCGGCTCATCAGGTAGGCGGTCCCTGCCATCGCGAACAGCGTCAGGATCACCAGCACGGTGGCTCCCAGCATGAACCAGTCGAGTCGCGTCAGGTACGAGAGCCGCGGGACGTGATTGGCCAGCATGAAGCGATAGGCGATCAGGGTGAGCATCGTGGTGACCACCACGCCGACCCGGGTGGGAATGACGGTGGGCGCGACCCAGAAGACGGTGTAGGCCATCAACACGATCGCGACGAGCGGAATCAGCACCTGGATCGTGTAGTACGTCACCCGCCGTGTCGCGGGAACCGTCAGCTTGACGCCGGAATTCTCAGGAGCGCCCGGTGCCATCCGGAAGGCCTCCGAGGTGAGCGTGGCCTCGCCGATGATCCAGTCGCTGACTGACAGATCCTGGTTGCGCAGCGCCGCGATGTTTGTCTCGGGAACCAACGTCCCGGGAGTCCCGACCCGTGCGGGCGACACCACCCACACGTAGAACTCGTGGCTGTCCAGCGGAAACTCGCGCAGGTCCAGGCGGGCCGAGAAATCGCCCGTGAATCGCTGCAGGTAGGTGACCGTGCCGTCAGGCTGAACGGTGACGGTCGAGGGCAGCGACTCTGTAACCGCGCGTCGGTTGTAGATCAGCAGCGTCGGGTGCCAGACGTCCGCGAGATCCAGGTTCCGGACCTCGTTCGAGCCGCCTGCAAGCGCCGGATCCCGCCAACTGGCGGCCATGAGCACGTCCGCCGAGAAGCTCTGATCCGCGTCGTGCACCGCCGACAGGTCCGCAAGCAGGAGCGCGATCCTCACCTCGCGGGGCGCTTCGAGCGACTCCTGCGCGATCGCGGGGGAGCCGATGCACGCTCCGATCAGGAAGACGGCGAGGGTTCGCAAGGTGTCCGGTCCTCTTCAGATGACGACCTGCCGGGGAGAGCCTGCGCCCGGCGGCGCTGGCAGCCGGCAGGCAACTTATCGCTGGCGCCTTCGCCGAGCCAGAAATCCGTCTTGACTCGACAGTCCGGCCGACAGAGGTGACATTGCTGATCGACCGTTCGCCAGCGACGACTGGCCGAGCTGCCGACGGAGGACCGATGGAGGACGACACAGGCCGTCCGGATGCCGAGACCGAGGACCCCTCGACGGGTGACGGGCTGACGGATCCTGGCCCGGAGGCCGGACGGGCGGACGAGCCCGGCTCTGAACCTGGTCCTGAGGCCGACCCCGGTCCGGCGGCCGACACCACTCCGGATCCAGCGGCCGAATCCAGTTCCGAACCGGCGCCGGAATCAGCCCACGAGCCGTCCGCCAGGTGGCGCCTCGCGCGTCGCGTCGCCCTGGCGCTCGGCGCGACCTTCGTCCTGTGGCTCCTCTTCACCTGGATCACCTGGCCGGACGTGGAATCGCTCCGCACGGCCGATCCCTCGACCACGGCATTCATCGAGCGGTACCGCGAGTCCCGTCGGGAGGCGGGTCAGAGCGATGAAGTGGCCTGGCGACCCGTGCCCTACGACCGAATCTCGCCCAACCTGAAGCGCGCCGTGATCGCGAGCGAGGACACGGAATTCTTCTTCCACGACGGGTTCTCGTCGCACGAGATGAAGGAAGCGTTCAAGAAGGCGATACGGGAGCGGGAGGCCCCACGGGGTGCGTCGACAATTACCCAACAGGTGGCCAAGAACCTGTGGCTCACGCCCCGGCGCAGTCTGACGCGGAAGTTCCGGGAAGCGATCCTGACGAGACAGCTCGAGAAGCACCTGTCGAAAGCGCGGATCCTGCAGCTCTATCTCAACATCGCGGAGTTCGGTCCCGGGATCTACGGTGCCGAGGCGGCGTCGCAGTGCTACTTCGGCATTCCCGCCGCGGCCCTGTCTCCCCGGCAGGGAGCCATGCTCGCGGCCGGCCTGCCGCGTCCCAGGACCTGGAATCCAGCCAGCGACAGCGAGTACTACCGGGCTCGCGTCGACCGGATCCTGGGGATAGAGAGTCGGCTGGGATACCTGGATCGCTACGTCGGCCCCGCGCAGCCGGGAGGCATCGAGGTGCGACCGCCGGAGGTGCCGGCTTCGCCCGAGTAGGACGCGGCGACCGCTATGCCCGGACCGTCTCCGGCAGCAGCTCCTCGCTCATTTCGGCGACGAATCGGAACATCTCCTTCGCTCCGGCGACCATGCGGTCTCCCTGTGCTTCGTCGAAGCCCGCAGCGTTCATGCGCTCCCGGTATTCCTGCCATACGGGACGCTGTTCATCGCCGTACGGGTCCAGGTACGTGATCGCGGGGACCTCGAGGCCGTTCTCCAGCGCCCGCGCGATGAACCGGTTGCCGTTCATGCTGCCTTCCAGCACGTAGTTGTAACCGAGCAGGGACAGAGGATCGGCCCGGGAGGTGAGGTCGATCGAACGGATGGCTCGCTGCGTGGACGCCAGCGGTGCAACCTCGTCCCCGTCGATTCCGAACAGGGCCAGGTCTGCCCTCAGGTTCTCGACGTGAAGACCCTCGTCCCTCACGATCTCGTCCAGTGGCGGGTGCTCGGCGCGCCGACGTTCGATCTCCTTCCAGAGAGCTCGATGGAGGAGGAACATCTGGCCCAGCCAGCGAGCATACGTCTCCGCTGGCAGACGGCCGCGGACCAGCTCGCTCTGCAGCCTGCGACGTTCGGCGTCACGGTGGGGCTCGGCCGTGGCTTCCTTGAGGAGATCCATGATCCGTGTGCTTTGATAGGTCACGCCGGGCTCCTCCAGATTCGCCTCGGGTGGCTGTCAACGCCCGATTCGCGTTGCGAGGGTTGTGATTACGCTAGTTGAGACTGAGTCGCAACTATGATGGGAGCATACGAAGGTCGGTCGGTCGGCGCAACCGGGGAAGAGCTAGGGTCCGCGGGATCGCTCACCCGACACGAGGGCCTCGGCGATCGGGATCTTCGGTCCGAGACTCGCATAGACCGAGTAACTGAGCCCGAACAGGCCCAGGAATCCGGCCGTGATCGCTGCCTCGATCCAGCCCAGAGGGATGCCCTCGCCGTGCCAGGTCGAGGGCACGACCGCCATGTACTTCTCCAGCCAGAACCCGATCAGGATGATCAGTCCGACGAACGACAGGTATCGCGAGTTCATCTTGGGAACCCGCCACAGCAAGAGGGCGAAGGGTGCGGCGAACACGAGCGCCATCTGCAGGTAGAGCAGGGGCTTGAAGCCGTGGTTTATGCGCTGCTCGAAGAAGATCGTCTCGCGGCCCAGGTTGCCGTACCAGATCGGAAGGAACTGCGAGAACCACAGGTAGCTCCAGAAGATCACGAAGGCGAACATCAGCTTGCCGAGATCGTGAAACTCGTGCTTGCCCCACACGTCATCGAGGTGATAGCGGCCACGATAGCGCTGCGCGATGACGGCCAGGAGGGCGAGAAGGCAGAGCCAGCCGCTGACGAAGTACAGCGGTCCCCAGATCACGCTGATGAAACCGGGCATGAGTGACATGGACATGTCGAAGCTGAGCAGACTGAACACGAGCACCCATGCCAGGATCAGCACCGGCCCGAGCCAGGACATGGTTCGCCTCGATCGCTCGGCTTCTTCCTCGTCCCCGCGCCATCCGCGCGCGACGCGCTCCAGGTGCCTCTTCCTCCACCCGCCCTGCCGTTGAGCCGCCAGCCGCGCGTCCGGTCTCAGAGAGACCCGGAGAAAGTAGAAGCTGAGGCCGTACAGCAGAAGCAGCAGGATTCCATTGCGCAGGAAGACGCCGTCGTGCGTCAGCCACTCACGGTTGATGTGGCCCTCGATCGGCTGCATCCACGGGAAGATGTACGCGGCGCCCCAGTACATGGCGATGAACACGAGGAACGAGATCGGGAGGAACCCCCCTGTCGCCTCGGCGATGCGCCGGAACGGCTTGCCCCAGTGACCCTTGGCCGCCACCAGGATGGCGCCGAAGATCACTCCCGCCTCCGCGAGCGCGGTCCAGAACAGGAAGTTGATCCAGACGGCCTGCCACGCCCGCTGCGGGGCGCTCCCGAGCGCTACGTAGAAGCCGATCGCTCCCACGGCGATGGCCACGAGCCACAGCGCCCCTGCCAGGCCGCTGACTCGTCCCGAGACCGTGTTGAGGGCCAGCTCCTTCGTGCTATCTGAATCGTGCGAGCTCAAAGTATCGCCCATCCGTTCGTTCGTGCGGTGTCGGTGCGGTCATTCCGCCGCCGAAGCCTGTTCCTGCAGCTTCCGGACGTATTTCACCAGGTACCACCGATCCTCCGCCGGGACGCGGCGGTACGATGGCATCACCCCCCGCCCGTTCCCGATCATTCCGTAGATGTATCCATCCGACAGGTCCACGGCCCGTTCCGAGAGCAGATTGAGCGTGGGCAGAGGAGGCAGCCGGTTCGGACCCACCACCGGGCCGTCGCCCTTGCCCTCGTCGCCGTGGCACACGACGCAGAACTGGAGGAACAGGACACGTCCGCGCTCCACTTCCTCCGGCGTGCCGGCCAGCGGGTTG
>Ga0055458_10000194_pt1 | contig 11711 bp, 9 predicted proteins | sample Joice_CattailNLB_FD_57687 | JGI IMG/M metagenome (GOLD analysis project Ga0055458, IMG submission 57687) | Wetland microbial communities from San Francisco Bay, California, USA, that impact long-term carbon sequestration - Joice_CattailNLB_D2 | ecosystem: Environmental > Aquatic > Marine >...
CCCCTGCCACTTTCGGTACATTTGGCCCATAACTCATTGATTGTTCGTTTTCGGAGGGCAGCAACGCCGGTCTTTGCTCTTGGTGAAGTAAGCGACGCAGGATGCGTCCAGGGCGTTTCTGTTTGCTCGAAGGATTAATCGGGCGTCGAGCACCTCGTCAGCTTCACGAGGAAACCGAAACCCGACTTGCTCCGAGAGATCTCTATCCGACCTCGACCAGGCTCGGTGTGTAATCCTTGGGTGGCTGGAAACCGAGAAGGGTCATGCAGGTGGCCGCAAGGTTGGCGATACCGGGGTCTTCTACACCGGCCAAGCGCGCACTGGATACATTGGCGGGGTCGTATACGATCGCCGGTACGGGGTTGAGGGAGTGTGCCGTCTTGGGCAGAAATTTGCCTTCGTCGTCGAGCTTCAGCTTGCCCGTTTTTTTGTCCACCTCGCACATGTCGTCGGAGTTGCCGTGGTCGGCCGAAAAGACGACGATGCCCTTGGCCTTCTTCACCGCCTCCATGATCTTGCCGACGCCCTCATCCACGGCCTCGATGGCCACCTTCACGGCGTCGGTCACACCCGTGTGACCGACCATATCGCCGTTGGGATAGTTCAGGCGTATGAAGCGATACTTGCCGCTGTCGATGGCCTCGATCACCGCGTCGGTGATCTCGTCTGCCTTCATGCGCGGTGCTTCCTCGAACGGGCAGATATCGGAAGGGATCTCCTGCCAGGTTTCGGTCGGGAACTTGCCCGAGTTGTTGCCGTTGAAGAAATAAGTGACGTGACCGAACTTTTGGGTCTCGGAGATTGCGAACTGTTGTATACCGGCGTTGGAGAGATATTCGCTCATGGTACGGTCGATCGCCGGTGGGGAGACCAGGTATTTGTCCGGAGCCATGAGATCGCCGTCATACTGCATCATGCCCGCATAGAGCACATCGAGCTTGGGTCCGCGGTCGAACTCGGTCAGCTCCTCGGCCTCGAAGGCCTTGGTGATCTCCAGCGCCCGATCGCCGCGAAAGTTGAAGAAGACGACGCTGTCCCCCGCGACGATCGGTCCCACCGGAGCGCCGTCGCGCTCGATGACGAAGGCCGGTAAATCCTGGTCGAGAACACCAGGTTTTTCCTTACGGAATGTCTCCACCGCCTCGCGCATGGTTGCGAAGCGCCGGCCTTGACCCTTGACGTGGGTGCTCCAGCCACGCTCGACCATTGCCCAGTTGGCATTGTAGCGATCCATGGTGATGTACATTCGCCCTCCGCCCGAGGCCACGCAGTAATCCACCGAGCCGTCCGCATTGATCGCATCGAGAAACTTGTCGAAGCGCTCCACATAGTCCAACACGGAGGTCGGGGGCACGTCGCGGCCGTCGATCAAGGGGTGGATGCGTGCCTTCACGACACCCTCCTCCTTGGCCCGGGTCAACATCGCTTCCAGATGAGCCATGTTGGAATGCACATTGCCGTCGGAGAACAGGCCGATGAAGTGCAACGTCGAGTCGTTGCTCTTCGCGTTCGCCACCAGCTCCTTCCAAACCGCACCCTCGAACATGGAGCCGGAGGCGATGGCCCGTTCTACCAGGGCGGCGCCCTGGGAGAAGACACGCCCGCATCCGATGGCGTTATGCCCGACCTCCGAGTTTCCCATATCCGAGTCGTCCGGTAGGCCCACTGCCTTGCCATGGGCCTTGACCTCGGTATAGACGGCATGCTCGCGGAGCCAGTCCAGATTGGGGGTGTGCGCGATCTTGACGTAATCGCTTTCCGGATGTTTACCGATCCCGACACCGTCCATGATCACCAGCACGACCGGTCCTTCCGGTCCGGCGAAGGCTTCGCTTTTACTCAGCTCGTTCATTCCGAATCTCCTCTGGGAGTCGTGAGAATTGGCGTGATTGGGGTAAAGATTGAACTTAAGCAGTATACGGCGATTGGCAGAGGAGAGGATACCGGGGCGCGGGAACCTTGGATCCAATACAAAGGTCCGCCCACAGGTTCCCGAAAGTCACGGATCCTGCGCAAGATCTGGCGCTCGCCCCGGTCGAGCCTTGCGGAATCCATGGAAGATTCTCGACGACGACATCCGCCGTCCAATCCGGGAGAAGGAGAGATACCGCGGGTCCGTTGGTCTCGAGATCCGGCTATTAGTCTCCCGGCCGGCGCCTAATATACCATTCGACATAGGGGAAGGCCGACGACGATGAGCGGAGCTCGCAGCGGACGAGAGAAGATCTGCGGTGAACTCCGGCGCAGTTCCACGCGGCGTAGCCGACCGGTCAGGGCATTCAACAAGGCGTTGCGCATGACCAGTCGCCCGAACAGGTTCAGGTGGGCGTCTTCTTCGCGTGAGCGGCAAACGACGCGGAGCCCCTCCTCGAAGTCGTCTCCGTCCCAGTCGCAGAGACCGGTCGCTCTGACCGCCTCGGCCTTCAGCTTCTCGGGAACCAGCGCGAGCAGAGGGACGCCAGCAGAGCGCAGTTCTTGCCGACGGCGTTGGACATCGATTTGCCCTGGCCGCTGCTTCGGGCATGACTTTCACATCTGCTGGTGTTCTAATCTCCCGCCATGTTCCGCCCGCTACCTTTCTTCGTCGGTCTACGCTATACCCGCGCCAAGCGGCGAAACCACTTCATCTCGTTCATTTCGTTGATCTCGATGCTCGGAATCATGCTTGGCATCGTGGCCCTGGTCGTGGTGCTTTCGGTCATGAACGGCTTCCATACCGAGATCCAGGCGCGCATCTTGGGGATGGCCTCGCACGCGACTCTGTCCGATCCCTATGGTGACATGTCCGATTGGCGGCAGGTGTTGGAGCGGGTACGCAAGCACGAGGCAGTGGTTGGAGCTGCGCCATTCATCGAGTTGCAGGCGATGTTGGCAAACGGCTCGAACGTGAGTGGAGCCCAGTTGCGGGGAATACTGCCCAAGGAAGAGGACCAAGTGGCCGAGCTGCGCCAGCATATGATCAAGGGGAACCTGGATGATCTGCGCGCTGGAGAGTACAAGATCGTCCTGGGACAGGAGCTCGCGGCCTATATGGGGGTCGGGGTCGGCGACAAGGTCACGGTGGTCTCACCCCAGGTCAGTGCGACTCCTATCGGAGTCATGCCCCGTCTCAAGGCCTTTACCGTCAGCGGCCTGTTCGCCGTCGGTATGTCCGACTACGATCGATACGCCGGCTTCCTGCACCTTGCCGATGCAGCCAAGCTCGTGAGCCTGGGCGACCGTGTGACGGGCTTGCGGCTCAAGCTCACGGACGTGTTCGCAGCGCCCCGGCTGGCTCGGGACATCGCCTCTGACTTGGGCGGGACCTATCGCGTTGTCGACTGGACGCAGCACCATCAGAACTTCTTCGCCGCCCTGCGCAACGAGAAGCGCATGATGAGCATCATTCTGTTCTTGATCGTGGCGGTTGCGGCCTTCAACATTGTCTCGACCCTGGTGATGGTGGTGACCGACAAGCGGCCCGACATTGCCATCTTGCGTACGCTGGGGGCCTCGCCCGCCCGCATCATGGCGATCTTCATGGTCCAGGGCACGGCCATAGGAATCGCCGGAACCCTGTTGGGCATCGTGGGGGGGGTCGTGCTGGCGCTCAACGTGGAGCCCATCGTGGCGACGATCGAGAGCCTGTTCGGAATCCACTTCCTGGATCCGAATATCTACTACATCAGCAAGCTGCCCTCAGACGTGCGAGCGGCGGATGTCACCTGGGTGTCCACCGGGGCCTTTCTCATGTCCGTCCTCGCCACTCTCTATCCGGCTTGGCGTGCAGCCCGCACCGATCCCGCGGAGGCGTTGCGGTATGAGTGACGGGGCACCGGTTCTCGAGGCCGTTGGTCTGACCAAGACGTTTCGTCAGGGGCCCCAAGAGGTCGAGGTCCTGCGCCGGGTCAATCTGACAGTTTGCGCCGGAGAGCGGGTGGCGGTGGTGGGCGCCTCCGGATCGGGCAAGAGCACCTTGCTGCATTGCTTGGGTGGCTTGGAGCGGCCCTCGAGCGGGACCGTTCTCTGGGAGGGCCGAGACGTCGCCTCACTGTCGGAGCGCGAGCGGGGGCTACGACGCAACCGCAGCCTGGGCTTCATCTACCAGTTTCACCACCTGCTGCCCGAGTTCAGCGCCGTGGAGAACGTTGCCATGCCCCTTCTCATCGGGGGCACGATACCCGCGAGTGCAAAGGAGCGGGCCACAGAGATCCTGGAGCGGGTGGGACTGGGGAATCGGGGTGCACACAAGCCCTTCGAGCTCTCGGGCGGCGAGCGGCAGCGTGCCGCCATTGCCCGCGCCTTGGTGACGCGACCCGCCTGCGTGCTTGCGGACGAGCCCACCGGAAACCTGGATCGGCACACGGCCGAGCGGGTCTACGAGCTGATGCTGGAGCTCAACGCCGAAATCCGGACCAGCTTCGTGATCGTCACCCACGATACCGGATTGACGCGGCGTATGGATCACGTTTGGCGTTTGGATGATGGGGTACTGGCCTCGGAGGTCGCGGCCCGATAGCGTGCCTTGCGCGTGCGGATCTGACGCAGCAGGCTCCAGCGCCAGATGGCCTGGATTGCGAGGTAGCCCAGCGCGGAGCAAATGGTCGCGCAGACCAGACAGCCGACCGTCATCGGCGCGAGAAGACCCAGCCAATTGTGCCATTCGAGCCAATGCCCCACGTGGAAGGTCTGGGCTGGTACACCCAGTATCCAGGACCCCACGAGGTACGCGAAGTAGTACATGGGCGGAATGGTGACCGGGTTGGTGATCCAGACGAGGGCAACGGAGATGGGAAGGTTGACGCGAAAGGCGATGGCTCCCGCCGCGGCCATCAGCATCTGGCCCAACGGTGGCAAATACATGACGAACAGCCCCACGGCGAAGGCTCCCGCGGCGGAGCGCCGGTTGAGGTGCCACAAATTGGGATCTTGCAGCAACTTCCCGAACAGGCGCAGGTGCTTGTGCTCGTGGATTTTCGTGCGATCCGGGGCGAGCCGCCTCAGGAATTGTTTCACGCCGCCCCCGCGACGCCCATCATGCGTTGCTCCGATTCATCATGCAGACTGACCTCTGATTTTCGCCGCAGAGTATAAGCGAGGAATGTGACGGGCGACGGATCGTTTCAGGGATGTGATTAGGGGCGATGGCCGTGTAGGGGTATGGATGTGGGTAAGCCGAGATCCGGGTGGTGCAATTTCGGGGACCGGATTCCGTCTCCAGGACTGATTGCGAACGGCCTGGGCTTCTCGGTCGGGGTCGGCATCCTCTTTCTGGCGCCAGCGCTTCCACCTTTGTGGCTTTCGGTTCCGCTCGCGGCGCTGGCCGTGTCGTCGGCTTGGCGCCTGCCCTTGTTGTGGCCCCTCGCCTTCGGTGCGACAGGCTTGCTATGGGCCGAAATGCATGTCCATCAGGTCCTCCGCGAGCCCTTTCCCGAGTCACTCGCGCGCCAGGACATCGAGCTGACGGGACGGATTGCGGGCCTTCCTGGGACGGCGGGGGACCCCGTGCGGTTCCTGTTCCGGGTCGAGCGTGCCCGGGCGGCTGGACGGGACATCGCCTTCGAAGGGGTGGTCCGGTTGTCCTGGTATCGAGACACACCCGAGCTCTCGGCCGGCGAGCGCTGGCGCTTGATTGTGCGCCTGAAGCCCCCCCACGGTTTTGCCAATCCCGGCGGGTTTGATTATGAACGCTGGCTCTTCCAGCAGGATATCAAAGCCACGGGGTACGTCCGCCATGTGGCCGAGAATCTGCGGCTAGATCCCGGGCCCGGGATCTACCTGGTCGATCGATGGCGCCAGCGGCTGCGCGAGCGCCTCGGGGCGATTCTCGAGGGTAATATCGGGGACGTTCTGGTGCGGGCCCTGGTGTTGGGGGACCGTTCGGGACTGCGGCCGGAGCAGTGGGAGGTGCTCACGCGTACCGGAACCAATCATCTGATTGCAATTTCCGGCCTGCACGTCGGTTTGGTAGCCGGCTTTCTGTTCTTCCTGTCTCGTTGGAGTTGGTCCCGTAGCGTTCGGTTGTCTCTGTTGATGGCAGCGCCGCGTGCCGCCGCCATCATCGCTTTGGCGGGTGCGCTTGCCTACAGCGCCCTGGCCGGCTTCGCCGTCTCTACCCAGCGCGCCCTCATCATGTCGGCAGTGGTGCTGGGTGCCGTCCTCTTCTCGCGCACGCTACGTCCGACGAGCGGTATCACCCTGGCACTGGTCGGAGTTCTAACCCTGGACCCCGGGGCCGTGCTTTCCCATGGCTTCTGGTTGTCCTTCTGTGCCGTTGCCCTCCTGCTCTATGCCTTGGGTCAGCGACTCGCGGTGGGTCGCTTCTGGAGCAAATGGGGGAGGGCGCAGTGGGCCGTTGCCGTGGGACTATTCCCTCTGTTACTGCTCTTGTTCGGGCGTGCCTCCTTGATTTCTCCGGCCGTGAACCTCATTGCCGTCCCCCTGATCAGCCTCCTGCTGCCCGCTGTGCTGGTTGCGAGCCTACTGGGCTTGACACTGGGGCTGGAGCTGCCATTGGTTCTGGTGGCAAAGGTGCTGGGACTGGGGTTCGCGCTGCTGGAGTGGGCCTCCGAGTGGACCTGGGCAGCAGAGACGATGTCTTGGCGTCCGGTTTGGGTGTGGGCCGACGCCTTTGTGGGTGCGGCTCTCCTGCTGGCACCAAGAGGGTTACCGGGACGCTGGCTCGGCCTGCTGTTCCTGTCGCCCTTGGCGCTGGTGCGCCCACCGGCGCCAGGTCAGGGTGAAGCCGAGTTTACTCTGCTGGACGTGGGACAGGGCCTTGCGGTCGTGGTCCAGACCAATCGCCATGTTCTCGTCTACGACACGGGTCCAGGCTTTCTCAGCGGTTTCAATACGGGCAGCGCCGTGGTGCTCCCCTATCTCAGGCACAAAGGCGTGGACCGCATCGACACCCTCCTCATCACCCATGGGGACAAGGATCACGCAGGTGGATTTGCAGGCCTCCGCGATAGGATTTCCATCGGACGTGTCCTGAGTGGCGAGCCCCAGGCGATCGTTGACGGGAGAGCGACTCCCTGCCTTGCCGGCGAGGATTGGACCTGGGACGGGGTAGACTTCGAGATCCTGTACCCGGATGCTCCTCGACGCGAAGGCAATGAGAGCTCTTGTGTCCTGCGGATCAGCGCGCAGGGTGCCGTAGGCGGCGTTCTGTTGACCGGCGATATCGAAACCGCTACGGAGGCCGCGCTGGTGGCGGAGCGGCCGGATCGCCTAAAAAGCACAATCTTGGTCGCGGGCCACCATGGCAGTGGGAGCTCCACCAGCGCCCCCTTCCTGGAGGCGGTGGGTCCGCGCTTCGTTCTCTATTCCGCGGGTTTTGCGAATCGCTTCGGTTTCCCTGCGAAGGCCGTACGCGAGCGGGTGGCGGCACAGGGTGCAGTGCAGCTCGATACGGCGAGCGCCGGTGCCATATCTTTTCGGCTGCAAGCAACCGGCATCCAGGGGCCCTGGATGTACCGGAGGGACCGCGAGCACCTCTGGAGCCACCGCGTCTCCCGTGCGGGAGCATCCCTTCGATGAAGCTACATCTCGTGGTCGGCATTGCCGAGTGGCTGCCATCCGGAAGCTACCGCTTCATCCCTGCGCGCCCCGAATTGAAGGCGGAGATACCCGGCGATTTGCAGCAGGCGATCGCCCTGGCTGCGCCGAGCCAGTGTTGGAGCGCCAGGATGCGGAGGGAGTGATTCCGCGGAGCAAAGACCGCTCGCGCTTGTCAATTCAGCTCCCGGCAAGTAGGGTTCCAGCCGCCTGTCTTCATCCCGGGAGCGATACAGTGCAGCATGCCACGGAAACCCTTGCCTTGATCGCGGTGCTGGGCCTGTCCGCACAGTGGCTCGGCTGGAGGCTCAGGGTCCCTGCCATCGTGCTGCTGACTCTGTTCGGGCTTCTGGTTGGGCCCTTTTTCGGCATCATCCATCCGAGCGAGACCCTGGGGGACGCGTTCGAGCCCCTGATCAAGCTGGGAGTGGCTGCCATCCTGTTCGAGGGCGGGCTTACCCTGCGACTCGGCGAGCTCAAAACGGCCGCGGCCGGTGTTCATCGACTCATTTCCGTGGCGGTGGTGCTAAGCCTCCTCTTCGGCTCCACCGCCGCCCATTTCATCGGAGGTCTTTCCTGGCCGGTGGCCCTGGTGTTCGGGGCCATCGTGGTAGTAACCGGGCCCACGGTGGTCCTCCCCCTGTTGCGCCAGGCTCGACTGCGCAAGCGTCCCGCCTCATATCTCAAGTGGGAAGGTATCGTCAACGATCCCACCGGCGCCCTGTTGGCAGTGATGGCTTTCGAGTACTTCGCGAGCGCCGATCAGGCGAGTATAGGGCACAGCCTGCTAACGCTCGCCTCGGGGCTCGCCGTGGCGGGGGCTCTGGGGGGCGCCGGGGGTTGGCTGCTGGGTCGGGCCTACCGCCAGGGTTTGGCTCCCGAGTACCTCAAGGGACCCATGGCCCTGGCGGCAGCCCTGGGTGCGTACGCCATCTCCAATCTGGTGCTCGAGGAGGCCGGCCTGATGGCGGCGACCATCATGGGTTTGGTGCTGGGTAACATGGGTCTTCCGAGCATCGGTGAGATCCGGCGGTTCAAGGAATACACGGCGGTGCTGTTGGTATCCGCCATTTTCCTACTGCTCACCGCCGACTTGGATCCGCAGATCATGCTGCAGCTCGACTGGCGAAGCCTTGCCCTGCTCGCGGCGATCCTTTTTGTGGTACGACCCTTGGCCATCGGGCTTGCTACCATTGGCGCAGGCATGAGCTGGCAAGAACGGGTGCTCGTTGGCTGGATCGCCCCTCGCGGCGTAGTTGCCGCCGCCGTGGCCGGTGTCTTCGGTCCCTCTCTGGCGGCTCAGGGCTACGCGGGAGGGAATCTGCTGTTGCCGCTGGTATTCGCTCTGATCTTGCTCACGGTGCTCGCTCACGGTTTCAGCCTGGGTTGGTTGGCGAGGCGCTTGGGGCTGAGCGCTACCGCAGAGGGCGGACTTCTAATCGCGGGTGCCAGCCCCTGGAGCACGGGACTTGCCGAGACGCTGCACAGGCTCGAGATCCCGGTGCTGCTGGCCGACAGCTCCTGGCATCGGCTGCGCTCAGCCCGGCTAGCGGGAGTGCCGGTTTTTTTCGGGGAGATGCTTTCCGAGCACGCCGAGACCGCCCTGGAATTGGGAGAGATGGGCAGCCTGCTGGCTACCTCGAGCAACGACGCTTACAACGCCCTCGTCTGCGCCCATTTCGCGCCGGAGCTCGGGCGACAAAAGGTCTTCCAGCTGGCGACCGGCGAAGTCGCCGAGCGGAAGCGCCCGGGGCCCTCGGCACGCGGTGTCACGGCATTTGGCGAAGCTGTGCAGTTCGAGGACCTGGAGCGTAGCTGGTACGGCGGCTGGACCTTCCAGCGCACCAACATCACGGAGGAGTACGATCAGGATGCCTTCCTTGCCGGTCTTCCAAAGGGTGCCTTGCCTCTGCTGGCGATCACGAGCAAGGGTGCGTTACGCGTGATCGGCGTGGAGAGACTTCTAAAGATCCAGGCCGGCGACGGTGTGGTCTGGTTCGGTTGCAAGGACGAGCGGGCCCGGCGGCCGGCCGCCAGAGAAGTGATGGAAGAGCATCGGCCTATGGTAGAGTAGCGACCGATCCTCGCTACGGATGGCATTGGTAAAGCTCGACCGATGCTTGACGCTAAATCGTGCCGTCGCTAATATTTTACCCTTGTGCGGGCTACGTAGCTCAGTTGGTTAGAGCGCGGCACTCATAATGCCGATGTCGGTAGTTCGAGCCTACCCGTAGCCACCATAAAATCAATGGGATAACAAAGACGACGCCTTCGTCGGTTTTTTGTGCAAGCACCATGGAAGCAGGCGAAGCGATTTCGCGGCCCGCAGACATCACGACATCGCGCCCGGTGTAACCGCGCAATCGACGCAAGTGGATGCCTGTTGTTTCGGACGCCAGCGCGGAACACGATTCTGATGAGTCTCGCGCGGGAGGCAGGCAGACGGAGTGTCGCTTGAGCCCTCGTGATATCCGGGAGGGGTTTCCTGCCGCTGTGTGGACTTGGGCTTTGGCGAAGACCTGTTTTAGGGGCGGTGGCCTCCCCGCGGTCCCGGCGATTGGCTTCATCTTGCGGAACCTTAGGTCCTCAGCGGCGATGCTGGCCGCGAGAGCCTCATCCTGCCGCAGAAGTGGATTGACAACACAGTGGCAGACCCGAAGTGTTGGTCAGACCACGGTTACCTCTTCGCCTGCGTGGGATCGCTGACCCATACTCGAGCTGTCATAACGAGCGGCAGTTCAGTCCCACCTGCAGACGCTGGAGCCGCCATACGCTGGCTCGCGGATTCGGCGAATTTTGGAGTCGCCAATTTGACGAGGAAAGGGTCGGTTGCTTGCGCATAGCGGACATCCACGCCAAACCCGAGTACCTGATTGGTTCAGCCCGGTGTGGACGTCTAGCAGTTTTCCTTTTCGGCTGAACGTCCTGCTCCTGCGGCTCCCGCCGTTGCGCGAACGCCCGCATGACATCGAGCTGCTGGCCAGGCATTTTCTGGCGAACAGCTTGCGGGACATGAGCTGGCAAGGTGTTCCGCCAACCCTCACTGCGGCTGCACTGCTCCTGCTGGCCGGCCACCCTTGGACCGGCAATGTACGCGAGCTGTGCAACCTGATGGCACGTCTGGTCGTGCGCTTGCCGGATGGCGTGCGCAAGATCGGCGCCAAGCTGCTTGCACCCTTGCTGCCAGCGAGCAAAGTCGCTACGGCAGCCGAAGAGGGGGTTGTCATCCCCAAGGGAACCACGCTGGCCGACGCCGAATGGCTGCTCATCGACGCCGCCCTCAAGGACGCTGGCTACAACCGGAGCAAGGCTGCTAGGCTGTTAGGAATCGGCGAGCGCACTTTGCGGCGCAAGCTGAATGAGTCCTGACCGAAAGATTGCCCCGTTTATCGGTTGAATGATGGACGACCTGTCTGCCCTCGGCTCGGTCGGAGCAGGATGTTTTCCTGTGGCCTGCAGTGGACATCTACGAGGATAGTCACGAAATCACTCTCAAGGCCGACATGCCGGGCGTCTCGCGTGACCGACTCCAGGTCCAGGTCGACGGCAATAACCTGGCCATCGAGGGTCAGGCGGCGATCGAGATGCCCGAGGGCATGGAGGCGTTCCACGCCGATGTGCATACCACGCGTTTCCGCCGCAGCTTTACGCTGAGCAACGAGCTAGACAGCGGCAACATCAACGCGGAGATGAAAGACGGCGTATTGACGCTGCATCTGCCCAAGCGGGCGGAGCTGCAGCCGCGCAAGATCGAGGTCAGCGTCGGCTGACACCCTGGACTGCCCGCGCCCCGGTCGATCGTATCCGGGGCGCGTCGGCTCTAGGTTTGCGGTTACCGCCGTTGGATCGCAGAGATGGAGCATTCGGTCGCATCGCAGCTGCTGGTCTTGCTGGCAGCAGGCACTCTGCTCGTTGCCCTGTGCCAGCGGCTCGGCTTGTCCCCGATTCTGGGATATCTATCTACGGGTGTCTTGGTGGGACCTGTTGCGTTCGGTTGGCTCCCCGAAGGCGACACGATGTATGTGCTCGCCGAGCTGGGCATCGTCCTGCTGCTGTTCACCATTGGCCTGGTGGGGCTCCCACTCCCACGGTTGGTGGCCGCAAAGCGACTGGTACTGGGTCTGGGTGGCGCCCAGGTGCTGCTGACGGCCCTGTTTTTTGGGATTGTGGCTCTG
>Ga0055458_10000196_pt1 | contig 11673 bp, 8 predicted proteins | sample Joice_CattailNLB_FD_57687 | JGI IMG/M metagenome (GOLD analysis project Ga0055458, IMG submission 57687) | Wetland microbial communities from San Francisco Bay, California, USA, that impact long-term carbon sequestration - Joice_CattailNLB_D2 | ecosystem: Environmental > Aquatic > Marine >...
TGATCGATTCATAGTCAGCATCTCCCCTGACCAGCATCTCCGACCGGGAGAGAGTATAGCTGATCCACCCATCGAGCCTTCCCGAGGTTTTCTGTAACATGAGCTCCATACCATATGCATTCTGAAAGCCCTGCAGTACTACAGTTTCAGTGAGTGGAGAGGTGATGAAATCAGCTCCGTCCTTGTATTCAACAATATCAGTTGAGTATTTATAATAGAACTCAACCGATGAAGAGAGTCCCAGCTTTGGAAAGATATGGTATACTCCCCCTGTAACCTGATAGCTGGTCTGGGGAGCAATATAATAATCCGACAACTTCCACTGGTCGGTTGGGGAAATGGTCACTGTATTGCTCAGCATAAAAAGGTACTGCCGCATCTGGTTTACGGATAGTTTAAAAGAGGTATTGGGTCCGGTCTTGATATTAACAGCAGTACGAAACTCGGGCCCTGAGTGAAAATTGACCGGTTTAAAGGCTCCATAGACCAGGGAATCAACAATAGTATTCTCTGATCTTGGCTTTCCCTCTTCATAGAGCATCACAGTTTGCGGGCCGAGATACGAATAGAAGCTGTAGCGCCCTCCGACATATACAGTGAGCCAGTCGTTGATGTCGATATTGTCGCTGACAAAAAGGGCCGCCTCCACTGCATTTTCATTTCCCAGGTCCACCGGACTCCTGATCGAAGCCGCCCCATAGGGCTCCACTGTTCCCCGGTTGAGCCGGTAATAGATCATGCTCGATCCAAAATCGACTCTATGGTGCAGGGAGGGCACCCACTGGAATTCTGCCAGAAGTTCATTGTGGTTCAACATATACTCATGCCTGTAGGCCCTGGAAATCTCACTCTGGTCCGTATTGGCAAATTTGTAGATGGAGGAGGTGCCGGTTACCTTGGAGGTCAGTGCCGGGGAAATTTGTCTCTCCCAGGTGGCCGATCCGCCACGATTGGCATATTCATAGTCACTCAGGGTACTGTATCTGAATCTATCAAAGCTCTGATAGTAAAATATATTAAAAGTATTCTTTTCACCAGGGTTAAAATTCAAAGCTCCAGCAAAATCATAAAAAAATGCTTTACTGTCGCGGATAAGCGGATCGTCCATCCTGTTCAGTATCCAGTCTGAATATGAGGAGCGGCCACTGATCAGGAATGAAGAATGCTCCTTGCGAATGGGACCCTCCACCGTAGCATTTGCCGAAACCGGACTTATACCTGCATGGGCTGTGAATGCCTTATTGTTTCCCTTGCGGGTCAGGATATTGAAGACCGAAGAGAGCCTTCCCCCGTAGTTGACCGGTACATTTCCCTTGTAGATGGAGAAGTCCCGGATCATATCCGAGTTGAAGGCAGAAAAGAACCCGAACAGATGGGAGGTATTGTAGATGGGAAGCCGGTTAATATAAAAAATATTCTGGTCCACATTGCCTCCCCGCACATTCACTCCTACTGAAGCTTCACCCGCACTGGTGATTCCCGGCAGCAGCTTGGAGATCTTGATTACATCCCTCTCTCCCATGAAAACAGGAAGTTGTTTCAGGGAGTTCATACTGAAATGTTCCACGCCAATATCAGTGGTATTGATTTCACGATACTGCTCACCCATAATCTGCACCTCATCCAGGGCTATTACAGCCGGTTGCATCTCCACCGTGAACTCTCCATCCGAATAAACTTCCATGGTAACCTCCACACTCTCCATCCCAATAAAACTAAACCGCATGGCGTGGCTCCCCGGTTGAAGCGCCATGGTCACATTTCCGTTCTGGTCCGAAACAGCCCCCTTTCCAGTTCCCAGGTCCACCATCGTGGCTCCCAGCACAGGTTCTCCATTGGCCAGGTTTACCAGTTTCCCCTTCACCCTGGCCACACCCCTTGCCAAGGAGGCTCCACGTTCTCCCACTACAATGGTCTGGACCATCTTTTGGGGACGCGTCCCCGTCAGGTAAAGGTCATTCTTAACTCCCATATAGTCCTCACCTTCCATCACCTGGCCGTAATCACGGGAAATGGAAGTTACAAAGGGAAGATTAAAGCTGAGTCTTTGTTCAGGCAGAATGACATAACGGTCGCTCCCAATCCTGTTGAAATAGAGCCCTGTTCCCTTCAGTACCTCGTAAATGGCCGCATCTATCAATACTGAATCGGCTTTATAGGTAAAACTTCGTCCCCCAAACCACTCATTATTATAGAAGATCTTTACGTTGGCCTGGCTCTCGACCTGTTCAACAAAACGCTCAACTCCCTCCCCGGAGATATCAATATTCACCCGGACTTCCTCCTCCTGGGCTATGATTGCCACTGAAAGGAACATACAGGGTATTAATAAGAGCTTCTTAATCTTCATTGGTAAGCGAGTTACAGTATTCTACCAGATGACGAATTTGAGAATCAGGTGCCTTTTTAACCTTTATCCTTGATTGCCTCATAAATTGCTTGATCAGTTTTTGGGATTCCTGATCAAATGCCTTCATGAAGGTACTGTTGTTACGGTATGCATGGAAATGACCACCGATCACCAGGTACGCCTCTTTTACAGGTTCAGTAAAATAATAGCTTTGTACTCCTGAGGTAAGGTTAAGCTGGTAATTCTTGCTCCATCTGTAAACACAGGCAATGGGACCATCATTTACAGCCTGGAAGAATTCTGCTTTACCCTCCGGACCTTCCATTTTTACGAATCGTATATTGTCAAAGGAAAATGATTCCACCCATTCGTTTCTCAGAACCAGGCTTGAACTGGCCCCATAAAGATCCGTGAAATCAAGGATCAGTTTCTGGTTAAAAATATCGTACCTGAGCATCTGGTCATCAAACTCTTTTTCATGAATTGTAATGACCACTTTACGGGGATCGTCGAAGAAAAAGGGATTCCCCATCGCATTCCTGTAGGGATAAAAATATTTCTCCCCGTTCACCAGGTCTGTATCACTGCCATATTTCCGTTCACATTCAGCCAGGTATTCTGTTATAGATGGTTGCTGGGCAAATAGTCCTGTTAAACCGAGAAGAGTTAACAGAAAAGAAATCGTCAAGGGTTTTCTTAGGCACATCAGGTCGGCCAAATTACTTAAAAATTTGATTCATTTACCAGAAATCAGGCATAATGTGAGTACTGTTCTTATAGGCCCTGCAGTCCACACAATGCTTATTCACCTGGGCAAAGGAAGACTCTCCGTCCCTCCAGGCCCGGGCATAATAAATGGGAAGCTGGTCCCTGGAAATTGGCCCCGACGGTCCCCTGGGAACCGGAAAACAATACCACTCATAGTCCCTCAGGTCCAGCCCTTCCGGTTGTTCGGCAAAGGCACGTTTCTCAACCACTCCTGCCATGGAGAAGTATCCAAGCACAATTTCACTCTCATCGTTTACATTGTGAATATTGGATTTTAACAGCGCTGGCTGCCTGTCAAACAGCGAGCCCTGCTCCTGCGAGGTCTTTTTCAATTCATTCCAGTAATGAAATGCCTCTTCCCCCAGGGAATACTGCTTCACAAGCAGGCTGTATTTATGGTGTAGTTTCTGCTCCAGCTGATCGTTGGGGATAAAGGTGAACGGCTTCTTGATATAGGCACCATAATCCAGGTAACCCAGCGACATGCTGTGGATGGTGGATAGTTCGTTGGTGATGTAACAGATCTTGTAGTTATTGGTATCCGACAGTTCCTTCAGTTGAAAATCCAGATCTAATATATATGCTTCCATATCAGGGTTGTGAAACTCATAGGTCTCGGTCAGGTCCCACCTGATATACTCATAGGCTTCGTTATCGTAGGTGAAATCAAGGTAAAACCTGATCCCGCTTATGGAATCGGATTCGGATGCAAAACTGGCAGTCTCCACCTGGTAATAGAGCGAGTCGATCTCAGGAACAGGTCTCAGCTTATCAAAAACGGACTCATAAATATTCCCGTCAGGTGTTTGGACCTGGATCATATACCAGGCACCTGTCTGCAGGAACTCATCGTCCAGTCCAGCTTCGTAGAAACCCGGTCGGAATTCAGAAAACTCCTTCAGTTCACCATCCTCACGGATCACCCGGGCCAGACTTCCATTGACAGGATCAAACGCAGGGTCGGTCAGGTCCACCGAACGGGAGATTTCAATCACCTGTTTTCCTGGCTGATCCGTAAGATGGGCATTGATAACAAGGGTACCCGTTTTCAGCGCTCCTTCCTCAGGATAATAGCGTTCGATACAACCCGCAAGCAGGAGGCACAGAAAGGTCAGGAGTATAAAAAGGGGTGCCTTTGACATCAGACTTACAAAAATAGGAGATTTATGTCTGATTAAAGATAGAACTAAAATAGAATGTCTCCCCCGGGTCATTATACCTGAAATAAGCCAAAAGCGCGGGACCGGTTAAACCATTATTCGTATTTTGCGGCTATAAAGGCTTTAATGAAGTTGCTGCTTAAAATATATTCAGCCATAGCCTGGACCACCATGGCTGTAACCTCGGTCATTATTACTCCGTTTTTCCTTCTGGTATGGGCAGGGACCTTCTGGTGGGACAGGCGAAGGGTAGCCGCCCACATGATGGGGACCTTCTGGGCTTGGCACTACCAGTCATTGATCCCGTTCTGGAAACTGTATCTTGAAGGCAGGAAAAAAATCCCGTGGAACCGTCCGGTGGTGCTGGTGGCCAACCACCGTTCCCTGGTAGACATCCTGGCCCTCTACAAAATCAGAAGACCCTTTAAATGGACCTCGAAAGATGAAAACTTCAGGTTGCCGTTCATTGGGATGGTCCTCTCCCTGACAAATTCAATCCGGATTAAACGTGAATCTATGCGTTCAGGAGCACAATTTCTCGCTCAGGCTGAGACCGAAATTAAAAAAGGATCTTCCATTTTGATCTTTCCTGAAGGAACGCGTTCAGGCAAAAAGGAAATGAGACCCTTCAAAGAAGGGGCCTTCCTCCTGGCAAAAAAGATGGGTTGCGGTATAATCCCTGTTGTACACATCGGTTCAGAAAATACATTTGACCGCGGTTCATGGATATTGAAGGGAAAAACCTCCATCCATATCCGGGTCCTTGATGAGATCACCCCGGATGAGATTCAGAAACTGGAAACCGTGGAACTGATGAACCTGGTACGAGAAAAAATGGAGACAGGTATCTCCAGGCTTGAAGAAGAAAAGGGAATGGTATGAATAGGGTGGATCAGATCATAAGGCGCATGGGTTTTATCAAGGACCAGCAAGGGATCATGAACCGGTTCATTCGTGAATCGTCGGGGTGGCAGGCCCACCTGGAGAAAACCCGTCATTTCATTTCCGGATCATTTCATCAAACTGAGGCAGAAACAGTGGCTGTGCTGGGCAGCGGCTGGTTACTTGATGTTCCACTAGATGACCTGGTAAAAAGGTTCAGGCATATCTACCTTGTGGATATACATCACCCCATTCAAATCCGGAAAAAAACGGCTGCAATGGACCAGGTGGAACTGGTTGAAGAGGACCTTACAGGAGGTGCTGTTGCACAGATCTGGGAGTGCCTCCGGAACAGTAAAAAACCGTTGCAGGAGGAGGTGCTAAATGGTCAGATCATCCTGGAGATACCTCTGGCGGGAATCCATCCGGATGCACTTATATCAGCGAATCTGTTGAACCAGCTTGACATCTTCCTCTGTGATTATATGATGAAGCAGGGGCGTTTTCAACAGGAGTCACTTGTTCCGCTTCGTGCATCCATCCAGGCATTTCACCTCGATTGGATCTCAAAAAAACCAGGCTGCCTGGTTACGGATACCATCGAAGAGGTGGTGGACAAGAAAGGCAACATATCCTCCAAAGGATTACTGTATACTGACTTACCCGAGGGAATCAGATCTGAAAGCTGGAGGTGGGATTTCGATTCGTTGGGGACCTATTATCCCGAAAGCCGCACCCACATGGAGGTTCAGGCTGTTGAATGGAGTTGATACCACTCTTTTTTTAACCGTTTTTAAAGAGCTCTGTGTTGAAAACTGGATGATGTCCAGGCCATACTTTTGGTTATATTTGTGCTGCCAAAGAGGAGATTGATATGACGGCGAATTATTCAGAAGATACGATCCGGACACTGGACTGGAAAGAGCACATTCGGAAGCGCCCCGGAATGTATATCGGGAAGCTGGGCGACGGCTCTTCCCCCGATGATGGAATATACATATTGTTGAAGGAGGTGATCGACAATTGCATTGATGAATACATGATGGGATTCGGTAAGATCATCGAGGTAAGTATCAATGAACACCGGGTCTCTATCCGTGATTTTGGTCGTGGTGTTCCCCTTGGTAAAGTGCTGGACGTGGCTTCAAAAATGAATACAGGCGCCAAATATGATTCCAAGGTGTTCAAAAAATCGGTTGGTCTCAATGGTGTAGGAATCAAGGCAGTAAACGCCCTCTCCTCCAGCTTCACCATCCAATCCATCAGGGAAGGGAAAGAGAAGAGCGTGGATTTTAGTGAAGGAGAGTTAGTGAAGAATCATCCTCAGCGAAACTCCACTGAAAAGAACGGGACACTGATCAGCTTTGAACCTGATCATACCATGTTCGGAAAGTTCAACTTCATCGATGAGTACATCGAGGCGATGCTCCGGAATTACACTTACCTCAATACCGGGCTCACCATTAACTATAACGGCCAGAAATTCCAGTCCAAAAACGGCCTGCTCGACCTGCTGGAGGAAAATATGAGCGGGGAGGGCCTCTATCCGATCATTCACCTTCTTAACGGTGATATCGAAGTGGCGATTACTCATGGCAATCAGTACGGAGAGGAGTACTTTAGTTTTGTAAACGGGCAACACACCACACAGGGTGGTACCCATCAGGTGGCATTCAAGGAGGCAGTGGTCAAAACTATTCGTGACTTCTATAAGAAGGATTTTGATGCTTCCGACATACGTACATCCATTATTGCAGCGATCAGTATCAAGGTAGAAGAGCCGATTTTTGAATCACAGACCAAAACCAAACTCGGATCCAAAGATATCGGTCCATCGGGTCCATCGGTCAGGAACTTCATCATGAACTTCCTCACCTCAAAACTGGATGATTACCTTCATAAACATGGAGAAACGGCACATGCCCTGCTGAGGAAGATCCAGGAGTCTGAGAAAGAACGCAAAGCCATATCAGGGATCAAGAAACTGGCCAGGGAACGTGCCAAAACCGCCAACCTTCATAATAAAAAGTTACGCGATTGCCGGGTTCACTATAACGGGAATAATGACCTTAAAAACGAATCTACCCTCTTTATTACCGAGGGGGACTCAGCTTCGGGCTCCATCACCAAATCAAGAAACGTAAATTCCCAGGCCGTATTCAGCCTGCGAGGCAAGCCATTGAACTCATTTGGCCTGACTAAAAAAGTGGTTTATGAAAATGAGGAATTCAACCTCCTGCAGGCAGCACTCAACATTGAAGACGGGCTCGATGGATTGCGTTATAAAAATGTGGTGATTGCCACCGATGCCGATGTGGACGGAATGCACATCCGGCTTCTGCTGCTAACTTTTTTCCTGCAGTTCTTTCCCAACCTTGTCCGTAACGGACACCTCTTCATCCTTCAGACCCCCCTTTTCAGGGTCAGGAACAAAAAAGAGACCATCTACTGTTATACGGACGCAGAGAGATATAATGCCATAGAGAAACTTGGAAAGAGCCCCGAGATTACCCGTTTTAAAGGATTGGGAGAGATCTCTCCGGATGAATTCAAGCATTTTATTGGTCCTGATATAAGATTGCAGCCGGTGCGACTGAAGAAAGAGGATGACCTGAAAGAGATCCTGGGTTTCTATATGGGTAAGAACACACCCGAAAGACAGAATTTTATCATTGACAGGCTCAGGGTGGAAGAGGATCCTGTAGAGGTTGCCTGACCCGGCTTTTCGATCCGGAAAAGACCAGAAGAATCAGCGTAGAAAGAGATGAACGACTTCGACAATACACCTTTGGATGCACAACCTGAAGAGCATCATTCAGGCGAGGATGTGAAGATCACCCGCCTGACCGGGATGTATGAAGACTATTTCATCGATTACGCTTCCTATGTTATCCTGGAACGTGCCGTTCCGCATATTATCGATGGTTTGAAACCGGTACAGCGCCGCATACTTTACTCAATGAAGCGGATAGATGATGGCCGGTTCAACAAGGTGGCCAACATTATAGGGAACACCATGCAGTTCCATCCCCATGGCGACACTTCCATTGGAGATGCCCTCGTTCAGCTTGGACAGAAAGAATTGCTGGTTGACACACAGGGAAACTGGGGGAACATCTATACCGGTGATGGAGCGGCTGCCTCGCGCTATATTGAATCGAGGTTGTCGGGCTTTGCCAACGAGGTTCTCTTCAACTCCAAGACCACCGAATGGAAACAATCATACGATGGCAGGAACAAAGAACCGGTTGTCCTTCCTGTTAAGTTCCCACTGCTGCTGGCCCTTGGCGGCGAGGGAATCGCTGTGGGGCTCTCCTCAAAGATACTCCCACACAATTTCAATGAATTGATCGATGCCTCGATCAAATACCTGCAGGGAAAAAATTTTGAACTCTTTCCTGACTTCCCGACGGGAGGACTTGCAGAGGTTTCGAGGTACAATGACGGAGCTCGGGGTGGCTCCATCAGGGTAAGGGCTAAAATCGAGAAGGTAGATAATAAAACATTGATAATCAAGGACCTTCCCTTTGGAAAGACAACAGGTAGCCTGATTGAAACGATCATTAAGGCCAATGAAAAAGGGAAGATCAAAGTACGGCGAATCGACGACAATACAGCAGAGAATGTTGAGATCCTGGTTCACCTTGGTCCAAATGTATCCTCTGACAAGACCATTGACGCGCTGTACGCTTTTACTGATTGCGAGATCTCAATCTCTCCCAACTGTTGTGTCATAGACGATAACAAACCGCGGTTCCTGGGTATAAGCGAAATCCTTGAAGTAAATACCGATCATACCAAGGAACTGCTTAAGCAGGAACTGGAGATCAGGCTGGGAGAATTGCAGGAAAACTGGCACCTCTCCTCCCTGGAAAAGATCTTTATTGAAAAAAGGATCTACCGCGACATTGAAGAGTGTGAAACATGGGAAAGTGTGATTGAGGCCATTGACAAAGGCCTGGATCCATACAAGAAACTGCTGCTCCGTGAGGTAACACGCGAAGATATTATCAAACTGACCGAGATCAAGATCAAGCGGATCTCCAAATTTGATGTGAAGCGGGCCGATGAATATATTAAATCCCTGGAAGAGGAGATGGAGGAGGTGAAGAATCACCTGGATAACCTGGTTAACTATACTATCGATTATTTCAGGGAGATCAAGAAGAAGTACGGTAAAGGAAAGGAACGGCGGACTGAACTGCGGAATTTCGCCAATATTGAGGCCACCAAGGTTGTGGTGGCCAATCAGAAACTCTATATGAATGCCGCTGACGGCTTTATAGGGACCTCCCTCCGGAAAGATGCATATGTGTGTGATTGTTCCGATATTGACGATATAATTGTCTTCCTGAAGAACGGAAACTATACAATCTCAAAGGTGACCGATAAGCAGTTTGTCGGTAAGGATATCATTCATGCCTCGGTTTTTAAGAAGAATGATAAAAGGACCATCTACAATGTGGTTTACTTCGATGGCAACTCCGGCAATGTAATGATGAAACGTGCCCCGGTGACCGGGATCACACGTGATAAGCAATACAATATTGCAAAAGAGCACAATCACACCAAGATACTCTACTTCAGTGCCAATCCAAATGGTGAGGCCGAGGTGATCAAGGTATCCCTGAGACCGCGGCCACGCTTGAAGAACCTGGTATTCGAGTTTGATTTTGCCGACCTCGCCATTAAGGGAAGAGGTGCCATGGGTAATATCCTGACCAAATATTCTGTCCAGAAAATCGTGATCAAGGAGAAGGGCGTATCAACCCTGGGTGGGAGAAAGATCTGGTTCGACGAGGATGTCATGCGGCTGAATGTGGACGCAAGGGGAAATTTCCTGGGTGAATTCTCCGGCGAGGACAGGATCATTGTGATTACCGGGTCGGGACACTTCCGTACCACCAACTTCGACCTCAGTAATCATTTTGAAGATGATGTACTGATCATTGAAAAATACAGGGAGGGTAAAATCTGGTCTGCAGCTTATTTTGATGCTGAACAAAACTACTACTACCTCAAAAGGTTCCTGATAGAACCCGGTGCCAAGCTGACCCGCTTTATCGGGGAGCATCCCGACTCCAAACTTATCAGGATTACAGAGGTAGAGTACCCAAGGCTGGAACTGAAGTTTGGAGGGAAGAACAAGGACCGTAATCCGGAAATCATTGAGGTGGCCGAATTTATCGGAATCAAGAGCTACAAAGCCAGAGGAAAGCGTCTTTCCAATTATGAGGTAAAAGTTATCCAGGAACTGGCCCCAATAAAAGGGGGTGACAAGGCAGAGAACTCTATAACAGAGAGCTCTAAGGCAGAGAGTTCTAAGGTAAAAGCCGCAGCCCCCGAAACTGCTGAAAGTAAACCAAAGACTGTAGCTGCCAAAAAAACCACTACCGGAAAACAGGATCCTGATGAGGTACCAATGGAGGTCGTAAAACCAAAAGAGGAGGAAGAGGCAAAGGGTAAAGCGGAGGAGAAAAAAGATAAAGGTGGTCAGTTTAGCCTGGAGTGGTAATATGAATAGCAGGATATTTCTAATCGGTTTCATGGGTTCGGGCAAATCAACGCTGGGTTCAAAACTGGCATACAGGATCGGATACGATTTTATTGATATGGACCGGTTGATCGAAGAAACTGCAGAGTTGAGTATCCCGGCTATCTTCAGTGAACATGGTGAAGAGGTATTCAGGAAGTGGGAAAGCGATATCCTGCATGAACTCTGCCATCGGGAAAAAGTAGTTATCGCAACCGGTGGTGGTGCACCATGCCACTCCACGTTGATGGATGTGATGAATAGCCATGGCACAACTGTTTATATTAGGCTATCGCCTGAGGAGCTTAAAAGCAGGCTTATACGATCCAGAACCGAAAGACCGTTGATCAAAGGTAAATCGGAAGAAGAGTTGATCGAATATATTAATAAGCTTCTTGAGCAACGTGAGGATTACTATAACAAGGCCTCAATGGTTGTCAATGGAATAAACCTGCAGTCTGAAGAGCTGGCCAGGCAGTTACTGGATTCCTGATTAAAATACATATATTTATATTGTGAAATCATATTTCCACTATCTGTTTGCAGGTGCCCTGTTGCTGGTTGGGCTGATGCTTTTCAACAATCAAAAACATGAGGACATCAACCGGGCAAATGAAAAGCCGGATTTTGCTCAGGTTGATCTTCAGGCCGAGATTTGCTTCAGCAATTTGTTCAGATCACCGGTTCCATCGGGCAGTCTCTTTACAAGCGTGGAGCATAAGATTCATCCCAATCATCTCATCTGTCCTGAACATGTGACTTGCTCTGAGGCTCAAATACTTTATAAAGCCCAGATGCGGGTTCACCTGGAACTGAAGCCTGATATGGTCATTCAATCAGGTCAAAATCTTTACCGTTTTTCCAGGTATGGCGATCCCCCGGTTACCTGAATAGGCTCTTATTATCCAAATAATAAGTATTCTGTCCGGTTTTATGCATTAAACCGAGCCTGGGAACTCGATGCAGTCAACCGTAGCTCG
>Ga0055458_10000203_pt1 | contig 11378 bp, 17 predicted proteins | sample Joice_CattailNLB_FD_57687 | JGI IMG/M metagenome (GOLD analysis project Ga0055458, IMG submission 57687) | Wetland microbial communities from San Francisco Bay, California, USA, that impact long-term carbon sequestration - Joice_CattailNLB_D2 | ecosystem: Environmental > Aquatic > Marine >...
CCACTACACCGCCTCGGGCCACGCCGCGCTCGCGCGCTGGCTGAAGAGCGGCGACTACGATTTCGTGCAGGTCAACTACTCTCTGGAGGAGCCCGAGGCGGCCGAAAGCCTGTTGCCGCTGGCGCAGGACAAGCGCGCCGCCGTGCTCGTCAACCGCCCGTTCGGTTCGGGCAGCCTGTTTGGGCGCGTGCGCGGCAAGCCGCTGCCGCCCTGGGCCGCCGAGCTCGGCATCGCGAGCTGGGCGCAGTATTTCCTCAAGTGGATCCTCGGCCATCCTGCAGTCAGCTGCGTGATCCCCGCCACCGGCAACCCGAAGCACGTCGTCGACAACATCGCCGGCGGATCCGGGTCGCTGCCGGACGAGGCGACGCGCGCGCGGATGGCGAAGCACTTCGCTTCGCTTTGACCGCGCAGTCGTTCGACGTCGCGATCGTCGGCGCCGGGATCGCCGGCGCCTCGGCGGCCTACTTCCTCGCATCGAAGGCGCGCGTCGTCGTCGTCGAGCGCGAGGACCAGCCCGGCTACCACAGCACCGGCCGCTCGGCGGCGCTCTTTTCCGAGACTTACGGCAACGCCAGCGTGCGCAGCCTGACGCGCGCGAGCCGCGCGTTCTACGACGCGCCGCCGGCCGGCTTCGCCGCGCAGCCGCTGCTCACGCCGCGCGGCGTCGTGTTCTTCGGGCAGAAGGAGCACGGCCCCTTGCTCGAGGCGCAGGCGGGCGAGCTGCGCGCCACTGGCGGCCGCGTCGAGTGGCTCAAGCCCGACGAGACCCTGGCGCGCGTGCCTGCGCTGCGCCGCGAATGGGCTGCGGTGGGCCTGCTCGAGCCCGACGCCGAGGACATCGACGTGCACGCGCTGCTCTCTGGCTTCCTGCGCGGCGCGCGCGCCGCGGGCGCAACGCTCGTCACCGATGCCGCGCTCGAAGCCGCCGCGCACGACGGCCGGTGCTGGCGGCTGCGCACGCGCGCGGGCGAATTCCGCGCCGACATCCTCGTCGACGCCGCCGGCGCCTGGGCCGATGAGGTAGCAACGCTGGCGGGCGCGGCGCCGCTCGGCATCGCGCCGCTCAGGCGGACCGCCATCGTCTTCGAGTGCCCGCGCTACACGCCCAACGCGGCATGGCCGGCGGCGGTCGACGCCACCGAAGACCTCTACTTCCGCCCCGAAGCCGGGCGCTTCCTCGCCTCGCCGGCCGACGAGACGCCCTCGCCGCCCTGCGACGCGCAGCCCGAGGAGCTCGACGTCGCGCTGCTCATCGACCGCCTGCAGGCTGCGACCACCTTCGACATCGCGCGCGTCACCGCGCGCTGGGCGGGGCTGCGCAGCTTCGCCGCCGACCGCTCGCTGGTCGCCGGCTTCGATCGCGCGCGCCCGGGCTTCTTCTGGCTCGCCGGCCAGGGCGGCTACGGCATCCAGACCGCGCCGGCGATGGGCGCGCTCGTCGCCGCCCTCGTCAAAGGCGATCCGCTGCCTTCGCCGCTGCGCGATGCCGGCGTCGACACCGCGGATCTCTCGCCGACGCGCTTCAGCCCGGCGACGCGCTGAAGCGATCGAGCGGGCTCGCCACCCCGCGCCCGCCCCTGTTCAGCACGTGCGTGTAGATCATCGTCGTCGACACGTCGGCGTGGCCGAGCAGCTCCTGCACCGTGCGGATGTCGTAGCCGGATTCGAGCAAGTGCGTGGCGAACGAGTGGCGCAGCGTGTGGCAGCTCACCGGTTTAACGATGCGCGCGGCCGCAGCTGCCGATTTCACCGCCCGGTGCAGCGTGTCCGGATAGACATGGTGACGAAGGATGACACCGGTCTCTGGTTCCGCGGAGAGCTTGCCGGAGGGAAACACGAACCGCCAGCCCCACTGGCGAGCCGCGCCACGATACTTCCGCGCAAGCGCGTCGGGCAGCCACAGCTCGCCGCAACCGGCGCTCAAATCGCGCTGATGCAGCGCGCGCACCCGCCCGAGGTGCGCCTGCAACGGCGAGGCAACCGGTTCCGGCAGCATGGTCACGCGATCCTTGCCGCCCTTGCCGTCGCGCACCAGGATCTGCCGGTAGGCGAAATCCACGTCCTTCACCCGCAGCATCAGCGCCTCAATCTGCCGCAGCCCGGACCCGTAGAGCAGGCTCGCCATCAACCACTTTGTCCCCGTGAGCTGCGCGAGCAGCCGCGCAACCTCCGCGCATGTCAGCACCGTCGGTCTGCGAAGCGGTCGCTTCGCGCGCGTGACCCCATCGAGCCACGGCAGCGCCTGCCCGAGCACATGCCTGTACAGAAACAGCAGCGCCGACAGCGCCTGGTTCTGCGTCGAAGCGGCGACGCCGCGCTGCGTCGCGAGGAAACTCAGGAACGCGGAAACCTCGTGCCCTCCCATGTCCGCGGGATGGCGCATGCCGTGATGGCGGATGAACCAGCGGATCCAGTACCAGTACGCCTGCTCCGTTCGGCGGCTGTAATGCCGCGAGCGGATTGCTTCGCGAAAACGCACGATCAGGCGGCGATTTGCCCGGGTGTCCGGCGACGAACCGGAATCGGCAGCGGAATCAGGGCGTTCAGGCATTTTGCGTCGGATATCGCGGACCCGTCTGGGCCATCTCTCATCCAACGCATTGATCTGAAGGTCGTTGACAGCCCACGGCACCGCCCGCGGACTATGATATTCAGCAGCTAAATCGACTATTCAACGTTAGCGGTCAGGAAGACAGCGCCATGATGACCATTGCCAATGTTGCAGTTACCTTGGTGGCCCTGTTGCATTTGTACTTCCTCATCCTCGAGATGTTCTTCTGGGAAAAGCCGTTGGGTCTGCGCACGTTCGGGCTGACACCGGACTTCGCAAAAGCCTCGAAGGTTCTAGCCGCGAATCAAGGTTTGTACAACGGCTTCCTAGTTGCGGGGCTCGTCTGGGGGCTTATCCTTGGTGAGGCGGGGAATCCGATCAAAATGTTCTTCTTGAGCTGCGTGGTCGTTGCCGGGGTCTTCGGCGCATTGACCGCGAACCGAAAGATACTCTGGGTTCAGGCGCTTCCCGGCGCGATAGCGTTCGTGTTGGTATTTTCGTCCTGAGGTCAATCGAAGTGCGTCTGACCGCTAACCCTGTGTTGGTGCCGACGGGCCGGACGCGTCGTGTCTCAGCAACTGCCGTGCTGGCCCGCGGCACAACACCACGTTAGATGCGTGAAGGCAGTTGAGTATCTCCCACTGACACCTATGACTTGCGTTAAGCCAGAGACTGAGCATGATCCAAAGTCAGGTTCCCGCTCGAAGGGGACCGGTTTGCTCGCGGTGGCAAAAATCATATTCTTCGGATTGCTAATGATCGGAAAAAGGGCCACTTGGGAGAAGAACGGTATCGGTGCACAAGTAAGCCTCGGCCAAATTGTCGCGGGTGCGATCATAGGAGGCATTGTTCTAGTGGCGTTGCTCGTCTTGCTGGCGCGAATCGCGGTTGGCTTCGCGGTAGGTCAGTAACCCTGCAAGATGGCGCCAAGCATCTAACATGGCGGTCGTGCGGACGCGCCGCAAGCCGCCGTGCTTATTCGAAGGCCGCACTGCGGCGCGCCGTACACCTCTACGTTAGGTAGCGCTGAATGGCGAGGCTCATCAATCGCAAAATTCGATATCGGCTGATCGTGCTTGCGACCATGGGCGGGATAACACCGCTCGTGTTTCTCGTGGGCAATTGTTTGAGCATTCGAGTCCTCAGTGACTTTCCCTCGTGGATTGTCTACTTGTGGCCGACAGCGCTGATGCTCCTAGGGTTCTCGGGAGCCTCGTGCCCGGATACCAACTTCTTCTATGGCTGGACGTTCTCGTTTCTCAGCAATATTGTTGTTTGGGTGGTCGTTGGATTCGTCTTATGCTGGCTCCTATTCGACTTACCCTGGAAACGGCTGCTCACAAATGAACGCGCTACCTAACAGCACGCCCCACACGGACGCTTGCGATGCCGGCGTCGTCAATCAAAGCTCATCGCCGCTCGCGCCCGGTGGGCGTGAATGTTGGGCGTCACATGAGCCGAGTCTGCGCATACGGCGTTCATCCGCGCCCCGCATCTCGAGGAATTTCAATGCCCAGGCACCTCATTAGCTCAGGATCCACCTTTGAGCAAGAGATAGGGTACTCGCGCGCAGTAGTCGTTGGAGATTGGGTCTTCGTTTCGGGCACTACCGGCTTCGACTACTCCAAGATGAGCATCGCCGAAGGGCTGGTGGAGCAAACCGAACAGTGCTTGAAGAACATTGCCGCCGCACTGCAGCAGGCCGGTTCCAGCCTTGCGGATGTTGTGCGTGTCACCTACGTTCTTCCCAAGGGGGCGGAGTTTCCTGAATGCTGGCCGGTGCTGCGCAAGTACTTCGGCGACGTGCGACCCGCCGCCATGATGATCTCCGCCGGTCTTGCAGATCCTCGAATGCGAATCGAAATCGAAGTCACAGCCTTGAAGCAATCAAAGGCCTAACCTGTGCATTGGCCGATGACGCCCAACCGTGCCATGCAGCGGACAGTCACCAGCGGCCTTCGTCCGCTGGCTCCTGCCGCGGATGGCAATCGTTAGGCGGCTCGTTCTTTGGCAGAGCCGATGTATCTGCTGCGTGATGCTCTTCTGATGATTCGCGATATTGGTATCAATAGTCGCGTTGTGTACGTCTGGGGCGCGTTGTTGAACGTAACTCAGCTGATTGGCGGGGTGGTGTTCATCACCACAGTTGAAGGTCAGGTTGTCCTCGCCACATTGATTCTTACCCTGGTTGTCGCGGGGCAAATTCATAAGAAGGCGCCTTTTTCACGTCTAATTGGGTTGTGCCACGTACCCTGGGCGGCGCTATTGCCTTGGCTCGTCTACCGCCTTCAGACCATGGAACACCCGGTTGCGCTACAGATCTGGGGCTACTACGTGGCTGTGACGATCTCGATCAGTCTGATATTCGACGCGTTGGACGTTTACCGTTATGCAAGAGGGCAAAGGACTTTTTCGTGGGCGTCTAAAGGGGGACCCGCCTAACATGGCGGTGTTGGCGGACGCGGCAACGATGGCACCGCTAACTCATCAGCCCGCGTTGCCGCGCCGCAAACCTCCACGTTAGATCTCACCAAGGAATCGAAGCATCGCGATGACACAGCCGCTGGAGGATCTGGCGCTCATTACCGCGAAGACGCTCGAGCACTACAACGAGCGCGCCGCCGAGTTCCGGAACGGCACGCTCGACCACGATGTGAAGCAGAACATCGAGGCGCTGCTGCGGCACATTCGCGGTGCGCCGCCCTTGTCCATACTCGATTTCGGCTGCGGCCCTGGGCGTGACTTAGCGGCGTTTCGCGCTCTCGGTCACGAGCCCATCGGCCTTGAGGGTTCCCCACCGCTCGCCGCCATGGCACGAGAGCACAGCGGCTGCGAAGTCTGGGAACAGGATTTTCTCGCGCTGAAACTTCCTTCTTGCCGCTTCGACGGCATCTTCGCCAACGCCTCACTGTTCCACGTGCCACGCCAAGAGCTGCCGCGCGTGTTGGGCGAACTGCGCGCGGCCCTCAAGTCCGACGGCGTACTCTTCGCTTCTAACCCCCGGGGGAATAACGAGGAGGGCTGGAATCGCGGGCGGTATGGGGCGTATCACGACCTCGAATCATGGCGCGCCTTTCTGAAAACAGCGGCGTTCGCGGAGCTGGGGCACTACTATCGTCCAACGGGGCTGCCGCTCGAGCGACAACCTTGGCTCGCAAGCGTGTGGCGGAAGAGCAGTGTGGCCTGTGAGATCTAACAACGCGTTGGAGCGGACCGTGAAAGGGAGTGGCTTCGTTTGCCGCGACTGGGTGGCCGCTCAACGCGAACCTTAGCAGTCTGAGTGCCGCACCGCGTAGCAACATCAAGGTCCAACCGAGAGGAGGACTTGCGTGGCCGAACAGCAAACCTCATTCGACGCAGCGAAGTACAAGGACGCACAGCGAGAGCAGTGGAACAAGGACGGCGCAGCATGGCGACGCTGGAATCCCACTCTGGATCGTTGGTATGGCGAAGTTACCCGCCAGATGCTCGACGTCGCCCAGATTCAGCCAGGTCAGCGCATCCTGGACATCGCCGCCGGCGCAGGTGAACCGGCGGTCAGCGCCGCCGAACGAGTTGGCCCTAGCGGTTACGTGCTGGCGACCGACATCTCGGAAGGGATCGTTGAGCTTGCGCTCCAGGTCGCCCGTGAACGTGGACTCAAACATATTGAGACCCGCGCCATGGACGGCGAGAAATTGGATCTCCCTGACGCGTCCTTTGATGCGGTGCTGTGTCGGCTCGGTCTGATGTATATGCCGCACCCCGTGACAGCATTACGCGAGTGGCGCCGCGCTCTGCGAGCGGGCGGTCGGGTCGCCGTCGTCGTCTTTTCCACGCCCGATCGAAACAGCTGGGGTGCTGTGCCCGCTTCCATCATCCGCCGGCGCGCGCAACTCCCGCCTCCCGTTCCGGGGCAACCCGGCCCGTTCAGCCTCGGCGATCCTGGGGCGCTCGAAGACGTCTTCCGTCAAGCCGGATTTGCCGACCCCGAGGTTCGCGTCGTGCCGGTGCCCCATAGAATGGCCAGTTCTGCCGAGTACGTGCGGATCGCCCGGGAAGCCTTCGGCGCATTCAATGCCATGATGGCTCACCAGCTCCCTCAAGAACGCGAGTCCGTTTGGAACGAAGTAGAAGATGCAATGCGCAGTTTCGAATCGCCCATTGGGTTCGAGGTGCCGGGTGAGTGCCTTGTCGGCGCGGCAACGAAGTGATCGAACGCAGACTGCTAACCATCAGTTGCAGCCGACCCGTTGGGGCGGGGCTTCGCCCGCCTACGCGCGGCTGAACTGAGACGTTAGGTGCCCCAAGAGCACACTATGCGCGGCACGTGTCTTTGCGGTGCCGTGGAGTTCGAGGTACGCGACCCACCTCGCAAGCTCTACCAATGCCATTGTTCCCTTTGCCGAAAGCAAAGCGGAGCAGCCTCAAATGCTGCGTTCATTGTTCGCAGGGAGCAGCTTGTGTGGCTCGCAGGGCAGGAGTTGGTTTCGTCGTTCATCAAGCCCTCCGGGTTTCGGTCGGACTTCTGCAGGAAGTGCGGTTCGCCAGTCCCGAACCCTCTGCGCAGCACGTCGTATGTCTGGGTTCCTGTCGGGTTGCTTGACGAGCCGACGACTCTATCAATAGGAACGCACCTGTTCATTGGCTCTAAGGCTTCGTGGGAACCAAGCCCAGTGTCTGGTACGTTGCACGAAGAAATGCCAGAGTTTGGCGAACTACTAAAGCAATTGCGCTCGTGAGTGAACGGGCACCTAACTTCTCGGTCAACGCGAACGCGCGCGGACGTGCCGCAATCAGCCCGTGCCGCAGGGCGCGCGCCGGCTACCGGGAGCGTTAGGTCTCTTCGGCTGCTCCATGCCTTCGCCCTCCGCTGACAAACTGGCCGTGCTGATCGACGCGGATAACGCACAGGCCTCTATTGCGAGTGAGCTACTTGCCGAGATCTCCAGCTATGGGACGGCGACGGTAGGGCGAGCGTATGGTGATTGGACAACGCCGAACCTTTCCGGGTGGAAGGAAGCGCTACACAACCTCGCCATACAGCCCATTCAGCAATTCCGGTTCACCGTGGGGTCTCTTCTAGTAAAGGCGAGTCCTTCGTTTGATCCACGAAACTACGGATTCCAGAAACTTGGCGAGCTCGTTCGAAGGCAGCCGTTCTTGGAGGTGAAATCCGTCCCTGCAGGTGATGGTTCGCCAAACATGCACCTCTATGTACGCCTCAAAGAGCCCTAATGGGAACGTTCTGCGGCGTCGATTGATCCCTCGCCAACTCGCTCCGCGCTTGCCCTTAGACCAACCTCGCGCCGAAAATGCGCCTGCCGCACCATCGCGGGCCGCTATTGGCGGTCGAATCGTAGCCGCGGATGAGGGAAACCCGATATGAGAGATGCTCAGTACCAGAACCGACAGAACCTTGAAATCTTCTGCTGGCCGGAGTTGATGAAAGGCTTCCAGGGCCTGGTCGAGCTCGTAATGCTCTCTCCAGGCAAGCTCTCAAGGCAGCTTCGCAGCGAGCTTTTTACGATGGCAAGTATTGCCGGCGGGTGTCAGCACTGCCAGGCGCACGGGGCGTACACGCTGCACATGATGGGCGTCGATCCCGAGCGCATTCGCGACATCTGGACATTCGAACAGTCGACAGAATTCTCCGAGGGCGAGAAAGCCGCGCTGCGGCTAGCGCGAGACGGAGCGCTTGTACCGAACATGGTCGAACCCGGGCACTTCTCCGATTTGCGTAGACACTATTCCGATCGCCACATAGTGGAGATGCTTGCGGTCATTAGTCTGGCTGGCTGGTACAACCGCTGGAACAATTCCATTGCTACGGTAACGGACCGAGAATCGCTGGAGTGGGCAGAAGCAAACCTCAAGGCGGTGGGTTGGGAGCTGGGAAAGCACGCGGGGGTCGTTCATGAGCAACGGAGAAAGCATCCACGGTCTACCGATCCGGATCGGATCGAGTACTAGCGTCCAATCCTTAACGCGAGCGCCGCTTGCTATCGGGCGCCGCATCACATCCTCATGCACCTGACCGGCTACAGCGGGCTTCGCCCGCTTCCGCCGGCAGTTGATGCGGGACGTTGGGCTTAGGTGTTTTCGCGGCACTACGGTACCGCTCCTCAATGGAGGCACACATGAATCGCGCCGCGCTGCTCCTTGCTGTGGTCCTTTTCTCGTCCGGATCCGCGATCGCGGAAGATCGGCCCAAGGCCGAGTACCTGAAAGCGGAACCACCAAAGGGCTCGGTTCCGTACGGCAAAATTGTCTATGTCGATGACGGTGCCTGCCCTAAGGGCGAGATCAAGGAAATTACCGGCGGTAGTCAGTCCCGGTCCATTCCTCGCAAAGTCCGGTGCGTCAAGCGGCCCGAGTGAGCCACCGTGAAGCTTTGCACGCGCCACCGCCTGGACTTCACCGGGCTTACCCTTTCGCTGCAGCTGACGTGCCACAGCGGGCTGCGCTCGCTTGCGCACGCGGGCGTGCTCAATCGCTAGGCGTCGCACCCCCAATGGGTAACAAGGTCCTCGCATCGATCGAAAACCCATCCGGTGACCGTTGCGTCGATGTATTTTCCCGCGCGGACGGTACATTCGGATTTGAGGAGTGCCGCCGAGACCCGGAAGACGGCGGACGCTGGTACTCCTTGCACCGATTTTCCCGTCAGGTCTTCGATTCCGAAGAGGATGCGCTTGGACGAGCGAAAGCATGCGTCGAGTGGCTGAAACCGGATGAGCCATGACAAGTGGCATTCATTCGATGCGTAACCACGCAATCGAGAGGGGCGCGTGCAAGATCGGCACGCGCGCCTCATTGTGAACGTTAGGCGCCACCCCTCCATCGCCAAGATCGTCATCGTTCTCTATGGCTGATCAAGCTGTGCACAACCGAAACTTGCAGGGTGCAGCACGAGACTTCTTTGATGCCTTCAATGCAGTCTTCTCGACCTTCAGCGGCCCCAAGATCTCCGAACGCTATGTAGCGCCTTACCTAGCGATCCGCTCAGACGGCTCCTCCCAGGTCTTCGATTCCGCCGAGGCCATCGGGACGTACTTCCAGCGCATTGTTGATGGCTACTATGCTCGCGGCTGCCGCATCTGCAAGTACAAAGACCTGACCGTCACGCCTATGGGCGAAGCCGCAGCGCTTGGAACGGTCACTTGGGAGCTCTGCCGAGCGGATGGTACGGTTGTCACGAGCTGGCGAGAGTCGTACAACCTGGTCCTCGTTGACGGCCGGATGAAGGCCGCCGCTTCGGTGGATCACGTGGCCCAGAGGTAAGCGTGCACGAACAACCATGACGCCCAACTCCGCGCTCCAGCCGACGTGCCACGGCATGCGCCCTACGCATGGGGCTGCAGTCAAACGGTAGGCGGCAAGGTGCATACTCACCATTTCCTGCTGGAGGCTCCATGAGCGTCCAACACTTTGTCTTGCGGCCCGATCAGCATGAGCCCGCGTTGAACGTGGTCGGCACACAGGTGACCGTTTTGGCATCCAACGCGGCAACACGAAGCTACGGGATGACCTTGCAGGAGGGCGAGGAAGGAACGGGCCCTCCGCCGCATCGCCACGACTGGGACGAAGCCTTCTATGTCCTGAAAGGCGAGATCAACTTCCTGTGCAATGGAAACGCCTACGTCTGCAGCGCCGGTACGCTCGTTCATGTTCCCCGAGGAACCGTGCATGCCTTCAGCTATGGAAGTGGCGGTGGTCAGATGCTCGAGGTTACGGGGGCCGGCGCGCTAGCGGCGCAGATGTTCACGGCCGTCGACAACGAGATTCCCCCTGGGCCTCCGGATGTTCCAAAGCTACTCGATGTACTCAAGCGCAACGGGGTCACTGTTGCGGTCTGACGTCGAGAGGCGCAGTGCGGTTCGGCCAGAGGATGCCGCCGAACACGGCGCGGCGGCTGAGCGCGGTCGTTGACTGCCGCGACGACGGACGTCGCACGCATGTTGATCAATGGCAAATGCCACTGCGGAAACATCTCCTTTTCCCTGATCTGGGAGCCTGATCCCGCTGAAATTCCGGCTCGCGCATGCAGCTGCTCGTTCTGCACCAAGCACGGTGGCGTGTGGACGTCCAATCCACGGGGGGCTCTGGAGGTCGTGGTCAAAGATCGCTCGCTCGTATCTAAATACGCTTTCGGCACCCGGACGGCAGAGTTCCACATCTGTACCCGGTGCGGCGTCGTACCCGTTGTCACCAGCCGAGTTGACGATCACCTTTATGCGGTTGTTAGCGTCAACGCGTTCGAAGGAATTGATCAATCGCTGCTTCGCCGTGCGCCGACAAGCTTCGATGGTGAAGGAGTCGAGACTCGCCTCGCGCGAAGGAGGCGCAACTGGATAGCCAATGTCAAATACGTTGAAGGCGGCAGCTAACGCCTTGGTGCAGCCGACGGGCATGAAGCCGCGGGCGGCCGACCAAGCACGTAGGCGCCTCAACATCGAGCGCCCAAACCCGGTTCGGCGATCGGAGATGCTCTCATGCGTCAGTTGAAACTGAGCAAGGCGTTTACTCTGATGGAATCAGGGCCTGTGGTCCTCGTGACGACCCATGATGGGAACAAGGACAACATCATGACTGTCTCGTGGACCATGGTGATGGATTTCACGCCGATGTTTGCCATTACTACGGGTGAATGGAACTACTCCTTCGCGGCGTTGCGAAGAAACAGGGAATGCGTCATTGCCGTTCCTACAGTCGACATGCTGGATACGGTCGTTGGCATAGGGACGTGCTCCGGGGCAGACACAGACAAGTTCTCCAAATTCAAGCTCACACCGGTGCAGGGCAAAGTCGTCAGGCCACCCTTGATCAGGGAGTGCCTTGCGAA
>Ga0055458_10000204_pt1 | contig 11229 bp, 14 predicted proteins | sample Joice_CattailNLB_FD_57687 | JGI IMG/M metagenome (GOLD analysis project Ga0055458, IMG submission 57687) | Wetland microbial communities from San Francisco Bay, California, USA, that impact long-term carbon sequestration - Joice_CattailNLB_D2 | ecosystem: Environmental > Aquatic > Marine >...
CCCTCGCCCATGTCGAGGAGTGCTCGCACCCGGGCAGTCTCGCGATCGCCGAGCGCCTCATCAATCCCCGCCATTGGGCCGCCGCGGGCAGTCTGGGGGCGGTGCACTTGGTTGCCGACCAAGACCCACCGCACCCCTTCGACGAGCAACGCGCAACCACGGTTACTTCGTTTATTACGAACTGGTCCAGACCGGCCTGCGCGTGCAGGACAGCTTCGGCACCGTCCAGCGGGCGCTGCGCGACGCGGAGGGTATGGATAACGATCACTTCCAGGGCAGCGCGCTCGACGAGCTCCGCGTCCTGGCCGGCGACCTCAAGAGGCTGCTCGACGAGGCCGGCCAGAATGCACGCGGTCTCCACCCATATGGCACCGGCGGCCGCGGCAGGACACGCGGCTGGGCCGGAAAAGCCGCACGGCCGGCGCGGTTGGGGCTTTCTTGTCTGGCTTTTCGCGGCCTTCTTATTATGGCTTTCGGTGGGATGGCTGTTTTACCGGGTCGAGAACAAGTCCGATTCGCCAAGGACCGAACAGTCCGCGGACCACGCGACAAGGTCGGTGCAACCGGGCCGATCGGCGACATGGGCTAGATTGTGCAACGACGATCAAAGCCAGCAACGAATTGGCCGAACGAATTGGCCTGTGCATGGCTTGGGGAGCCGCTCGCTCAATCAGCGCACGCTGTGGCGCCTTGATGGGGATATTAACAGCGGGAGACTTCTCGGTCTGGGTAGTCGACATCATGAAGATCCTGCCTCGTCGTTCGGGTCGTCGGTCTGATGTCATTACACAGACAACGCGAGCGGCAACACAGTCATGCGGACACCTCCGCTCCGAAAGGAAATGGACGTCCCTTACCTTACTTCCCTTACGGGCCATGAGCGGCCGTGCCGATCTAGTCAACGCCCAACCCGGGCCGATCTTCGGTTAACATTTCCCGTAGCGAAGCATACAAAGGGGGCCATTGATGGGTCTGACAAACGCGAAAATTCAATTGCGGAATCCGCGGTTACCGGACTTGGAGCCCGTAGAGATCGACGCCTTGGCGGACACAGGCGCGGTTCATATGTGCATTCCGACCCACGTACAAATCCAGCTCGACCTCGAGGAGATCGACAAAAAGGAAGTCACCCTGGCGGACGGAAGCCGCAAGCTCGTCCCCTACGTCGGACCCATCGAGCTGCGCTTCAAGAACAGGATAGGCTTTGCGGGCGCCCTGGTCATGGGTGATCAGGCCTTGCTGGGAGCCATCCCAATGGAAGATATGGATCTGGTCGTGGTGCCCAAGACGAGGGAGGTCATAGTCAATCCGAACAGCCCGAACATCGCGTCCTCGATCGCAAAGTGAACCCATCTTGCCCTGGTTCCCAGGCTCTGCTTGTGGTCGTATTGCGCCTCCTTAATGTCACCTTGTTGGGGCAGGGTTTTCCACAGGGCCGCCGCCTTCTGGCGGAGAATATCCTCGAGCCGCTCCTTGGCCGTGGGCTCTCCGGCCTCCGCCGCCATGCGGTACCAGGTCTCTGCCCGTGGCAGATCGTCTGCACGATCATAGATGAGACCGCGTTCCAGCATGGCGTGACTGTCGCCCCTCTCCGAAGCCGGCAGCCAGTGCAGGGGCTGGGACTCCGACCAGTTCGGCGGCTCCGGTCCGATCCCGTAGAGGTTCCGTTCGGCCGGGATGGGCTCCAGGTCCAGATCGACCAGACGCAGCTTCCATTGCCGTTCTGTAGCCTGGATCTGTTACTCGATGGGGCGGGGATCCTGAAGAAAGGAGAGGTCCCACAATCGGATGGTCTTGTCCCCCGACCCCGAGGCCAGGGTCCGCCCGTCCGGGGAATAACGCACACTCTCTACGGGATCGTCATGATGCGTGCTGCTGGTGGAAGCAAACACCAGAGGGTAGCTGGGATTGCTCAGAACAACACCAGTCGCCCTTTCCGGCCCAGGCCGCTGCGGATCGGGGTCAGCTAAATGGTGGCCTCATTGAACAGCTTCTTAGCTACGGCCCTTTCGGCCTTCTCCACGAACGCGAGCCCGAGGTTGTGCCTGGCGTCTTTCTCCTTGCGCGCCGCCCCTGCGGCCTGTTGCTCCGCCCTATCCGCCTGCTGTCCCGCCTCGCTCGCCTTCAGATAGGCTAGGCCCGCCAGCCCCGACACCACCAGCAGCACCAGGATCAGGGTCGAGAAGGCCAGGGTCAGGCGTCTTCGGCGTTTCCGTTCCGCGGCCTCGCGGCTGGCCTTCATGAAGGCCGCTTGGTCCGGCGGCAAGATAGAGTCCATCCTCGTAGGCGGCCAGATAGCTCAGGGTGTCGGCATCCAGCAGCAGTCCGCGGCGCCGGTAGTCGCGGTAGCGGATCTCGATGGTCTGGCGGATCTCCAGCAGCTCCTTCTCGCACGCGCTCATCCGCTCCCAGCCCTTGCGCGCCAGGCTGTCGTGCCGCAGCTCGTAGCTGCCGTGGAGGTCACGGTCGTTCAGGATGCGGGCGGCAATCAGGTGCTGGAGGAGTGCCTGCAGGTCATCGGCGGTCAGATCCAGCGCCCGCACCGTGCCGGTCTCGGCGATGGCCTCCAGGCTCATGGGCCGCCGGGTCCCATCGCCGCTGACCATGGCCTTGATTGAGCAACGCCTCGCCGGCCAGGGGGTTGTCCAGGGCCGCCAACCGCTCTTCCAAGAAGCAGCCGAGGACATTGTCGAGCCGCCCGAGGGTCGCGAGCCTCGCTTGGGTCAGCGCCGGACGCCCCGGTGCATGTTCGGCCGCCTGGCGGTAGAGGCGATCCATGACTACCTGCAGCCAGGTCAGCTCCACGGTGGCCTCGGCCGGGGCGAGCCGGGTTAGGATCTCCTCGGACAGCCCCGATTCGATCTGCACCCCGCACTCACGACAAGGCCCCTCGATCGCCTCCCGTGCCTGGAGAAAGCGCCTACCGGATTATCCCTTGCCCATCCTGCGCATCTCGCGCCTAGCCGTGGATGCACGGGTCCAGAGTCGCGGCATCGGCAAGCTGCTGCTTCGATTCGCCCTCCGGCTCGCGCTCGAGCTGCGCGACCGGTTCGGCTGCGTGAGCGTCGTGGTCGATGCCAAGGCTGGCGCAGTGGATTTCTATTGCAAGCTCGGATTTCGCCCCCTGACGACGATTCAGGGGACTCTTGGCGATCGCCCGGAGCCGTTGCCCATGTTTCTGGCGATTCGGAGCATTGCCGCGGTTGCAACCTGACTCCGGGACCTCGCCTTCAGTCCAGCGGATGGCAAGTATCTCGCCATGGCCAGTATCGACACGACGGCTGCCCTCTGGCTGTGGCGACCCGTCGCGGCTGGGGTCGGCCTCACCTCGCCGCTTGCTGACCTAACGCGACTGCAACGCCCAATCCTGCCAGCGCCCACTGCACCCATTCCGCCCTTACCGCAAGCCGTCGCCCGCCGATCGGCAGCGTGAAGCTCGTCGTCGACCACACCGAGTGGACCGCCGCGCCGCTCGTATGCTCCGTGCCCAGCAGATCGAGCACATTGTCGGCACGCGGGGAGCGCTGGTTGCAGAAGGTGGCGATCAGGATCAATGTTTGGAGCAGCGCCGGGTTGGGCGGGACGGCGCCGATCTGGAGCATGAGGAAGCCGAGCGCGAATGCGCCCCAGGAGCTTCCAAGCGCCATCCCGGCGACCAGGGTAACGGCGAGGGCGCCGAGCGCCCAAAGCGACTGCGCCAGAGCACTTGGCTGCAGGGCGCAGGGGTCGATCTTTGGCAGCGCTTCGAGCACCACATCCTTGACGGAGGCCGTGGTCGCCGCTGCGGCTTGCGCGCTTGCGCGCTTGCGGGCGCCTTCGGGCAGTCGGTGGCGTCGTCTGATGTCGGCATGGCGAAGAATGCGGCCGAAACGGCGATGAGCGCGCTGACCAGGAGCAGGTGATACACTCCGCGCAGCCGCCCCGCAACGGGCGCCAGCCGATGCGACCCTGAACCGCGCCCAAGAACTGCTGCAGCAGACACAGCACCGCCACCTCTCGGCCGATCCGCTCTTCCTCCTCGCCGAGCGGCTCCGTGCCGGTCGTCCGCGGTCGCCGCGCTTGGCGCTCGAGCAAATCCTGGCGGGACAAGAGTAAAGAGCATCCGCTTCTTTGCGGGCGGGTCTGGCGTGTAGGGCAGGTCATCCAGCACGCGCAGGAAATAGGCGCTGCTCTGGGCGAAGCTCAGCACACCCATGATCCCGCGGCGGTAGCCGTCGTCGAAGAGGAAGGAATCGCGGTGCGGATGGTACCCGTCGAGGCTGTTGAGCGCCGACTTCAGCCCCTCCTCCAGCGCGAGTGCACGCCCGCGCAGGTGCTCATAGTAGGCCAGGAGCTGCTGCCGCTCGTTCTGCCACTCGATCATGATGCCGCGCTCCTTGATTGCTTCCCAATCAGTTGTGGGGTATTTCCCAGACCTGCAAGCGCCGCGGAAATTGTCCCGCCTCGAGTGGGGCGTGGCAACTTGAAGGATGGTGGTAAAACTTGGGCTAATTCCATAACCCCGCGACCTTGGGGCCAGCCTGCTTATTGACGGCTCTCGACCGCGCAGATGAACTTTTCTGCTTGTCGACGTGGACCGGGAGCTTGCAGCCGAAGTGGCTCTTGCCGAGCTTCTTCGTCCAGGTAGCATCTCGGTCTTTCTGGCCTCTCTTGGCTGGCTTCTTCAGAAGCTGGCATCGTACCGTGCCCACCAAGTTCTTCTCACCCCGGCTATGGTGCTGCCTCAAAGCAGGCACCATGGTTGCGTCGATGATCTGCCCGCCTCGTGCAATGAAGTCCATCTTTGACGACTGGGCGGATACCCCATTTGCACGGCCCCATGGCACCGCCCTCGCCAAGGCGGTTCTCGAAGCTCCAGACAGTTGTGCAGTCGGTAACCAGCCGACCTGGATCACGGCAGCCTTCGCAGCGCAGAATTACGGGTACTGGACGCTGGACTCAGCCAACCACTTTTCAGAATTGTTCGACGTCCATCGTCTAACTGCTTGATTATATTATCTCATCGGGATCATGGAGTAACTCGATCCGACCCTCAAGAAACTGCAAAGCATGTTCTTTCAACAGGTTGGCAAGACACGCAGCAGATTTCCTGCTCCGGAATCCTGGGTTTCCCATCAGATACGATGTCCATGCTTACGAAAGTCCGCACGACATTAAGGCCCCTCCTCATCGTCCATTGCACCAGTTCTCCTTGCACGCAGGTCGGACAGGCCGCCCTGACCGCCACAGGCACGCCATCCTCGATGTCCCGGGCCTGGGGGGGCTTCTCGCACAAGAAGAGCCAGGTCATCTTAGAACGGGCCCTCCTCCCCAAGCCCCCCTCAGGCAAGCATTCGGCATGGGCCTGACCCGGCATAGCCACATGGGGCGACTCCGCCACCTTGCGGTCCAAGAGTTCCATGGAATGCGCCACGATCTCGGTGCTGTAGCGGTCCTGGCCCTCCTGGTCCTGCCACTTGCGGGTCTGCATGCGACCCTCGATGTAGCCCCCGGAGCCCTCGTGGAGATACTCCCCCGCGATCTCGGCGAGGCGGCCGAACAGCACCACCCGGTGCCACTCGGTGCGTTTCTCCACCTCTGCGCTCTCGCGGTTGCGCCAGTGCTCCGTGGTCGCCACCGAGAGGTTCGCTACCGCGCGCCCCTGGCCGGTCTCGCGCAGCTCAGGGTTTGCCCCGAGATTGCCAATCGGCATCGCCTTGTTCATCGTTCTCGCCCTCGATCTGAACATTGCGGACCGAGACCACCGCGCCCGGCATCACCTCATGCAGCCCCCTGGCTTGTCCCCTGGTACAGGCGTTCCCCGAGAGACTGTTGGCGCAGCCCCCCGACCATCCGCAGCACCATCACCAAACTCAACGCCGCATATCCGCTCATGTCATTTCTCCTGTCACAGATCCACACTCTGGGGCGAGCCTCACCCGCCCCTCCACTAAAAACCACAAATCGCGCCGGCTTGGCGCCGGATTACTTTGGTCTACCCGTCCATTCGTCCTGAATCTCCCGCATCCGACGCTTGCGCTCGACGTAATCGCGCATCCGGTAGCGCTCGTAGGTACAGATGCTCAGCGCCAGATTGAGCTCGACGCGCCAGCCCTCCCACTGCAGCCAGTCCTGGCGCACCCCGAGGGGGAAGCGCTCGAGCAAGGCTTGGCCCTGCGGGGTCGTGAGGTCAATGGTGACATTGCCCCGGCGCCTCTCCTCGCCGCCCCAGTGCGGCCCCGAGCGTCGCCGCCAGCGGTACTCGCTGAGGCTGCGGCTTGCGTATTTGACGAGATAGATGGGCGCATCGGGATAGGCCCCCCGGAAGCGCCGGATCATCGCACCACCCAGTAGGTGGAGCTCCTCGTAGCGGGCCGCGAGCACCCGCAGCCGCTCGCGCAGCTCGCGCATCGAGGGCGGCGCCAGCACCGCCTGCCAGTCCTGCCCAGGCACTTCGCCCCCTTACCCGTAAAGGGCCTTTAAAGGGCCCTTTGGCAAAGCAGTTGAGTCAGCATCGGCCCGCCGCCCCGGATTTCTTGGACTCGAGATCCTCCCGGTCATCTTCGCTCCACGCCGGCGCGTCGGCGATGGGCTCGCTTTCGAGTCTGCCGATCGCCGGCGCATGCTCCGCCCGCAAGGTGCCCTCCAGGACCTCCTGCGGCAGCTCGCCGAGCGTCTCGCGCGCCCGCTGGCCGCGGGCGGTACCCTGGCGTACGTCCTCGCGACTCACCGCAAGGTGGCGGTAGCCGTCGGCGGCGTGGAAGGCGCGCCGCACCAGCCGGCCGCCCTCGTCGAGCAGGCGCTCGACCTTAATGAGCCACCAGTCGGCCCAGGGGTCGTCCCGGGCCGCGGCGGCGTAGATGGGACCCAGCAAAGCGGCGAAGCGCACCAGGCCGATGATGGCGGGCTTGGCCCCGTCCTGCCGGCGCCCGCGCACCAGGGCGTGGGCCTTGCGGATCTGCACCTGCAGGATGGTCCGGCTGCGCAGGGGGCCGGGGTTCGTGGGGGCTGTCTTCTCACTGGTCATGGTGGGTTCTCTGTGTCGGTTCTTTGCCGCACGGCCCAAGCGGGCGGTTGGCTGCAACCGGGTTCGATGGGTAGGCGGTCATAGAGGCATCGAGATGGGCTCGGCCCAGCGTATGCCCCTCCGCGGTACCGCTGAACCAGGCGTCGGCCTGTGCCGTGCCGAGGCCGTAGGGGCAGACCGCATGTGCACTCGCCCTCAGGCGGAGTCTCAGTGCCGCAAGGACACCAGCGCGGTATTCCGGGCTGCGTGGATCGCGTGGCCGTTGGAAGGCTTGGGCGAATAGTTGCTGTGCCGTGCTCCCAGTGGCCTCCCTAATGCGCCTTGCCAAGCCGTGTCACCGGGGCGAACGGTGAAAGATCGCCGGTGTCCGGGAGCTCTTCTTGGAACTGCTGGGTGAGGACGCGGATGCGGGCGGACAGGCCCTCCTCCACCTCCCTCTGGATGAGGCCCTAAGCCCTCGAACTTGCGCCGTACCTTGCGCACGCTGGTTCTGTAACGGTCCTGAAGTGCCCGCACGACGGCCGCGAGGCACTGTCTACACTGTGGACAGTTCCCAATTACTCCGCCCCACCCCGAACGCCGCCGTCCTGACCCTGTCTCTGGCCCTCGGCTGGGGCCCAACTCAGCCAGCGCCTCTTGATCCGCCCCATCTGACCCTCGATAGCCTGCCGCAGCTGGTTGAGGGCGAACCCTCCGCCAGGCGCTCCAGAGCGGCTATCTCGTTGCGCAGCCGGTTGGTCTCCCCGATGTGCCTCAGACGGCCAATCACGTCGGTACCGTTGGGCTTCGGGCGCCCCTCGGCGGCGGGCAAAGGCCCCACGGGGTTGAACTTCCCCTCTCTTGCCAGGCGGCAGAGCTTCACCGCGTAAGCGACCGGGCTCGTCCGGAAGGGGTGGCGTTTATCGGATGCCTTGTGGGCCAAGGCGTCCAAGATATCCTGGTGCTGCTCGGGATCGGGGAGCTCCCTGCACAAGGCCCGGTAGATGAGCCGGCGCAGGTTGTCGTCGAAGGACGCCGGCCAGCGCAAGGTCAGATGACCTGATCTCGGCCTCTCAGTCTCCTTGTAAGGGTCTTTCGGAAAACCTTGCGAATTCAATCGGAAGCAAGCCGAATGCAGCGCTAGCGTCGGGTGGCCTTTGGCAGCGGCTGGGATTTTGCGAAGATACCGATTTCGGCGTGCGCCGGTGCGCCGAGGTTTGTAGTGTCCTCAGCCGAATGGTTCCGAGCCGATGCCCCAGATTCAGCTGCCGCTCTTCCCCGCGGGCGTTACGCACATCACCGCCCTGCTCGCGTTCAGCAAGCAGGATGGGCGGATGACCTCTTTCAACGGATCGATGCCGGTGTTCGTCCACGAGGAAGAGGACGTCGCCTCCTTGCGCATGATCACCGCGCAGTTCTGCGTCAACGGCAATGCCAAGCAGGCGGACATTGTGCGCGCCTTTGGAGTGACGAAGATCAACCTCAAGCGGGCGGTAAAGCGTTACCGCCAGGAGGGACCAAAAGGGTTCTACGTCCCGCCCAAGCGGCGCGGGCCGGCGGTATTGACTCCACCGGTTCTGGCTGCGGCGCAGCAGCTGCTCGATGAAGGATTGGAGACACCGCAAGTAGCCGATCGACTGGGCATCAAGCGTGACACCCTGCGCAAGGCCGTGGGTGCGGGACGGTTGCACAAGACGGTAAAAAAACGCTGTCGAGCTGATCACCAAGAGCGAGCGCTCGAGCGCCGACCGCACGGCCCCCATGGGCGTGGGGGCGGCGGACGTGGAGGGCCGTTTGGCCGCCAGCGTCGGCGAGCTCGACGCGGTGGCCCCGGCCTTTACTGCGGCGCTGGACGTGCCCAACGGTGGCCTGCTCTGTGCCATGCCGGCCTTGCTCGCCGTCGGTCTGCTCGAAGGGGCGAGCGCCATTTGCAGCTGCCCAAAGGGTACTATGGCTTGGACAGCCTGTTGCTGCTGCTGGCCTTCATGGCGCTGGCGCGCATGGAATCGATCGAGGCGCTGCGCTACAGCGCCTCGGGCGAGTGGGGTAACCTCCTGGGCCTGGATCGGGTCCCGGAGGTGCGTACCCTGCGCGCGAAGATCACCGTGCTCGCCCAAGCGGAGGCCCGGTCGATGAGCGTCGGATAGGTCTAGGCGGGAGATCGCCGTCGGGTCTACTTTAGACCGCCGCTTGTCCGAGCTCGTGGACGAAAACTCGCCCGGCTGCGTCGCCAAGTCCTCTCGCCTCCTGTACAACGCGCTCGTGGTGAGTGAAGAGGATGACTTGAGTCTTCGCGGAAAGGTCCGCCAGGGCCTCGAGCGTGGCCCGCGACCGGCCGTCATCGAACTGGATCAGGATGTCGTCGACGATGAAGGGCAAAGGCTCCGAGCTCGCCACGTAGTGGTCCAGCGTTGCCAGCCGCAGTGCCAGATACAGTTGGTCGCGTGTGCCAGTGCTCATGGCTTCCACTCGCAAGCGTTCACCATTCGGTCTCACACCAACGAGAACCGGCTGATCCGACTCGTCAAAGTCGGTATCGATCGTCATCAGGGAACCGCAGGTGAGATTTCTGAAGTAGACGCTTGCTCGCGTCAGGATCGGATCCCGATGCTTGCGTCGAAAGCCCTCGATCTCATCGCGCAATATCCGCGCCGCAAGCCTCAGCCGAACGTATCTCTCGGCATGCCCTCGCACCTGCGAAAGCGTCTGTTGGGCCTGGTCTGCCAGCGCAGACGCCTCATCGTTACCGGCCATCGACTGGAGATCCTGTTCGGCACTGAGCTTGCGCTCGAATAGCTCCTCGCGTTCAGGACGCAGTTCCTCATCGATCCGTTGGTTGAGCGCCGTCAGCTCTGCGACAACCGAATCCCGATCGATATCCCGATCGATCTGGGCCGCCTCAGTCTCGAGTGCTTCGATGCTCAGCCCGTCCCCACCCTCGACCAGCTCGTTCTCGACTTCGCGCAGCTGCTTCGAAAGATCCCTGTGCTCCAGGAAACGTCGTTCAACAGCCTCCAGCGCGTCCGGGCTTTCGCAACCGGCCTGCCGGCAGAGCTCGTTAAGTACCTCCTCCGCCGCCCGTAACACCGCATCGGACTCGCGTATCTCTCCTTCGGCTTTTTGCACCTGCTTGTTGAGCTCGTCGAGACGGCTTTTTGCCTCTCGCTGGTCAGTCAAACGTGAATCCAGCTGGAGAATCGCCTCACCAACCGGGCGACCTGCGAGATCTGGAGCCAATCGAATCATCAAGGCATTCACATCGCGCTCGAATTCTTCCGCCTCTTCGTCGATGCCGTCGATGCGAAGCTGCACCTCCTTTGCTTCATCCACCAGCTTCAGCACGTCCGAGATCGCCTGAAGATAGTCCGATACCTCGCCGGGGGTGACCTTCTCCCCGCGCCCCAGCTCCCGCATGAGCCTTGTCCAGTCGGACGACCAGGAGGCAAGCTCCTCCTCGGCGCGCGCGGCCTCACCATCCAGCTGCCGCTGCGAATCTTCCAGCTCCGCTATCGCCTCTTCCAGCGCGGCCCTGCGGCTCGCGTTTCGTTCGAGGGAGCCAAGGCAGAGCTCGGCATGGTCGAGGAGCGGTCTCAGCTCGCGTTGCTCGACAGCTTGCGGTTGCGTTTGCCCGCAGGCCGCCAGCGCGCTGCGCAGATTTCTGAGCTGGGTCTCCCGGCTCCGTCGAAGGGCATCCGCCTTACCCCGCAGCTCGTCGCCACGTCCCGCCTTGTCGCGGAGCAGCGATGCCTTGCCCATCCAGGCCGACATCTCGCGGGGAGAGGAAGGCGAGATGCCGGTCGCCTTCCAGGCATCCTCCCATGACTGCTCGAGCCCCGAAAGCCTTTCCGCGACAGCCTCCAACTTTTCCTCGGCATCCGTAGTAAGTTTCCGGCATGCTTCGAGCTTCGCTTCGGCGGCCGCCTGTTCATGAACACGTTGTGACTCGCGGCGAAGCCGGTCGGCGATCTCATCGGCTCCGGCGATTCCCGCCTCGAAGATATCGGGCAGGGGATCAGCGTCCGCGTAAGACCGGGACTCGGCAGTCACGTCTTCGCCATCGATCCACTGCCGCTTTAGAAGTTGCCACCCATAATCCCGGAGAGCACGGGCGTTCTGCAGCTCCGCCTCGGTTGGTACCTTACCCGCCAGGCGCAGAGCCTGCAGCGACTCTTCCGTTCGCCGTTGCTCCCCAAGGGTTTCGGATATCGAATCCTCCAACCGGCGTTTCTCCTCCTCGATTGCCT
>Ga0055458_10000209_pt1 | contig 11136 bp, 11 predicted proteins | sample Joice_CattailNLB_FD_57687 | JGI IMG/M metagenome (GOLD analysis project Ga0055458, IMG submission 57687) | Wetland microbial communities from San Francisco Bay, California, USA, that impact long-term carbon sequestration - Joice_CattailNLB_D2 | ecosystem: Environmental > Aquatic > Marine >...
CCCGCCGCATCTTCGAGCGCCTTGGATCGCTCAGGGAAGACGAAGGCTACGAGGCAATCCGCCACGGCTTCGAGACGGCCCTCGGCCCCGACACTCCCCTGTTCAACGAGTATCATGCCCTGATCGTGCGCCATGGGAAGGAGGTTTGCCGCCCACGGCCGCGGTGCGCCGGCTGCTGCTTGCGCGAGTCATGCGCCTGGAGCTCTAGCGAGGCTCTGCCTCAAACCAACGAGTCGTGATTCTCGCCATCGGTACCGCTGCCGAAATCGGAGCACTCGCGAGAAACTCGATCGCGAGCGGGCAGCTTCGTAGAATCGATTGTAGACACGTGATTTGCGAAAAGGTCGTAATGCCGAGCATTTCCCAAACGGCGCCTTGAGGCATAATGAGTCCAAGACCCCATTCCCACGATCCCTGTCGAGTCGGCTGCGCGCAGATGCCCGAAAAAGAAGCTCCCGCAAAAACCAACTTCATACGCCAGATCATCGACGAGGACCTGGCCCGAGGCAAGCACACGCGAATCGCCACGCGCTTTCCACCCGAGCCGAACGGTTACCTTCACATCGGCCACGCAAAGTCCATCGTCCTCAACTTCGGGATAGCGGCGGACTACCGGGGAACCTGCAATCTGCGCTTCGACGACACCAATCCGCACAAGGAGAACCAGGAGTTTGTGCAGGCCATCGAGCAGGACGTGCGTTGGCTGGGATACGATTGGGGAGAGCGCCTCTACTTCGCTTCCGACTATTTCGACAAGCTCTACGAGTTTGCCCTGGAGCTGATCGAGAAGGGTCTCGCCTACGTCTGTGCGCTCGATGCCGAGCAAATGCGCGCGTACCGCGGTACCCTGACCGCACCCGGACGGGCGAGTCCCTACCGCGACCGTCCGGTAGCGGAAAATCTGGACCTCTTCACGCGCATGCGAGCCGGCGAGTTTCCCGACGGGAGCTTGACCCTGCGAGCCAAGATCGACATGGCCTCGCCCAACCTCAACATGCGGGATCCGGTCCTGTACCGCATCCGCCACGGGGTGATCCATCACCAGACGGGTGGCGAATGGTGCCTGTACCCCATGTACGACTACACCCATCCCATCTGCGACGCCCTCGAGGGCATCACCCATTCTCTCTGCACCCTGGAGTTCGAGGATCATCGGCCCCTCTACGACTGGGTGATCGACAACCTCTCCGTGCCCTGCAAGCCGCGCCAGATCGAGTTCTCGCGGCTCAATCTGGAGCACACGGTGATGAGCAAGCGCATGCTCACCCAGCTGGTGAACGAGGGATTGGTCGGAGGCTGGGACGACCCGCGCATGCCGAGCATCGCCGGGCTTCGCCGCCGCGGCTATACCCCCGGGTCCATCCGCCTGTTCTGCGAGCGCATCGGAGTGACCAAGTCCGACAACCTGGTGGAGATGGCCATGCTGGAGAGCGCCATACGGGAGGACCTGGACCGTAGCGCCCCCCGGGCCATGGCCGTCCTGCGGCCGCTGAAGCTGATCATCGAAAGCTATCCCGAGGGCCGGACCCAGGAGCTCACGGTGCCCAATCACCCCAAGGACGAGTCCCTCGGCACGCGGCCGATTCCCTTCTCGCGGGAGATCTACATCGACCGCAGCGACTTCATGGAACAGCCGGCCAAGGGCTTCAAGCGTCTTGTCCCCGGTGGCGAGGTGCGGTTGCGCCACGCCTATGTCGTGCGCTGTGAGCGGGTCATCGAGGACGAGGCCGGCGAGGTCATCGAGCTGCGGTGCTCACACGATGCCGCGACCCTGGGCACGAACCCCGAGGGCCGCAAGGTCAAGGGTGTCATCCACTGGGTCTGCGTGCCGCATGCGGTCGGCGCAGAGCTCAGGCTCTACGATCGGCTGTTCACCGTGCCGCAACCTGGAGCCGGAGGCCGGGATTTCCGCGCCGACCTGAACCCGGATTCCCTGCGAACCCTCACGCACTGCTTCCTGGAGCCGAGCCTGGCGGACGCCGCGCCCGGCGATCGTTTCCAGTTCGAGCGCGAGGGCTACTTCATCGTGGACAAGGACTCCCGACCCGAGAGGCCAGTGCTCAACCTCACGGTGACCCTGCGCGACACCTGGGCCAGGATGGAGCAAAAGCGGAGCCCTTGAGCCCCGTGCGCAGGCGCTCGAGCCGCTCGCAGTCCTCGACCCGGTTGATGTTGGCGAAGCTATCCAGGCGATCGCTCAGATCGGCCAGCGCAACCCGATGCCGGCTGTACCAGCCGCCGACCGTGCGCCCCCCGGATGCCAGAAACCCGTTCAGGCTCGGCGCCAGGTCCACCGCAACCAGGGCATGGACCAGCTGCATGCGCTTGCCGTCCGCGGCCACCGCAATCTTCGCGTCCCCCCGCGAAAGGGCCGCACAGAGCCGCTCGACCAGGTCGGTGGCCGGAAAGGGCCCGTCGCAGGGCAGGATCGCGATCCAGGGGGTGGTCACGGCCGCCATGGCGCTCGCCAGGCCCGTCAACGGACCCTGAAAGTCCTGAATTTCGTCCGCGATGACCGGGTATCCGTAAAGGGCGTAGCTTTCCCGGTTGCGGTTGGCGCTGATCACGAGCCTGCCCACCTGGGGGGCCAGGGCCTCGATCACCCACTCCACCAGCGGCCGGCCCGCAAAGGGCAGCAGGCCCTTGTCCTGTCCCCCCATGCGCCGCGCTCTACCACCTGCCAGGATGACGCCGGTTACAAGCTCTTTTCGGGGCACTTCGATGGTCATTCGGATCCCCGTCCTCAGGGCGCAAGCCAGTGGACCCGGGTGAAGCCCAAGCGTGGAAGGCTTCTGCCGCCGTCATGCTCCGGGGGTACCTGAGGAGCGGCAAGCGGGGCCTTCGTGGTGGCGTCGATACGGGCTCGGTGCGTTGCCGCAAGGGTTGTGGACCCTACCCGCAACCTTGGATTGCTTCAGCCAAGATCCACATCTTCGTAGACCGCGGTCATGGGGCAACGGAAATCGAGGGAGGCGAGCTCCAGCTCATCCCCCTCGGCGATCGGATACAAGACCCATCTCCCTTCGGCGTCGCGGCGAAAGACGTCGACGGACTGCCGCTCCGGCTCGATCAGCACATACTCCCGGAGCGAATCCAGCATGCGATAGTGTGCGAACTTGACCCCGCGGTCGAAGGCGGCGGTCGAGTCGGACAGCACCTCCACCACCAGGGTCGGGTTGCGCTTGAAGAGGTTCTCTCTTGCGTCGGCGGGGTCGCAGGTAACGAACAGATCCGGATAGTAGAAGGCGTCCGCCTTCTCGACGCGCACCTTCATGTCCGCGATGTAGACGCGGCAGGGGCCGCCGCGGACATGGCTGCGCAACAAGGCGAACAGATTACCGGAGACTGTGACATGGGCCTCCCCGGCTCCGGCCATCGCGAAGACTTCGCCACCAACGTATTCGTGTTTGACAGACGATTTTTCCTCGCCTGCCAGATAATCGCCCGCACTGAGCCTGGAATTTTCGGCGGTGCCGGTCATTCGATTGCTCCATCGACTCTCTGCAGTCAATTACAGCACAGGCAACGGCGTTTCCCAAGGGAGTTACTGCGGCGGGCGCTTCTGCTGGTCTCCGTGGTGGGAGCGGGGACCCTCTCGAATACCTGCTCGGGGGCTGGCCGGTCGGAGGCTGAGCGTGAAGGTGCGGTGGATCAGCGGGACCAAGTCTGCGCTAGAGCCGACGGATGGCGAGGCGCTCAGGGTGCAAGCCGCTCGATGCGCCAGTCACCCTCCCCGCTGCGGCTATAGAGGAAACGGTCGTGCAGCCGGCTCTCTCGGCCCTGCCAGAGCTCGATAGCGACGGGTCTTACGCGAAAGCCGCCCCAGAAATCCGGCAGAGGGACCTCGCCCCGGGAAAACTTGCGCCTCATCTCGGCCACCTTGGCATCCAACAGGGAGCGTGAGCCGATGACCCGGCTCTGGGGCGAGGCCCAGGCGCCGATCTGGCTGCCCCGGGGCCGGGTCGCGAAGTATTTCAGGGACTCGGCAGTCGGTATCCTGCAGGCCGTGCCCCGGATCTGGACCTGCCTGGCCAACGCCACCCAGGGGAAGAGCAGCGCCACCCTGGGATTCGCGGCGATCTGTCGGGACTTGCTGCTTTCGAAATTGGTGAAGAAGACGAAGCCGGCGTCGTCGTAGAGCTTGAGCAGCAAGGAGCGCACCCAGGGCTGGCCGTCTGTGCCCACGGTCGCCAGGCTCATGGCGTTGGGCTCGGGTATGCCGGTGGCGATGGCATCCTCGTACCAGTGCTGAAACTGCCGGATCGGGTCAGGGTCGAGCTCTTCTCTGGACAGTCCCTTCGCCATGGCCCGGGCGCGGAAGGCTTCTGGGGTGATCGTCATCTGGGATGGGGCTCCGGAGAAATAGCGAGCGGGGGCTTTACGACCTTCAGGGACACGGGATCGGCGCTTTCCTGCGGCGCGCTGAGACTCGAATTTCCCCCGGCGTTGGTCATGCGATTTTTCCGTCGACGTCGAGAGGTCAGGGCCGGGATGCCGCCGGTAGCCAGTCATGGTCGAGCACGTCCACCACCTCCCAAGGGCAAGTCTGAGGCAAGTCATCCACACCGGCTTCCCGCGTTGCGGCGTCGAGGGCGTCATCCCAGGCATCGGCCCACCAATCCGGGTCGTGCAGGGAGCCGACCAGACTCGGTGTGCGACGCAGGCGCCTCTCAATGGCGTTGCGCTGGGTGCGGATCGTCACCTCCCAGCTCTTACCGCGTCGCTGTGGCTGGTACTGCCATTTGATCAGGTGCGCGAGGAGGACGGCCATGCGGCTGGCAAGCTCTCTCTGTTCGCTCTTGCCCACGTCCTCGATCTCCTCGGCGATGTGCTCGATGTCCAGCTGCTCCAACTGTCGCGCTCGCAGTAGCTGCGCCTGCTCCTTAGCCCAGGCGACGATATCCGTATCGTACAGACTGGCTTTGGTCGGGAGTTGTGCTTGCATCTTCGGGATCATAGCTTCAGGTGCCGATGAATGCGGCTCGTTCCTCGCCCTGCATCCCGCACGAGCTCAGCCGAGCTCCACATCTTCGTAAACCGCGGCCATGGGGCAACGGAAGCCGAGCGAGGCGAGCGCCAGCTCCTCGCCTTCGCCGATCGGGTGCTTGATGGGTGATGTCTCCTCACCCGCCAGATAGTCGTCCGCGCTCCGCTTGGGACCTTCCGCAGTAGTCTTCATTCGGGTGCCCCATCGAGTCTCTGCCGAAAATTAGATCACAGCCGAGGGCCTCGACCAAGACCCCGGCTCGGGTGCGGGGATTGACGAAAATTGTCACATCTTGACAAGCATGGACGAAGCAGGGCCGAAAATTCGCAAGCTCGACGAGCAGAAAAGGGCGCGCCCGGCCCGCCGACACCAGTGTCAACAAGGGATTGCGCGGCCGCCCCAACGCCCCCGGGGTTCTGGCCCGCTAGTTGCTCTCTCCAATGGCGAGGCAACAACTCAGCGGTACCTATCAGATGCCGAGGGACCCCTCAAACCAGCTGACTCTATTTACTCGGAGAAAATGATGAAAAAACAGATGATGAAGCAAGCGGGCTTTACCCTGATCGAGCTCATGATCGTGGTCGCGATCATCGGTATCTTGGCGGCCATCGCCCTGCCCGCCTATCAAGATTACCAGACCCGCTCCCGCGTGACAGAAGGTTTGTCCCTGGCCGGTGCCGCCAAGGTCCTGGTTGCCGACTCCTCGACGACGGACGCTGAGCTGACGGCGGGAGTCGCCGCTTGGAATGCTCAGGCCGGCGGTGCCGGCGCGGCGAGCAAGTATGTTCAGAGTATTCTGATGCCTGCTGGTCCCGGAAGCACTGGTATTATCACAGTGACCTATGATGGCACGAACCTGGGCCTTGGCGCTACCAATCCGACCCTCGTGTTGACGCCCTATCGCATAACCGCTGCTACAGCAGGCGGTGTAGTAACATCAACGCAATTGGCGGCCGCTATTGCCGCCGGCACGAGCGGTTCCATCGACTGGGCTTGCGTTGCCGGTGGTGCCGCTCCGGGCACTGTTGCGACTACTCGCGGGTTCGGTGGCTTTGGTACAGGTACCCTGGCGCCCGAATACGCCCCGTCGGAATGCCGTTAAACCTCCAAGGCGTCTAATTCGCCCCGACACGCGAGAAGCCCCTGTTGTTCAGGGGCTTTTTGCCGTGTATCCCACATTCCGCACGCTCCAGCTCTGCGGAATTGACTACGTCTTTTCCCATAGCGACTGGTACAAGCCCATCGAAGTTCTGCAACCACTTGGTGGATGCGCGACGCTTATTCACCCTACGCCGTTACCGCTATTTCCGCGCAGCTGCATTGGGTTATGCGAATGCAAACCTCCAGCATGCGGACGCTCCGGGAAAAACGAGGCCGCTTCCAAGACCCATACTTGGTGCTGAATCGTTTCTTCACAACCAAAGAATGTAAGATGCTGTCGCAAAATGTCAGACCTGGGCTGACCAGCGGACCCTGTTCTGTGCATCTCCAACGCGTAAGCTCCCCAAACGGCAGCAAAAACAGGTGCCTGAACCTAGTATAAGAACTGGCACTGTATTTGCTCTAATGATTCAGACACCTACGCGAATGGGCGGTGACATATGGGGTCGCAAAGAACGGGGAAATCCTTTACAAACCGGCATCGACACCAAGCGCTAAAAAAGAAGTTTCTGCAGTGGATCAGTATCGGAGGAAATCCAATGACGACCAACAAGACTGCACTGGGTGGGAATTGGGCCTCCGCCGCCAGGCCGGCGGGCTTTACACTCATAGAGCTGATGGCCGTAGTGGCAGTGATCGGTATTCTTGCAGCGACCGCTCTGCCCGCCTACCGTGATTATGGGGTTCGGGGACGTGTAAGTGAAGGCCTGTACCTGGCCGCGGACGCCAAGACAATGGTCGGCGATGCCTCTTCAACGCCCACCGAGCTGTTGGCGGGAGCCGCCGCGTGGAACGCTCGGGCAAACAATGCCGGTGCGTCGAGCAAGTATATTCAGAGTGTTCTGGTAAATGCCGTGAATGGGGTCATTACCGTGACCTATGACGAAGCGAACACGGGCCTTGGGCTAGGTCAGAATACCATCATCCTGACGCCCTTTCGCGTAACGGCTGGCACGGTCGGCGGAGCCGTGACCGCAACCCAGTTGCAGACCGCCATTACCAACGGCCTTACCGGCTCTATCGACTGGGGATGCACTTCTTCCACAAACAATGTTTCGACAACTCGTGGGATGCCGTCGGCACTGGGAACCCTGCTGGCCCAATACGCGCCATCGGAATGCCGCTAGGCCAGGAAGCCCTCCCTATGACGGGCGCAAAGACAAAAGGACTGCACCAGGGCTTCACCCTGATCGAATTGATGATCGTCGCAGCCATCATGGGTCTCCTGGCGGCGATCGCGGTGCCGGCCTATCGGGATTACCTGATTCGCTCCCGGGTCTCGGAGGGAGTTGCCTTGACCACGCCCGCCAAGATCGACGTTGGGCTGGTTGCATCCTCTTCTGCGCCCACGCTCGCCGACCTTGCCAGGGTGGCGGGCGCATGGAATGCCCAGGATGGCGGCGCGGGCGCGGCCAGTAAATACGTTACTTCCGTGCAGATCGACGGCGCCAACGGCGAAATAGCCATTCTCTTCAATAGCACCAATGTGGGTGCCATTCCCGCCGGAAGCACCCTGGTCTTCTCTCCTTATGTCCTGACCGCCAATCAGCCGCTACAATTGGGCGCCGCAATCCAAGCCAATGCTACCGGCTCACTGGGGTGGGGCTGCGCCTCTACCACCCATACGCTCGCCAGCGGCCGCGGTATGACCCCCCTGGTTTCCGGTACCCTACCGGCCCAGTTCGCCCCCCCGGAGTGCCGTTGACCGCAATCTCTTGAAAGCAGCACAGGGCAAGAAAAATGAGCTCTCGCATCTTTGATGTCCTTTCGAAACAAATAAAGACCAGGCTGATCGCTTCCGGCGTGCACCTGGCCGGAAGCATAGCCGTCATTTCCGTCTATCTGGGCTTTGTTCTCTTCGTATGGTATCCCTACCCCTACAGCGTCATCCATTCGGTATCCCATGTCATCTGGATACTCGTGGGCGTCGATGTGGTATTGGGACCCCTTTTTACGTTGCTGATCTTCGATGTCAGAAAACCCAGGGCGGAGCTGAAGCGCGATATCGGGATAATCGTTCTCATTCAGATATCGGCCTTGCTTTGGGGTATCGGCGTTACATACGAGATGCGCCCGGTATTCGCCGTTTTCCAAGAAGATACCATCTATACGGTGGTAAAGAAGGATATCGATGTAGACCGGCTTCCGGCGCAAATGTCCTTACCCGCATTTTGGGAAAGACCGAAGATGATCTATATCCCGCCACTGAGCACCGAGGAAAAAATCGCTGTCGGGATCGATGCCGTGAAGGGAACGGCGCCAGACGTCATGTATCAGGCTCAAAGGTATCGCCCCTTCTCCGCCGATGCGCGGGAAGATGCGTTGCGCCATGCCATTCCTTACGAGAAACTGACGGATCTGGATAACAAGAAGCGCGCGATGCGGAAATTCCTGGATAGACACCATGGCGTCATGGAAGACTATGCCTTCTACCCCGTCGAAAGCGCTGGATTCACCGGGACCATCGCATTCCGGAAGAGTGATTTCTCGATGGTTGGCCTGCTCGGTTCGTGAATCCTTACGGGCGCGCAAGCGGGCTAGGATTCGATCATCTCCCCCAATCCGCGCCCGGGCTGCACCATCGGCAGGACATTCTCCGCCTTGTCGATCCAGGCATCCACCAGCACCGGGCCCTCGTGCTCGAGGGCCTCGCGGACGGCCGCCGTCACTGCCTGCGGCTTGTTGACACGCATGGTTTTAAGCCGTGGGTAGACGAATTGCAGCGCCGTGAGATTCGGGAGCTGAGTCCGGCACCTCTGGTCGAGATCGACGCAGTGGGGATCACACTCGGCGGTTCGCGACAGGCAGGTCTCGTAGTGGTTCCCGCCGTCCATCATGTCTTCCCACTGGCGAACCATCCCGAGATAGCCGTTGTTGAGCACGAACATCTTTACCGGGATGCGGTTGGCCACCAGGGTCCCGAGCTCCTGGATGTTCATCTGGAAGCTGCCGTCACCATCGATGAGCACGACCGGCTTGTCCCGGCTCGCGTACCAGGCTCCGATGGCTGCGGGAAGCCCGAATCCCATGGTCCCCAATCCCCCTGAGCTTATCCACTGGCGTGGGCGTGAGAACCGGTAGTACTGGGCTGCCCACATCTGGTGCTGCCCCACCCCCGTGACCAGGGTCGCGTCGCCCCCGGTCAGCTCCGAGATGGTCTCGATGACCGCTTGCGGCTTGATGTAGTCCCCCGCCGCGTAGGGCTTGGGCATCTGCTCCCGCCAGGTGCCGACTTGCGACAGCCAGGCCGTATGCCTGGCGCTGCGACCGGAGGCAAGCGCATGGCGGAGAAAGGCGCCGAGATCTGCGGCCAACGCCAGGTCCGTCTTGACTGTCTTTTCGATCTCCGAAGGATCTATGTCCACGTGGGCGATACGCTTGCCCTCTGCGAAACCCTTCACGGCCACCCGGTCGTCGAAGCGCCCTCCGAGCGTCAGGATGAAATCGGCATCCCGCAACCCGTAGTTGGCGGGAATGGTCCCGTGCATACCCGGCATCCCCAGGTTGCGCGAAGACGCAAAGGGCACCGCACCCAGGGCATTGAAGGTGGTTGCCACCGGCACGTCGAAACGCTCGGCGAAGCGACGCAGGAGGTCCGAGGCTTCGGCATGGAAGATGCCGCCCCCGGCCTTGACGATCGGCCGCTCCGCCGCCGTGAGGGCCTCGAGGATGGCGTCGGCCTTCTCTGGATCGAAGCGCGGCGGTTCACGATGGCGCTTGCGTGGGGGGTTCTGCCATCCGATCACCGCGAGCTGCACATCCTTGCAAACATCGACCACCACGGGACCCGGTCTGCCGGCGCTGGCCAAATCGAATGCCTCGCGCAGGACCCATTCCAAGTCCGCGACATCTTTGACCAAATAGTTGTATTTTGAGATGGGACGGGTCAGACCGACGGTGTCGACCTCTTGGAAGGCATCGGTCCCGATTGCAAAGCTCGGGACCTGGCCGGTGATGAAGACCGTCGGAATGGAGTCCTTGTAGGCATCGGCGATGGGAGTGGTCAGATTGGTCGCCCCGGGTCCCGAGGTGGCAAGCGCGACACCCACCTTTCCGCTCGCCCTGGCAAAGCCCTCGGCTGCGTGGCCAGCGCCGCCTTCCTGACGAAAGAGCACGAACTCGGGGGCCGGCTCCCCGCGGGCCATGCGCTTGTTCAGCTCCACGTGCAGGGGAATGACGGCACCTCCGGTGTGACCGAACAGGTATTGGACGCCGAGATCCTGGAGCACGTCCAAGAAAACGCCGGCGCCGATGCGGCTCGGTGTATTCATCGCGGGAAAGGAATCCAATGGCTGACTCTGGAAAAGGGTTGATGTTACTTCACGCACCGAGCTGGGGGATCTGCCGCGCCACCTCTATCATGCGATTCAGGTGGCCCCGCATCTTCGAATCGCGATTCGAAGAGCCCACAGACCTTCCGAGCACCGACACACCTCGCGTAACATGGTGGCCCTGCGAAGTCGTCGAACCTGAACGAACCGGGAGAAGTCATCATGCGAATCGCGCGCTTTCAGGACCCCTTCGGGGCCGTCCACTTCGGAATCCCCGCCGACGAGCAACAAGCGCTCCGGGTGGAGGGCGACCTCTACGAGGGCTTGAAGGAGACCGGCGATACCGTAGCGGTAAACAGGTGGCTGTCCCCGGTCGACGCTGTCAACATCTTCGGAATCGGGCTGAACTACCGCGCGCATGCAGAGGAAACGGGCGCCAAGATCCCTGCGCAACCCATCCTCTTCATGAAGCCGACGTCGGCGACCACTGGTCCGGGAGATCCTATTATCTTACCAGCATGTTGCGAGCGCGGTCCCGAAGTCGACTACGAAGCCGAGCTCGCGGTCGTCATCGGCCGTGCCGCCAAGGACGTGTCGGCGGCACGAGCCTTGGACCACGTTCTCGGTTACACCTGCTCCAACGATATCTCGGCTCGGCGCTGGCAGAAGCACGGCGGCGCCCGGCAGTGGGTGCGCGGCAAGAGCTTCGACACCTTC
>Ga0055458_10000212_pt1 | contig 11022 bp, 7 predicted proteins | sample Joice_CattailNLB_FD_57687 | JGI IMG/M metagenome (GOLD analysis project Ga0055458, IMG submission 57687) | Wetland microbial communities from San Francisco Bay, California, USA, that impact long-term carbon sequestration - Joice_CattailNLB_D2 | ecosystem: Environmental > Aquatic > Marine >...
GCGGCAATCTGGGGATTGACGGGATCGAGCTCGAGCACCCGATCGGCGAGAAAGCGGTAGCCTGCCCCGTTCCCCGCGTGGAACCGATGTTGGTTGCCCATGCAGAAGGCGCCGACCAGGCTTCGCACCCGGTTGGGATTGGTAATGGAGTAGGCGGGGTGATTCAGAAGCCGGCTCACGCGCTCCAGCGTATCCGCGCGTTTGCTGGTGGCCTGGAGGGCGAGCCATTTGTCGAGCACCAGTTGGTCCTCTTTGCACTGCTCATAGAAGTCTGCCAGCGCCTCCTCCCCCGCTGCACCACCTTCGTCGATCAAGAGGCGCAGGGCGGCGAAGACATCCGTCATGTTGCGACCGGCCGCAACTTGCTGCTGACACAGGGCATGGGCCTGCGCTTCGCCCCCCTGCATCAGGTAGCCGAGGCACAGGTTTTTCAGCGACCGGCGTCCGATGGCCAGGGGCGTCAGCTCGAAGGGACCGGTCTCCCGATTCTCATCGACGACCGCGAGCAGGTCGGTTCTCAAGACCGTGGCGATACGCGTCTTCAACGCCTCCCGAGCGGCATGTATGCCGTCCACGTCCACGGTCTGCATCTGATCGCCGAGGTAAGACTCCGACGGCAGCGTGAGGATCTCCGCCAACAAAGACCGGTCCGCTGCGCGGTCGCTCAGTGCCGTGCCGAAGGCGGTGATGAAGCCTTCCGGCACCGGGGCATCCGGCTTCGCCACCATCCCCAACAACACGCGCTGCGCCAGGGTCTGAGCCGCATCCCAGCGGTTGAAGCCGTCACTGTCGTGGGCGATGAGGAACATGAGCTCCTCGTCGCTGTAGTCGTAGCGCACCTTCACCGGCGCCGAAAACCCCCGGAGCAGCGAAGGGACCGCGCCCTCGGGAATATCACGAAAACGAAAGTGCTCCTCTTCCCTGCGCAGCTCCGCCATCCGGGTGCCGGGTGCCGGTGCGTCGTCCTCCTCCCCAACCAGCCGCAGGGGCAGGTCACGGCCACCGGCGTCCAGCAAACCGATGGCGAACGGGATGTGCTGGGGCTCCTTGTGCTGCTGTCCCGGCGTAGGCGGCGTATGCTGGATGACTTCCAGGCGGTAGGTCTTGGATACGGCGTCGTATTGGCCGCTTACTCGGAGCTCGGGCGTACCGGCCTGGGAGTACCAGCGCCGGAACTGCGCAAGGTCACGGCCGCTCGCATCCTCCATGCAGCGCACGAAATCCTCGGTGGTCACCGCCTGGCCATCATGACGCGCGAAGTAGAGGTCCGTAGCCTTGCGAAACAGCTCCGGCCCCAACAGGCTCGCCTGCATGCGAACCAGCTCCGCACCTTTCTCGTAGATGGTGGCGGTGTAGAAGTTGTTGATCTCGATGTAGGACTCGGGCCGCACCGGATGGGCCAGGGGCCCGGCATCCTCGGCGAACTGACGGGCACGCAGCGCGCGCACGTCCTCAATGCGCTTGACGCCCCGCGAGCCCATATCGGCGGAGAACTCCTGGTCGCGGAAGACGGTGAAGCCCTCCTTGAGGCTGAGCTGGAACCAATCGCGGCAGGTGATGCGATTGCCGGTCCAATTGTGGAAGTATTCGTGGGCAATGACCCCCTCGACTCCCAGAAAGTCCTGATCCGTCGCCGTCTCGGGCCGCGCCAGCACATACTTGGCGTTGAAGATGTTGAGTCCCTTGTTCTCCATGGCACCCATGTTGAAGTGGCTCACGGCGACGATGTTGTAGACGTCCAGGTCATACTCGCGGCCGTAGTTTTCCTCGTCCCAGCGCATGGCTTTCTTCAGGGAGCGCATGGCGTGATCGCACTCGTGCAGATGCTCGGACTCCACGTAGACGCGCAGCTCGACGTCGCGGCCCGAGGCGGTGCGATAGCTGTCTTCGACCGGGCGCAAATCGCCTGCCACCAGGGCGAACAGGTAGCTCGGCTTGGGAAAGGGATCCTCCCAGCGTACCAGCTGGCGATCGTCCGGCAAGTCGCAACGCTCCACCGGATTGCCGTTCGCGAGCAGAACCGGATAATGCCGCTTGTCGGCGACCAGGCTGGTACGATACCGGGCCATAACGTCCGGGCGGTCGAGAAAATAGGTGATGCGCCGGAATCCCTCCGCCTCGCACTGGGTGCAGAGCATGTCGCCAGAGAGGTAGAGTCCCTCCAGGGCAGTATTCTGCACCGGATGGATACGCACCCGACTCTCCAGCCGGAACCGATCCGGCACGCGATGCAGGGTCAGGGACTCCGGCTCGACCCGGTACTCCACGGGTGCGAGGTCGCGCCCGTCGATGGCGATTCGCTCCAGCTCCAACATCTCGCCCTGCAGACGCAGGTCCCCGTCTCCGCGGACGGCCGCCGGATTGCGCCGTAGCTCCAGCGTCGCGTCCACCCGCGTTGTCTCGGGGTCGAGATCGAAATGCAGATCCACCCGGTCTACGAGGAACTCCGAGGGGTGGTAGTCTTTCAGGTAGACGGCGGAGGGCGTGTTGCGGTACATGAGTGCCTCCTGGGGTGCACGGAATCGATGCGAAAACCGTTGCGCGCACAAAACTGATGACTTCTGGATTTTCGCTCAGACGATGGCGGAAACAAAGTTGGGCGATTGCCGGAAAAGAACGTACCAGATCGCGCCGGATTTGCGTTCGTCTTCAGAAGCGATAACAGCGCATAGCCGAGCTATGTAACTGTTATCGCGACACAGAAGACGGACGAAAAGACAAGCAAGAGGCAGTATTTTCTTTGATAGAAATCGCCTTCTGTCCCTGTCCGAGCCCGAGCGACAGTAGGTCGGCCTCATCCGAAATCCCCGCCCGCATTCCCGAAATCGACGGTTGCCCGCAACCCTGGGGAGTTGTCCGCGAGCTGGATGCGGGCGCCGTGCAGATCGGCCACCGCACGGACCAGGCTCAGCCCCAGGCCACTGCCCGGCGTGGAGCGACTGGCGTCGGTGCGGTAGAAACGCTGGAAGACCTTTTCGTGCAGCTCGGCCGGAATACCGGGCCCCGTGTCGGCCACCGATATCTCCGACCTGCCGTCGTCTGCCGCGGTCGAAAGCCTGATCTCGCTCCCCTGCGGCGTGTGCTTGATGGCATTGTCCACCAAGTTTGCCAGCGCCTGAAACAAGAGGTCGCGGTCGCCTCGGACGGGCACCGGTCCCTGTGCTTCCAGGCACATCTGCTGGCCCTTCTCCGCGGCAACCGGCTCGTAGAGCTCGGCGACGTCCCGAGCCAGGCTTGCGAGGTCCAGATCGGCGAAGGCGGCATGGTTGCTGCCCGACTCGATGCGCGCGATCCGCAACAGAGCGCTGAAGGTCGAAAGCAGCTCATCGGCGTTTTCGATCACCTGATCGATCTCTTCCCGAGCCTGCTTCGGGTCGCCGTTGCGGGCCTGCTCCAGTCGGGTGCGCAGACGGGTCAGTGGGGTGCGCAGATCGTGGGCGATGTTATCCGAGACCTGGCGCACGGCTCCCATCAGCTCCTCGATGCGCTCGAGCATACGGTTGAGATTCTCTGCCAGGCGGTCGAAGTCGTCGCCACTGCCGACCATGGGGACGCGTCGGGACAGATCCCCTTCCATGATCTCGCGGCTGGTTTGGTTGATGGACTCGATGCGCCGCATAACCCGCGAGCTCATGATCAGGCCCACGCCCAGGGCAAGCGCGGCGGTAATGGCCAAGCCCCAGCCCAGGGCGTGGAGTATGAGCCAGCGGCTGGCTTCGAGCTCTCGCACGTCCCGTCCCACCAGCAGGTGCAAGTCCCCGCGCAGGAGAAAGGTGCGGGCGCGGGCCTCGTGCTCTTCCGATCGGTCGCTGCCCCAATCCCGCAACCGGAAGCGGGTCCAACCCTTGTTGGGAGCCGGTGATGCCGGCCAGCGGCTGAGATTGCCGACGATGGGCGTGAAGTCTGCGTCGGCCAGCAGATAGACCGCGGCCCCGTTCGGATCGTGCGAGACCCGTTCGTCGATTATGTCGCTCAGTCCCGCCAGACCCCGGCTTTGGTACTGCTCTGCCAGGCCGCGGATCTCCGCTTCAATGGTCGAGTCGATCTGCCGATCCATATATCCGGCGGTGGCCCAGTAGATGAACCCGAGCAGGACCACCACCGATCCCAGGGAAAGGGTCGTGTAGAGCAGTGCCAGACGGAACGTGAAACTGCGCAGTAGTCGAGTACCCTCTTCCACCTTATTTTACCGGCTACGAGCCCCCCAAGTGCACCAAGGCTGTGTTATGGCCCTTGGAAATAGAGAATATGGTATTCTCGTTCGGCTGTGCCTTGCCTTGGCGCGCTTGGGCGACTCCCTGCGGGCGGGACCCGACTGTCTGAACGATCGGGCGACCATCTGCTGCGTTGCGCGCGCTTGAGATAGGACTGGTTATTCCTGCGCTCGCGCGCCTTGCATCTGACCGCTTCTCGTCCCGCCGAGCGCGCAAAATAAGGTGGAACAGGGTGCTAGTGGTTAGCACGCAGTACGTACCCGGCACCGCGTACCGTGTGCAGCAGCGGAGGGAAGAAATCCCGATCGATCTTTGCGCGCAAGCGGCTGATGTGCACGTCGATCACGTTGGTCTGCGGGTCGAAGTGATAGTCCCACACGTTCTCCAACAGCATGGTACGGGTAACGACCTGCCCCGCATGCCGCATCAGATATTCCAGTAAGCGGAACTCCCGCGGTTGCAGGGCGATCGTCTTGTCGAAGCGAGTCACGGTGCGGGCGAGCAGGTCCATTTCCAGGTCGGCGACGCGCAGCCGGGTCTGGGGTGCCTCGCCGCTGCCGCGGCGTACGAGCGCCTCTAGCCGGGCGTGGAGCTCGGCGAATGCGAATGGTTTGACCAGGTAGTCGTCGCCGCCGGTCCGCAGGCCCTCGACCCGGTCGTCCACCTCTCCCAGGGCACTCAGGACCAGCACCGGCGTTCGGTTGCCCGAGGTACGCAGGGTACGCAGGATGGAAAGCCCATCGAGTCTTGGCAGCATGCGGTCGATGATCAGGACATCGTAATCCGCGCCGGCGGCCATGAACAGGCCGTCTCTACCGTCGGCGCTATGGTCGACCACGGCTCCGACCTCGCGCAGGGCCTTTTGCAGGTAGGTCGCGAGTTGGTCATCGTCTTCGATCAAGAGCAGACGCATGGCAATGCACGATCCTGGAATGGGTGGACTTCAGTGCAATGTTTTGGGATCGCTGCCGATCACGGGTGCTCGGCGGCGACTCTCGGGTAAACTTGTACGCCAGCTCGCCTTACGCCCGGTATTCCGGAACATTACGGAACCGTAAGGGTGAGGCCCATCCATGCCATCGAGGGAGCAACCGATGCAAGCCGATTTCAACCTGCGAGCGCAGGACTCGAAAGATCGCCGCAGAGGATTTCGCGACGCAGCCGGTTTCCTGTTGATCGCCATTGTCGTCGGCGTCGCACTCCTCGTTTTCGGGCTCGGCGAGGATGGCGGGCTCGGTGACGACCCCGCTCTCGGTGCCCTCTTGAAAGCGAAGTCGCACCTCGCGCAATCCTATGGCCCGCAGCAGGACGTTCTGCATCAATCACGAGCGGCGCACCGTGAATTGAGAGCCGCAATCGACCTGTTGGCCGCAGCGGAGCAGGCAGATCCTACGACGACCGGGAAGATCGAGGAATTACGCGCCAGCCTGAAGACCCTGGAGTCCGAGAAGGATTTCGAGGGAACGACATCCAAAGAGCTGCAAGCCAGATACCGGAAGCTGCGCGCCGAGCTCGAGGCGTTGATCGAGGGGCACCTCGAACGGCGCCAATAAGGCGATTTCCGAAAAATCTTATACCAGCTTACTTGTCTTTTTGTCCGTTGGCTCCATGGCTGAGAACGGGGCGGCCGAGCTGGCCGCCCCCGGCCACCTACCACTTCAGAGCGACGAAGCGCTGCATGTCGTCCTGGCGCAACAGCAACAAGATTCCCCGGCCCTTGCCTGCCTGCGCGATGGCCCGGTGAAACTCGGCGGGGCTGCTCACCTTCGTGCGGTCGACCTCCAGGATGACGGCGCCCGGCTCGATACCGGCCATGGCGGCGACGGAGCCGGATTCCACATCGGTGACGACGACGCCCTCGCCCACCTGCGTGTCAAGCTGCTCCGCGAGCCGTGGCGTCAGCGCCTGCACCGTCAGGCCGATTTCTTCGGCGCTCCGGGTGTGGTCGGCCACCAGCCCCTTGCGGCCGAGCTCGCCGATGGTCACCGTCAGGGTCTTGCGCTCGCCGTTGCGAAGGACCGTCAGGCTCTTGCTGGCTCCCGGGGGGGTGAGGGAGACCTGGTTGCGGAAGCTGCCGACATCCGTCGCCGGCTTTCCATCGTAGAGCACAACTACATCCCCGGCACGCAGGCCCGCCCGCTCGGCTGGCGAGTCCTGGTTGACTTGGGCGATGAGGATGCCTTCGGCGACGTCGATGCCCAGGGAGTCGGCGAGGTCCGGCGTGAGCTGCTGGATGACCACTCCGAGGAAGCCGCGCGTCACCTCCCCCTTGTCGATCAGTTGATCGGCGATCACCTTCAGCAGGTTGCTCGGGATGGCGAAGCCCACGCCCATGTAGCCGCCGCTCCGGCTGAAGATGGCGGTATTCATGCCCACCACCTCGCCCTCGAGGTTGACGAGCGGGCCACCGGAGTTGCCCGGGTTGATTGCCGCGTCGGTCTGGATGAAGTCCTCGTAGTCGTTGATGCCGAGGCTGGTGCGCCCCGTGGCGCTGACCACCCCGACGGTCAGGGTGTGGCTGAGACCGAAGGGGTTGCCGATGGCCACCACCCATTCGCCGACCTCCAGCTTGGAGGAATCGGCCAGGGGCAAGGCGGGGATGCCGCTTACGGGGATCTCGATGACCGCCACGTCCGACTGCGGGTCGCGGCCGGTCACCTTGGCATCGAGCTCACGCCCGTCCTCGAGCTTCACCCGGATCTTCTCGGCGTTCTCCACCACGTGATTGTTGGTCAGCAGATAGGTCTTGTCCGCCAGGAGTCCGTCCTTGGCCGCAAACGCGAATCCCGAGCCCTGGCCGATGGCACGCTCGCCCTGGTGTGGACTCGGGTGGGGAATGTCCCGGAAGCCCTCGCCGAAAAAGTGCTTGAGGAAATCCTCTCCGAAGGGGAATTCGCCCCCGAAGGGGGACGAAGGCGCGCCGACCTGCGCGCCGCCGCTCTTGCTCTCGACCTGGACGAAAACCACGGAGGGCGAGACAGAATGGGCGATATCGGCAAAGGCCTTGCTGGTCTGGCGCAGATTCGCCAGAGCCCCGTCGGAGGCCCCAACCGGTAGGGTCAGAAACAGAAGCAAAAAGAAAAAGACGCGCTTGATTCGTTCGGTTCTCATGATCTCGACTTCTCGCAATTGGACAGGAAAATGGGCCGCTCGAAGGTGCCGTAGACGCATAGGTAGGTGCATTCCCGATCGATGATGCCGGAATTGCCGTACTCCGGCGCGCCTGGTCGGCACACAAGTCTTCGTCCCGGTCTTTGCGAATTTGTTCCAATCCTTGCCGCCAGGCACCGCTGATCAGGATCCGGAATGGCGATACCGCCTGTGGCGTTTGGCCCTGCTCAGGCTCATTTCCGGGCCACCATGAGAAAGACCGGGAACTCCCTCTGCCCCGTGCTCTCGTTCTTGGTCATCTGAAAGACGGTACGGAAGTCTGTGCTCCGGAAGCCGGCGCGCTCGGTCCTTTTTCCAATATCGAAGTCGTTGATCATGTTCGTCACCCACGGTGAAGAGGTGGTCCTGCGCGCTCCGACGCCTGCGCTCGTTACGCGGTCGACGGCGGCGATTCAGGCCGGAGGAAAGACCAGCCGGATACCGGCGAAACCGTGCCGGTCGCCCGCCGTCGCCCGGTTGCGAAAGCTCGCGCGGCGTAGACAGCGCTGGGTATGCAGGCTCCCCCCGCGCAGACTGAGCCGATCGCCACCGAAATCGGGCTGGGAGATCGAGCTGTCCGGGAAAGGGTGGAACTCCGGGTAGGGGTGAAAGGTATTGGCACACCACTCCCACACCCGCCCGACTCCCTCGATGCGACCCAGGCGCGCCGCCACCTCCCATTGGTACTCGTGCTGCAGCGCTGCCCCGTCCAGGTCCCCGCCAAGACCGGCCACCCAAGTGGCGAAGGCCTGTGCCTCGTGGTGGGAAACCCCGGAGACCGGCTCATTGGGCTGCAGGTCCACGGGGCCGTTCAGCCCGCTGCCGTACCAATTTCTCGCCTCGTCCCGGCGCCAGTGCAGGGGGGCCGCGGCTTCCAAGCCATCTCGCCATTGCGTTCCTTGCTCGCTCCAGAAACCCTCTTCTCGATAGCCTCCGGCCTCTATGAAAGCCGAATATTCGGCATTGCTCACCGGTCGATCGGCGATGCGAAAGCCCGACAGCTCAACGGCTTGGGGTGGCAGCTCGTTGTCGTAGGCAAAGGGCTCACTACGCGACCCGATCCGGTAGTGGCCCTGCTCGACTGCGGCGAGACCCGCTTCTGGGTCGTGGGGCACCAGGGGCTTCTGCACGCGATAGCCCTCCTCGGACTCTTGCATTCTGCGTGCGTGCAGCACTACCAGCATATGCTCGTAATCGCGGGCTCCTTCCTGGAGCAGGAGCCACTGTAGGCGATCGTTCTCCACCAGATCGCTTGGCGGTAGTGCCCCCGGCGTTGCCAGTCGCCGCAGGTGCTCGTCCTGGATCTCGGCGGCCCATGCGAGCAGGTGATCCGGTGGCGGCAACCGGTCACATTGCGCGTCCAGGTCCATTCCGGAAACAAACAGGGTGCGCACCCGATCGGTCAAGTCGCTATCGCCCGCGAGGACCTCCCGCAGCCAGTAGGTCTCGCGGAAAACGGAGCGTCCCAGATACCAGCCGAGGGAGGCGAGCCGGGGCGCGAAGCGCGCGTTGACATCGATCGCCGGGATGCTGCGCACGAGATCGTGCATCATTTTTTGCAAGCCGCCGAGCTGAGCCAGGATCTGCGGTGAAGTCGTGGATTTCAATTTCTTTGTCGAGCGGTCGTTCCGAGAGGCGAGCTTCAAGATCAGTGCGCGGGCACCGTGCGCTCACTGGCCCAATGGCGCAGCTGGTGGATCTGGCGGTCCATGACGACGGACAGAGGCTGAGTGCGCTCGAGCTCGGCGATCAGGATGTCCGTGGTTACCGGCTCTTCCTTGGTGTCGGTGGCGTAAAGGGCCGAGACCACCGCCTGCTCGATCTCGGCCCCGGAGAAGCCCTCGCTGGCATCGGCCAGGCACTCCAGGTCGACACCGGCCGGCTCGATGCCTCGCTTGCCCAGGTGGACGCCGAAGATGAGGGTGCGTACCGTCCGGTTCGGCAGATCGACGAAGAAGATCTCGTCCAGTCTGCCCTTGCGCACCAGCTCCGGGGGCAGTCGGGAGATATCGTTGGCGGTAGCGACAATGAAGACGGCGCTCTTGCGCTCGGCCATCCAGGTGAGCAGGGTGCCCAATACCCGCTGGCCAACGCCCTGGTCGTCACCTCCGTCGGCCAAGCCCTTCTCGATCTCATCCAGCCAAAGCACGCAAGGGGCCATGGTATCGGCGGTAACCAGGGCGCGTCGAAGGTTTTTTTCGGTTTCGCCAATGTACTTGTCATAGAGGGCGCCGAAGTCGAGCCGCAGCAAGGGTATCCCGAAGCGGCCGGCTGTCGCCTTGGCCGCCAGGCTCTTCCCGCCCCCCTGTACGCCGAGCAGCATGATTCCCCGCGGGCGGTCGGTTACGGTGGGGTGACCGAGAATGGCCCTGCGCCGTCGATCCAGCCAGGCCTTGAGGTTGGCAAGGCCCGCGAGGTCCCCGAAGTCGGCGGTGTCGTACTCGAAGCTTACGATTCCCCCGGGGCTCAAGAGCTCGTATTTGGCGCGGGTGACCGTTTCCACGTCATCGTGGGTAATGGCCCCGTCGTTGCGAATGGCGTTGCGGATGAGGCGACGGGCGTCGGACTCGGTCACGCCCAGCAAATTGCGCGATAGTCGGTCCACGGCCTCCCGGTCGGCGCGGAACGGTCGCTTGGCCTGACTGTGCTGCCAGCTCTGGGCCTCTTCCCGAATCAGGGCCAGTAGGCGGTTGCGGTCCGGGAGACGCAGGTCGAAGCTGGCGCACAGGTGGCGTACCTCAAGCGGGATACTCAGGGCGTGGCTGGCGAAGATCAGGGTTCGTGGCAGCTCCCCGTAGCCTTGGGCAATCTCCTTGATGAGTCGCACGTGGAGGGGGTCATCCAGAAAGGGGTGAAAATCGAGGAGCAAATAGATGCCCCGTTGGGGCGTGGCCTTGACGTGTCTTAGGAGATCCGGGGGCGCGGCCAACTGCTCCTGCGTCCCGAGGTCCAGGTCCATCCGGCGTAGTCCCTCCGTCAAGGTCCAGCAGAAGGCAGGCTCGGCCATCCGCAGGGCGAGGCGGGTGACGAGCTCGACCAGTCGCGGCTCCTCCAGCGTCTCGATGAGGAGGATCGGCGTGTCCGAGCGCAGCAGAAGCTCGATGTCGTGCAGGTCTCTCATGGGCGTGTAACAATCGGCGTAGGTCCGGTAGCGATCTCGCGGGAATCGTCACTGGCTCCGCGTCCCCGGTCAAGCTTCGCGATCACACTCGATGTCCCGCGGATTTTAACGTTCGGTTTCGCTGCCGCAAGGCGGAGCTTCCGGTCTCCGCAGAAGTCCACCACAAATTCGGTCATAACGAAGGCGGGCACGAATGAATGCCCCAGCTAGCGCAGAGGTGCGAGGCTCGCTCCCGAAATCGCAACGGGTTTCGGTGGAGAATCGCCAGGGGCCGGCTCGGTTGGCACTGCTCGAAAGATCGGCTATAGTCGAGCCGCGTAATGAAACCCGATTGACTATGTCGAGCACGATCGCGCACCTGATGACGCATCTCTTCGCGTCCCCGCCCCAGCCCGCGGCCGGGCCCCTGCTGCTGCGTCGGCCCCTGCTTGCGCGTGCGCTGCTGCCCTGAGGGGCAACAGATAACGCAAGCCCCGGCGGGGGCAGACATCACGCACCACCCCCGATCGAACGAAACAGGCACCGCGTCTCCGCCGA
>Ga0055458_10000214_pt1 | contig 10966 bp, 11 predicted proteins | sample Joice_CattailNLB_FD_57687 | JGI IMG/M metagenome (GOLD analysis project Ga0055458, IMG submission 57687) | Wetland microbial communities from San Francisco Bay, California, USA, that impact long-term carbon sequestration - Joice_CattailNLB_D2 | ecosystem: Environmental > Aquatic > Marine >...
CACGACCGTTCATGCGAAAAATCTCGCCACGCGGCTAAATGTACAGGGGCGCCATCTGCCACCAGTAACGACCCCGATGAGCGCGCTCGTCCCACTCGTTCTTGGATAAAGACCAGCACCTTGGCTCCCCGTGACCGAAGATCAGAAGCTCCATGTCACGACCCAAGCGATGGCTGTGCCAGCGGTGGTATTCGCGGTTCATCGCAGCCGAAAAAACCTCTTAGCTCCGATAGCAACTCCCGATCCTCAGCGGCGCTTCCCGGGTGCTCGAAGTGTCCCGCGGTCAGCACGAACAGCTCCTTCGGGCCGGGCAGGGCGTTGTAGATGGCGAACTGCCCCGGCGGCGCCACAGCCGGATCGAACCGGGCCAGGGCCAGATGCATCGGCTGACGGATGTACCTGGCCGCGACGGCGGCATCGTAATACGCCAAGGTTTCGATCACGTGAACATGCTGCCGGGCAAAGCTCTGCACCGAAGATCCCGAGCCGGTCGTGGGCAGCTGCAGTCGCAACGGCTGGTGACCGAATGTCGGCACCTCGAGATGACCGCGGGCGATGCGCGACTCCCAGGCCAGGGCGAGTGCCCCGATCCCGCCGCCGAAACTGATGCCCATGTAGCCGATCCGTCCGGGAAACTCTCCATGGAGCTGCAGCAAGGCGCTGACCCCGATCCAGAGGTCCTCGACGCAACCTCCGAGGATGTAGCGCTCGCGCAAGTGGATGTCGTGGAGCACGTGCCAGTATGGGTCGGTCGAGATCGGAGGCCGGGCGCTGCGGCACAGGCCGCGGAAGCAGGGCACCAGGTAGACGGCGTCGGCGCAGGGCAGCCCGAAGTCCGGCTGCTCGATACCGCCATAACCATGACCGACGACGAACCCGTGCCGGATCGGCCTCCCCGTCGGCTCCAGCAACCAGCCGCGAATCGGAAAACCGTCGGTGGAGCGGTAGGTCAGGTCCCAGATCCGCAGTCCGGGGCGCGAGTAGCCCGATGGGACCAGATCAGGTGCCGGATCGACCGCGAGCGCCTTCTCGTAGCGCGCCAGCCAGAATTGAGAAAAACCCGGTGGCTCGGGCGGTGCCTCTACCGCGAGCAGGTCCTCGAGGTCATAGCCGTAAGATGGATCGAACGCAAAATCGTGCTGCAGGTCGGACATACAGGTGCCCTCGATTGCGATGGGAAGGGGGGACCTTATTATGGTGCCGCACGGAGAAGACGAAGTGCTCCATCCGGTGCTCAAGACCGGTCACGCGATTTTCAATAATGATCATAGCTATTTGGATTAGCAAGCGTTTTTACCGCCTGCATCCAGCAGACATCGCCTTTGTGCTGGAGAGCCTGCCACGCGAACAGCGATTGCGGCTTTGGCGGCTGGTGCCGTCGGAGATGGACGGGGCCGTCCTGCTCGAAGCTTCGAATGCCGTGCGTTTCTGGAGTGGGCCCAGATGGACCTTCTTTGGCTCGCCATCCTTCTCGTCTCCCTGATCCTAACCGCCTCGCTTGCCACCAAACAGGTGCTCTTCGCGGGGCCCATCGATACGAACAAGATCATCGGAGCGGTCTGCATCTTTCTGCTCGTCGGCCTGATCTGGACCACTCTCTGCATGATGGTCGCCCTACCGAATCCCGATGCCTTCTATGGACTAAAGCCGGGACCTTGGCATGACATCTTCCCGGACCTGGTTTACTTCAGCTTCGTATCGCTGACGACCCTGGGATACGGCGACATGGGTCCGGCAGCACCCATCGCCCGCTTTCTCGCCTACGCGGAGGCCATCACCGGCCAATTCTACATCGCCGTTCTGGTGGCGAGCCTCGTCGGCATTCGGATCTCCAGCCACCACGGTTCGTGATCGCCATCGTCATCGCCGGTGTCCTGCTCGCCAACTCGGAGGCCGGCGGTAGAGCGACGCAGGCAATCGCGCGGCGCCTGGCAGGCGACAAGGGCGCGGGATTCGCCAAGCAGAACCGTAAGAGCGCTGAAATAATCTGGGAGCATACTTCAGGGAGAATCCGCAGTCGCCCGAGATGTATCGGAGCAGACAGATTCCCAAGTCGGAGAACCCTTACCATGAAAGTCGCATCCCTCCTCAAGAGCGCAGTTATCTGCGGTTGTCTGTCGACAGCCGTCTTTTCCCCCACCGCTTTCGCCGAGGTCAAGCTGAACGGCTCCGGCGCGAGCTTTCCGTTCCCGATTTATTCCAAATGGCTCAAGAACTTCAGCAAGGTCAACAAGGATGCACGCGTCGATTACCAGTCCAAGGGTAGCGGCGCAGGCATTCAGGACTTCATCAACGAGGTCGTCGACTTCGCAGCCAGCGACGCCGCCATGAACGACGAGGAAATCGGCAAGGTCAAGAACGGCGTGGTCCTGCTTCCCATGACGGCCGGCGAGATCGTCCTTACCTACAATTTGAAGGGTGTCGACGAGCTCAAGCTGCCGCGCGACGTCTACCCGGAGATCTTCATGGGCAAGATCACCAAGTGGAACGACCCCAAGATCACCGCGGCCAACCCGGGCGTGGAGCTGCCCGATGAGGACATCACGGTCGTCGTCCGGTCCGATTCCTCGGGTACGAGCTACGTGTTCAGCGGGCACCTCTCGGCCATCAACGAGGAGCTCAAGAGCACGGTCGGGCAAGGAAAGTCGCCCAATTGGCCGACCAGCGACAGACTCGTCAAAGCACCCAAGAACGATGGCATCACTGCCACCGTCAAGCAGACCCCGGGGGCCATCGGCTACATCGAGTACGGCTACGCCAAGCTGACCAAGGCCCCCACTGCCCTGCTGGAGAACAAGGCCGGGAAATTCGTCGCCCCCGGTCCCGAGTCCGGTGCCGCAGCCCTCGCCAGTGCCGAGTTTCCCGAGGGTGATCTTCCCGGCTCCGATGTTCCGGATCTGCGCGTCTGGGTTTACGACCCCGCCGGTGAGAATTCGTACCCCATCACCTTTACCTGGATGCTCTTCCCGGAAAAGATGGGCGCGGAGCGGGCCAAGGTCGCGCATGAGCTGATCGAGTACTGCCTGACGCAGGGGCAGGAGAGCGCGGATGCACTGGGCTACATCCCGTTTCCCGAGAATGTCGTCGCAAAGGACCGCGAAGTCGCGCAGAAGATCCAGTAGCGCACGTTCCCGTCGCGGCATCCTGCAGGCGCTTGCGGCATCGCATACCCGAGCGCTTGCGGGATCGATCCGTTCGGTCGACCAGCTCGTTCAACCAGGCAGCATTTCAGGACAAACTCGAGAGCATGGCTTCGAACCCCCTCAACAGCAGCGCAACGGCGAGCTGCGTCTCCGGGCCGCCATCTTCCAGCGACTACCTCGCCGATTCCGTTTTCCGCGCAATCGCCCTCACCTGCGCCGCCCTGATCATCCTGTTGATCGCCTACATCCTGTGGGAGATCGGCGGCAAGGCAATGCCCGCCATGCGGGAACAGGGTCTCGGTTTCCTGACGGGTACGACCTGGGACGTGGGCCGCGAGCAGCTCGGCGTCTTGCCGGAGATATGGGGCACGCTCTACAGCTCCCTGTTGGCCTTGATTATCGGCGGCGTGTTCGGCATCGCCATCGCCATATTTCTGACCCAAGACTTCCTCGGTCCCCGCATCGCCGCGGTCTTCCGCACCATCATCGAGCTCCTGGCTGCCATTCCCTCCGTCGTCTACGGTCTGTGGGGCATCTATGTGCTGATCCCCCTGCTCAGGCCCCTGTCGGACTGGCTGCATGCACACCTGGGCTTCATCCCGCTGTTCGGCACCGAGCTCAGCGGTCCAGGGCTTGCCCCCGCCGCCCTGGTCCTGTCGATCATGATACTTCCCACGGTGGCGGCCATCTCGGTGGACGCCTTCCGCCGCATTCCCTAGAAGGTCAAGGAAGCCGCTTTCGGCATGGGCACCACCCGTTGGGAGGCCATCCTCAAGGTCATGTTGCCCACGGCCTCGTCGGGTCTTCTCGCTGCACTGGCTCTGGGTTTCGGCCGCGCCCTCGGGGAGACCATGGCCTTGGCGATGCTGATCGGAAACAGCAATCAAGTTAGCCTGTCCCTGTTTGCACCGGCCGACACCCTGGCCTCGCTGCTAGCCTCGAATTTCCCCGAGGCGGGTCGCGTCGAGGTTCAGGCCCTGATGTACGCCGCCATGGTGCTACTGGTCATCACCTTCGTCGTCAACGTCATCGGTCTGGGCGTCCAGCAATACACGATGCGCAAGTTCGAGGGCAAGAAATGAGCGAGCTCGACCTGACGGCATCCGTCCCCGAGGAAGCGCTCATGCCGCACCTGGAGCGCCAACTCTTCGAGCGCCGCGCCATGAAGAACGGCATTCTGACAGCGCTGACCTGGGCCGCCGCCATCCTCGGCAGCATCCCCCTGTTCTCCGTCATCTACATGCTCGTGATTCAAGGTGGAGCGCGGTTGGACCTCGAGGCACTGACCGCTCTCCCGCCGGCGGGATTCGAGTCGGGTGGCGGATTCGGCAATGCTATCGTCGGCACTCTGGTTATGGTCGGCATCGCCGCGTTGATCAGCATCCCGATCGGTATACTCGCTGCCGTCTATCTCGCGGTGCTAGGGCCCTACAGCAAGCTGGCGGGGATAGCCAGGTTCGTGGCCAAGACGCTCACCGGCTTTCCCTCGATCCTGGCGGGAGTCTTCACCTACGCCATCCTGGTAATCGCCTTCGGTTACTCGGCCTTGGCCGGCGGTGTCTCCCTGGCGGTCTTGATGCTGCCCACGATCGTGCTGGCCGCCGAGGAGGCGATGAAACAGGTACCGCAGCGCATGACGGACACGGCCTTCGGCATGGGCTGTACGCACACGCAGGTGATCTGGAAGGTCGTGCTGCCGACCGGCCTTCCCGGCATCCTGACTGGCGTCATGCTCGCAGTGGCCGGAGCGGCCGGCGAATCGGCACCCCTTCTGTTCACGGCGCTGTTCAGCAACTACTACATCTCCGAGTTGATGGAGCCGACCGCCTCCCTGTCGATCCTGATCTACAACTTCTCGGCCATGCCCTTCGAAAACCAGATCGAGCTGGCCTGGGCCGCATCACTGGTGCTGGTCCTAATCGTTCTTGCCTTCAACATCCTGGCACGCCTCGTCGGGCAGCCCAGAGTGTAAGGAATGGATCAAAAAATTTCCGAGGTAATACTTCAATGCGTGCAACGGCCGAAATGATTGCGTCCGGCGCGGCGGCCTTCTCTCCCGCGAGCGAGGTGGTCATCGACTGCGATTTGCAGAAGGTCTTCTACGGGGACTTTCTCGCCGTGCGCGACAGCAGCCTGCCCGTCGAAAAAGGCAAGATCACTGGCTTCATCGGCCCGTCGGGCTGCGGTAAGAGCACGGTGCTGCGCAGCCTCAACCGGATGAACGATCTCATCCCCATTTTCCGCTTCGAGGGAATGGTCAAGTACCACGGGCAGGATATCTACGGCAGGAAGGTGGATCCAGTTGTGGTACGCCGCTACATCGGTATGGTCTTCCAGCAGCCGAACCCCTTCTCCATGAGCATCTACGACAATGTCGCCTTCGGACTGCGACTCAACCGCTTCAAGGGTGATATGGACGAACGTGTGCAGAGTGCCCTGGAACGGGCGGCGCTATGGAAGGAGGTCAAGGACAAGCTCAAGAACAGCGGCATGTCTCTCTCCGGCGGTCAGCAGCAGCGCCTGGGCATCGCTCGTGCCATCGCCACCGAGCCGGACGTTTTGCTGATGGACGAGCCCTGCTCGGCCTTGGATCCCATCGCCACCCGCCAGGTCGAGGAATTGATGCTCGAGTTCAGCTGATCGGCTTCCAAGGGCCCGCGCAACAAACAGGGTCAGCATTGCCTGCGCGCCCGAGGCGCGCGTTTTTGAGCTTTCGGGGACGGGCCATGAAGAGGTTTGTGAGAACCGCGAAAGTTGCGGCGCTAGCTCTGATGTCGGCTGTCTTGATCTCCTGCGGCGGTGAAGCGGCCGACGAGCGGACGCTGTCCGAATCAGCGCTTCCGATCAAGGGCGCCGGTGCGACCTTTCCCGAGCCGCTCTACCAGAGCTGGATTGCGCGATACGAGGAAGGCCATCCGGATGTCGACTTCAGCTACGAGAGCGTTGGCAGCGGCGCGGGTATCAAGCGCTTTATCGCCGAGAAGGTGGACTTCGGTGCCAGCGACGCTGCGATGAAGGACGATGAGATCGCCCAGGTCGAGAGAGGCGTCAAGCTCATCCCGGTCACGGCAGGCATGGTCGTGCTCGCCTACAACCTGCCGGGCGTCGCCGGCGAGCTCAAGCTGCCCCGAGACGTCTATGTCGACATCTTTCTCGGCAAGCTTTCGCGCTGGGACGATCCGCGAATCGTCGCGGCGAACCCGCGCCTCAACCTGCCCGCCCTACCCATCCAACCCAAGGTCAAGATCAGCTATGGGTCGATCGGCTACATGAAATACGGTTTTGCTCGACGCCTGGGGCTGCCCGTCGCGACCCTGCAGAACAGGGCGGGCGCACTTGTGAGACCTGACGCCGACAGCGGCCGTGCGGCCCTGGCGGCAGCAGCCGCGAAGGGTTTACCCTCCGACCTGCGGCTGTTCCTGCCCGATCCCGAGGGCCCAGAGTCCTATCCAATCGTGAGTCTTTCCTGGATCCTGCTTTATGGTCGGTACGACGAGCCCGAAAAGGCCGCGGCACTCAAAGAGTGCCATGATCTGGGGCCTGACAGAAGGTCAGCCCATCGCCCAAGAGATGGGTTATATTCCGCTTCCCAAGACGATCGTATCAAAGGCGGTAGAAGCCGTAGCGGGCATCCGCTAGCCAAGTCGCTGCAGCAATGAAGGATTGCGTACGCTCCATACGCTAAACCCGACGCACCAAAGGTCACCGCATGCAGCCCGACCGTACCGGGTAGTAGGGTGGCTCGTCCATTCGTTAAGGGATCTGACATGCGTCCATGCCGCCTCAATCTCTCTGAAATCGACGCTTCCCTACGGGCCGTCCAGGCCGATTTCGGACGCATCAACGCGACCCTCTGTGCGCAGCGTGACGCCATGTCGGACGAGGTCCGCGCCAACCTCATGACCGGGTACCGCCATGTCGACGAAGCCCTTACAAAAGGGATCGATCTCTTCGGGCTCGGAAATTCCAAGCACCTTCTCGAGCTCAACATCCTGGTGCTGTGTGGAACCGACCAAGACAGGCGCAAGCATTTCGCCCGGCATATCGCCTCCACCGAGCGGCGCTTCTACGAGCAAGAGGGCGGAGGAATCGGTACCCTGATGGAATGGCTGCAACGCAACAACGGCGACGATGTCTGGAAGCGTGCGGCAGGGGTCTATATCCATATCCTCAGCCGGCCGGAGCTCTACATCGAGGGCAACCACCGCACCGGCGCTCTCATCATGAGCTACATGCTGGCACGAGAGGGGCAACCGCCTTTCGTCTTAACCGTCGGCAATGCAAAGGCCTATTTCGATCCATCGACCCTCGTGCAAGGAACCAAGAGGCGGAGCCTCCGCATGCTGATTCGATTGCCGAAGCTCAAGACGCGATTCGCAAACATACTGAAGGATAACGCAGATTCGAGCTATCTTAGGGAGCGGTGATCATCAAGCGCAAGCCGTGCTTGTCGGACGACGAGACAGTGCAGCAGATCCAGGAGCTGAACCCGGTTATTGTCGGTTGTGGTCCCCGGCACGTTACCTCCGACGATGGCAGAGAAGTGTTTGTACTATCGAAGACGTACCAGCCTGTGGCGCCGTGAATGCTCTCTTCCTGTCGGGCTATACTTTTTTTGTAGGACGGACGGTCGGCGTTTGGCGCGAGGCATGTTTCCCGGCGAACGCCGGCAAGGTTAGGAAGATGTGTAGTGTAACCGTTGATATAGGAGGATAGACAGATGGCAGAGATCTTGGAGCCGGTGTCCGGCGAGGTAATGGAGCCTTCTCCAAGAATCGCCGATGCCCTGCGTGCAGGCGCTGCAGGAGGTGCCCAGGCGGCCCGGGATCTATGGTCCCTGGTCGGACAGGGAGCTTCCACGACGGCGTACAAGGGAGCTTACTATCTGGCTTACGGCGTCACCTTCGGGGCCATGTTCGCCGGCCAATTCATACCGCGTGATAGTGCGTTTTCCAGGGGCCTGCGCGAGGGGACGGATAACGCGGTGAGCGCCTTTCACACCTGGGAGGAGCCGGTTTCGGCATATGAGCAGCCGGTGAAGGAGGCGGAATCGGCCGCCAGCGGGGAACCGCCAAGCGAGGCGCTCAGGGAGGAGGCCGTAGCCGTGACTTGAGTCCCGCATCGCGCCCCACCACCGCGGAAGGTGGCGGTGGGGCAAAGAAAGAGCAGCCTTGAATGATTCGCTGAAGTCCGACCTTGCGACCAGCCACCTTCCGTCAGTTCATTTCCCGTTTGTGCTCCCCCCTGTTCGCATCGAGCATCTTCGCGTAGCGCTCGGTTTGATGTATCCCTATTGTCCGCACGCCTGTTCTGGAGCGCATTGGCAACGCTCTCCGTGGCGCTGCAGCGTACCGGGCGGTGCGAGTAAGTCCGTCGCTGGATTTGCAAAAGGACAAATCACACTCCCGGACCATCCGGTTACTCCACCTTGGCAGGCGTCGGCCCGATCTTCCAGATGCGCTCGCAATACTCGCGAATGGCGCGATCGGAGGAAAACTTGCCCATGCGCGCCACATTGAGCATGGACATGCGGGTCCAACGCCCCTGATCTCTCCAGGCATCGGAGACATCGTTCTGGCGGTCGACGTACGACCGATAGTCCGCCAACACCATGAAGGGATCCTGGTAGAGGAGGTTGTCCGTCAGTGGCCGGAACAGCTCGGTGTCGCCATGGGAGAAGAGGCCCGAGTTGATGAGATCGATGGCGGACTTGAGCTCGGAATCGGCATTGTAGATGTCCGACGGCCGGTATCCTGCAGCTTGGCGCGCGCGGACCTGGTCGACGCTGAGCCCGAAGAGGAAGAAGTTCTCCTCCCCGACCTCTTCGCGGATCTCCACATTGGCGCCGTCGAGGGTACCGATGGTCAGCGCCCCATTCATGGAAAACTTCATGTTCCCGGTGCCCGAGGCCTCCTTGCCAGCCAAGGAGATTTGCTCGGAGAGGTCCGCGGCGGGGTAGAGGCGCTGACCATTCTTGACATTGAAGTCCGGCAGAAAGGCAACACGCAGGATTCCGTCGATCTGGGGATCCTTGTCGATCACCTCCCCCACCGAGTTGATCAGCTTGATGATGAGCTTGGCTATGTGGTACCCGGGGGCCGCCTTGCCGCCGAAGATGAAGGTGCGCGGGGCGACATCCAGATCGGGATCGGCTTTCAAGCGCTCGTAGAGGGTGATGATGTGCAGGACGTTCAGATGCTGGCGTTTGTACTCGTGGATACGCTTTGCCTGGACATCGAACATGGACTGCGGGTCGACGCCAACCCCGGCGTGCTCCGCAAGCCAGTTGGCAAGATCCTGCTTGGCGGCGATCTTGACCCGTTTCCACTGCGTGTGCAGACCCGCGTCATCGACAGAGGACTCCAGCGCCTCTAGACATGAAAGGTCGCGTACCCACTGGTCGCCGCCACAGCGCTCGGTCAAGAGTGTCGCCAAACGGGGGTTGCTGACCAGGATGAAGCGCCGCGGCGTGACACCGTTGGTGACGTTGAGGAATTTCTCCGGCCAGAGATCGTGAAAGTCCGTGAGTATCGTTGACTTGACCAGCTCCGAGTGCATCGCCGCGACCCCGTTGACCGCGAAGCTGCCCACCGTCGCGAGATGGGCCATGCGCACCCGCCGATCGTGGCCCTCGTCGATGAGGGACATGCGAGCCACACGTTCCTCGTCGCCGATGAAGTGCATCCGGACCTGGTCGAGGAAACGGGCGTTGATCTCGTAGACGATCTCCAGATGGCGAGGAAGAATGCGCCCGAACAGATCCACCGACCAGGTTTCGAGGGCCTCCGGCAGCAGGGTATGGTTGGTGTAGGCGAAGGTGTTGCGGGTGATCTCCCAGGCCTGATCCCATTGCATCTGATGCTCGTCGACGAGGAGCCGCATAAGCTCCGCTACCGCGACCGCCGGGTGGGTGTCGTTGAGCTGGGCGGCGAACTTCTCGTGGAATTTTTCCAAGGAGCCGGCGCTGGCAAGCTGCAGGCGGATCATGTCCTGCAAGGAGCAGGAGACGAAGAAATATTGCTGTTTGAGCCGCAGCTCCTTGCCAGCCTCCGGCTCGTCGTTGGGATAGAGGACCTTGGAGATGTTCTCGGCGCGGATCTTTTCGTGGACGGCCCCGTAGTAGTCGCCGCTGTTGAAGACCTGCAAGTCGAAGGACTCGCAGGCTTCCGCCTTCCATAACCGCAGCAGGTTCACGTTGTCGACGCCGTAACCCATTATGGGCGTATCGCTGGCCACGCCGTTGACGACCATCCCCGGCACCCAACGTACACGCAACGCGCCATTGTCGCGGAACTGCTCGGTGTAGCCACCGAGCTTGACCGGAAAACGCAGCTTGGGACGAGCGATCTCCCAGGGATTGCCGTTTCTGAGCCAGGCGTCGGTGCACTCGACCTGCCAACCGTCCTCGATGCGCTGATCGAAGATGCCGAACTCGTAGCGAATGCCGTAGCCAATGGCGGGAATCTGCAGGGTAGCGAGCGAGTCCATGTAGCAGGCGGCAAGGCGCCCCAAACCGCCGTTACCGAGTCCCGGCTCCTCTTCCTGCTCGACGATGCCGGCAAAGTCGAGCTGGAGATCCTCACCCGCCTCGCGGGCCTGCGCCAAGATCCCAAGGTTGGTCAGGTTGTTCATGAGATGCGGGCCGAGCAGGAACTCCGCGGACAGGTAACAGACCGTGCGGGCGCTGTGTTCCTTGTAGGATCTGGCGGACCTGATCCAGCGCTCCAGCAACCGATCGCGCACCGTGTAGGCGGCGGCCATGTAGAGGTCGTGCGGTGTGGCCACCTCCGGAAAGCGTCCCTGCAGGTAGAACAGATTGTCGA
>Ga0055458_10000217_pt1 | contig 10893 bp, 9 predicted proteins | sample Joice_CattailNLB_FD_57687 | JGI IMG/M metagenome (GOLD analysis project Ga0055458, IMG submission 57687) | Wetland microbial communities from San Francisco Bay, California, USA, that impact long-term carbon sequestration - Joice_CattailNLB_D2 | ecosystem: Environmental > Aquatic > Marine >...
GGTTATCCTCAACTTCGCCGCGTCGTGGCCGCCGGAAATATGTTCGTGCGTTGGCGCTGGGCCGCGGGAGCCCAGTTTGATTCATAACGGGGCTGTCGTAAAATAATCCGTTTTTTGGTGACGAACGCCAACTCTCAGCGCGATGCCTGGCCACGCAGACTTTGGCAAGATGGCCGCGGAGAGGTCTGATCTGCTGGCCCCGGGGCGACACCCCGGGTTTAGGAGGTGCGATTATCGGGCCTCGAAGAGCGTAACGTGCGACGCGTTTGGATTGGCGCTGAGCTTCGAGGCGAACCGCCCGGGTTTTTCGTGATGCCGACCCCGGCCTGGGACCACCCCCGGACGTCTGCTCGAGTCGCTGGGAAATCCGAAAAAGATGCTACAAGCTGTTTTCTATTGTAGGCCGTTGTCCCCGCTATCCAAGCGTGATCGGCAGCTCGGCGTTGGAGGCGTGCAGGGCCCCGATGCTTTCCACCTGCCCGTTGGCGAGGCCGCACGCTTCTTGGGTCGGCGCACGCTCTCGCAGAAACTTTGCGATGGCCTCGTCAGCGCTTGGACGTACGTCACCAACCGCGCTATCACCGCAATTTCTACGTGAGTCCAGTTTGTTGGGCTTCGTGCCAACGGACGTGAAAAACTGAATGCTTACCCACAAGCCGCCTTCCAGGTCAATACTCCGGCGTCGACAGAGCCTAAGTGCGGATATCGAGGCAGCCCTCGGTGGATCCTCTGTAATCGTACTGGGTTATTTCTTGAGCGTTCACTATGCAGGGGAGTTTAGATTATTCGACCTACTGATGCTCATAAGTTTGCTCGCCGCGATGATATTTTCCTACGATGCGTTGGGTGTATACAGGCGGCATAGCGATTTGCCATCTAAAACCTTACTCCTTGCGCGAGCCTGGGTTCTATCGTTCGCCATTGTGCTGATGGTTTTCTATGCTACGGGGATAATTTATGATTTTGGCCGTGACCACATTGGCATGTTTTTCGTCAGCGGCTTTCTCGTCCAGCTTGCACTCCAGGTAAGTATTGAGCTCTTTCAGCGCAAACGGTTGGATTCTATCGTCAAGGATGCGGCAATCATTGTTGGCGACGGCTGGCTCGTAGACTATATCTACGATCGAATTAACGCTAACCCATGGATTCCCGAGACAGTGGTTGGTGCGGTCAACGTACGACCAGAGGGTGGCGATGATCGCGGAGACTCCGTGACGCAGGTGCCTGTGCTCGGACACTTGGACGATATTGATAGTATTGTGGAATCTCGTAGGATTAAGACGGTATACATCGTTACCGCGCTGGATGCATCATCTGTCATGGAAAGGCTTTACTTCGCGCTGCTTGATCGTTCCGTAAATATACATTGGGTTCCAAACGTGTTTGCATTGAGTCTAATAAATCTCAATGTAAAGGAGCTTGCGGGTATCCCGGTAATAACTCTCTCGGAGAGTCCGTTGTCGGGGCGAGCGCTTCTTTTGAAAAACATAGAAGACAAGCTGATAGCTTCGTTGGCCCTCCTGCTATTGAGCCCAATTATGCTGATTGCAGCAATTGCAATTAAGCATGAAAGCCGCGGTCCGGTGTTTTTCCTGCAAGAACGGACTGGATGGGATGGGAAAGTATTTTCAATCTGGAAGTTCCGTAGCATGTATACCAACGTACCGGAAGACGGAGTGATCAAGCAGGCGATAATTGACGATCCACGAGTAACTCGGGTAGGACGCGTTTTAAGGCGCACAAGTATCGACGAGCTTCCCCAGTTGTTTAATGTGCTGTTAGGCAATATGTCCCTCGTCGGTCCCCGACCGCATGCAATTCAACACAATGATCTGTACTCGCGTAAGATCAATGCATACCTAGCACGTCACCGCATCAAACCTGGCATTACCGGGCTCGCACAAGTACGTGGATTCCGGGGAGAAACGCATGAGTTACGCCTCATGGTGGAGCGCGTCAAGCATGATATAGAATACATCAACAACTGGTCATTGCTGCTCGATCTTTCAATCCTCTTTCGGACGATATTCTCGCTGTTTGGAAGCAAGGCATATTAGTGAGTGTAGGCCATTCCGCCTTTGCAAAATAGACTGTTGAGCCAGCCGCGGTTGATTGATGTGATGACACTTGTTGAGCAAACGCCACGCCTTGATTTTCCAGCATGTTGGAACAATCCGGCAATGCCAGGATATGGGACTTTTCCATGGCCGCATGTCACACCGGAGAAAGACTATCAGACGGTGGCTAGAGAGATGCAAACGACGATAGAAAACGCTTTGACATTAGGATATCGTCACATAGATACCGCTTTCACCTACCGCAACCAGGATCTGGTGGGAGCGGCGGTCGAGGTAGTTGGAATTTGCCGTAAGGATCTCTTTGTAACAAGCAAATTACATCCGAACAACAACTCCTATAAGGATGCACGGGAGAAGATCAAGGAAGCCATTCATTTGATCTGGGGGAAAAGCCCCTCTGCAAACAATGCCTACCTTGATGCTTTTTTGCTGCATTATCCAGGTAAAGGGCGCCCATTGGAGGCATGGAAAGCCTTGCAAGAGGCTAGAGACAGTGCGATTGTGCGGCATATCGGTGTTAGTAATTTCGAAATATGGCAGTTGGAAAAACTCAAGAAAAGAAGCGGTGAGTTTCCGGGAATCAACCAGATCGAGTTTCATCCATGGATATTTCACGAGCAAGTTGAATTGCTTCGATACTGCCACGAGCGCGGCATTGCCGTGGAGGGCTACTCACCACTGGCTCAGGGGATAGCACGAGGAGATACGACATTGAAAGAAATCGCCTTCAATTATAATACCACCCCGGCGCGAATCGCTTTGAAATGGTGTATGCAACATGGCGTGCGGCCAATCGTCGGCTCGCGCAATGTAGATCACTTGCGCAAGAATGCGTAACCGTATATGTTTGAATTTTCGGATGACGAAATTAATGAGATTAATTTTCTTGGAATTAATAGAACAATCAAGATTTCAAGACAGTGGAAATGGGATCCGAAGACCGCATCCCTTGGAGATTCATCGTGGTGGAGCGCCGCGCCGGGAAGGATATCTTTTTTGTCGCGGATGATAAGAAAGTGGTCGTGAGCCCGTGGCCAAAGCGGGTTGACTCTCCTTTCAGGGAAACACTGAAATCCGGCCTAATATTCGGAGAATCTGATGGTGTTGTTTTCCCGGCGGAAACGGGCGACTCGAACAGCAACTTGGCGAGGTAGCGCTCGTCCCAGCCCGCTTTCAGGCGTTTGTTCTTGATGCCGAGTTTGGCGTTGTCCTTCTTCAACCGAGTTCATCTTCGCGGAAGGCCACATCGAAAGTCCAATGCAGTTCGGTCTCAATGCCCCGGTGATCGCGCACGGCGCGGGCGAAACGAGTCGCGTCGGTGCCGATGCTGCCGATGAAGAAGCGCGTTTCGCAGGAGGTTTTGCCATCGACCCTGCGTTGCGACTCGACCATGCCGATCCTGTTCATGCCTCGCCACAGGGCGCTGCGCGGCACCCTGGAGAGATCGCCCAGAGTGCGATAGCGGCGGGTCTCGACCTACTGTCCAAGAATTGGGGTCCATTTCTTGTCGACGAGGCCGCGATAGTCGGACGCGTAACCGGCGGCACGGAAGTGCTCGATCAGGGGCGACTCTTGTGCCGATCGGCCATCGATCTTCTCGATCACGAGCAGACCGCGGCCACCGCCCTTGGGCAGCCGGCGAAGACACTCGAGTGCGGAACGCAAGGCGCCGTCTTCGTCGCGAATCGCTTGGGGAAAGGTCAGCACACGGCGCCCGCGCTGCGCGACGTACAGTATGGGGCGGCCTCGAGCCAAGAGAATCCACGCCCCCGGTACCCGGCGCGGTGCGGTATGTTGGTGCGCGCCCACCGCCGGCCAGGGCACGAGCGCACCATAGGGATTGGCAGGGTCCATTGCAGCGAGTATGAGGACTTCGTCGGGGTCGACGGGATTGTCGCGCTCTTCCGAATCCGGGCGGACCGACCGGAGACGGTCGACCGCGCCCGCCTGCGCGAACTGGGCGCCGGACATCCCCTCGACGAAGTACCCCCGGCGCACCCGTCCCTGCTCTTCCATTTCCTTGAGGACCTTGTATAGGGGGCCGAAGCCGCCGGGGACCGCCTCGGCCGTCGCACACTCCCGGCTGACGACGCCATAGCGGTTGAGCAGCAGGTCGGCCCGCGCAACGGCTTGCGCTGTCGGGCTCGCCTCGGCAGGTGCGAGGCCGGAGACGAGGGACCAACGCCCGCCCGACAGCAGGTCGCGCGGCCGGCGCAGGCGGCGTGTACCGGGCGTCGAGGAGCCGATGTGGCGTAAGGGTGCAAAGGTATCGTTCGTGATTTGGCCAGCCCATACGAGATCCCACAATGCCTCCCTCAATGCTTCGGCGGAGTGGGTCGCGCCTGCCCGCGCGACCGCCTCCTCGATCTGGACCAGGAAGGAAGCGCCGCCCTGCGCCAAGCAGAGAACAATCGCGCGGTGCAAGTCGGTCGGCGGCGCGTAGCCGCGGTCCACCCCGAGCAGCTCACGGGCCTGCCGCCGCAAGTAGAGGGCTACCCGTCCGTCCCGGGTACCGATTGCTCCGCGCCCGACCCATACGACCGCGCCGGAGGCGGCCAACAGGTCGAGCATGTCGACCTTGAAGCCGGGAACGCGTCGTGGAAACAGATCGCTGATCCACAAGCTCCAGGGCAGCGCCAGATCCTGAAGCTGGCCGATGACCTCCATGAGCCGTTCCGGATCCCGCTGCGCGGCCCCAATGCCTTGCCATCGAGGAAGGAAAAGTGCCAGAGTCGGTGCATCGACCGGGGCGACCTGGTCGCGCAGCCGTGCCAGATTACGGCGTTTCAGGTGTCGCAGCACCTCCGCATCGCACCAGTCCAACTCGGCGCCGCCCGGCCGGATCTCGCCGCGCACCAGCACGCCTTCTGCCTCGAGGGTGCGCAAGGCGGGGTCGATTTGTGCCGGGTGCCGATCATACCGGTGCGCGACCTCACCGGTAAGGAAAGGTCCCCGGTGCCTGGCGTATCGCCGCAGCAGGCGCTCGAGGGGGCGCTCGACCGGCGTCGAGAAGGCATCCGGCAGGCCCGGCGGGCAGTTGACGCCCAATGCATCGCGGTAGAGGCCGGCATCCTCGGCGGAAATCCAACGATACTCGGCGGCGATGGTTACGCGAATTGCGCGCCGTTGGCTGCTCAGCTTCTGCAGCCAGGTGACCGGGTCGGCCTCGGCGCGCGCGGCGAGCTCGCCCTCCGTAAGGTCGCCCAGCCTTCTCAAGACATCGTGAAGCTCATCGAGGTCCCGGGCACGGAAGCCCTCGGCCAGATGTTGAAGCTCGCTTTCCAGTTTCTCGAGCACCCGCGGATCGATCAGCTCTCTGAGCTCGGCCTGGCCGAGCAGCTCGCCGAGCAGCGCGCGATCGAGGGTAAGCGCCTGGGCCCTGCGTTCCGCGATCGGCGCGTCTTGCTCGTACAGGTAAGCCGCGACGTACGCGAATACGAGCGAACGGGCAAAGGGCGACGCGGAAGGTGTTTCGACCTCGTCGACTCTCACGAAACGGCTGCGAATATCTCGAAGCAAACCCTCGAGTCCCGGCAGGTCGAAAACGTCCGCGAGGGCTTGACGGTAAGTCTCGATGACAATGGGAAAGCTCGGGTACCGGCGCACGGTCGCAAGCAGGCTCTGTGCCTTCAGCCGTTGCGCCCAGAGAGGGGATCGCTGGCCGGGCCGGCGCCGGCGCAGAAGCAGAGAGCGGACCGCGCTTTCACGAAACAGGCCCGCGAATAACGCCGTGCCGGCCAGCTGATCGGTTACCAGCTCTTCGACCTCCTCGGGATCGGGGAGGAGGAGCTCGGGTGCCGGCAGCTCCTCGGCATCGGCAAAGCGCAGCACGATACCGTCGTCCGCGTACATGACCTGAATCTCGAAGCCGCTTATGTTGCCGAGTAGCCGTTGCAGCGCCATCGCCCAAGGCGCGTGGACACGAGCACCGAGGGTCGTCAGGATACAGATCCGCCAGTCCCCGAGCTCGTCGCGAAAGCGCTCGATGGTGATGGCCCGGTCCGTGGGCAATGTGCCCGTGTGTTCCTTTTGGTCGGCGATGTAGGCGGCGAGGTTCTCCGCGGCGAAACGGTCCAGGGGGGTGTTCTCTTGCAGCCACTCGACCGCGCGCGCTCGTCCGAGCCGCCCGATTCGGCCTATGAAGGCGCCCAGCGCGCGCCCGAGCTTGATTGGACGGCCCGGGCTGTCCCCGCGCCAGAAAGGCAATTTACTTGGCTCTCCCGGTGCCGGAGTCACGATCACTCGGTCACGTCCGATGGCCTCGACGCGCCAAGTGCTTGCTCCCAGCATGATGTTGTCGCCGAGCCGGGTCTCGAACACCATCTCCTCATCGAGCTCGCCCACGCGGGGTCCGTCCTCGCCGAGGTGGACGGCGTAGTTGCCACGGTCGGGAATGGTACCTGCGTTCAGGCGCGCGACCATCGCGGCGCCGCGTCGCGCAGAGACCTGCTCCTTGCTGCGATCCCAGCTGAGCAGGGGCCGGAGATCGGTCAAGTCGGTGGATGGATAGCGGCCGCTGAGCATGTCGATCACGGCCTCCAGCGCCGCCCGTGACAGGTCGCGGAAGGGGCCGCTGCGCCGCGCGATGTGCCCGAGGTCATCGAGCGTACGAGGCGCCTGGCTGCAGATGGCGACGATCTGCTGCGAAAGCACATCGAGCGGATTGGTCGGCACGCTCACAGCCTCGATCTTCCCCGAGAGCATGCGCTGGGCGACAACCGCGCATTCGAGCAAGTCGCCGCGAAACCTGGGGAAGATGCACCCGGTGCTGGACTCGCCCACGCGGTGACCTGCACGGCCCACCCGCTGCAGGCCACGCGCCACGGATCCCGGCGATTCGACCAGCAGCACCAGGTCCACGGTGCCCATGTCGATTCCCAGCTCCAACGAGCTGGTGGCGACGATGCCACGGATACGCCCGGCCTTGAGCCCCTCCTCGATCTCCGCGCGTTCTTGGTGCGAGATGCTGCCGTGGTGGGCACGCACCAGTTCCTCGCCGGCGAGCTCGTTGAGCTTTTGGGCCAGGCGCTCGCACAAGCCACGGCTATTGACGAAGAGGATGGTCGAGCGGTGCTCTTGGATGCTTGCGAGCAGCTCGGGGTAGATCGCAGGCCAGATTCCGCGCTCGGCGCAGGGAGTGCCGACCTCGTGCGAATAGAACTCGCCCAGAATTGATCCGCCGGGTCGCTTCTCGGCCGACTGGATAGGCGGTCGCTGCATGTCCGGCACGGGTACGCGGACCTGCAGAGTCAGCGCCGGCTCCGCCGACGCATCGACGATGTTTACCGGCCGCCGTCCCCCCAGGAAACGCGCAACCGCATCGAGCGGTCGAGCAGTCGCCGACAGGCCGATACGCTGCGGGTCGGACGGTGCAAGCTCTGCCAGCCGCTCGAGGGACAATGCGAGGTGCGCACCGCGCTTGGTTGGCGCGAGGGCGTGGATTTCGTCGACGATTATCGTATCGACCAGCCGCAAGGTCTCGGCGGAGTTGGAGCCAAGGATCAGGAACAGGGATTCGGGGGTCGTGACCAGAATCTCCGCAGGCTCCTTCCTCTGGCGCTGCCGTTCCCGCTGCGGTGTATCGCCCGTGCGCACGGCGACGGTTACTGGATGAAAGGGCGCTTCCAGCTTCTCGGCTGCGCGGCTTATCCCGATCAAGGGAGCACGCAGGTTGCGCTCGATGTCGCAGACCAGTGCCTTCAGCGGAGAGATATACACCACCCGTACGCCGAACGGCGCGTCGGGCGGCAGTCTACCCAGCGCATCGATGCTCGCGAGGAAGGCGGCCAGGGTCTTGCCGCTACCAGTCGGCGCGACCAAGAGGGTGTGCATCCCTTCACCGATGCTCTGCCAGCCACGGCGCTGCACCTCCGTGGGCTCGTCGAAGTTATCTTGGAACCAGCGTTGCGTGCCTTCTTGGAACTGGGCTCGGCCAAGCATCCGGGGTTTCGCGAGGAAGGTCGGGTCGGATCGGCCCCTTGCGTGAAAGGCCGCGATCCTCTTGGTATCCGAGTTACCTGGGGCCTGCGCGTGCGCGAGTGCAGACCCGAGCATAGCCATGATAGCGCCAACCGAAGATCAGGGGCACGCGAAAGATGGCATGAACTGCTCGCAGCCTGCCCGACTTGCGCTCTCGTAGCGAGGGATCGCGGGGCCGAGGCAGATTTTTCGCTCGATTAAGGCGAACAGCGGATCTATTTAACGAAACCGAGCGGGAAACCCGCCCGCCACCAGTGCCTCCGGAACAACCGCAAGCCGGACATGCTCCTAGGGGTGTGTCAAGCGGCGGCGCGATGTATTTCACTCCACCGGGAGCGAATCGATGAGCCACCGAAGTGCTCCTTCATCGTCCTCGAATCGATGAAGATATCCATAGGCACGTATTCGTGGCCGGCCCGGCGGTCCAACGTCTCCAACTCGGCCTCGCTCTTGAGGGAACACAGAGCCCCGTCCGTGAGGCCCCCGCTCAACAGATGATGAGATTCTGCCCGCTGTTGGTCATTGTCCTGGTCCTCTTCGATGTTGCTGGTTGAGAGCTCCGGCAAAGACCCCCCCCTGGACAGCTTTAATCATAGTGCACTGATCCGAAAATGCGCCCACTGCTTCAATACAGCGTCCGCAGCATTTGATTGCGATAGCGCGTCACCAGTTCTCCTTCGCCGCCGAGCATGGCGAAGACCAGGAGCATGCCTTTGCGGGCGGCGTCGTCTTCGAAGGCACGGTCTCTCTTCATCAGCTCCAGTAGCTGCGCCAAGGCACCCTCGTAGTCGCCGCGCCTTACGAGGTGGGCAGCCAGCCGATACCGGGCGTTGCTGTCGTTCGGGTCCGCTTCCAATCTGGATACCAGCTCCTCCTCGGGCGGAGAGTTCGCCTGTATTGCCGCGAAGCGTACCTGTCCCTTCAGGCTCGCAACTTCGGGGTCGTCCGCCATCTCTCTGGGAAGGTCGTCGAGTATCTGCTGCGCGCCTCGGATATCGCCCGCGGCTGCCTGAATTCCGGCCTCGGCCAACCGGATCCGGACGTTTTCCGGATCGGCTTTCCGTGCCTTGTCGATCAGGTCGGCTGCGCCCTCCAGGTCACCGGCGCGCAACAGGCCCTGCGCCCTGGCCAGGAGTTGGTCGGACTCGCGGGGGAGGTGGCGTTCGAGGAATGCATGGACCTGGGGCTCCGGCAGGGCGCCCATGAATTGATCGATCGGTTTTCCGTCTTTGAAGAGCTGCACCGTCGGCAGGCTGCGGATACCAAATTCAGCCGCGAGGTCCCGCTCCTCCTCGGTGTCTACCTTCGCAACCAGAAGCTTACCCCGGTAGGCATCTGCTACGGACGCCAATACCGGCATCAACATGCGACAGGGTGCGCACCAGTCTGCCCAGAAATCCACAAGCACCAGGCGCTCGTGGGAGCCCTCGACGACGACCTGATGGAAATTCTGCGCCGTAACAGCCACTACGTAAGGTGAATCGGCCATTGCCTTCGCCGCTCCTCATTTGGAATTTTGTCTAAAGCCCGTAAATATGTATGTAATTATCCGACATCAAGCGGGCAGTAGGGTCGGACCCGCGCCGGTGCGCCTCGCGCCTGTGAATCGCCCCCCTAGTTTCCTTGGCACGTTTGGGCGACTCCGAGCATGTAAAATAAGGTAGAACAGGGTACTAGAGTGGAGCGCAAAATGTCGAAAACAGTCCATGTCGTCTGCCCCAAGTGCGACGCCGTCAACCGGGTGCCATACAGCCGCCTCGGTGAGGGGGCCAAATGCGGAAAGTGCCATTTGCCGCTGTTTTCCGGTGTGCCTTCGGCAGTCGACGAGCAGAGTTTTGCGCGCCATGTCGGACGAAGCGATCTGCCGCTCGTCGTCGATTTTTGGGCGCCCTGGTGCGGCCCTTGCCAAATGATGGCGCCGGCGTTCGAGGAGGCCGCCCGGCTGCTGGAGCCGCAGGCGCGTTTGCTAAAGGTCAATACCGAAGAGGCCCAGGGCCTGGCTACGGGGCTGGGCATCCGCAGCATACCCACGCTCGCGATGTTTCGAAATGGTCGGGAGGTGGCGCGCACGTCGGGGGCCATGGATGCCGGCCGCTTGGTGGCCTGGGCGCGGCAGCACCTGTGATCGTGGACAGGTCGCTGACCTTCCTTTAAAATCCCGAGCGGCTGAGGCAGCACCAGACATCCCACCCCTCGCGCGCGGTTCCCTCGTCCCGGGGCGCCGGCGCCGAATCCGTATCGAGCCGTTGCTCATCGCGTTTCCGCGTCCCAGGTGAACCCTGTCCCCTCCGGCCTCCAGGCACGGAAGGCTCGGGCCTGGACGGATGGGGCAACCGGGAAAGGCGCGATCCCTATGGTCGCTGGCAGTGGTCCCGATATCGCGACGGCTGTTCGGAGATACCCGTGAGAATACCCGCAGTTTTGGTCTTGGAGGACGGATCCGTCTTTCGTGGAGTGTCCATCGGCGCGCAAGGCCAAAGCGTCGGCGAGGTGGTTTTCAATACCGCCATGACGGGCTATCAGGAGATCCTGACCGATCCGTCCTATCGCCGGCAGCTCGTGACCCTGACTTATCCGCATATCGGCAACGTCGGCGTCAACCCCGACGACGAGGAGTCCTCGCACGTGCATGCTGCCGGATTGATCGTTCGGGACCTTCCGCCGCTTGCGAGCAACTGGCGCATGCAAAGGTCGCTGGACGACTATCTGGATCGCAGTGGCGTTCCTGCCATGTGCGACATCGATACTCGCCGGTTGACCCGGATTCTGCGGGAGAAGGGTGCCCAGAATGGCTGTCTACAGGCGGGGGATGCAATCGATGAGACTGCCGCGTTGC
>Ga0055458_10000219_pt1 | contig 10885 bp, 7 predicted proteins | sample Joice_CattailNLB_FD_57687 | JGI IMG/M metagenome (GOLD analysis project Ga0055458, IMG submission 57687) | Wetland microbial communities from San Francisco Bay, California, USA, that impact long-term carbon sequestration - Joice_CattailNLB_D2 | ecosystem: Environmental > Aquatic > Marine >...
TGCCAAGGCTCAGTTGCAGGAGATCGTCTCCATCCTCAAGGCCCCGAGCCATTACCGCTTTGTCGGCGCCCGTATCCCGCGCGGGGTGCTCCTGGCAGGCCCCCCGGGAACCGGCAAGACCCTGCTGGCACGGGCCGTGGCTGGAGAAGCGGGCGTGCCCTTCTTCACCTAGAGAGAGGAACGAAAAACCGTTCCGCTTTTTTCATTCGGTATGCAAGATGTGCGCCGGACGCGCATTGATAACGCCGACAAGGGGCTCACACCAACCACCAGCCCCCAGAATGTGCAACGAGGAATGCCAATCAGCCAGGGTTACCACCGCTGCGGGTGGGCGAATGCCGTTCCAGTACATGGTAATCGCCGTCGACCACCACGGGAGGGTGCCGCAGCCTCCCCTCGCGGCGCAAGCGCCGGCGCAGCCACCAGATGCGCGTCGCCAGACCCAGACCGGCGGCGAGGCTCAGGCCGAGGACCAACACGCCGAAGGCCAAACCCAGAAGCACCAGAAGCACCGTGAGCACACCTGCCAGGATGCGCTCGGGCCAGCCGAAGGGAATGCGGTCGATAACAATTCGTCGTTGCATGGTCGTTATTCTCCTTCTTCGGTATACGTCAAGGCATTTTCCGGGCCAACAACGAAAAGCATCGCCACCGCACCGAATTTCCGATTGAAGACGAACCAAAATCCGGCGCAATCCGGTACGAAATTTTCCATCAATCGCCTAAGTGATGGAATATCTCGCCCGGCAGACCGCGCAGGCATGATCAGAGCCTGAGCCGCGCGACCCTTCAGTGCGCCACTTCCGCCGTCTCCCGCAGGGAGCGCACCTTGGCATCAAGGTCATCCACCAATGCGCTCAGGGTCGCCAGGTCCGGTGTCGAGCCGGCCTGCGCGGCGACCAACCGCTGGACGAAGGATTCCCCCCCCGGCAGAGCGGCGAGCGCCTCGCGTGCCCCGGCCAACCGTGCCCGTGCCTCCGGACGAGCGTCCAGGGCCAAAGCGTAGCCCTTCAAAACCCGGTCACGGGCTGCGGCCCAGGCCTGCGGCTCGAGCCCCTTGTCCCAGTGCACCTGCCTCAGTGCGTCCTCCGTGGCCAAAAGGGCGGCGCCAAGGGCCGGCGGGCGGTTTTGAAGGGCGGCAAGCGCACGGTCGACGTCCTGCGCCACCGGCGCCAGAGGGATGGTACCGGCGCGTCCTTCAAACCGCCCTATCGCCTGCTCGCGTCCTCCGGACTCGGGACGGTCCATCTCCAAGGGCTGACCGAGGGGCACCACCAGATCCGAAGGCAGCGTCGCATCCCGCGGACGCCGGGCACCGGGGGGCCCCTCGGGATGCAGCTCGCGCTCGGCTGCTGCCATAGCGTACAGTAGCCGACGCGCTTCCTGCAGCGAAGAGATCATACCCCAGGGGTCGCGCCGCAACGCCTCCTCCCGTGCCTGGCGCAGGTTGCCCAACAACATGGGACCCTGGCTCAAAACCTGTTGGTCCAAGTCGAACTGCGAGGCCTGCGAGGGCGCGTCGTCGGCGACGGCAAAGGCCCCGGGCATCGACAACGCTACCGTCATGGCGAGGCAGAGGGGCGGAATTTTCTTCATGCGAGATCCTCCCGACGTTCCGTATGGCGAATCGACAAACTCGGTATTCGATTTCTGCTCCGCCGGGTCGGACGCCATGCTCTGGACGCCCGCGCAGCGGGACTTGGGGAAATGCTATCCGACTTGCGTCCGGGCCCCTTCCTCATCCGGCAGCCCACCGCGGCGTGACACCGCTCCCCCGCTTCCTTATCCCGCTGGACCCCTGCCCCGGGTAAGCCTTGCCGTCAAAACTTGGGTGGCGCCCCCCCATTGCTGAGCTCCCGCAGCACGGGGTAGGCCCCGGCAATGGTGCAACGCAACACGTACTGGGTTTGCGGCGAGAACAGCAATTTGATCAATCCCCACAGGCCACCGCGTTCCTTGTCCACGGCACACATACACGACTGGGCCTCGTGCATGCTGGCGATCAGCTTGCCGATACGCGCCTCCAGCGCACGGGTGTCCTGCACCCCGAACAGGGCGCGCGATTCTCGCGCCACCGACGCCCACACCATGACCGCCTCGCCGAAGTCCTTCAGACCCTGGCGCAGGTCCGGGCTGCGCAGCACCTCGGGCAGGGTGCCCACCAGGGTCTCCCACACCACGGACAGTTGTCCCGCCCAAGACTCGATACGGTGCAACAGGTCCTGTGCGCGGGCAGCGCTGCTGGGGGAAACTCCCTGCATCAGCCGCCGCGCCTCCCGCGCCACCTCGATCCACTCGGCGGTGGCGGCCCCCAGCTCCTGCAACTTGCCGGAGCGACCCAGATCGTCGAGGACCTCCGGTAAGGTCTCTTTGAGGGTGGTGGCCGCGATCCACAGGGGCTCGAGGGTGCGGATACCTGCCTCCACCCGCAGCTCCAGATCGGCAGCCGATTCCACACCCAGGGCTTGGGTCAACCGCCGGGTGGCGCTCCACAGTGCGCCCGCTTGGCCCGCTAGACGGGCGGCCGCGGCGCGGATGTCGCTGTCCGACGCCGCCTCCTTGGTCAACTCGCTCAGTACCGACAACTCCCCGTTCAGGCGACGCGCCAGGGCCGCCAGCTCGACGATGTCCGGATTTTCCGGGGCCGCATCCAGGGCCGCCGGTGTCTGGTCTGTCGTGTTCATTGATTGGCTCCTCTCAGCGCAAACATGTCGCGGCCCCTCCTACGAGGCACGCCGCAGGGCTTCCGGCTCGTCGCGCTTGAGGCGGGCGATGCCGAGCATCTGGAACAGGAGCTTCTCGAAGAAGGGCTCGGACACGCCGGCCTTCATCTTGGCGATGAAATACTTCTCGAAGGCGATCTTGGCCCAATGCACCCAGGCCCCCTCGCCGAACCAGTCCACCCGCCGCGGCTTGAACTGGGGCAGGGCCACGAAGCCCGCGCCACGGTCGCCCATATCGGCCAAGCACACGGCGTTCCAGGTGCCCATCTCCTCCACCGCCGGTTTGCCGTCGATCTGGTCCTTGATGTTGTGCACCAGGGCGGTGACCATGGACTCGATCATGTAGCCGGTCTTGGGGGCGCCGGTGGCCACCGGCGTAGCCTCCACCGGCGCGATGGCGATGCACACCCCGGCGGAGTAGATGTTGGGGTGCTTGGGGCTGCGCTGGTGCTCGTCTACGATCACGAAGCCGCGCGGATTGCACAGCCCCTCCACCCCGGCGACGGCATCGACGCCTTTGAACGCCGGTAGCATCATGGCGAAGTCGAAGTCGTAGGCGAAGTCCTCCTCCTTGCCGCCGTCGGGCCCGATGCGCTCACCCAGCAGACGGCCGTCCTCCACGACGGTGGTCTTCATGTTGCAGTGGCACTCGAAGCCCAGGTGGGTAAGCTGTTCGGAGAGGATTTTTTGCGATTCGCCCACCCCTCCGAGCCCCAGGTGGCCGATGTAGGGCTCGGAGGAGACGAAGTGCAGCTCCTTGAGCTTGGACTTGGCGCCGCGCTTCTCCAGGTCCCGCGCCAGGATCAGGGCGTACTCGTAGGCCGGTCCGAAGCAGCTCGCACCGGGCATGGCGCCGATCACGACGGGACCCGGGTTGTCACTGTCCAGGACCGTGCGATAGGCATCAAAGGCCTTCTCGGCGTGGTCGATGGTGCAGATGGAGTGGGTCGCGCGGGCGTGGCCGCTGGCGGGTCCTGAGCCGGGAACGCCGGCGAAGTCCAGCGATGGGCCCGTGGTGATGATCAAGTAATCGTAGTCCACGGTGGAGCCGTCGGCCAAGAGGATACGGTTGCTGGCCGTGTCGATGCTCTCGGCTCGCTGGGCGATGAAGTCGATGCGCTTGCGCTTGACGTAGGGGGCGATGGGGAAGGTGGTCTCCCCCCGGGCGCGCCAGCCCACGCCGGCCCAGGGATTGGACGGGACGAACTGGAAGTAGGGATTCTCGTTGATCAATACCACGCTGTGCGCGGGCCCCAGTGCCTCGCGCATCTCGTAGGCGGCGGGCATACCGCCGGTGCCGGCACCAATGATGACAACCTGTGCCATGGTTACTCCTCTCGTTATGGATGTGGTCTTCGACCACTTTGTAAAAAAATACAATACGATTTTCTCATGGAACATGCCAACGACGGAGCCGACCGAATGCCGGGCACGGCGAACCGCAACGTCTGCGTAAGGGCGCCGTATCGGTCGTAATCCCCCAAGTGCGTTGGTCCATATCAACCGGTAGGCTTACCCGCTGCCCTGCAACCCGAGAAACGGAGACGCTGGCACAAAACATGCTTAGGGTTTGTCATACCACCAAAGGAAGGGAGCGCGAACAAGCATCGCGCGATGACAGAGACCTCGGTACGAAGGGTACCGGCACGACGACGGCAAAAGGTACCGGTTGCCGCCAGCCATTTCACTGGCAAGTACGTCATGATCAAATCCATTGACACCAAGCAGGCCGAATCCCTCGCGATCGAGGCGGCCTTCACCCAACTGGAATCCGGCCCCACCGGGCTTACCGCCGAACAGGCGGCGGCGCGCCTCGCCCACTTCGGCCGCAACGCCCTGGAAGAGAGAAAGGTCAGCCCTCTGGCGCGTTTCCTGGGCTACTTCTGGGGGCCCATTCCCTGGATGATCGAGGTCGCCGCCATCCTCTCCGTGATCACGGGCGACTGGGACGACTTGGCCATCATCCTGGTGCTGCTCGTCTTCAACGCCTTGGTGGGCTTCTGGGAGGAGCACAAGGCCGCCAACGCCCTGGATGCGCTCAAGGGCCAGCTCGCCCTCAAGGCACGGGTGCTGCGCAACGGCGGCTGGGGCGAAGTCAACGCCGCGGAGTTGGTGCCGGGCGATGTCGTGCGCCTGCGCTTGGGGGATATCGTCCCTGCCGACGCCAAGCTCATCGAAGGCGATTACCTGACCCTCGACCAATCCGCATTGACCGGTGAATCACTGCCCGTGAGCAAGAAGGCGGGCGAGATCGTCTATTCCGGCTCCGTGGCCAAGCAGGGCGAGATGGTCGCCCTGGTCACGGCCACCGGCGGCGATACCTTCTTCGGGCGCACCGCACGTCTCGTGCAGGGGGCCGGTGCGGTATCGCATTTCCAGAAGGCGGTGATGCGCATCGGCGATTTTCTGATCTTCATCGCCATCGGCCTGTCCATCTTGCTCATCGGGGTGGAACTGTTCCGCGGGGCACCGCCGCTCGAATTGATACAGTTCGTGCTTATTCTGGTCATCGCCTCGATTCCGGTAGCCATGCCAGCCGTGCTCTCCATCACCATGGCCCTGGGTGCCCTGGCCTTGTCGAAGATGAAGGCCATCGTCTCCCGGCTTCAGTCCATCGAGGAGATGGCCGGGGTGGATATCCTGTGCTCGGACAAGACCGGCACCCTGACCCAGAACCGGCTCACCCTGGGCGAGCCGGCGGTGTTCGAGGCCGCCGATGCGCAGACGCTGATTTTGGTCGGAGCGCTGGCCTCCAAGGCCGAGAACGAGGACGCCATCGACCTTGCGGTGATCGGCGGCCTGAGCGATCCGAAAGTGCTCGACGGCTATAAACAAACCGGCTTCACCCCTTTCGATCCGGTCGGCAAGCGCACCGAAGGCTTGATCACCGGCACCGGCGGCCGGGCCTTCAAGGTCACCAAGGGCGCACCCCAGGTGATTCTCGATCTGTGCAGGGTCGAGCTGGCGACGGCCGAGCGTGCCAACACCCTGATCGATAACCTCGCCGCCAAGGGGTACCGTACACTCGGCGTGGCACGTTCCGACGACGACGGCAAGACCTGGACCTTCCTCGGCATCCTGCCGCTCTACGACCCGCCGCGTGACGACTCGGCGCAGACCATCCGCAAGGCCGGAGAGCAGGGCATCACCGTGAAGATGGTCACCGGGGACAATGTAGCCATCGCCCGCGAGATCTCCGGGCAGCTCGGCCTGGGCAAGAACATACAGCCGGCCAACGCGCTGTTCGACGGCGACGGCGCACCGCCCCCGGACGCCGCCACACGGATCGAGCAGACCGACGGCTTCGCCCAGGTCTTTCCCGAGCACAAGTACGGCATCGTTAGAGCGCTGCAGGATCGCGGCCACCTGGTCGCCATGACCGGCGATGGCGTCAACGACGCCCCCGCCCTCAAGCAAGCCGATGTCGGCATCGCCGTCTCCGGTGCGACCGACGCCGCGCGTAGCGCGGCCGCCCTCATCCTCACCGCGCCCGGCCTGTCGGTCATCACCCGCGCGGTCGAAGAGGCACGGCGCATCTTCGAGCGCATGACCAGCTACACCCTCTACCGCATCGCCATGACCATCGACATCATGGCCTTCGTGGTGCTCGCCATCCTGGTGCTGGGAGTCTATCCCCTGACCGCGGTCATGATCGTGGTGCTGGCCCTGCTGGACGATATCCCCATCATGGCCATCGCCTACGACAAGACGCGCCTGAGCTCCGCCCCGGTACGCTGGAACATGCATCGGGTGCTCACCCTGTCCAGCATCCTCGGCTTCCTCTCGGTAGCCCAGAGCTTCGGCCTGATGTACGTCGCCGACCGAGTGGTGCACATGGATCCGGCCCACCTGCAAAGCGCCGTGTTCCTACAGCTGGTGGTGGGAGGACATTTGATGCTATTCGTCACCCGCAGCCGCGGCGCCTTCTGGCGCCCACCCTATCCCGCCTGGCAGCTGTTTCTCGCCATTATCGCCACCCAGATCTTTGCCGTTCTCATGACCGGCTTCGGATGGCTGGTACCGCGGCTGCCCTGGCGAGACATCGGTTGGATTTGGGTATACAACTTGGTTTGGATGGCGGCCCTCGACCTCGCAAAGTTGGGAAGCAACCGCCTCATGGAGCACCGCGCCGAATTCAAGCAGCGGTTCCTCATCCGCGCCAATCTGCCGCTGCACCACCCCGGGATACGCCGATGACCATCCCATCACTCCCTACCGTGCAATCGGCCCACGGACCTGGTGCGCTGCGACACGCGGATCCTACGCTTGTGACTGCCAACCCCCCCCGAACTTTGCCCGCACCTCGAAGCCCACGCCGTTCGCTTATCCTTCTTTCCAGGCACCCTCGAAGATCCCGAAGGCGATGCGAAACGACAGGCGATTGCCGACCGCCAGAGGAATCTTCCAGGACGTGTGCGCAAATACCTTCAAACCGATCCAAGTCGGACCATGGTCGCAATGTCCCCGTCCGTTGCGAATCAACTCTTGCCCGACGTGCTACCAGCGAATCGAATCCACCGATTCCCGAGCTGCTGAATGCTCCCTTGCACCGTCAACGGACAAGTCGGCAAGCCGTACTTTGACTGCTGGCTCGAAAACGAGTCGTCCGAGCTTTGTCGTACTGAAAGAAACAGCATTTGCTTTTCGCATTGCATCAGATGAGCCGTGGGAGCAGAGATCAATAAGAGACGACGCGTCCGTTACAAGGGGGCTTAACAAAAAACCCGTCTTCCCCATTCCCGGGACAAAGCGATAACGAAGGCTTTCGCCGTCGGTTGTCTCAATGATTATTTCAACGAGAGGCGCCTTAAAGGCGACCGGGACTATTCGACCGATACTCCTCTGCTTGATCTCTACCTCGGCCCAAACACAAGCTTTGGTCTCGGGAACTAAGAGACGCTCATCCCAGGTGACCTCCATCGGTTCATACGGCCGCTCTGTGACTTGGCGATCCCTTCGGCTGCGTCTCCGAAAAAGCAGGTGCCCCTGTACTACGGAGACGGGATCGAACTTCGCCAACAACGCCCGCCAACTCTTGCCATCCATCAGGGAAACCAGTCGTCCGTCGATGCTCTTCGGCTCGAACAGAACATAGGCCGGTCCGTGGCTCGCAATCAGGTGTCGATAATTGCGCTCGATCAGAGTCGGCGTATACGCAGAGTAGCTTTGAAAGACGGGCCGCGGATTGTAATCCAAACCCTGGGCCAGCACCCAGGCCTGGTCCCAGGGGTAGATATCGACCGTCCCCGCCAGGTGCGGCAGCGGGTATCGATCGCGAATGTTCGATAACGCGTTGTCGCGTATAGCAATAAGCTCACCGTAGCGGCCTCCCACGATTAGATCAACAGCCTGCTCGAGTCCAGTCACTGGCCTCTTCGCTATCCCATGCACGATCGTTGCGACATCCTCCTCTTTCCCGTAGTGACGCAATATGTATAGCTCACCCCATATAGTAAGTGCTACCATTGCCGAGGCAGCGATCTTTCCAATCAGATTAGGACTATGTGTGAAGTTTAGAAATCCCGCTGTAATTGCCAATAGCAATAACCCGGAAGCCGTTATCAAAAAATGACCATCCTGCCTAACAATGCCAGCCTTGAACGCAATAAAGGCGAATAGAACTGCAGAAAGGCTGACCACAATGGTCGATACAACGGATTTATGCTCTAGGAGTCGTGCATAGCCCCAAGTTAGCCAACCTACCGTACCGAGTGACGCCACTACTGATAGCAGTACATGGCTGGTCGGTTTGTCTATCTGCATCGCCCCGCTGTAACCACTCGCAACCTGGAAGCCACCTTCAAGGTAAGCGAGCCAGTTCATCTCTCCCGTAATGGCTCCAAAAGCGAGCCAAGAAAACGCGATAAAAGCGAGTGTGTAGATGGGAACGAGCCGGCGCTGCGCCAACCGGCCGAGATCTACCGTCAGAAAAGTACCAGCCGCCACGAGAAATCCCGTGAATTTGGTCAAACCCGAAACCACAGATAGCACGAATAGTAGTCCGATCAACCAGCGGCTTTTCTGACCGCGAGGGGCGAAGGCTGCGATGGCAGTGGCGAATGGAAGGAAGAATAGCCAAGAATCCTTTGAAACGGTCGCGGCCGGTAGTAGCGCCATACTGAATAACAATGAAACCCAAAAGGGGCTTGCCGCCCAGTACCGCGAAAAAAACGCTCCTAGGGCAACCGCAATGGCAATCCAGTATGCGAGTTGATACACAAAGAGGTCTGGATGAAATTGTTGCGTATAGAGAAAGCCGAGAGGACCAAACGTAAAGACCAGATCCCTGCCAAACTCCGCCGCATTGAGAAAACCCCACTCGAGCACTGAGCGCCAAGACGGATCCAAACCTGATGTCGGCATCCGAGGCATCCAGGGAACAAGAACCGATGCCAACAAGATGCCAACAAAGGCGAAACCGAGCATAGACTTCGCCCTGACGACGTATCTTGTTGAACTATTCATTGCCTTATTTTACCTTCGTAGATACGCGAGCAACGGGGGCGACGTAGCAGCGTCCGCCTGGGGGGATACACGAGGAATGGTAAATCGCCGCAGCAGGATCTGCTTTCATCGGTTACCAAAACTGAAGTGCTTGTGTCCGAGGTAGCTGGTTACCACCGGAACGGAGACCCCGATGACGTGTGCCAGGTCCTCGGCGTGACGTACCATTCCGATCTTCCGGAATACGCACTCTGCCAAACATACACTGACCGCCCAGACCTGAATAAGAGCGGCCAGGTTTACGAGGCCGAACCGAATGAACTGGTTGGCCGTATGCAGCTCAGAGCGCGCGAATACGAAGCGCTTTGCAAGACAGAAAGCGGTTACCATTCCGCAGAGATAGGCCAATACAATCGCGGTGCCGTATCCCATATGAAAATTTAGCAGGTAGCGCGCTGCGATATTCACCAACGCAGCGAAGCCGCCGACGGCGACAAATCGGACAAATTGACTCTCGAGCAACGGGATACTGTGGCGAGGCTTCGGTGACATCTACTCGACGCGGGCAGCCATCGCTTTTCCAAGCCGAACGCTCTCAGAAATGCCGCGGTCTTCCGGATAATAATAAGAGGTATCTGCCACCTGTAAGCCGTCGACTCCTGGCGCGATCGGCGGCAGCTTATCGAGGAATCTGGGCCCGCAGACAGGCTGCGCGTAGCGTAGTCTACCGACCCGGCAGGCCAGGAAGTCACTATCCTGTAGCTTCGGATTGAGCATCTTCAAGTAATGACTGGTTTCGGCGACGAACCGACGGTCATCCCATTCAAACTTGGGATGCGCCTGTGGCATGTAATAAGGAATGTAGACGACCTGCTCGTTGCCTGTTTCCCTCAAATTGGAGAGCTCGACGATTCCCGGGATCTCGAAGCGCGAATCGTTTATGTTTACCCAGAAATTCGGGGAAACCGACCTGGCGAGCTTGTGAACCACACAGACAGCGCCAATGTTGTCGAGAGCGCGGTATCGATCGAGCAGACTTTGGTCCAGGTCGCTCAGCATCATCGTCGCGTAAGGAATGGCAACGGTGGAGATGGCCGCATCGACGGTCTCCTCACCATCGGTCACCTCGATAGCCCGCACCCTCCCTCCTTCAATGACGATACGCCTCACCGGCGTTCCCAAGCGGATGATGCCGCCACCCGCCTCGATGCGATTGACCAAGCGCCGAATCAGCGTCTCGGAGCCACCTTCGATGTATCCCAATTGCTCATGAAAGAGGTTGCGACGGGATGTTCCGAGACGCTTGATCCGCTGCCAGATCCAGGCAGCGGACAACCGGTCTTTGTACTCGAAGAACTTTAGACGCAGCAACGGCTCCCAACAAAGATCGAAGGCGTCGTCCCCCAACCATGCACGCAGCCACTCGTCGGCACGCAACCCGTCAAGCTTCGACCAATCGTTGCGTTTCGTCGAGGCAAGCGCATGAATACCATAGCGAATCTTGCCAACCAATCCGAGACCGGGGAAGCGCAACAATGAGAGGGGATCCCCCCAAGGGTACAAAGCCCCATCATGGTAAAAGCCCATCGTGGTATCGCGCCACCGCATGGTGTCGCCCAGTCCCAGGTCGTCCAGAAGATCGAGCAACGCCTGGTCCGACCTGCACACGAAATGATAGAAACGCTCGACGCTCAGCCCATCGAAATCGAAGTGCGCAG
>Ga0055458_10000220_pt1 | contig 10881 bp, 8 predicted proteins | sample Joice_CattailNLB_FD_57687 | JGI IMG/M metagenome (GOLD analysis project Ga0055458, IMG submission 57687) | Wetland microbial communities from San Francisco Bay, California, USA, that impact long-term carbon sequestration - Joice_CattailNLB_D2 | ecosystem: Environmental > Aquatic > Marine >...
CGGAGCCTTGCTCGAAGGCCTGCTCGACCTGCGCTGGCAGGGGTTGCGACGACCTGTCGCCTTCTTTCCCGAGAGTGCCTTGGCCTGGGTAGAGCAAGGGTATGGCAACGCCTTCGAGCAAGCCTGGTCAGGCCGTTACAACCCCGTACCGGAACGAGCCGATGTTGCGGTTCGCATCGCCTTTCGCGGTCGCGATCCCATCGGCGAGGAATTCCAGCAAATGGCGGCATGCATCCTGCGGCCGATGCTGGATCATTCGAAGACGGTGAAGGCGGAAGAAGATCTGCGCTGACCCGCTTCCAGCCGCGACAGGGCGGGCGATGGCGATCTCATGGCCCGAGAACGCTTGATTTGCAGAAGACTTTAGCGAAAAGGCGCCGGGCCGGTTGCCTAGAATCCACCATCTACGCCAAAATTACGCCTTCACCACGTCCAGCTGGATTGAACACAGTGCAAAATGGTGCCGAGGAGAGGACTTGAACCTCCACGAGCTTTCGCCCACTAGCACCTGAAACTAGCGCGTCTACCAATTCCGCCACCTCGGCAAGTGGCCCGCGAAGGCATGATACCCCCGCCAGCCTGAAAGAGTGCGAAATCTTAGTGAGACAAACCGGCGTTGTCAACGCAACCTCAATGAAAGGGTGTTGCGGTCGGCGTAACCGGCTCAATCCATTTTTCGGAAAAATCCATCGTGACAAAACATAAAAAGGCGAAGTCTCTCAGGGATTCGGACCCGCACAGCCAGCGCGAAGCGAAGAAGTATTCCCATCCCATCCCGAGCCGAGAGCTTATCCTTCGGGTCCTTGCGGAAACCGGGGTTCCGCTCCGGTTCGACGAGGTGGCTGAAACGCTCGATATCCGTGACGATGGGGAGGTCGTCGCGCTGCAACGCCGCCTCGGTGCCATGGTGCGGGACGGGCAGCTGGTGCGCAATCGCCGTGACGCTTACTGCCTGGTCAACAAACGCGATCTGATCGCCGGAAGAGTGATCGGCCATCAGGATGGCTTCGGTTTCGTGAAGCCCGATGACGGTGGTGACGATGTCTATCTCTACCCACGACAGATGCGTGCCCTGTTTCATAACGACCGGGTCGTGGTGCGCGTCACCGGTCGCGACGGCCGAGGCCGGCTGGAGGGATCGCTGGTGGAGGTGCTGGAGCGCAAGACGCGCAGGGTCGTCGGACGCTTCTACCAGGAAAGCGGTATCGGCTTCGTCGTGCCGGACAACAAGCGGCTGGCCCATGACATCATTATTCCCAGCGATCGGATCGCCGGCTCGCAACAAGGTCAGATCGTGGTGGCCGAGATTACGGACCAGCCGACGGATCGCACCCAGCCTATCGGGAAGATTTCCGAGGTGGTCGGGGACCACATGGCCCCGGGCATGGAGACGGATATTGCCATATGCACCCACGACCTCCCGGTGCAGTGGTCCGCTCAGGTGCAAGCCGAGATCGCGGATCTCGGGGCCGATGTGCCGGCAGAGGCCAAGGAGGGGCGGGCCGACCTGCGCGGGATCCCTCTGGTGACCATCGATGGCGCCAATGCCCGGGATTTCGACGACGCGGTCTATTGCGAGCGCAAACCCAAGGGCTGGAGGCTCCTGGTTTGCATTGCCGACGTGTCCAGCTATGTGGAGCCGGGAACCGCCCTGGACGCGGAGGGCCGCGATCGGGGTAATTCGGTGTATTTCCCGGACCGGGTGGTACCCATGCTGCCGGAGGTCCTCTCCCACGGACTGTGCTCCATCAATCCGGATGTCGATCGGCTGTGTGTGGTCTGTGAGCTCTACGTCAATCGGGAGGGGCAGGTCACGCGGTCACGCTTCTTCGAGGCGGTGATGCGCTCGCATGCCCGTTTTACCTACGACCAGGTTGCGGCAATGATCCTGGACGCCGCTCCGGAGCTGTGCGAGCGCTTTTCGGAGCTGCTGCCGCACCTGCATGAGCTCTACGCCCTTTACCAGGCCCTCCACGGCGCGCGGGCGGCGCGCGGAGCCATCGACTTCGACACCACCGAGACCTACTTCGAGTTCAACGAGCAGGGGCGTATCGCGGCCATCCGACCCCTGGTGCGCAACGATGCCCACCGGATCATCGAAGAGTGCATGCTGGCGGCCAATGTCGCCGCGGCCAGACTGTTCGAGCGCAAGAAGATGCCGGCCCTGTACCGCATCCACGAGGTACCCACGAAAGAGAAGCTGACCGACCTGCGCGCGTTTCTCGCCGAGCTGGTCCTGAGCCTGCCAGGGGGAGAAAAGCCGACGGCGAAGGACTACGCCGACTTGCTCGACGCGGTCAAGGAGCGTCCCGACCGGCACCTGATCGAGACCGTGCTGCTGCGCTCCATGCAGCAGGCCATGTACAGCTCGGACAACGTCGGCCACTTCGGGCTCGCTTATCCCGCCTACACCCACTTCACGTCCCCCATTCGCCGCTATCCGGACCTGATCGTTCATAGGGCAATCAAGCATCTGCTCGGGGGAGGGACGGCCGCAGACTTCGACTACTCCAAGCCGGAGCTGCAGGGCATCGGCGAGCATTGCTCCGGCACCGAGCGCCGGGCCGACGAGGCAACCCGGGATGCCGAATCCTGGCTCAAGTGCGAGTATATGGAAGACAAGATCGGCGAGGAATTCGAGGGTACCATTACCAGCGTCAACTCGTTCGGCGTGTTCGTGGAGCTCGACGAAATCTACGTGGACGGGCTTGTGCACATCACGGCGCTGGACAACGATTTCTACCACTTCGACCCGGTCGGGCACCGGCTGACCGGAGAGCGCGCCGGCATGGTTTATCGCCTCGGGGACCGGGTACGCGTCAAATTGGCGGCGGTCAGTCTGGATGAGCGCAAGATCGACTTCGTCCTTGCACAGTCGCGAGCTCAGAGCGGTCGCAGAAAGCGCAAGCGCAAGTCCTGATTGAGCGAATGAAAAAACTACGAATGAAGCCAATTCGTAGCTTGTCTTCGAATCCAGTGGACAATCGAGCACCTATCGCCGGCATACACAGCGTCCGTGCCGCGCTGAAGCACGGCAGCCAGGGCGTCTTGGAGGTTTGGCTGGAGTCCAGGCGCCGCGACCGGCGGCTCGCGGATGTCGTCGAGCTGGCGCACAAGACCGGCGTGGCGGTCCGTCCGGTGACGCGCGACGAGCTGGACAATATTGCCGAGGGTACAAAGCATCAAGGTGTGCTCGCCTGGGTCCGAATCCCGGCGGCCCGCGACGAGCGGGCTTTGATCCGCATCCTCGAGATGGTGCCAGGCCCGCCATTTCTGCTGATTTTGGACGGTGTCCAGGACCCCCACAACCTCGGTGCCTGTTTGCGCACCGCAGATGCGGCGGGCGTTCACGCCCTGGTCGCACCCAAGGACAATACAGTGGGTCTTACGGCCAGTGTGTGCAAGGTCGCCAGCGGTGCCGCCCAGACCGTCCCCTACGTCCAGGTCACCAATCTCTCACGGACGATCGAAACCCTTAAGGAGCGAGGGATTTGGCTGATCGGCGCCGCCCCGGAGGCGAAGTCCAGCCTGTTCGAGATCGAGCTCGACGGCCCGCTTGCCTTGGTGATGGGCGGCGAAGGCAAGGGACTGCGCCGTCTTACTCGGGAGCGTTGTGATTTTCTCGTGCACTTGCCCATGCGTGGGATGGTCGAGAGTCTCAACGTCTCTGTTGCGGCGGCGATTTGCCTTTACGAGGCGCTGCGGCAACGGCTGCGCTGAGAATTGGCGGGCACTAGAGCCTTCGTCTACCCTGCCTCGGAAATAGAAGCGAATCGGAGAGCAGGATAGGCCGGTGCCGGGGCGAGCAGATTCGCAGTTGCCGCTCTGTCGACTGTTGTCGGCCGACAATCGAAAAGTCTGTGAGAAACCGAATAGGAGCTATAAACATGCGCCCGCTACGCTGGAAAAGTGGTTTTCGGACCGGCGATGCCGAGGCGGATCGGCGCAACCGTGCATTTGTCGATTGCCTCAACAAGCTGGTCGATGCCGCCGGTCGGCATGAGCATTGTCGAGAGATGGAGGGTTTCATCAGCCAGCTCACCTCCGAAGCCGAGGAGATCCTTCGAGAACACCGCGCTGACGGCAACCTCAGACAAGAATTCGGCCGCCGCCTCCTCGCCTCTCTGCCGCTGAGCCCTTACGGTAGCAACGCCTGCCGCAAATGCGGCCTGTGCGATCTGGCCCAGAAGCAGATCGCGGAGCATCTGGCGGCCCCCGCTCAGTGCCTTTTCGAGAAGAGCGATCCGCAATCCTAGAAACGGCAGTGCTCATATGGACCGACAGGCGCAGCGCGGGCATATCGACGCGCGAGCACCGAGGCGAGCCCGGCTCTCAAACCTCGCGAAAAAACCGCCGTTCGTAGAGAGGGCGATTTTCACAACCTCTCAGGGAAGCATGTCGACCTTGACCAGGATGACCCCGCGGGACTCCCCGGTTCGATTGGTGGAGTAGGTGATGCCCGAGCCCCGGCGGTCCGTTTCGCTCGTGGCCGCGCCAACCTGGATCCACTCCCCGAGCCGGCCCGAGACCACGGTGTCTGCTTCCTGTACATCGACGATGCCGCTTTCGCCCGAGGTCAAGCGCATACTGTGGGGCCGAATTTCTAGGGTGACCCTGTCACCGTTGACCCGAGGCACCGCGTAAAAGCCGCTCGTAATGTTGCGGAAGCGGACCGTTTCCTGCCGCGCTGCGCCGCCTGGCCCTGCGGCGATGCTGCGCTCGCGGACCGGGACAGAGGTGCCGGTGCGAATGTATGCCTCCCGCCCTTCCAGGGTCTGGACCTGCTGCATTCCAGTGTCCGATTTCCGGAATGTGTGTTGATGCAAGCTTACGCCGACCCGGTGTCCATCCTCGTCCTGGGAATCGACCTCGAGTCCCGGCCCGGCCGAGTGTCGTCGCCCGGAAGATATGGTCACATCGCCGGCGGAGTAACTGCCCGTGATTTTTGCCCCGTAGCCGCGCTGATTTTCCAGGCGATCCTGCTTGACGCTGATGAGGAGCCGGCGTGGTGGGCGATCGAGGCTCGCCAACACGGCTTTGATCTCATCCAGGTTCTCGGGTGTGGTACGAATCACCAACCGGTTCTGCATGCCGGTCAGGGTTCCTGGTGCCGGTACGAGCGGACGCAGGACGGGCACGATCTCCTCCAGCGTCCGGAAGCCCAGCGGCACCACTTCGGTGACCATGGGGTCGGCAACAACGGGGCTAAGGACCATCCACGCCAGCAGGGCGAGCACTTTCCTCATGGGGATACTCCGAGACACCAGTTGGAGCGGCGGGCGAAGCTCATGTATCTACGCGCCGCAGTGGCAGAGCAGGTTCGTGATGCGAGTCTCGTCGGACAGTTTGGAACCTTGCTAAATTGCGCATATGAGGAAACCCGTGCAACCGAGAGACGCGGCTGGTCTCCTCCATTGTGGTAAGCGGCGAGTTACGGTGACTTCTGATATGACAAAACTCCTCTTCCCGATAGCCGCGTTGCGGCTGCTGGAGAACGGGCTTGCTGTCGCGCGTCGTAACACCTTGCTTTCAGGTACGATGAGTCCACCTTGCTTTGTGAAAAACGCATGCGCGACGGGTCTAGCCTGTTCGAAGAGGCACCGGGGCAAAGTTCATGTCGGGCCGATCTTTTCCCTCACCGAGCGTATCTTCTGTTCCAGCCGCCCCCCCTTACCGATGCGGATATCCAGCTTGATCGTCGAGTAGATGCGTCTGCAGTCACGGTCCTCCAAGATGCGCGCCGCCCGTTCCACCACGGAGAGAGCCTCGGATAGATCCTCGGTCTCTATCACGGTCCCCATGGGCGTCAGCCGGTAATCGATGCCGGAATCCCTGATCATCCGAATCACTTCGCTGACGTGGGTACTCACGCTTTCCCCTTTGTCGGTGGGAAAGATGCTGAATTCCAACAACACGGACACGAGCCTTTTCTCTTCTTGGGAATTCGGACGGACCTGCGTTTGAAAGCGGCTCGGTCATTGCGGACCAAGGGTCCCTGTGCAGAGAAATGCGCGGCTTTGACCAAGCCCCCCGTGGCGGCCCCTTCCCAACGTTCCTGTGTTTCGCCGTTTATCCGCACGCGCGGCGGCGCCTTAACGATGGCGACGGAAAAAGGGGCTTGGGGACAGGTGGCCGATGGCGCAATACTAACATGGGATTTAATCGGCCAGCTCGGGATCGGTTCAGATGAGATGTGCTCGGTGAACGGTTGGCTTCAAAGGCATTGTCGATCTTTGGCACGACCTCGCACGACGACATTCGGTGCAACCTGAATGAGGAGCCGACAAGACCCCGATCGCTTGGCTCCCGAAATGTGCTCCTCGGCGAACGCCCCGCTGGCCGTCCTCGAATCCTGGCTGCGGCAGAGGCGTCGGGTGTTGATGTGGGGACCGAGCGGCATTGGCAAGTCCAGCTTGGTGCGCCTATTGGCCTCACGGCAGGAGGGGTCCGGACAGATCTGCGCCGGGATATCGGCAGACCCAGGCTCGCCAGCCTTCGGTGTTCCAGGGGCGCTCGCGTTGGCTTATTGGCGTGATGGGAGTTGGCGGGTGGAGCGCCTGGCCGCGATCTGCACCCTGGATGCGGCGCGCTATCGGCTGCCGCTGGTACGGGCCTTGTCGCAGCTCGCGTCGGAGGTTCCAGGTGGGTCTCTGCTATTGGATTCTCCAGGGGTGGTGCGTGGTCCGGCAGCGCGGGAATTGCTGGAGGCAACGGTGGAGGTGGCCGATATCGAATCCGTTCTGGCGATCCTCCCCGGGGAGAGTTCCGTGCGTGATCATGCGAAGGAGATGCTCGACACGCTGGATTGCGAGGTTCTGGTCCTTTCTTCGTCGCCCCTCGCACGCAGGCCGAGCAAGAGTCAGCGCGCCCTCGAACGAACCCGAGTATGGGATGCCTTCCTGAAGCAGGCGGCCCTGCATGATCTCTCGCTGTCACATTTGCGCCTGACCGGCCGGCCGCCTTGCGAGTTTGCTCACTGGATCGGTCGCCAGCTGGCCCTGATGGACCGCTCCGGCAACACGCTGGGTCTGGGCGAGGTTGTCTCACGGGATGCCCACCGGGTTCGGGCGCGGCTATGCCGGATCGGAACGGGTAACCTGGATGATTCCATTTGCCTGATGCGAGACGCCGCACGGGGACTGGAGGGGTTGCTCGGCACGGTGAATAGCGCGCGTACCGGACCGCCCGCCGCGGCTGTGCCCCCCGATCTGATTTCCCCCGGTGGAGAGGCCGTCGACCCGGCCTGCTTCGTCCACTTGGGGGCTGCCAGCGGGCTGCTGGTCAACGGTGTGCTCGGCGATCCGCTGTTGCACCTGCGCCTGCGGCAGCAGAGACGCAGTCTGCTCTTTGATCTCGGAGACAGCGGTCGTCTCCCCGGGAAGATCGTCCACCAGGTGAGCGACGTCTTTATCAGCCACGCTCACATGGACCATATCGGCGGTTTCCTCTGGTTTCTGCGCTCCCGAATCGGAGAGGAACGGCTGTGCCGGCTCTACGGGCCCCCGGGGCTGGCCGACCATATATGCGCCTTTATTGCCGGCGTTCGCTGGGATCGCATCGCCGATCGTGGACCCAGGTTCGAGGTCCTGGAGCTGCATGGCGAGCGCTTGCGCCGCTTCTCGGTACAGGTCGGGCGGCCGCGAGGGGAGGGCGAAGAGCAACAGCTCGGGGGCGGGTTGCTCCTCGATGAGCGCGGATTTCGCGTGCGTGCGGTTACCCTGGACCACGGGATACCAGTGCTTGCTTTTGCCTTCGAGGTGCCCCATGCCTTTCGCATTCGCAAAGACCGGTTTGCCGCTCTCGGGTTGTCCGGCGGCCCTTGGATCGGGACGCTCAAGCGCTCTTTGATGGCCGGCCAGGAAGAGATGCAGCTGACTCTGCCGGATGGGCGACGGGTGCCGATATCGCGTCTGGCCCGGGATCTCGTGGAGCGGCAGCCGCAACGCAGTCTGGTATACGCGACGGATCTGGCGGACTCGCCGGCGAATCGAAGCCGTCTGATCGACTTGGCTAGGGGTGCGGATGCGCTGATCTGCGAGGCGGCCTTCTCCCGCTCGGACAGCACCCAGGCCGTACGGACCGGCCACCTCACGGCTCGCGCGTGCGGGGAGATCGCGGCGCAAGCCGGTGTCGCACGGTTGGTCCCTTTTCACTTCTCCCGTCGATACCAATCGGATCCAAGCCTGCTCTACGATGAGGTGGAGGCTGTTTTCAGCGGGACCCTTGTCCGATCTCGGGTGGTAGGAGCTATGTGAAGGCCAGCAAGCGCAGCAATTCGTCCAGCTTCGTGGACCCATGGTTGCCGACCGAGATGGCTATACCACGCTCGGCCTCCGTCAAGGGCTCGTCGGAGACGAGTTGTTCCTCGAGGACGGCGACACCTGCCTCGGAAGGATCCAACCCCCTGGCCCCCCGGGCCATGACCCGCCGGCGGAGCAGGCCCTCGGGTGCCGTCAGGTCGAGGATATGGCAGGGCCAACCCTTGGTGGCCGCCAGGTCCAGGAAGGGGGCGCGCCGGGACGCCTCCAGGAAGGTGGCGTCCACCAGTGGACTGTAGCCCGCATCCAGGATAATCGCCGCCAGCTCCAAGAGGCGGGCATAGGTACGGTCGCTGGCCGCCGGCGTATAGATTCCCGTGTGGATGCCCGACCCGGACCGTGCCGGTGGCGGCAGACCGAACAGGCGTTTTCTCTCCAGGTCGGAACGGATATGGATGAGGGGCAGGCGCTCACGCAGCGCCATGGACAGCCAGCTCTTGCCGGTTCCGGAGACGCCGTGAGTGATGACGAGCCGTTGCGGTCGTTCCCTGGTATAGCTCTCGGCCAGAGCGACATAACGCTTGTAGTCCTCCCGGTCCCGCACGGCTTCTTCCGGCTTCACGTCCTCCTGCCCGAGCCGGATTGCCGTGACCTTTGCGCGCACCATGGCGCGGTAGACTTTGTAGAAATCCAGCACACGCAGCCCTCCGTAGTCTCCGGAGAGCTCCAGGTAGCGGTTGAGCAGTCGGCGTGCCTGCTCGTCTTCCCCTGCCTCTTCGAGATCCATCACTAGGAAGGCCAGCTCGCTCATGGTGTCGATCCAGCGCAAACCCGGATTGAACTCGATGCCGTCGAAGATGACCAGGTCCCCCTTGACCAGGGCGATATTCCCTCGGTGCATATCGCCATGGCATTCCCTTATCCGGCCGTCCCGCCTGCGCTGCTCCAGAACCCGCCACAGAAGGTTGCGACGCTCGCGGGTCCAACGCTCCAAAGCCTGCAGCCTGGCGAGGGCTGCCCGTTCCTGTAGACGCATGCGCGCATGCTCGAAGTTCTCCAACATGGGAATCAGCACGGCACGGGGCGTGCCGTGCTCGCTGTCCGGTGCGACCGGTGGGATGCGGGAGTGAAAGTCCGCCACCCGTTCGGCGATGCGGTCGGCGAGCGAGGGGGTGATCGGCAGCCGCGTGAGCAGATCGTCCTGAGCGAAACGCCGCATCTTGACCGCGTGCTCGAGCACCGTTTCGTTTCCGCCGACCCGCGGACGCTCGGGGCTGCCGGTTATGGGGACTACGTCCAGATAGATGTGCGGCGCCAATCTGGTGTTGAGACGCAGCTCCTCTTCACAGAAGAAGCGGCGCTTCTCGAGGGTCGAGAAGTCCAGAAAGCCGAGGTCCAGCGGTTTCTTGAGCTTGTAGGCATAGTCCCCGGCGAGCAGGACATGGGATATGTGGGTCTCGATATGCTCCACCCGGTCCACCGCATGGGGATAGGCCAGAGGATCCCGCATCCCGGCAACGAGGCGGTCGAGTCGGATCAGGGCTTCGCGTGCGGGCAGAGAGCTGTCTTGCATTTCAGGACCCGAAGCTTCGCGAATTATTGATCGGGGTCAAAAAATAGCGCACGAAACCGGTTTGAGCAATGCTGGGCCTTTGATTCTTAATCGATACTTTAATTCAAGAAAGACCGGTGGATCCGGAGGTGCCCAGAGGCCGCCCCGGAAGCAGGGACGCCGAGGTCAGCCAAAGCCGAAAGCAACGACGGATCCTCACTCTAACCTGAATGATCGGAATCGGAGGATTTCATGGACATCCAACTCGCGGACGTAGTCGTCCACATCGACCAGACCCTGGAACGTGGGCGCCGCACGGAGATCGAGGACCAGCTGCGGGCTATCGACGGCGTGGTCAGCGTCCACAACCCGGACGACAGACCGCATCTTGCCATCGTCGAGTACAACCCGGAAAAGACCAGCAGCGCGGTCATCCTGAACACGGTGACGATTCAGGGCGTTCGCGCCGAGCTCGTAGGTCTCTGACGCACCCGGTAGGTGACGCGGACGGCCGCGAGCGGCTCGCCGGATGTGCAGCAGTATCTTGTCGGAGGGCGGGCGTCGCGGTCGTCTTGTAAAGGGGGCAAGCGCCATGCCGGATGATTTCCTGGGCTCCAGCGCCGACAGCTTCAATCGCTGGTTCGACGAACGCTTCGCCCTGAAAATGGCGGAGCTGAAGCAGGAGAAGACACCTCGGCTTACCATCATGGTGACGCGGGGAACGTTGGATTGGGCCTATCCGCCCTTCATCATCGGCTCGACGGCAAAGGCCCTGGGTTGGGACGTGACCCTGTTCTTCACCTTCTACGGGCTCGGCTTGCTCAAGAAGAAGCTCGATCTCAAGATCAGTGCCTTGGGCAACCCGGCCATGCCCATGAAGATGCCCTTCGGCCCGCCTTGGTTTCGCGACCTCGAATGGAACATGCCCAATCTGCTCATGGCCGCCATCCCGGGCTTCGAGCACCTCGCCACTTCATTGATGCGCGAGACGCTGCGCCAGAAGGGTGTCGCCCCAGTCGAGGAGCTGCGAGACATCTGCGTCGAGACAGAGGTCAGGTTGATGGCCTGCCA
>Ga0055458_10000223_pt1 | contig 10850 bp, 9 predicted proteins | sample Joice_CattailNLB_FD_57687 | JGI IMG/M metagenome (GOLD analysis project Ga0055458, IMG submission 57687) | Wetland microbial communities from San Francisco Bay, California, USA, that impact long-term carbon sequestration - Joice_CattailNLB_D2 | ecosystem: Environmental > Aquatic > Marine >...
CGACACCGAGATGCTCCTCCTGCTCGGGAAAAAGAGCGCCGAGGAGCGGCTTGCCGCATTCCTCCTGAGTATGTCCCGGCGCCTGCGCAAACGCGGTTTGTGCCCCACGGACTTTTATCTCAGCATGTCCCGGCACGAGATCGGCAATTATCTCGGATTGGCCGTCGAAACGGTCAGCCGATTGTTCACGCGGTTCCAGGACGAAGGACTCTTGAAGGTCGATCGCAAGCACGTAGAGCTCCTCGACCTGGGCGCAATGGAAGCCGTAGTTGCCGGTGCCCTGCCGGGCAATCATCGGCAAGGCTTGACCTGAGACGATTTCTGTCTACGACGTAACCCGGTAACCCTAGGAGCCTGTCTTTTCGTCTGTTTTCCGTGGTGCGTCGGCAGTTCCATAGCTTGCTGTGCGTCTGTCTGCGCGCCGTGAAGTCGACCGAAAATCCGACGTAGCCGTGCAACTTTGTTGCGGCCAATCGCCGAATGTTACCGGTCACCTCTTTCGAGCCAGAGGCAGCGACCGCCGCTCGCTTCGTCGATTGCCGCGAGCCGCGAGCGGTGGGCGGCCAGCTCGTCTTTACTAGCGCGCACCACGGGTAGCGGCGGTCGCTGCGTGGGGAGCCGATGTACGACCTGGTGCATTGTGCTTGCGGTCCCCGACGCGCTGTCGATACCCAGGGACAGGCTGGCCTGCCCGCCTGTCATGGCAAGGTATACATCTGCCAGGATTTCCGCGTCCAGCAGGGCACCGTGCAGGTCCCGTTGGGAGTTGTCCACCGTGTAGCGTTTGCACAGGGCATCGAGACTATTCCGCTGGCCGGGATGCAGCGACCTTGCCATGACCAGGGTATCCGTGACCTGGCACAGATCCTGGATGGATTGCGTGTCCGTCTTGCAGCGGCGCAGCTCGTGGTCGAGAAAGCCCACATCGAAGGGCGCGTTGTGGATGATCAGCTCGGCACCCCGGAGGTATCGGACGAAGTCCTCGGCGATATCGGCAAAGCGCGGTTTGTCGCGCAGAAATTCGTTGGTGATGCCATGTACCCCCACGGCCGCCTGGTCAATTCCCCGATCCGGGTTCAGGTATTGGTGAAAGTTGTTGCGGGTCAGACGGCGGTCTACGAGCTCCACACAGCCGATTTCGATGATGCGGTGCCCCTCTGTCGGCTCTAAGCCCGTGGTTTCCGTGTCAAGCACGATTTGCCGCATTTCAATGGCTCCGTTCGGGTTCTCTCGCTGGGTGAGGAAAAGAAGCTCCGGAATACGTGAAACATGCAAAAGGGACTTATCGGCGGATCGCTCTTTCCGGATTTTTGCGCCTTTTGCGTTGTTCGTAGTCGGACAACGGAATTGAGCTCTAGCTAACTGATGGGAATTCCGCGATTTGCCAGCCGGTCCGCCCGCTCGTTCTCCGGATGTCCGGTGTGACCACGTACCCATTGCCATTGCAGCTCATGTCGCGCAAGCGCCCGGTCCAGGCGCTCCCAAAGATCGCGGTTCTTGACCGGCTTGCGGTCAGCCGTCCGCCATCCGTTGCGTTTCCAGCGGGCCATCCAGGCCGTGACGCCCTGTTTTACATACTGGGAGTCCGTGGTGACGCGTGCCCGGGAGGGGCGCTCGAGGGCTTCTAAGGCATGAATGACCGCCGTCAGCTCCATACGGTTGTTTGTCGTCTCGGCCTCCCCACCGCACAGCTCCTTTTCACGTGTGCGGTAACGCAGCAGTGCACCCCAGCCTCCGGGCCCCGGATTTCCCTTGCAGGCGCCGTCGGTGTAGATCTCCACCAGATCAGACACGGATACACCTCGCACAGCCGTTGCGTCTGGCGCCTCGAGCCGCGGGGGCGCGGGCGGAGGGCTCCACTGCACCGCCTGCGAGCACTGGCCTGCGGCGCTTCCAGGATGGACGCAACGGCGTCAGGGTCGACACCCGCTTGACGGCGCGAATGGCGTAGACGCCCCCGAGCAGGGGCCAAAACCGGCGCCCGATGGAGTCCAAAAAGGAAAACTGTTGGACGAGGGCGCGGCGCCAGGGGGGGCGGAACATCATCATTTGCTGCATCTCTACATCGAAGCCGAGCAACGACAGCCAATCGGCGATTCGAAAGGGTGTCAGAAAGTTGCCACACCAGGGCACATTCCCCTGTCTCCTCCGTAACAGCCGCCAGGCACCCCACATGCTCAGTGCATTGAAGCCCATCACCACCAGCCGGCCCTCGGGAATCAATACCCGCTCCGTCTCCCGCAATACTTGGCGGGCGTCGTGTGCAAACTCCAGCGTATGCGGCAGCAAGACCACATCCACGCTGTCGGCGGCAATGGGAAGACGCTCTGGTGCGGCTACGACCTGGGCACCCGGCGCTTCCGAGATCCTTCCGGTGGGGAGTAGGATACGCTGCCGGATACGGCTCGCCCGGATCGACTCGGAGAAGCCGGCGCAGGTGCCGACCTGCAGCAGATAGTATCCGAAGGTATCCCCCAACATGCGCTCGAGGCACTGTCCTTCTTGCTCGGCGAGCTCCCGGCCCAAGGTCGAGCCGTACCAGGCATCGAGGGGCGATAGCGGTCCGTTCTCGCTCTGTCGAGGGCACCCGATCATGTCATGTGCTGCGCAAGGGCCGGGAGTCCAAAGCGATGGCGCCATCGCACTGTCGCTGCGACACTGGGCAATACGCTGGATTCATGATAACAAGGGGTATAAAAAGCAGGGACTTGTCCTGCTAGGGCCGGCATAAATCAGGATGACCAACAAACTCGGCTGCGGCGCCGGAATAGAGAATCCGCCGAATCGACATATTTCGACATAGACCCTCGATTTCGCATTGTCGCGTACCTCGCAGGCGTCTGTTGCTCAGCGGCGCCATTGTCTTGCTAGCGGGCACTGTATCGCAACCCACCGCGTAGATTGCTTGCCATTTTATTGGCCGTTGACAATTCCCGCTCAGGGTTCGATTGCGGTCCTTTTCCGCGCTGACGGCGTTACGGCTCGGTTCGGGGTGACATCGTAACTGCGTGTCGTTAGCATGCGCGATTGACCGCCGATTTCCGAGATTGCATGTTTCCGGGATCGGTCGCAAGAGCGCTTGTTGCCAATGGAGCGTCGCCGCCATAATCGACCTGTGGAAGTCGCGAGTCCCAATTCGATTCGGGAGCAATTCGCCGTTGAAATGCGCAGAGGTTGCGAAGCAATGCCGTCCGTCTCCGTCGATCGGCCAAAGTCGCAGGCCGCAGGGTCCCATCGTGCGCAGTGCAGGCGGGGAAGGCCCCCGGATTTGATTCGAGACGTGTTTCTTTCGGTGCGCGACGATCGCCCAATGTCGAACGAGACGACCCGGCAAACCGCCACCAGGCTCGACGCCATCCTTGCTCAGGGGCGGGAGGTTATTCTGGGCAAAGAGCGCGAGCTGCGCCTCGCGCTCGCCTGTCTTCTTGCCGGCGGTCACCTGCTCATCGAGGATCTGCCCGGCGTCGGCAAGACGACCCTCGCCCACCTGCTGGCCCGGCTGCTGGGACTCAGCTATGCGCGTATCCAGTTCACCAGCGACCTGCTTCCCGCCGACATCATCGGCGTCTCGGTCTTCGAGCGAAGCAGCGAGGAGTTCCGTTTCCACCCCGGCCCCATTTTCGCCCAGGTGGTGCTGGCGGACGAGATCAACCGCGCGACCCCGAAGGCACAGAGCGCATTGCTGGAGGCCATGGAGGAGGGCCAGGTCACGGTGGAGGGAAAAACCCGGACGCTGCTCGAGCCTTTCTTCGTTATCGCCACCCAGAATCCGACCTTTCAGGTCGGTACCTTTCCGCTCCCCGAGTCCCAGCTCGACCGTTTCCTGATGCGCATTCGCCTTGGTTATCCACCTGCCGAGGCGGAGAAAATCCTGCTTGCGGGAGAGGACCGCCGGCGGATCTTGGGGAGGTTGCGTCCGGCGCTCTCGGCGGCCGAGCTTCTCGATCTGCAGCGCCAGGTAGGGCAGGTGCACTTGGCCGGATCTATCGTCGACTACTGCCACCGGATTTTGGTCTTCACCCGTCGCTCCCCCCGTTTCCTGCACGGCTTATCCCCGCGTGCCGGGCTGGGGATCCTGCGCAGCGCCAGGGCGTTGGCGTTGATTGCCGGTCGCGGGTTCGTCATCCCGGAAGACGTGCAAGCGGTGGTGCCGGCCTGCGTGCCCCATCGGCTCGTCACTGGAGAGGGAAACGGCCCCGCCGGTCACACGGAGATTGCCGAGCATATACTGGAAGGGGTGCCGGTACCCTGATCCGTTGGCAGCACCGTCACATCGACTACTGACCGATACCCGTGGCGCGTGAGCTTTTCGGAAAGCGAGGCGCGTCTATCGTGTCCAAGAGCAAGGCGAGACGACGAGTAAGAGCGAGCTCTATTTGGGAGGAGTCGCAGCGCGGCCATCGGGTATGCGAGGCGTGCATCGCGGCGAAAAATCCATGTGCGACGGGTATGTCGGCGGATGTGGGTAATGGGACGTGCAAGGGGGAGCCGGTTGGAGCGCTGGTTTTCGAGCCTGGCCCGCCGTCCTCCGATCGATTCCGCGGGGGTGGCTCGGCTCGGGCGCCGCTACATCTATATCCTGCCGACCAGGCCCGGATTGCTGCTCGGCGCCGTCTTCCTGTTGATGCTCCTGGGGTCCTTGAACTATCAGAACAACCTTGCGCTTCTGTTTACGTTCCTCATGGGATCGGTTGCCATCGTCGGCATGCTCCACACCTGGCTCAATCTGCTCGATTTGAGGGTTCTGGTACGGGGAGGGCCCCCGGTGTTTTTCGGACAGGATGGCGTCTTCTGCATCACCCTGGAAGATGATCGGTCGCGAGTGCGAGGGGACCTGGTGGCTCGCATGGGCAAGCGCGAGACAACGCCCGTTCATCTGCAACGCGACGCTACCCGGTCCGTCAGCATCGCCGTTGCGACCACGCATCGGGGTTGGCTCGTCGCTGACCAGGTCAGGATCGAGACACGCTATCCGCTCGGCCTGTTCAGGGCTTGGAGCTACCCCCCCTCGAACGCCCGGATAAGGGTCTATCCCCGACCGGCGGAAAGGAGTCCCGTGCCGATTCCGGTACCTGCCATGAAAAGCAGCGAGCAGGGGGACATGGGCAGGGGCGCGGACGACTTCGTGGGTCCGCGGAGCTACCGTGCGGGTGATTCCCTTCGGCATTTGGACTGGAAGGCCTTGGCGCGTGAACGTGGGCTGGTGGTGAAGCAATTCGGGGGGGATCGGGCGGCACAGGTCTGGATCGACTGGGACCGCTTGCCCGCGCTGGAGACCGAGCTGCGGCTGAGCCTGCTTTGCCGTCAGGTGCTCGACGCGGCCGGGCAGGGCCTGAGGTATGGTTTGATGTTGCCTGGCATCCTGGTCCCCATGGGTCAGGGGGAGATCCATAAACACCGCTGTCTGGAGTCCCTGGCAAGCTTCGGCAATGGCTAAGGTGGTGCCCCAGGCCGAGCGCCCGCGACCCAGCCAGGTCGCGTCCATGACCCTTTTGCTGGGACTTGCCTGGCTGCCCTTGATTTCCGATATAGCGCCCCGGGTAAGCGTCTTCACCGGTTTCCTGCTGGCGCTGAGGTTGGCATCTCTGCGCTGGCTCGTCCTTCTGCCCGGGCGCTGGCTCATGCTGCCCCTGACAGTGGCTGGAATGGTCGCTGTTCTCAGCGACTACAAGACATTCGTCGGCCGGGACGCGGGTGCGGCGTTGCTCGCTACGATGTTGGTGCTTAAGCTCCTGGAAATGCACCGGGTGCGGGATCTGCGGGTCGGAACCCTTCTATTCGGGTTCCTCCTCGTAAGCCAGTTCCTGTTCGATCAATCACCGTTGCGGGCCCTGTACCTGGCCCTGTTGCTGGTGCTGGACTTCGCCCTTATGGCAGACCTGACGGCGCGGGTAGGGGAGGGCAGACGGGCCCTGATATCGGCGCTGCGGATCGCCGGAAGGCTCTGCCTGCAGGCCCTGCCCCTGGTATTGGTCTTGTTCGTCCTGTTTCCACGCCTCAGCTCCCCCCTTTGGAGTCTTTCTCAACAGCGGGACAGGGGGCAGACCGGGATGAGCGACTGGATGGAGCCCGGATCACTCGATCGGCTGGTCTTGTCGCCAGAGCCGGCATTCAGGGCGAGGTTCGACGGTCCTGTCCCCCCGCAAGACAAACTCTACTGGCGCGGTCCCGTGATCTGGCATACGGATGGCCGGCGTTGGACGGGCTGGCCGGCCGGCCTTCCCCTGGGAGTCGCCGAGCGGTTAGTCGACACGAGCGAGCAGGTCGCGTACCAAGTCGAATTGGAGCCCACCGGGAAACCTTGGTTGTTCGTGTTGGATATGCCGGTTCGGGTCCCCGACGGAGCGCGGATTCTTGGTGATTTTCAGGTGAAGGACTCCACGGCGGTGAGTGATAACCGAGCTTATCGGGCCGTCTCCGCTCTGAGCTACGAAACCGGTGGGCTGGACCTCGACCAGGAGTCAGTTGGAACCCAACTGCCGGAAAACATTACCGAGCGCATGCGTTCCCTGGTCGCCGGTTGGCAGCGGGAGGTGGGAAGTCGGGAAGAGTTGGTGCACCGTGCCCTGGCATTCTTTCGCGAGGAGCCCTTTCACTATACGCTTTTTCCCCCGAAGCTCGGCGCCAACCCGGCCGACGAGTTCCTCTTCGTGACCCGGCGTGGCTTCTGTGAGCACTACGCCGGCAGCTTCGCACTTCTGATGCGCATTGCGGGCATTCCCACCCGCATCGTGCTCGGCTATATGGGGGGCGAGCACAATCCCCTGGGGGATTACCTTATCGTACGCCAGTCCGATGCTCACGCCTGGGTCGAGGTCTGGCTGCGGGGACGCGGTTGGATTCGCGTCGATCCCACGGCGGCCGTGGCCCCGGAGCGGATAGAGCGCAGCGACCTGTTCGAAGTACTCGCGGCGGGGGCACCGCTACGCTTTCGCCTGGAAGACGTCGGCACCCTGCGGCGCTGGGTCCACGACCTGGATCTCTTGGGGGACGCCATTACGACCGGCTGGCGGGATTGGGTGGTGGGTCTCTCCCGCACCCGCCAACAGCAGATGTTGGAGACGCTGGGGCTCGGCCATCTGCGTGCGTACGGTTTGGCGCTCGCGCTGATCGTTGCCGCCGGCGCGGTGCTCGGCATCTTCCTCGCGGTTCTGACCCGTAGGACCGGCTCGCGGGACCCGCTGGAGCGGATTTACACCGGTTTCTGCAAACGTCTCGCCCGGATCGGCCTACCGCGCCGCCCGGGTGAGGGGCCGCTGGACTTCGCGCAGCGGGTGACCGCCGCGCGCCCGGACCTGCGCGTCCCGGTCGAGTCCTTCATGGCCGTTTATCTCCCACAGCGCTACGGAGCCTACCCTCGACCAGCGGGCAGGCGAGAGCTGGAGCGCAAGCTGCGACGGTTCAGACCGCGCCGGCGTTAGGATGCCTGAGAGCGATACGGCCAACTGGTGCCGGACAAGGCCCGTCGAGTGCAGCCGAGTATTCCGGGCAAGCGCCTTCTCATTCCCCCTCCCAAGGGGCCACGAGAATGCGACCCGTCAGCCACTGGACTCCGACCTGATACCCCTTGCCGTCACGGGCCAGGATCACGCGGCCGCCGGTGGAGCTGCCGTCGGGAAAGAAGCGCACCGCTCCCGCTTGGTCGCCGAGCATTTCCGTCTGCGCGGCTACCAGCTTCAGCTCCAAGCCCTCTGGAAGCGTGCCTTTGCGGTAGCCGCCATCTACGGTGAAGGTCCGCGCCTCGATGTCCAGGGTAAAAGCGGCGTCTCGGCCACTGCGGATCGCTTCTTCGCGCGTCAGGCGCAACGCCGCGGCGACACGCCGGGCGGAGGACTTGAGCTCCACGCCCGGAATCGCCGAGGAGATCAAGGGAGGGGTGATGGCCAGCAGGAGCGCAGCGATGGCCAGGACCACCATGAGCTCCAGCAGAGTGAACCCCGAGGGCCGGGGCGAAGGGCGAGGGCCGAGGGGTGAGAAGCGAAGGCGATTTCTCGCAATAAGGCGATTTCTGTCAAAGAACATACCATCTTGCTTGTCTTTTCGCCCGCCTGCCGTGTCGCGCGAAGGGTTACCTCGGCGCTCGAGCAAAGGTTCTCGCGCCTTTGCGCCTATTCCCACCCGTACACATCCTGATCTTCCCCGTCACCACCTTCCCGGTTGTCTGCACCTAGGGTCCAAATGTCGAAGGGCCCGTGCTCGCCTGGCGAGCGATACTCGTAGTCGAAGCCCCAAGGGTCCTTTGGGACGCGGGGCTTCTTCAAGTAAGGGCCGTTCCAGTTCTTCGCGTTGCCGGGGTTCTCCACCAGCGCTTGCAGCCCCTCTGCAGTGGTGGGATAGCGGCCGATGTCGATAGCGTACATTTCCAAGGTTCCGCCGAGTTGCTCGACCTGGATACGCGCCGCATCGGTCTTGGAGCCGCTGAGTGCCTTCATGACCCGCGGTCCCACGAGACCCACCAGCAAGCCCAGAATGGCGAGAACCACCAGGAGCTCGATCAAGGTGAATCCGGAGAAGATGGTCGCGGGCCGAAGACGTCGGGCGGAGGAGGGGGGCAAGGGCCGAGGACGTGGGGTCGGGGAAAGGCAGGAAAATTTGGCGCTTTTGGCTTGCATTGCGAGAAACTTTTGGCTCCGTTACAGGGTAAGTGTGCGCTCGTGGCGCTCTCCGTACCCGCGGTCCCCCCAAGGAGAGAAGGACAGGCGAGGTGTTGGATCGATTGTGACATTTTAGGCGATCGCCGGAAAATGACGTACCCTACATCACCAGCTCGTTGACAGCCAGGATGGGAACAATGATCGAGATGATGATCCCGGCTACGAGTATACCCAACCCAATGATGAGCACAGGCTCGAGCAACGTGAGCATGCGCTTGACGCTGGCCTGGGTTTCCTTGTCGTAGACATCCGCCACCTTGGCGAGCATTCTGTCCAGGCTGCCTGACTCCTCCCCCACGCGAATCATCTGCAGCGCCATCTGGGGCAGAATTTCACGCCGCGCCACCGGCTCGGCCAACCCCCGGCCGTGCTTCAGGTCTTCGCCTGCTTCCACCAGCAGCCCGAAGATCTTACGATTCGACACCACCTCCTTGGACAAGTTCAGGGCGCTGAGCAGTGGCAGTCCGTTCTTGAGAAGGGTCGCGAGTGTATGGCAAAAACGGGCGGTCTCCAGCTTCCAGATGAGGTCGCCGAACAGGGGCAGTCCCAGCAGCCGGCGGTCGACGCGGGCCCGAACCTCCGGATTCTGCAGCCAACGCTCCAGACCCAGGGAGATGAGCGCGATTCCCGCAAGCATGGCCCACCAGTACCCCCGGAAGAGATCGCCGACGGCAATGACTATGCGGGTCGACATGGGTAGGGTCGCCCCCATGTCCTCGAACAGGGCCGTAAACTGGGGCACCACGAAAACCAGTAACAGGATGACGGACAAGCCGGCTACGACCAGGAGGATGGCCGGGTAGACCAGGGCCGAGGTGATGGTTTCCTTCAGCTCTGCCGTGTGCTCCAGGTAGTCGGCAAGGCGCGCGAGCACGGCCTCCAGGGCGCCGCTGGCCTCGCCGGCCCGTACCATGTTCACGTAAAGTCGCGGGAACTGTCCCTCCTGCTCCTCCAGCGCCGCCGAGAAGGTAGTCCCGCCGCGGACTCGCTCTTGCAGGTTATGAAGGATCCGTGTGATCCTCTCCTCCTGCGTCAAGTCGATCAGGATCTGCAGGGAGCGGTCCAGGGTCAGACCCGCCTCCAGGAGGGTGGAGAGCTCGCGGGTAAGGACGGCGATCTCCTTTGCGTTGAGACCACGGGTGCGGCTGCGGCGTAGCTGGTCGCGCAGTCCACCGGCGCGCCGTACCCGGATGGGAATCAGACCTTCTGCCTGGAGCTGTCGGATCACCGCCTCCTCGTCTGCCGCCTCCAGCTCGCCCTCCAGCGTCTCTCCGTCCTGGCGCACCGCCTTGTAGGTGAAACGCTGCACTTCAGGCCTCCTCGGCGACGCGCATGACCTCTTCGACCGTAGTGCGCCCGTCCAGCGCCTTGCGCAGTCCGTCCTCGTACATGCTCAGCATCCCCTCCGCAATTGCTCGACGCTGAATCTCGGTGGCGGTCGCGTGGGCCAGCACAGCTTGGCGGATGTCATCGGACATGACGAGGGCCTCGGTGATCACCATGCGCCCCAAGTAACCGGTGTCGTTGCATTGGTCGCAGCCGACCGGACGGTAGAGCGAGAGCTCGTCGTCATCCGGATCACGTAGGCGCAGAAACTTCAAGGCCAGCTCCGGCAGCGGCTGATAGCGCTCGCGGCAGAGCGGGCACAGCCGGCGCACCAGACGCTGCGCCAGGATGCCGTTGATGGTGGAGGTCAGCAAATAGTCTTCCACACCCATGTCCAGTAGGCGGGTCACGCCGCTGGCAGCATCGTTGGTGTGCAGGGTCGAGAGCACCACGTGACCGGTCAGCGCGGATTGCACGGCAATGCGAGCGGTCTCCAGGTCGCGCATTTCGCCCACCATGATGATGTCCGGGTCCTGGCGTACGATGGAGCGCAGGGCCCCCGCGAAGGTCATGCCGATCTGCGGCTTGACCTGAATCTGGTTGATGCCGGGCAACTGGTACTCCACCGGGTCTTCCACGGTGATGATCTTGCGCTCCTCCGTGTTCAGGCGACTCAACGCCGTGTAAAGGGTCGTGCTCTTGCCGCTGCCGGTGGGGCCGGTGACCAGGAAGATGCCGTAGGGCATGTCCAGGATGGTGTCGAGCCGGGCCCGGGGTGGACCGTCGAAACCGAGGGTGGCGAAGTCGAAACGCACGCTTTCCTTGTCGAGCAGGCGCATGACCACGCTTTCCCCGAACAGGGTGGGGACG
>Ga0055458_10000230_pt1 | contig 10767 bp, 8 predicted proteins | sample Joice_CattailNLB_FD_57687 | JGI IMG/M metagenome (GOLD analysis project Ga0055458, IMG submission 57687) | Wetland microbial communities from San Francisco Bay, California, USA, that impact long-term carbon sequestration - Joice_CattailNLB_D2 | ecosystem: Environmental > Aquatic > Marine >...
GTCGCCAACCCTTCGCGCAGCCCCTCGAAGTACCGGCGCACATTGGCGCCGAGGGTTCGCACCCGGTAGCCCCCCTCTTGGACCACGAGTGAGGGCAAGCCGAGGCGGCCGATGTCCTCGCCCATGCGGTGGAAGTCCTCCCCGCGGTTGGCCCAGGTCCCTGTGGGATCACCGGCCGCGGTGTCGAACCCCGCCGCCACCACCAGGAAGGCCGGCGCAAAGCGCTGGATACGGCCCAGGGCACGATCCAACGCCTTGCGGTGGGCATCGGGCGCGCACTGCTCCGGCAGTGGGATGTTGAGGTTGTATCCCAGGCCCGGCCCTGCGCCCTGCTCGTCCCGAAACCCGGAGAAATAGGGGTAGGCGAAGCTCGGATGGCCGTGGATGGAGACGGTGAGCACGTCGCCGCGCTCGTAGAAGATCTGCTGGGTACCGTTGCCGTGGTGATAGTCGATATCGAGGACGGCGACCCGCCCATAGAGACTCAGGTAATGGGCGGCAATGGCGGCATTGTTGAAATAGCAGAAGCCGCCGAAGTCGTAGCGCTCCGCGTGGTGGCCCGGTGGGCGGACCAGAGCATAGGCTAGGCGCGCACCCCGCAGCACCTGCTCGGCGGCGGTGAGGGCGCAGTCCACCGCCCGGCGCGCGGCCAGATAGGCATTGGCGTTGATGGGCGTGAAAGTGTCGATGCAAAAGTATCCGGCCCGCACCGGCAGGTCCTTGGGCGGGCGCGCCTCGTTGCGGATCGGGAAGACGTAGGGGTAGACCGAGCGCCCGGTGCCGGCCAGGGCGCAGGCACGGCGCAGATAGTCCACCAGGCGGCCGTCGTGCACTGCGAGGATATGGGTATCGGGGAAATGGCGCGGCTCGATGCGTCGGAAGAGATCTGTGCCCTCCACCGCCTTCAAGATGGCCGAGACCCGCACCGGGGCCTCCACATAACCCCGCTCGCGCACATGGTGTATATCGTGCTTGTCGTTGACCACCATGGGGAAGCGTCCGGTAAGCTCACCGGCGACGAGCACGGCCTTTCTCGATGGACGCCGAACGTAGCGCGGGGCTCGCAGCAGGATCGGATCATCCCGAAAAGACGCGACCACCATTTGCCTATAGGCAGGTGGGCAGAGCTCACCGTATTTTCGCTCCAGGATGGCGTGCACGATGGCTCGGGCCTGGTCGAGGCGCGGCAGGGGGGCGTGGCCCAGGGGGTCCAGGATCAAGTACGGGGGGTCCGTATCCCCGGGCGCCAAGGGTGTCTCGTACTTGGTATTGGCGATCGGCCGGGCGCCATAGCGCTCGTAGAACTTCAGGCGCTCGATGTTCTGCGCACGCAGCTCAGGGTCGGGGCTGAGGGCCGGGTCATCGGGCAGGCACTCCAGAAAGACGCCCACCGCGCCCAGGGCCAGGGCCTCCTCCCGGACTCGCTCGTAGAGGGCGCCGCCGATGCCTCGGCCCGGCCGCTGGGGGGACGTCGCAATGAAATCCAGGTAACAGAATTTCAGGTCGGGGGCATGCAGCAAGAGGGCGAATCCCAGGACGCGTTGGCGCCCGTTCTCGGCCACCAGCAGCACCGAGCGGAAGCGGTATTTCAGTGGATTGCTCAGCTTTTCGGCCAGCGAGGCGATGTCCTCGTCGGCAACCAAAGGAAACTGGTCGCGCCAAATGGCCTGCACCTGACGCAGCGCATCCGCGTTGCCTGGGGTGCTGTCGTCGGGGACTTTGCGAATGCGAAACACAGTAATCTCCGCAGAGGCAACCCCTCGGATCCACCTTTGAGGCCGACGGCCGGCTTGTTGCCGGCGAAGCGCCGCGAAAGGTGGCCGTCGTATCCGGGTTGGAGTGGGGTTTCCGCTATGACTCCCGTTGTGCGTAACCTCAAAGCCACGCACCGATGCCGGCAGGGTGCCGGCGGTCCCCCTCCGGGGGGAGCCGGCCGGCTGCATCGAGGGCGGTTTGGACCAAGCGGGCGACGACGTCCTTGAAGCCCAGACCCGCCTCGCGGGCAGCCGCCGCGAAGCCGGCATCGGGTGCCAGGCAGGGATTGGCGTTCACCTCCAGGATCCAGGGTGCCCCTTCCCAATCCAGCCGCAGGTCGACCCGCGCGTAACCGGCCAGGCCAAAGAGGTCCCAACAAGCGCGTCCGATTTCCGCCAGACGCGCGAGCAGCGGGGTATCCGCAGGCTCGAAATCGAAGTGTCGGGGCGTGTGTCGATAGGCAAAGCTGTCAGGCTCCCACTTGGCCGCGTAGTCCAGGATACGCGGCTGCCCCAAGGGGAAATCGACGAACCATATCTCGGCGACGGGCAAAACCTGCACCCCTTTCTCGTCCTGAAGCAGCGCGAGGTTGAGCTCGCGCCCCTGGATATAGCGCTCGGCAAACCAAGGACCTTGAGATCGCTTCTCGCAGGCGCCCAGGGCCACTGCGAGGCCAGCGCCTTCCACCAAGACGGGGGCATCAGAGAAGCGCGCCGACGCATCCTCGGCGACTGGCTTGAGTATCCAACTCCCCGACGGCACGGTCCGGTCCGGCGAGAGGTCAGACGGCACCAGCCAGTCCGGGGTAGGCAGACCTTTGGCCCGCAGAAGGCGCTTGCTGCGCAGCTTGTCGCCGGTCAGGCGCAGGCCGTGGCTGCTGTTTCCCGTGAAGGGGATCTCCAGCGTCTCCAGGAGCGCGGGGGCGAGGGCGGCCAGCCTCTGGTCGCCCGCCACGGATTCCACCAGGTTGATTGCTACCACCGGCGCCAGGGTCCGCAACTGGTCGATGACGGCTGCCAGGTCGAGGCCGAACTCGAGCCTCTCGGTGCGATAGTCGAGGACGCGCAACGCCCGCTCCGCCGCCTCGACCTGCACCAGGGTGTCGCGCTCGTCCGGGGGCGCGTCTTCCGGCACTTCCTGGTGCAGGATCGCCGCCCGATTCAAGAGGGGACCATACCGGTGCGGGCCAGGAAGGCGGCGACGATGGTCTCGATCAGCGCCTGGTAGTCGACTCCCGCCAACTGCGCCAGGATAACGAGATCCGAGCGTACCGGGTGCAGGCCCGCCAGGGGGTTGACCTCCAAGAACTGGGGGATACCGCCCTCGTCGGAGCGCAAATCCACCCGCCCGGCGTCGCGACAGCGCAGCGCGCGCCAGGCTGCTAGGGCCGTGTCCGCCGCCTGCAAAGCCTCGTCATCGTCGGCCAGCCGATAGCGAACGCGGTTCTCGTAATTCTCCTTGTTTTCGTAGGAATAGCCGCCGTCCTCGGCCGAGGCGTCGATCTGGACATCCATCACGCCGAGCACTCGGGCATCGCGCCCGGTGCCGACGATGCCAACCGTGAGCTCGCGGCCCGGAAGGTAGCGCTCGACCAGCACGGGCTGGCGGAAGCGCTCCAGCAGCGAGGCGCAAAGGCTTTCGAGCTCTTCGTAAGAGCCAATCCGAGATGCCGCTCCGATGCCCTTGCCGGTGCCCTCCGCCAGGGGCTTGGCGAACAGGGGGCAGGGCAGACGCAGATCCGTAAGGTCCCCGAGGGACTCGATCACGGCGAAAGGCGCCGTGTGGATCCCCTGGTCGCGCACGAGGCGCTTGGCCACGGATTTGTCCAGGGTGACGGCCATGACGACGGGGTCCGAGAAGCTGTATGGCAGGTCCCAGGCGTCGAGCAACGCCGGCACCTGGGCCTCGCGCCCTGCCCCGCGTAGGCCCTCGGCGATGTTGAAGATCCAGTCCCAGCGGGCACCGGCGACCAGCCGTCTCGCCAGGGCCCGAAGATTGCCGATGCGCTCGGTTTCGAAGCCCTGCTCGCGCAGGGCTTCCTCCAGGGCATCGATGGTTTCCGGCGCGTCGAATTCGGCTGTCTGCTCGTCGTCCAGCCCCTGGACCAGGTAGTCCGCGCGAAGGTCGTAGGTCAGGCCGACAAGCACGCCGCTTCTTCCTGGGAGGCGCTCCCGGCGCCGAATTCCGTCCCAACGGGATCCGGATACCGGTATTGCCTGCCCTCGTAGTTAACCAGCACCAGGTCGTCGCCGTCCCGCCCGAGCCGGTAATCGGCGCCCACCGGGATTTTGCCACCGCCACCGGGCGCATCGATGACGTAGGTGGGGACCGCGTATCCGCTGGTGTGTCCCCGCAGCCCGCGCAGGATTTCGATACCCTTGTCCACCGGTGCGCGAAAATGCGTCGAGCCGCAGATCGGGTCGCACTGGTACAAATAGTAAGGACGTACGCGACTGCGCAGCAGTCCTTGGACCAGTCGACGCATGGTATCGAGGTCGTCGTTGATGCCCTTGAGCAGCACCGTCTGGCTTCCCAAGGGAATTCCCGCGTCGACCAGCCGCAGGCAGGCCTCCGTCGACTCCCTGGTAAGCTCCCGCGGATGCGTGAAGTGGATACTCGCCCACAGGGGATGGTACTTGCGCAAAATGCGGGTCAGCTTGCGCGTGATGCGCATGGGCAGCACCGCCGGGACCTTGGTGCCGATGCGAAGGAGCTCGACATGCCGGATGCCGCGCAGACGGGCCAGCAACGTCTCGAGCTTGTCGTCGGCGAGTGCCAAGGGATCTCCGCCGGAGACGAGAACGTCGCGGATCTCCCTGTGGGCCTCGATATAGGCGAATGCCTGCTCCCACTGGGAACGGCCGAATGCGTATTCGCCCGTCCTACCCACCATCCGGGAACGGGTGCAATAACGGCAATAGGTCGAGCAGAAAGGCGTTGCGAGAAATAACACGCGGTCAGGGTAACGGTGGACGAGGCCCGGAACGACCGTGTGACCGTCCTCCCCCAGCGGGTCGTCTTGCTCCCCCGCCGCGCGCAGGTGCTCGTCCATGGTCGGGACGTGCGTGCGCCGCAGGGGGTCCTGCGGATCGTTGCGACTCATGAGGCTCGCATAGTAGGGCGTAATGCCCAGGGGAAGCGGCCCCCCGAGCCGCTCGATAGCGCTGCGCTCGTCGGCCGATAGAGAGAAGACGCGTGCCAGTGCCCCCAGATCCCGAATGCGGTGACGCAGCTGCCAACGCCAGTCGCTCCAGTCGGCGGCCGTCGTCTCGGGATAGAAGCGTCGCCGAAAGGCCTTGGCTTCGGGACCGGAGGGGAAACGAGGAAGGCGTTGAGGCTCGGTAAGCCGGCTCGGTGCAAGCTTGCGCTCGTCGACGAGCGGAAATAGATGGGCGCCGCGCCGAGCGGCGGAAGGGGGTTCCTCATCCTCCTCCAGGCTTACGCAAGGGCTTGGGCTTCCCTGGTCGGGAGGCTTCTCGGTCGACGAAGCCGCGCGTTTGCTCATGGTGTCGGTCTCCTGAAATTCTGGCTTGCGCTGCGGGGCGCGCGATACAGATCATCCAGTCCCCGTGCCTTTGCTTTGCCGGCAAAATATATACGGGATCCATACAGTTGCAAGACGGCGAACAAGAATACTTTTTCACGTGACGACAAAGGTTTTTTGTGGAGAGCAGAGATCGAGCAATGACCGCTCCCCGCTCTCCCAGCTGCACTCCGACAGCGGATTTCCGACGGTCGATCGCGTGTCGAAACAACGTCCCTTCTCGGGATCGCGACAACAGCTAGGTACCGAGGAGCGGTACAGGTTATTCAACCGGGATCGATCGATTCCAGACGGACCCTGCCGACGACAAAGCCGTCATCGACTGAGCTGCAGGCGAGAAGCAGCGGTAGGACATGATGGGAGCAAGTAGTGGCAGCCAAGGGTTTCGGCCTCCGGACGCACGGATGACAGGTGAAGTGATTGGATGATTTCAGAAAAATCGCATACCACGCAAGCACCATAGAAGGCTTTTGGCTCCTGATGGTGCTCGTGCCGGTCCTTGCCGAGACGGCGGACCTGCTCGAAGATTTCCTGTTGCTGAGCCTGCTCTCTCCGGGGCGGTGGCATCCGCTCGGCGACCCTGTGCCCTGGGGTGGGGGTGCTGCATGCCGTCGGCGAGACGCCCCTGCTGCGCCTCACCGATTCCCTGAGCACCGTCTCCGGGGCAGCCATGTCGGCACGGTGCTCTCCAGTCTACTGTCTTGGAAGCCGTTGGAGGGACCCAGGGACCGCGACTCGATCTCGCAGTTCGATTTCGAGCAGGGGCAGGGTCCGCACTTCGACGTGTCCGAGCCCCAGAAAACACCTTTCCACGAGGCACGGCGTACGCGCCCAAACCCGCAACAAAAGTGGCTGAGCGGGCGCATGGTGGTGCAATACCTGCGAGGGTTCGCCCGCTTCGAGCGGTGCCGGATGCGCTCGCAGTGGATGAGCCGCATGATGCTGAGGCAGAAGCGAGACCCAGAAACGGAGCCCTTCAAAGGCGCGGCGACCGTGGCGCACTATCAGCTCTACAAACACCTGCCTGAACCTGGCGACAGACCGGGATCCGACCTACCGCGTGCTGGGCGAGAACATTGCCGAGACCCTCCTGAAGGCCCATCCGGAGCGCGCGGAGAGCCGGGTCGCCCCCCCCTGTAGCCGGCAGGCGGTACAGGCACAACGTAAGGCCGCAAAGGTGCGACCTATTGACGGGTGGGGCTCAGACCGCGCAACCCGAAGCCCTGACTTCGCAAGATCAGCCCAGGGCGCTGGTAGAACGCCGTTGAGCGCGCCACCCCGAGCAGCTTGCATGTACTAGGCGCTATTCCTGATCTCCCGGCAACGGCAGGATACCCTTTCGGACCGACCAGGCCATGGTAAGGTACAGACCTCGTCCGCCGTAGTTTCATAATGAAGATAGACAGGAGTGCGCCGTGAAGCAACTGCCGGGAAAAGTCGATGTGACGGATGTGCCACCGTATGTCGAGATCTGGAGTGTGGCAAAGATCCCGAATTTCATGTCGGCGGTGCTGGGGCGTTGGCAACGCGATCACGGCGAGTTACCGCCCCGTTTCTATGTGACGATGTGCCCACAGGTCGAGGTCAATGCCATTGGCGGATTGCCTCCCCGGGTCATCGCGCTGACGGACCCCCGACTGCGGTGCCATCACTTCACCGGTTGTCACAAGCCCTACTTCGTCGTGTTTTTCGTGGGCGAGGACGCCGACGAACGCCAGGCGGAAGTCCAGAGCGTGTTGTCATGGTCCGAGAGTTACCGAGTGGACATTGGGAACGATGCCGTGCGGCTTTCGTTTGTCGACGCCACGGAAGATGCCGACGAGGAGGCAGGTGACAAGGAACCATCGCGGAGGACGCTCCGAGAGCTTCTGGCGACCGGTGAGATCGTCAGCATGCTCGAATAGCGAAACGTACCATCGAAACCGGCTTGGAGCATCTCGCAGAGCAATAGAAATGGGTCACGCAAGGGGCATCGCCGCGCAGGGTATCGCAGCCTCGCCACCTCGCATCAACAGACGGAATCTTCAAGGCCCAGCTCGACGGCAACCCGATCACGACCGGCCTGCTTGGCTTGGTACAGGGCTTGATCGGCTCGCTGCAGGAGATCCTCCGAGCCGTCTTCCGGGTGGTAAGCGGAGACGCCGATCGAGCAGGTGAGGCTGACGGTTGCGCCACGGTAGTCGATTCTCAAATTGCGGATGGCCTGGAGAAGACGCCCGATCAAGGGCTTCAGATCGGAGGGTGCAACATCGACGACGATCACGGCGAACTCCTCGCCGCCGTAACGGGCAACAAAATCGGAACGACGGGTAAACACCCTGACGATCGCGTCCGCGGTAGTGGTCAAGACCAGATCCCCGCCGGGGTGACCGTGAGTGTCGTTGATCTGCTTGAAGTGATCCAGGTCGATCATGATCAATGCAAGCGGCTGTCCCGTCAGGAACGAGATATCGATCTGTCGTGCCAGCACCTTGTCGAACGCACCGCGATTGTGCAGCTGGGTAAGCGCATCCAGGTCGACCTTCGAGCGCACTTCCGCCAGATCCGAGCGCAGGCTGCGAACCCGTTGGCTCATCGAGTGCAGCTGAGCCTCATAGCGGGCTTCGCGCTGCCGAATCATCGTGGAGACGATCTCCATCGTCTTGCCGAACTGGGCGCGAATCGCCTGCAATGAATTGCCTTGTACGGCGTCGCTGAGAGCGGACATTTCGCACCTGAGCAAGTCGTCCTTGGCCACGTCGTCGCTGATCGCCGAGCGCAAGCCGTTGGCAATCTCGGTGATCAAGTCGCGAAGCTGTTTGGTACTGTCGAGAATGCAGGACTGCTCGTTGCGCCGGTGGTTGCGGATGAACTGTTGTACGCCGCCCCAACAGCGCTCGCTCGGTGGTACGAACCGCGTGGTCTCCGACTCGTCGGGCTCGAAGCCACCCAACGGCGGCGGCGTACCGGTCAGGATGTGACGTGCCCAAGCATCACAACGACGCGTCAGTTCTGCTGCTTCCATGTCTTCGATATCGAAGCCGTTCGCACCATAGGCGCGCACGATGTTGGCCAGGGTATCCAGAGCCAAATCGCCGGAGTCCATCAAGGTCTCGGGATGACGCTCGGACGGGATCCCCGGGGCGGTGTTTTGCCCCCTCTTCTGTCGCGAGAAAAAGCCCATGTGATTTCCCCATACTCAGCGAAAGCCGGCTCGGAGACGGGGCTCAACCGTCGATCCGAGCCACGTGAATAACCGAATTTCGGCAACGAAGCATTACACTGAACTGGGAGCAGGACGGCAAGATGCCCGGCATGGGACAGGACTGCTGACAAGAGCCCGAGTCAAGGCCGCTTTTTCGCGTCGGTTTCGATGATGGCTGCTCGCAGGGAAGGATCACTATTGACAACCCCATGCCTCGCAAAGAGAATAATCTGTTTTCACCTGGACCGGACTTAGGACTTCAGGAGAGCTGTATTGGCCAACTCACCCCAAGCTCGAAAACGCGCCCGCCAGGCGGAGCAGCGCCGCCAGCACAACGCGTCTTTTCGCAGTACCATGCGCACCTCTGTGAAGAAGGTGGTAAAGCTCATCAAGGCAGGCGATAAGCAAGCCGCGGCGCAAGCCTACGAGGCGGCGGTTCCGATCATCGACAAGGCGGCCGGCAAGGGGCTCGTCCACCCCAACAAGGCGGCCCGGCACAAGAGCCGGCTCAACGCCCACATCAAGGTCATGGCCTGATCCGGAAACCGGCCCTGCGCCGGTTTCTTTCTTTACGGTTGCTCTCGAATCACCGACTCGCCCCCCGGGCAAAGGCCGCCTCACACGCAAGCCCCCAGTGAGCGGTCGAGCTCTGTCCATACGCCAACCCCAATGGCTGGTAACCTCATCAGCGGTGAGCTTCCGGATCCCGAGTCCGTAAAGCGATATCTGCTCGATCTACAGGACCGTATTTGCGATGCCTTCGAGGCCGAGGACGGCAGAGCCTGTTTCCAAGAGGACGTCTGGAACCGACCCGCAGGAGGTGGCGGCCGCACCCGGGTGATCGGAGATGGCGCTGTGCTGGAGCAGGTAGGCATCAACTTCTCCCACGTGCTCGGTGACGGGCTGCCACCATCGGCCACTGCGGGTCGCCCGGAGCTCACCGACCGCCGATTTCAGGCCATGGGTGTGTCCCTGGTGGTGCACCCGCGAAATCCCTACGTACCCACATCACATGCCAACGTGCGCTTTTTCATCGCGGAAAAGGAAGGCACGGAGCCGGCCTGGTGGTTCGGCGGAGGATTCGACCTGACGCCCTGCTACGGATTCGAGGAAGACGTGATCCACTGGCACCGTACGGCGCGCGAAGCCTGCTCGCCCTTCGGCGATGAGGTATATCCCCGCCTCAAGCGCTGGTGCGACGATTATTTTTTCCTGAAGCACCGCAGCGAGCCGCGTGGCGTCGGTGGACTCTTTTTCGATGACCTCGACGAATGGGGCTTCGAGCGCAGCTTCGCCTTTATGCGCAGCATCGGTGACCATTACCTGCCCGCCTATTTGCCCCTCGTTCGGCTTCGCAAGGGGACAGGGTACGGGAACCGCGAGCGCTTCTTCCAGAAATACCGGCGGGGACGCTACGTGGAGTTCAACCTGCTCTACGATCGCGGAACTCTGTTCGGATTGCAGTCTGGCGGGCGGACCGAGTCCATCCTCATGTCCTTACCGCCAGAGGTAAGCTGGCGCTACGATTGGCATCCGGAGCCGGGCAGCCCCGAGGCAGCACTCTACGAGAAATACCTGCAACCTCGAGATTGGCTGAAAGGGCAATAGGAAACGGGGGCTCCTTACCCTTGCACCCGTGGCATTCGCTCCGGGAAGGCATCGCCTCGCAGGCTGGACGGACTATGCAACCCTGACTTCGGACTTGCTCGGCTCTTCTCCCGCGCGCTCAAGAGCCAGGGGCGCGTGCCACATTATGCGCCGCCAGCTCGTCGATCAACCCGGCTACGCCCTTTTGCCGGGCCATGCGCTGGAAGCTGGACCGGTAGTTGGCAAGGAGGCTTACCCCTGCGACCTTGACGTCGTAGGCGAGCCAACGTTCTCCTGCACGGTGCATACGGTAGTCGACATCAATGGGCTCTCCATCAGGTTGGAGCACCTGTGTGCGCACCAGGACGTCCATGTCTCCCGGCTTCTGGCGCAGGGGGAGATATCGGATCTCCCAGGCGCTGAGCTCGTTGACCGCAGTCGCATAGGTGTTGATGAGCAGGGTCTTGAATTGGACACCGAAAAGATCCCGTTGTGCCGCGGTTGCCTGCTTCCAAAAGGCGCCGAGCACGATGGCACAGGTACGCCGAAAATCCACGTTGGGCATGAAGAGCTCGTCCACCAGACGGTGAACGTAAGCGGGATCGGTCTCCAGCAGCCGGCGATCCTCACGCAGCGCACGACGCAGCCCCTCCGAGACCCGCTGCACCACTTGTTGTGGCTCTTCGAGCGGCTCCCC
>Ga0055458_10000234_pt1 | contig 10667 bp, 9 predicted proteins | sample Joice_CattailNLB_FD_57687 | JGI IMG/M metagenome (GOLD analysis project Ga0055458, IMG submission 57687) | Wetland microbial communities from San Francisco Bay, California, USA, that impact long-term carbon sequestration - Joice_CattailNLB_D2 | ecosystem: Environmental > Aquatic > Marine >...
CCGCCACTTGTCACTTCGCTGCGATACCGTCACCCCGAGGTCCTCATCACGGCTCGTTTCCTGCTTCATCGAATACACTCCCCAAGCGCCAAAAGCGCTACAGCCAACAGCGATTATTGCTCGTTCAACGAACGATCCGGTTTATCTCTCGGGCTCATTCTATCGAGCATCGACACAAGGCCACCTCGAAAAATTCGAGGTGGCCGTGCGGGGCATGGGCGCCTCGCCATTTCCCAGCGCTCAAGCGCTGGAAAATGAAGCGAAATGGAAATCGCAATTTTCATTTCGCGGCTCGAAAAATCCCGCGGGTGGGATTTTTCGAGGCCCCCTCAACATCGAATCAAGCTTCGCAGGATCGCAAGGGATATGGGCCTCGTACGCTCAACCCGATCTCGCCGTCGGCAATCTGCGGGCAATCGTCGGAACGCCTATGCGGCCCCGCGACACATCATCCCAAGATCACTTCGGGAATCCGTATTTTTCGAACACGAAGCCCAGATCCTCGGTTATCTTCTTCCTCGATATTCCGAAATCTTCGGGCGCGAGATTACGATGTTCACGACGATAGCCCTTTTGGGCATCGCACTGCTTTTGGATCCGCTCCAAAAGATCGTCGCTGAGCTCGAGGCCTGTAAACTCAATTACCCGCTTGGCGGCAACTTCGAGGTTCTCTCGCAACTCCGAATACGGAAGAACCAGGAATTGTGAACCGTCGACCTCCCCGCCCTCGATCAAGTCTTCGACGTAGCGGTAAAAAGCGACGTCGTATCGATACCGACGCGCGAAGTATCTTTTCAGACGATCCTCGGGAATCTTTTCCCGACCCCAATTATAATTCAGCAAGTTGCGGTGCAGAGAGAGATGGGAGGGAATGGTCTCCATGGGGGACCGAATGATGTAGACGATCTTCGCATCGGGAAACTCTTCCAACAACGAGGGAATTCGCATCCCCGAGTAGTTCGGTTTGGCCACCACCTGGGTGTTTCCCGTATAGTAGATATGCCGCTGCAGACAATGCTTGAAAAAGCGCATGGTCTGCTCGCGCAATCGTTTAGGCTGCTCCTCGCAATAGACAAGCTCGGCGTAGTCCCAATCGCTGAACGCGAGGGTACTGTTCAGCGTTACGAACTGCGTGTTGCCCGTAAGCGAGAATAACAGCTCCTCCTCTTCGATAGAGTCGAGGCAGAGCTCATGGCCCGCCTCTTTCGGATAGATGATTCCCTTACCGGCCCGGATTCTTCGCTCCACGATTGGCGCCAGCAGTCGCCTCCCCAATATGGAAGGCACCATCAACTCCCAGAATTTGAAAACGGCGAACTCACCGGTCTGCGCGAAAAGACGATGCAGGAAGGTAGTACCGGACCTGGGATGGCCGATGATGAAAATCGGCTTTTCGATCTTCACCTGACGGAAGCGCGGAAAAAACACATTGTCCAGTGCAAACAGCAGCATCGCCACCAGCCCGAGCAGGGGCGCAAACAGCAGCTGGAAGACAAACCTGGTGCCAAAACCGAACGTATCCCAAGTTGCCCGAAGTATCTTCACATGGATTTTTATTCGGAACCAGATCATGTGAGCAATCCTATCAAGGTGCGCAAGCACCTCGGACATGAAGATGGAAGAAAGGTCTTGGAACAAATTGCCGCGCTCAATCCGTTATCCCGATGTTCAAGAGGAGGATCTCGGGCACCAACGAATGCTGTCTGTGTTGTCGGCGGCGCCTTCAATCAATAATCAATCAGGGCATGCTACGGCATCTTTTTCACTGAATGCCGCAATCCGGGCAACATCCAATTGCGAGTGCGGCGAAAACTACCACTGCAAGAATCAGGAAACAAGTTGCTCTCATTTTTTGAGAAGCGCACTTGACACCATCATAAAGGTCGACCCAGAATACTTCAAATACCCTGATATTGTTTCCATTTCTTGACTCCTCTAGCATGATGAAGGGCGGAAGGCGTGGCGATCCGGCCGAAAATGCTATGAGGGGCAACGTCATGTGGAGTTTCCGTTCGTGAGCAGCTCGACTACCTCCGGTAAGGAGCCGCCGGCCCGCGGTTCGCCGCGGAACAAGGGTTCTGCGTCGCTTTTTCAGCGCATACCGCTGATCCTCAGGATGATCGTATACGCGGTCCTTTTCCTGGGAACCGTTCTTGCGGTAATACCTTGGATCTTTTATCGGATCGATGTCTATTTCCCGGCCGTCCACCTGGAGGTCGGGACCTTTATTCGGGTTCTGGGGGGGGCATTGTTCGCTGTCTCTCTGCTTTCGTACCTTTTCTCTTCCTACGTCCTGACCCGGCAAGGAAAAGGGGCGTTCGTCGAATTCGATCCACCGACGGAGCTCGTCGTGACAGGACCGTTTCGATATATGCGCAATCCGGTGGCCGCGTTCCTTCTTTCGAGTATGCTCGGGTTGGCCATCGCCCTGTCGTCCACCGGAGTCTTACTCATGTTCTTGGTATTTACTGGACTGGCGAACCTGCAGGTCCGGCGAATCGAAGAACCCCTGCTGCGCGAGCGCTACGGCCGCGCCTATGAGCAATACTGCACGCACGTGCCGCGCTGGTTTCCGCGACTGGAACCCTGGACCCCCCCGGCCGGCGATACGACAATCTCTACTTGATCGGCACCGCCACAGCTGGGGTCGGAGCTCAGCCCCCCAACCACAAGTCCCTTCCGCCGTTTCTCGGTCCTAGGCCAAGAAGCGCCGTCGCAAAGGACACGTCGGTCAAGATTGGGATGTCGGTCGCAGGACGAAAGGTGCACGAGATCGTCACTGAGGGATGCACCGCTGACTCACCATGGAGCCGGTCGACAACAAGCGCACGGAAGTGGACACGCAGTACGATGGGTACAACCCGTCTCGGAGAATACGATGCAAAGCTACTTGGCAAACGGTAAACATGAGGTATATGTCGCCGGCCTGGGATCCTTCCTACCCAACGATCCGGTTCCCTTCACCGAGATCGAAAGCGTGCTGGGCAAGATCACGGAAGCCCCCCCCAAGATCCTCAACTGGATCGACCGCATGCGCCCCATCATGGAGGAAATGCTCGGCGTTGAAACCTGCCACTATGCCATGGACCCCGAGACCCGAGCACCCACCGAGGACAATGTCACCATGTCGGTCAAGGCCGCCGACAAGGCCATGGCCATGGCCGGGATCTCGAAAGAGGACATTGATTTGATCGTCTACGCGGGCGTTGTGATGGAGAACCTCTGCCCCCCGACGACGGTGCTGATCCAGGAGGCGATGGGAATCCCGGACGTCGCGGAATATGCAGTCCACTCGAATTGCACCTCGATTTACAAGGCGATTCAACTTGCCGCAGACCAAATCGCGCTTGGCCGTTACAAGACGGCCTTGATCATGACATCGCAACTGTCCTCGCCCTTTTTGCGTGCCGAGCATTACAATCAAAAGGTGCTGACCAAACCGCAGATCTTGCTGCGCTGGTTCTTGAGTGACGGTGCCGGGGCGATCGTGCTAACGCGCGATCCGTCCCTCGGTCGGAAGCGCATGAAGGTTGTCGAAACCTACACGGAATCCATAGGCCTGGGCGAAGGTCCCGACATGTACTGCATCATCGGTGGACAGCACATTAATTTGCTCGAGGCATACGAGCACGGCTGGCATCACCTCACCCAGAACTTCGAGCGCGTGGCTCGACTCGCCCTCGACTTGGGCAAGAAGGCCGCCGACCGCATGGTGGATCGCCTCGGCCTGGACTGGAGCAGCATCCGATATTTCTTCATGAACGTGCCGACAAAGCACATCGGCGATCAGATGATGGCGGACATGCAACGGGACAAGGATATCCCGAATCTGGAAGTCTATAGCAAACTATCCGAGCACGGATATCCGGGGCCCTGCGCCATCATCCACGGATTGGATGGATTTCTGCAGGAGCGAACACCCCAAAAGGGGGAAATCATGTTCAGCGTAGTGGCCGAATCCAGCAAATGGATGTACGCGGGCTTCGTGCTCGAGTATCTCGGTGCCCCCAATGGCGGGAACTGAACGAGATTGCAGTTCGTACAAGTCTGTCCGACTTGACCTCGCGACGCCCGTGTACGCGCAATCCGGAGACACAAGTGGACACCGATTTTTTAACAGCAGGAATAGGGAAATCTTCTATGGGTTTCAGGCCGCCCGTTCGCGGGTAACCTGCTCGAAGTCCACCGCATCCGGGGTGCGTCGGTCCAGGACGCTATGACGGCGTCTGGTGTTATAGAAATCGAATACCGGGTAAGTCCGCTGCGCAACTCCGCAGGCGTCTCCTAGGCGTGCAAGCATACGTCCTCGTATTTGACGCTGCGCAACAGGCGCTCGACGAGCTAGCAGAGCACGTTTATCCTGCGAGGAATCTTATAGGATGACACCATCTGGCGACACCATCTGCGGAACATACGTTCGGTAATGGTCTTTCCCGGTTTCGGCCATACGTCGCAAGAAACGATCGCACCATAGCGATCATGCTCTTCGGAGTAAATACGCACCCGCTCCACGTCTGGATGCGTCAGCAGAAATCTTTCCACCTCTCGCGGATACACCTTTAAGCCGAAGATGTTGATCATTTCCTTCTTCAAGCCCGTCCAGGTAAGGTAGTTGTCTCTATCGAGCATGCCGAGGTCTCCTGTCCTGAGCCAGCCGTCACTGTCGAGCACCTTTGCCGTTTTATCGGGCTGGAGGTAGTACCCCTTGAAGAGGTTGAGGCCTCGCACCAAAACCTCGCCTTCCATTCCCGGAGGAAGGTCGGCCCCTTGCTCGTCCACAATCTTCACCTCACAGCATGGCAGCGGGAAACCGGCGGTCCCGACCCGCGGCGGTCTGTCGCTCGAGTTCCAGGTCACAATCGGACTGGCCTCTGTGAGACCATATCCCTCGAACAAGTCAACGCCGAGTTTGTGCCTGTACTGCTCGATGAGCTCGATTGGTGCCTTCGCCCCGCCCGTCGTGAGGTTCCTGACGCGGGAGCAGATCGCCGGGTGATCTCCAAGCGGCCGCAGCAACGCCATGTACACTGCCGGCACCGATACCATCTGGGTAACCTTTCGGGCTTCCAAGACCTTCAGGATTTCAGCGGTTTCCCGGAACGCATCGATCGGGTAGGTCGGCACGCATCCGGCCAGCGGGACAAGGAACCCGCTGGTAAAGCCGTGAGCATGGTAGAGGGGCAATACACAAAAGGCCACCTCACCCGATGTATCGGACATGTCGAAACAGGCATCAGCGGAGCACACGGCATCCTGAAAGATCGAGCCGTGCGTCAACTCGGCGCCCAACGCGTAACCCTCCATCGCAGCGGTGTAAACGATCATCGCAAGGTCGCTCTCGTCCATCTGCTCGCACTTGCTGCTTGGCTTTGCGAGGTTGAAATCACTCAGGTGCACGGTCAGCGGCACTTCGTCCTCGATGGTCACCAGCGTTGGAATCAACTGCGTCGGTATGAGCTTGTAAGTCTTGAAAAAACGCGGAAGACTGCGAGCCTCCGCAAAGGCTATACGCGGGCATGTCTCGGTTACGATGTGCGCCAGCTCGTGGGGGCGAATTCCCGGATTGACAGGCACCAGCACGGCGCCGACCCGGAATACCGCGTGGGCGATGAGAGCGAAACCCAGAGAGTTGTGCGACAGCAGGAGCGCGCGATCGCCGCGCTGGATGCCCAGATCCAACAGGCCCTGTGCCAGCCGACACACCCGGTCATGGTACGCGTGGAAGCCGAGAACCACGTCGCCGAAGCCGAGTCCATCCCGGTCCGGGAATAGATCGGCGGCACGATCGAGCAGCAAGCTCAGGTTGCCCGGAAAAGCGATGGATCCAGGTTTCAGCAGCGTTTCCTCGATCTTTGCATACCTGCGCTCGGTCCTCCAGCCGCCAGTCAAGTATCAGCTCGGACGCGAAGTATCGCATCCAGGGTGGCGGCAGTGCATTCCTCGCCCCCCCCCCGCTCGGCCAACGCCGTAAGCCTTATTGCAGTCCTGACTTGCTCCGAGTCCAAGGTCAATATGGAGCGGACGAATGCCAGAACCGCCGAAACGAGTCCATCATGGGGAGCAACGCGATTCACAAGACCAATACGCAGCGCCTCGGATGCGGTGAGCAGATCGCCGCCCGCGAGCAACTCCAAGGCCTTGGATCTGCCGACCAGCCGTACCAGCCGGTGAATGCCTCCCAGACCAGGCAACAACCCCAAACCGAGCTCCGGTAGTCCCAGGCGTGCCTTTTCCGAGCAAAAGCGCAAATGGCAGGCCAGCGCCAGCTCCAGGCCACCGCCAAAGCAAGCGCCATTGACAGCCGCTATCGTCAATCTCGTGCTCGATGCCAAACGACTGTAGACATCGTTCCATGTTACGAGCGAAGCGCGGTGCTCTTTCGTGTCGGCCGTGGCACGAATGACATCCTCGTCGAACCCCTTGGAGAAGGCCCTCCCGCACCCCGTCAACAGGAGAAGCGATGGACCGCCATCGGATTCCAAAAGGTCGATTGCAGCCTCTATGTCTCGAAGAAGAGCAGGTGTGATGCGATTATCCGGCCGGTTATCGATGGTGACGAGCAGCAACTGCCCGTTCTCGGCATCCTCGATTCGACACCGCCCGGTGCTTGTTGCACTCATTACGCATTCGGGACCTGGAAAGCCCCTCGCGAAGTCCAGCGAGATATCGACGCGGAGCTGGAACAGGGCACATAGCCGAGGCTTCTGTCGCTCATGCGGAGTTAGAACCTGCTATATATGCACCGAAGTAAACGCTGTTTGGCGAATGTGCATCGCTTGTCGCCTCAGCGGCGGCGACAATTCTACCGATCAGCAAAAAATCATCCGACATCGAGAACGCCAGCGGACAAAGTGAGACCGGCTCGCGTTTCATCCCGCGTGATCAACTCGTCTTGCGGCGTTACTGGGAATCCTTCTTACCCCCCGCCTTTTCGATCAAGCGGCGAAAAGCCTCGGAGTGTATGCAGCGATGTTGCGCCGCTAGGTAGTGCCCCAAGAACTCGTCATAGCTCGCCGCGTAGCTTTCCGCAAGGAGGCGGCGCGCCATTTCCAGAGCGACCGGGTGGAACGGCAACAAGCTCTGAATCGTTTGCTGCAAGGTCACCTCGAACGACGCCTGCTCGCACACCTGATCGAGAATACCCCAATCGAGGGCCTCGGCAGCCCGGATCGAGCGACCGGTGAGAATCAGATTTTTCGCACGACCCAGCCCGACATACTTGGCAAGGCGAAAGGTCGCCATACCTGGTAGGAATCCCTTTTCCACCTCGTCGAGGCGAAAAACCGCCCGCGACTCTGCGATGCGCGCGTCGCAGAGCAAGACCAACTGCAGACCGCCCCCCGTACATTCGCCCTGGATGGCAGCGACCGTAAACTTGTTCATCCGCTCCATGTCTCGGCACATGCGCTCCCACTTCTGTAAGCCGTAGATATCGCGTGGCCTCTCGATCGGGAAGTCTCCCAAGTCGATTCCACAGGAGAATACGTCGGCGTTGCCCCTGAGCACGAGCACGGCCACATCGGACGCCTCCTCGACGGTATCGATCAAATTGCTCAAGTCTCTGACCATCTGCATGTTGATCGCATTGCGACCGTCCGAGCGGATCAGGAATGCGGTCACCACATTCCCGTCCTGTTTGACTTTCAGGGTCTTGTAATGATTCATACCAGATTTCCCATGATTGCCCTGGAAGGTTCCCGCTACCAAGCGAGTAACGCCGTTTCGATCGATGTACCGGGACCCATGGCGATCATTACCCCGACATCACCGCTCTGAATGAGGCCTTCGCGGTAAAACTCTTTATACGAGAAGAGCACGGCACCGGAGGATAGATTTCCGTAGTTCCTCAGAATCTGCAATGTGTGTCGCATGTCGTGGTCCGTCAATCCGATGTTGTATTCAATCGCATCGATGACCTTTTTTCCTCCGGAATGCACGACCCAATGATCGATGTATTTGCTCTTGAGGCCATTGCGCCCAAGCAGGCGGCCGACGGGTTTCTCGACGTTCGCCCCGATCACATAGGGAATATCTCGATCGAGGAAAAAGGACAGCTTGGTATTGTCCAGGTCGTAGCGCATGGCCCTGATTGCATCAGGTATGATAAGCGACTCGAAGTCGATCAGTCTCGGACCTTGCTGCCAGGTATCCGCCGGATCTTGTCGGACCAGTATGGCGGCTGCTCCATCGCCGAACAGCGAGTTGACGACCGCAGTAACCAGATTGCGCTTGTCTACGTAGGCCGCCGAGCAGATTTCAACGCACAACTGCAGTCCCAGCATACTCGGATTGGCCGTCGCGAAGGACGCCATCGTCTGCAGGGCATTCACACCCGCGTTGCACCCCATACCCAGGATATCGATCCGTCGCACACTCTCTCGAAATCCCATCTTCTTGATCAGGTGCGCTGTAATACCGGGACAAAGGAATCCCGTCGTGCTCACGACGGAAAAGAAATCGATGTCGTACGGATCGAGGCCCAATGGGTGAAGACACTCCTTTATCGCTCGGCTCCCTATCTCCAATGCGCCGCTCAGGTGCTTGTCCAGCAACTCCTGATTCGATTCTTCCGGCAGCACGCCGTCGACGGGCTCGGGGAGATACAAATGCCGCGAGCTTATGTGTCCGCCCAGGAAAATGCTGCGGACCTTCGGATTCGTTTCCCCGAACAGCTCGAGGACTTCTTCCTGCGTATATTTTCGGGGGGGGGTTGCAGTGCCGACGGATACGATTCGCGGCGCCGCCGCCGGAGCGACGAAGCCGGCCTTTTTCCGCCACGCGTGGTTCGGGTTGTAGATCGGCATGTACAGCTCGGAGATCCTGGTCTAGTGGTTGCTTCTCTTCTCGTAAAGCAGGGATTCGGCGAAAATCGCAAGCTCGTCGACAGCCGCAGGCGCATGTGCGATCACGCGCTTCGCCAGCGACAAGGCCAGCGCATCCTTCTTCGCAATGGCCTCGCCCCACTCCAGTGCGCGCGAAAGCAACGCGTCGGACGGCAGGGCTTCGCTGACGAGCCCGAACTGCAATGCCTTGGCCGCCGTCCATTCGATCCCGCCGAGGATCATCTCCCGGGCGCGTCCCTTCCCGACGATCTCCCCCAGACGCCGCGTTCCACCGGCAGCGGGTATCAGTCCCAAGCAAGGTTCCGGTAAGGAAAAACGCGCCGTGTCCGCAGCGATGCGAAGATCACACGCCAACGCGAGCTCCACGCCTCCAGCAACCGCCGCCCCGTTGATCGCCGCGATGCACACTTTCGGGTATCTCTCCAACCGCTGAAACAGGGCAGCACTGCGCAAGCTCAAGGCGTCTTCTCCGCGCAAAGGCCGCATCTCCCGAAGATCGGCACCGGCGCAAAAGGCGCGGTCGCCGGATCCGCACACGACGACCACGCGCACATCGGTTCTGGCCTCCAGCCGATCCAGGATCGACGCAAAAGCCTGCAACATCGCTGCCGTATACGCGTTGGCCTTTTGCGGGCGGCAAAGCTCGATGAAGGCAACGGGACCCTGCTGCCAATCACGTAACCCGGTATCCGGGAGAAGACTCGGATTCCTCATGGGGCACCCGTTCGGCAGACGTCGCAAGGCGATCGTAAATTTTAGGATGATAGACGCTCACAGCCCCGTCAAGGCCCTTTACGAACTTACACAGGTGCTCACTGAACCCGCATTCGACTACGGCGACTACGCCCGAGTCGACCACGGCACGCGTAGTCCCGAGCCAATCAAGAGGCGAAACGATATTACAGGAGAGCTCATGCGCGATACCGGCCTCGTCGCGCAGGATTTGTTGATCCACAGCGGACACCAGATCGCAACGAGGCGGACGGATACGGATCCGAGGGAGAAACGCGCGGATCTTCGCCTCGGCGGGCCCCATCCAAGAAGAATGAAAAGGCAACGACACCGGCAACATCTTCGCCGAGAGGCAGCCGTCGGAGGCACAGCAATCCAACGTTTTCTCAACCTCGGCGCGCGGACCCGCAACAACGACCACGCGATCCGCACTGACGTCGGCAATCTCCACGGTGCAGCTACTGCGCTCGATCAAGACCCCGACCTCGTCGACCGTCAGGCCGATCACAGCTCCCATCCTGTAGTCACCTTCCTCGATCACGCCATGCGCAACGCTGACCACGTGCTTGATGAGGCGCAGACCATCTTCGAAGGACAGGGCCGAGCAATGCGTCAAGGCCGCGAACAGCCCCATGCTATATCCCGCCGCAATCGTGCACTGAACGCCCGAATCGGCCGCCACCGCAGCCAACGCACAGCTGTTGATATATGACCGATAATGCTCCTGTAGACTATGGCTCAGGACATCATCGGCCGCCGTTGAGTCGCCACCATCTTGGGTCTCCACGGACACCACGCCCGAGGCGGCTGCAAGCAATCGCTCTCGCTCGTCATCGAAGCCCACCGGTCGACGCGCAACCGCACCCCGATAGCGCATGCCAAAGGCGGGAAACAAATAGGCAACACGCGCGTTCACGGTCGCGAGTACCGGCCAAACACGAGCGTTCCGTTGCATCCGCCAAAACCGAAGGAATTCGACAGAGCGACCTCGACCTGTTTCTCGCGAGCTTGGTTGGGCACGAAATCCAGATCCAGCTCGGGATCGGGCACATAGTTGATCGTCGGCGTCAACACGCCGCGGTCTATGGTCAG
>Ga0055458_10000238_pt1 | contig 10615 bp, 6 predicted proteins | sample Joice_CattailNLB_FD_57687 | JGI IMG/M metagenome (GOLD analysis project Ga0055458, IMG submission 57687) | Wetland microbial communities from San Francisco Bay, California, USA, that impact long-term carbon sequestration - Joice_CattailNLB_D2 | ecosystem: Environmental > Aquatic > Marine >...
GCGGCACTCGCGTTGCAAGGGGGGCTGGTGGGCATCGGGCTGCTCAGCCTGATCTATGGTGGACTGCTGGCCTGGCGCCAGACCGATCTGAAGGCGATGGCCGCCTACTCCTCCGTGAGCCACATGGGCGTGGTTCTAGTCGGCATCGCCGCACTCAACCTGGCCGGAATCACCGGAGCGGTCATCCAAATGGTTGCGCATGGGCTGGTCGCGGGTGTGCTCTTCCTACTGATCGGACTACTCTACGAGCGCACCAAGACGCGGGAGATCGGCCACTACAGCTCCCTGGTGCAGGTCACGCCTAAATTCGCCTTCTTCACCGTGCTCGCCTTCGTAGCCGCAGTAGGAATGCCGGGAACGGCAGGCTTCATTGCCGAGCTCCACACCTTGATCGGCGGATTCCAGGTGTGGGGCTGGCTGATGGCCCTGCTGAGTCTGGGCATGCTGATCAGCGCGGCCTATGCTGTGCGCACGATCGGGAGACTGTTCACCGGGCCGGTGCGCCCGCAGATGCAATCGGTGCCGGACCTGCGCCACAGCGAGATAATCACCGCTGCCGCGCTCACCGCCGGCACCCTTCTCATCGGCGTCTTCCCGGCGCCCCTGCTGCAGCTGACCGCCACCACCCTGGCCCACCTGAGCTCCGGATTTTAGGGAGATTGCAGCGTGAGCGAGCATACCGCGGCGAGCACCGAGATCCGCAAACGGATCAGGGATGCGGTGGCCCATTTGGAGCACGTCCTGCCCGGCCAGGCACCGATCAAGGACTTCGTCCACCACAACACCCTTCACGGCCTTCAACAGCTACCCTTCAGCGAGGCGATTGCCGAGGCGCGTCGCGTCACCGGCAACCGGGGTTATCTTCCCCCTCAGCGCTTCCGGGAGCTCCTGGCCGAAGGCCGCATCACCGAAGAGGACTTGACGGTCGTCCTCGACCAGGACCCGGAGTTGCAGGCCGACGAGCTGCTGATCGAGCTCGAAGACCGTCCCCTCGAGCGACGTGACATTTACTTCGGCGCCCTCGCCCATCCCCTGCAGCCAATCACCGGCAACCAGCTCATTTGGCACATCCAGGAGCTCGGGGCACTGGTCTGGCTCCAATCGGACGTGAGCCACCACAATCGGGAGCGACTCCTTGCATCTGCCCGGTTGTCGGGGCTGACGACGGAGCTCGAAGCGATCGCCGACCTCTGGTCGGCCTGCCTGTCGGCGCTCGGGCTCGAGCACTTCATCCTGCACCCGGAAGAGCTCGTGGATCTGGCCCCGGAGCATGCCGAGCGCTTGTTGAGCGACGCCAGCCGGGATACGGAAGAGCAACGCTCACCCTTGCAGCAACGAATCCGCATCGAGGCGGCCCGGCTCCTGCAGAACCTGCTGGACAGGGTCGGACCGGAGCTCACTTTGCGTAGCCTGCTGCAGCAGCTCACCGGCGAGGACCTGCTGGACGATATGCTCCCGCTCATCATCCGGCAGTTGGCATCTTTTCTGGACCAAGGGGTGGCGCCCTGGTCTACGCCGAACAAAGAAGCCGGCTTCTTCCATACCTGGCGCGAGTTGGCAAAATCCGATCTGATTCAAGTCTTCCAAGAGCTGCACACCTGGCGCGACGAGATCGACTCCCTGCCCCACGACGCCCTGGAGGCGATCATCGCCGAGCTCCAGCGCATCGGACTGCCCAGAGACCGCTGGACCACCTACCTGGAACGCCTTGCCCTGGAGGTCCCCGGCTGGTCCGGCATGGTCCTGTGGCGGGAGCTGCATCGGGGTTACGAAGGCATGACCGCGCCGGTCGCGATGCTGGACTATCTAGCGGTGCGACTGGTGCTGGAGCGGTTGTTTGCCCGACGCCTTTGCCGGCGCTGCTGGCAAGTGGAGGCCAGCCTGGACATGCTGCGCTGGTACTTTCGGCGAAACGGTTTCGAGCTTCTGGCCCGCCACAACCTGTTCGCCGAACGCCTGCCGGAATATCTGGCGGCTAGGGTCCAGCGCGCGGTGGCCACCTCCGACCTGGATCGGGGGGAACGCGACTGGGTCCAGTTGGCCGAGCTCATTTGGACCTGGCGCCGCAGCCCGTCGGCGGACAGACCGGGAGGTCACACCGTGTACAGCGGCGCATGGCCCCTCTTTCGTCTAGCCCAGCACCTGGGGCTGGCCGGGACGGACATCCGCGCCCTGGGTAGGCGGGGTGCAGATGTCATCTTCGATTGTCTGGCAAAGCTCACCGACGACAAGGCGGGCAACCTGTGGCTCCTCGCCTACGAGCGCCATTACCGCGAGCAGGTCCTCACCGCCCTGGCCGGGAACCACGGCCGCGGGCGCTGGTCGAGTCGCGACACCGCCCCGAGCGCCCAAGTCATGTTCTGCATGGACGATCGCGAAGAGGGCATTCGTCGTCACCTGGAAGAGCTCGCCCCGGAGATCGAGACCCTCGGGGCCGCCGCCCACTTCAGCGTCCCCCACAACTGGCGCGGACTCGACGACAAGCAGGCGACCGCCCTGGCCCCGGTGATCCCGAATCCCGTGATCCCGGCCCACGAGGTCTGCGAGGTACCCCGCCCCGAGGCCCGGGCGCAGGGGGCCACTCATGCGCGCCGCCACGCCAGACTCGAGGGCTGGCGGCAGTCCTTGCTCCAGGGGAGCCGGCGCGGTCTTCTGGCCCCTGCCGCCGCCCTGATCGCCGGCGCCCCGCTGGCACTTTCCTCCCTGATCGGCAAGGTACTGATGCCGGCTCGATTCGATCGTCTCGTAAGTGGACTTCGCGACAGGATCGAAGGGGTCGTCGCCACCGGAATCGAGCTCACGGCCCCGAATGACAGTCCGCCTGCCACCCCCGAAAAGCCACGGCTCGGATTCACGGACGAGGAGCAGGCCGACCGGGTCGAGGCCCTGCTGCGAAGCTCCGGGCTAACCTACGGTTTTTCCCCCTTGGTCGTCATCCTTGGACACGGCTCGCGCAACCAGAACAACCCCCACGCCTCGGCCTACAACTGCGGTGCCTGCTCCGGACGCTTCAGCGGCCCCAACGCCCGGTTGGTCGCGGCCATGGGCAACCGAGCGCCGGTCCGGGCGCTGCTGGCGCAGCGCGACATCTCGATCCCTGCAGGGACCTGGATCGTCGGTGGGGAGCACGACACCTGCCGCGACAACATCTTCTGGTTCGATGTCGAAGACATTCCATCCGCGCTCGGCGCAGCATTCGAGGGCCTGCAGCAGCAGCTGCAGGATGCCTGCCTGCTCCACGCACAGGAACGCTGCCGGCGCTTCGCCTCCGCACGCTCGGACCTGGACCCGGCGGGCGCTTACCAACATGTGGAAGGCCGCTCCGCGGATTTCTCGCAGGCACGCCCGGAGTTGGGCCATGTCGCCAACGCCTGCGCATTCATCGGACGGCGCTCCATGAGCCGCGGCGCCTTCTTCGACCGCCGGTCCTTTCTGATTTCCTACGACCCCACCCAGGATCCGACGGGAGAGATCCTGGAGCAGCATCTGCTCACGAATGGGGCCGTCGGTGCCGGCATCAGCCTGGAGTATTACTTCTCCGCCGCCAACAATCCGGGCTACGGTGCCGGGACCAAGGTCACCCACAATGTCACCGGCTGGCTGGGCGTAATGGAAGGCGCTTGCTCGGACCTGCGCACGGGCCTGCCGAATCAGATGATCGAGATCCACGAGCCCATGCGCCTGCTAGCGGTGATCGAGCAATCGACGAAGATGTTGACCGCCATCTACAGGCGCCAGCCGCCGCTTCAGGAGCTGGTGGGCAACGGTTGGGTACAACTGGCGGCGAAGAATCCGGACAGCGGTGAGATCCACCTCTTCGAGCCGGACAAGGGCTGGGTGCCCTGGCAGCCGCCGGACACTCCCGTGCGCCGGGTGAAGCGCTCGATCGAGTGTTTTGCGGGTGAATCCGGCCCCTGCTCGCCGGCTCTGATCGCGGCACCCGATTTTTGCCGCGAGTGACACGCATGATTTGACATCATGCTCGAGCTCCTCGTCACGCTCATCGTCCTGCCGCCCCTACTGGCCGCCGCCTGGATTGCCATCGGCATGGTATTCGGCAGCAACGAGGGGGAAGCGGGGGAGGCGGGAACGGCACACATCGCCCAAGGCGCCGCCGTCCTGTCGCTCCTGTCCGTGCTGAGCCTGGATCTTTTTGCCCTGCTCGTCCGGGCACCGGGCCAGATCCGCCTCGGCACCTGGCTCGCGAGCGGGGAGGTCGAGGCAGCAATCAGCTTCACCCTGGATCCCCTCGCCCTCTCCCTGGCCACCCTGGTGGCCTCGATCTGCCTGCTCACCCAGCGCTTCTCGGTCAACTACCTGCACCGGGAGGCGGGCTTTCAGCGCTTCTTCATGATCCTCAGCCTGTTCACGGGCGCCATGCTCCTGATCGTTACCGCCGGCAATCTGTTGCTCGCCTTCGTCGGCTGGGAGCTTGCGGGGGTGAGCTCCTACCTTCTCATCGCCTATGCCTACGACCGCAACCAGGCGGCGGAAAGCGCCACCCGGGCCTTCGTCACCAACCGCATCGGGGACGCAGGCTTCCTGCTGGCCATCTTTTTGTGCCTGAGCTGGATCGGCTCTCTGGAATGGCCCGACATCACCACGGGCAGCGCAGGGCTCTCCAGATCCAGCGCCGGCCTGATCCTGCTCGCATTGCTGCTCCCCGTTCTGGCCAAGTCCGCGCTGGTTCCCTTCGCCGGCTGGATCGCCCGGGCGTTGGAGGGTCCGACACCATCGAGCGCCGTCTTTTACGGCTCGCTCATGGTCCACGCCGGAGTCTACCTGCTCATCCGCTCGGCGCCCCTGTTCCAGCAGGCTCCCTCCCTGATGCCGATGCTGGCCCTGCTCGGATTGACAACTGCTCTCTACGGCTGGCTCTCGGGACTTACCCAGACGGACGTAAAGACCAGCCTGATGTTCGCGACGACCACCCAGGTCGGGCTCATGGTCCTAGCCTGCGGTCTGGGTTGGCTCGAATTGGCGACCTGGCATCTGGTCTTGCACGCCATCTGGCGTGCCTATCAGTTCCTGCACGCCCCTGCGCTCATGCACCTAGCGACGGGCCCGGCGCGCCCTGTGCCACGCTGGCTCCGAGATCGCAAGCGCCTTTACAACGCAGCCCTACAGCGATTCTGGCTCGACCCGGCAGCCGATGCGCTGCTCGTACGCCCGACCAGGCAACTGGCTCGAGACATCCAGGCCTTCGATGACCAGGTGGTCGACCGACTGGTCGGACTGCCGGACCAAACCAGCGCATTGTCCTCGATGGAGGACAGGGGGGGGCGCGGCCCCGGCACCCAGGCTAAAGGGGTAACCCAGGCCAGCGGGCTGCTCGGATCCCTGCTGGAATCGCTGGCCGATCTGCTCTATTGGTTCGAAGAGCGCTTGGTGCTCAGGGGCGGCGGCGAGGGACTGGAGGCTGGCATCAGGCACCTGGGCGGCTATCTGCAGCAGATCGAGGACCTGCTCAGCCGGCCCCGTTACCTGTTGCTACTCATCATGGCGACGCTGGTGGTGATCCTGTGACCTCAATGACCCCCATGGAGACCCTCGCGACCGCCTCTGCTGCCGAGCTCCCCTTGTTAGCCCTGCTGCAGCTGCTGCCCCTGGGCACGGCCATCCTGATTCTGGCGATCCGCCGCGAGAGACCTGCCGTCGTTATGGGCGTATCGATGGCGGCGGCCGAGCTGTTCTTAAGCGTTTATATTTATCGAATTCTGGACCAGAGCAGCGCCGTCCTGCAGCTCACCGAGCGCTGGACCCTGATCCCTCCCATCAACTACCACGCAGGCGTAGACGGAGTCTCTGTGCTCTTCATCCTGCTCACCGCCCTGCTCTGCCTGCTGGTTGTCGTTTACGGGTTGACATGGCGGCTCAGGCCGGCCTCGCATTTCCTGGCGATGGTGCTCGCCATCGAGGCCACGCTGATGTCGCTCTTCACCACCCTGGACTTGATCTGGTTCCTGGCCGCGTCCATGGGCGAGCTGGGACTGGTCGGCCATCTCCTGTGGCGCTGGGCGACTTCTCCTGCCAAAGACTTGGCTCTAAGCCGCTTCTATCAGTTTATGGGCACGGGATTGGCCATGCTGTTGGTGGGCATCCTGATACTCGCCTGGAACCATGCGGACACCTCCGGGGGTATCTGGACCTTCGACCTCACCGAGCTCGACAGCGTCCGGGTGAGCCCGGCGGTCTCCTCTCTGATCTTCTTTCTGCTCTTCTATGGCCTTGCCGTTCGAACCCCCCTGTTCCCGTTTCACGGCTGGCTCCCTCTGGTAGCGTGGCACGGCAACGTGGCCGTGGCACCGACGATCCTTCTCGGGCTCAAGGTCGGCATTTACGGAATGGTACGCTTTGTCTTTCCAATTCTCCCGGAGGCGGTCTTGCAATGGAGCCCTTACGTGGTCGCGTTCGCAACCGCGGGTATCTTCTATGCCGCCCTACTGGCCCTGATCCAGGCGAATCTGCGCCGGCTGCTGGCCTTCGCCGTGGTCAGCCACACCAGCATTCTGATTATCGGCCTGTTCAGCCTCGGGCATGCCGCCCTCCAGGGTAGCATCATGCTCTCGGTCGTTTTCGGTTTGGCCATCGCCGGGCTCCTGTTTATGACCGGGTTGGTGTACCGGCGAACTCGAACCACACGGCTCGAAAAGCTGGGGGGGCTGTTCGACCGCATCCCGATGATCGGCGTCGCCTTCTTCATCGCCGGCTTGTCCATCGTCGGCATGCCGGGCACTCCCGGCTTCGACGCCGCCCATCTCATACTGGAGGCGGCCATCGATCGTTATGGCGCCGTCGAGACCATCGCCGCCGCCCTCGGCAACGTCGCCGCGGCGGGCTTTCTTCTGTGGGCCTTCCAACGCGCCTTCCTGGCCCCACGCAGCGCCGACCTGACGGCGAAGATCGCCCCGGCTACCATCATGGAACGGGCCATCGCTGGGACACTCATCCTGATCCTACTCGGTGTCGGTTTTCACCCCGAGCCCTGGTTGAAACTGGTGGACGCCCCCATGGCGAGTCTAAGCGCGCGCTTCCCGCAGGGTTGATGCCATGCCTGATCAGTCCCTGACTGCGGCCACGATACCACTGCTGAGCTTGATGCTGATCACCCTGCCCGCGGCGACCCTGCTCATCTGGTTGGTGCGCGACCCCGCCAAGGCACGCTGGATCGCCTTGAGCACCGTGCTGCTGGATCTGTTCGTAGCCCTGATTGTGGTTACCGGATTCGATCCAGGCGACGCCGGCTTCCAGCTGATCGAGCGTCACGAGTGGATACCGACTCTGCATGCCCAGTATCTGGTGGGCGTGGATGGCATCTCGGTGCTCTTCCTTCCACTTACCCTGCTCTTGTTTGTCGGGGTGATTTTGGCCTCATGGACCAGCGTCGGTACGATGCCGCGTCTCTATTACAGCCTCTTGCTGGTACTCGCCAGCGCCACGCTGGGCATCTTCTGCGCCTTGGATACGCTGCTCTTCTTCCTGTTCTGGGAGCTCACCCTGATCCCGATCTACTTCCTGGTGAGCCTGTGGGGTGTCGGCCCCAACCGGCGCTACGCCGCTGTCAAGTACACCTTGTTCATGCTCGTGGGCGGCGTGCCGCTGCTCTTCGCGTTCCTGGTGCTGGCCTTCAACCGCGCGGCGCTCACAGGGACCGGCATTCCCGCGGGACTGGCCTTCGACTACCCGAGCCTGCTGCAGGCGCCGCTCCCCCCGAGCCTGCAGATGACCGTCTTCCTTCTGCTGCTGCTGGGATTCGGGGTCAAGACCCCCCTCTTCCCCCTCCACACCTGGTTGCCCGTACTGGCTGAGAACGGACCGGTCGGCATCGCCGCCCTGATGACCGGCCTCAAGCTCGGGGCCTACGGGCTCATCCGCTTCGCCGTTCCCCTGGCACCGGACGCGGCACTGGAGCTCCACTGGCTGCTGGCCGGTTTGGGCGTGATCGGTATCCTCTACGGGGCGCTGGCGGCCACGGCCCAAACCAACCTGCGGAGCATGTTGGCCTTTTCGAGTATCAGTCACGTGGGACTGGTGGTGTTGGGTGTCGCTTCCTTCAACCTGCAGGGGATCCAAGGGGCACTGTTCCAATTGTTGAATTTCACGGTCGTGGCCGGTGGCCTGTTCCTCGTTGCCGGCTTCCTGCACCAGCGTACGGGCACCACGGAGCTTATCGGTCTCGGGGGTGCCGCCCGCACCATGCCATTGCTGGCAAGCTTCTTCCTCTTCTTGGGCCTCGCCTCCCTTGGGCTCCCGGGCACTTCAGGCTTTCCCGCAGAGTTGCTGCTGATCCTGAGCGCCCTGAAAACACATACGGGTGCCGGACTCGCCGCTCTCTTCAGCCTGATCGTGGGCGCCGGCTATTTCCTGGGGATGTATCGGAAAGCCTTCTTCGGCCCGGTGAGAACCATCTATGTCGATCGTTCCCTGGATCTGCGCAGGCGCGAGCTGCTGGTGGCAATCCCGCTTGCGCTGGTGGTCCTCACGCTCGGTCTCTATCCCCAGTGTGTGCTCGACTCGACGCAAGCGACCCTGGGAGAGTGGGTATCCCGTTTCGCATCGAACTGATTCGAGTGCATCGAAGCTCAGCAGATGCCGAGTCGTGCATGACGGGTATATGTAAGGTGAACCGACCCGCGGCTTCAACGACGGGATCAAGGGTGGGGGCAAAGCAAGCGAGCAAGAGCACACCCGAGAACATGGCCGTCGACGCCGCCGGAGAAGCGATGCTGAGAGGCTTGAGCGCGGTACCGAAGGAACGTTTTACCCGGTTTCCGAGCAGATCCAAGCTCGCGATCTCGTCGAGGCACAAATGGGTCAGGTAGCCGGCGGCCATGAAAAATCCCGCCAGCCAGGATTCCCAGGGCGGAAATCCACCGAGATGGTAGGCGATGTCGGCAACAGCGAGGGAGGCAAAGGCCGCGCCAAGCCAAGAGTGCCAGATCCCCCGGTGCACGGTAAGGCGGGAGAAAACCTCGAGCAGGCCGAAACGAACGAGAAGGAAGACCGCGCTCCAGATCAGCGCAAGCTCTACGACCGTACAGTCCTCTACAAACACGATGCCGACCAGGAAGGCCGCTGCCACCCCCAGCAGCGTAAAAACAATCCTGACAGGGGTCGAGTTATCGGAATCGATATCAGGCAGGAGACCCCCGACCACGCCGAGAACGAACAGCATTTGGATTTGATCGGGTTGGGCCCATTGCAGACGATCCACGGTCAGAGCAAGGGCTGCGCTCGCGGTTGCGCCACCATAGAGATGTCCGGAAAAACCCGCCATCTAATGTCCGAGCAATGCCCGCAGCACGCCGTCCTGCACCGACGAGAGCAGCCTCTCCAGCGGTCGCTTGCGGACCGAATAGGTGACCTGGTAGATGTCGGCATCGACACTCGCTTCCATTAGATAATCATCGCTCGTCTTGAGCTCGTCCACAAGGCCGAGATCCAAGGCCCGAGCTCCATGCCAGTACTCGCCGGTGGCAACACAGCCCAGATCGACATCGGGCCGGTATGCGTGAATGAAATCTTTGAACAGGGCGTGGGTGTCCTCGAGCTGCTCGCGAAGCTTCTCGCGACCGGATTCGGAGTTCTCGCCGAAAAGGGTCAGGGTCCGCTTGTACTCGCCGGCGGTATGAAGCTCGAAATCCACCCCGCCCCTTTCCAGGAGGCGGTGGAAGTTCGGAAGCTGCGCCACCACCCCAATGGAGCCCACCACGGCAAAGGGCGCGGCGATAATACGCTCGGCCACACAGGCCATCAGATATCCGCCGCTGGCGGCCACCTTGTCCACGGCGACGGTGAGAGTCACCTTGCGCTGTCGAACACGCGCAAGCTGGGAGGCTGCCAGCCCATGCTCTGTTACGACCCCGCCCGCGCTCTCGAGACGCACCAACATCTCGTCGCCCTCCCCCGCTTCCATGAGGATTCCGGTAACCATCTCCCTCAGAGAGGCGACTTCCGTGGCCTTGATGTCGCCGTGAAAGTCGATCACGAAGATCCTCCGGCGTTCGCCTTCCGCGTCCTTGTCACGCCGTTTGCGCGACTTGCGGTCGCGCTTCAGGGCCTTCATGAAATCCTTCCTGGACAGTGACGCCCGCTTCAGGACCCGCGCCATGTCACGGTATTTGCTGTTGAGATCGATCACCTCGAGTCTGTCCCCATCGGCCCGCAGACCCCGGCGGGAGCGCACAAGGGCGACCAACACCGCCCCGATCATCACGAAGAGGGTCAGGGTCTTGGCAAGGAAAAGTCCGTAGTCGATGAAGGCTTCGGTCACGAGCTGATTTCTCCCGGGGGGTCGTTGTCACACGGCAACAGGGGCACGTATCGCAGGATGGGGATCGTAGCCCTCGAAGCGGAAATCATCCAAATCATAGTCGAAAAGGGAGGGTGGGCGGCGGCCGATGGACAGGCGCGGTAGAGGCCGCGGCTCACGCCGCAGCTGCTCGTACACGATGTCCTGCGTCAAGTGATTAACATAGAGGTGCAGATCGCCGAAGCTGTGTACGAAGTCGCCGACCTCCAGATCGCACTGGTGCGCAATCATGTGGGTGAGCAGGCAGTAGCTGGCGATGTTGAAGGGCACGCCCAGAAAGAGATCGGCACTACGCTGATAGAG
>Ga0055458_10000239_pt1 | contig 10602 bp, 9 predicted proteins | sample Joice_CattailNLB_FD_57687 | JGI IMG/M metagenome (GOLD analysis project Ga0055458, IMG submission 57687) | Wetland microbial communities from San Francisco Bay, California, USA, that impact long-term carbon sequestration - Joice_CattailNLB_D2 | ecosystem: Environmental > Aquatic > Marine >...
CTGTGGCGGAATAGCCTGCTGACGGTAAATTGCGTTTGCGATCCCAGCGGCAGTCCGGACTCCGGTGACCCGACGCTGAAGGCCTACCCGACAGTGCCCAGGAATATCTACGATTTGTCCAAGATCGGCGACGCCGATATCGAAAAATCGGGTGCCTGGGTCGAGGGGGAGACGGAACCGTCCAAGCGCGCTGCCGTCGCCGCGTCGGGGGTTGTCCACCTCGACACCGGAGGGGGAGCCACCCTGAACCTGAGCAAGCAGCCGAGCGAGTGCGATGTCTGTTGCGGGAGTCATCAGGATTACGACAAGCCCGCTTCCCCGGACTTCTACGACCCGGTAGGTGCCGTCGCCGACCCCCCCTATTACGACCCGCAAAGGCCCCTTACCGACGGGAACGGCGACGCCCTTTACCACACCAACGCCGCCGACGGGCACATCCACTTCTTTCCGGACAACGAGGGGCAGCTCCGGCCACGGTCAGCCGGCAGCGGTATCTACCTGGAGAACTGCCGGCTTATTCGCGGTGGAGGCTACTGGTGGGTCACGACGGACTGGAACCTGGTGGAGCTGAACCTCATGCCGGCCACCTACCTGCAAAACGACGCCGGGGTCCTTGCGTACCAAAATTACGTCAAGGCGGTCATCGCGAAATACATCGGTCGTACCGACTGGAGCAGCATCAGCCCGGGGGACGGTAACGGCCATCCCGCCAAGCCCTGGCCCGCCGCGGACAGCGTCGACGCCGGCGGCGGCACCCTGGAGCTCATGGCCCGGGCGATCTACATCGACTACATGTCGCCGAGCCTCCTGGACGACTTGACCGACCAGACGGAGAACCCGGATGTGGACGATTATCTGCCGCGAATTCCGTTCCACGAGGTCAATGTCACCAAGCTGGCCAACTGGTCGGTCACCGCGGAGGACGGCTCGCCCACGACCGCGGCGACCGTGTACGACGAGCCCATCGACAATCGCGGTTACGAGCGGGGAATCGTCGTAGGGGTCGCCGCGACCGACGCTCCGGTCAAGGTCTGGGTGCGCATCGAGCCCAGCAACTCCGGTATTACGGATACCCTGGCCATCGATCCCGACGACCAGGCTTTCGCTGCCAACGATCCGACCGACCCTTCCGTCAGCACCCTCGACGTCAGCGTCGGCAGTGCCGGCACCGGCGCCGACTACGCTATCGTCAGTGGCAGCCTCACCATCGCCAACAACGCGGGAACGATCAGCTACAGCGACGTCACCATAACCGGCCGGGCCTTCGACCCGAGCCTTGCCGTGCAGCCCGATCCGGACGACAGGATCAGTTGCACCAAGCAGAATACCGGTGACGGTACCTACCTGTACCAATGCGCTGTGCTCAAAGACACGGATACCGATGGCGACGGAATCGAGGACTTGGCGTCGGGGTACTTCGCCGTAGAGGTGAGTGGTTACAGCTACCAGTACCAGGACAATCAAGACAACGAGAGCATTCGAAACAATGAAGTCAACGCCGCCGTCCAGTCAGGCGCCAATCCCGACAATGTCTGTGTCACGGACGATGGGCAGGTAACGGATACCACCCAATTCGGGTTCATCGACTTGGGGTCCGATATCGAGCTCGATTTGTCGATCAGAAAGGACAACGATACCAGCACGGGGGGCACATGCCTGATACCTTGATCGCAGATGACGTGGATCACGGAATTACGCGCAGGGGCACGGTCGGAATGACGAGCGACGCGGCTCGTTGGGGGCAATGGGGATTTACCTTGATCGAGCTGCTCATCGTCGTAGCCGTGGTCGCAATCCTCGCCGCCGTGGCCTATCCATCCTACCAGGAAAGCCTCGCGCGCGCGCGCAGGGCCGACGCCAAAGACGCGCTGATGGGCGCCCGGTTGGCCCAGGAGAAGTTTCGCGCCAACTGTCCCCAATACGCCACCACCATGGGGGCCGCGGACAGCTGTGACCCGGCGACCGATACCTATCAGATGAACTACGCTCCGGGCTCGCCGGACGGTCATTACGCAGTGGCCATCGTTGCGGGAAGCGTCAGTGCGACCAACTACACCATGACGGCGACACCCGTGGCCGGAGGGGCTCAGGACGGCGACGACTGCGGAACCTTTGCCCTGAATGAGAATGGTGAGGACACGTCCGGTACCTATGCGGATGCCCGTTGCTGGGACCGCTGAGGCGTTTTCCTGCGGGGCGCCGGGAATCCGGTCATAAAAGTCTACCTGTAGGAGAAGGGCGTTCCGTTGGTTATTGAGCCGGGGGTTGGAAGATCCGGCCGAAACGCGGCCGAGTAGCGGAAGGCGGGGCAAGGGCCGAGAAATGCGAGAGACCTCACATTTCGGACGGTAAGGAACCGATAGCCTATACCCAAACTATTATAACGACTGCGAAGGGTGTAAGCATGATCACAGCCTTGCCTGGGGCCGTTCGTGACGGCGAGAAAGATCGTATGCAGTCCGCTCCCTGGTCCAAGGGGCCCCTCACGAGGCAACGCAAGGAGGCGGTGCTGCGGGCACTCTCGGATCTGGAGGCTTTGAAGCGGAAGGAGGACGAGCCAGAGGTCGCGCACGAGGTTATTACTCACCACCTCGATCTCTGCACCCTCGGTCACCGGATGCCGCCGCTGATCTCCGGTTTCCTGGAGACGCATTGGCACCCCTACATGGCGCAGCTTTACCTCGTCGAAGGCGAAGGTAGCGAGGCTTGGCGCGGTGCACTCGAAAATACGGAAAACCTGATCAGGAGCGTGCAGCCCAAGGGCGATGACGAAAGCCGTCAGGAGCTCTACGATATTCTCCCGGAGTTGTTTCAGTGGGTGCACTCCGTGCTGGCATCTCGGCAGGTGGCCGTTCCCGACGAGGACGCCTTTTTCGCGGCGCTATCCCGACTCCATGTGGATTCTTTGCACTCCGGTGAACAAAGGCTGACCCGATCTTTGCCCGGTGTGGAAATGGCGCCGGTTGCGACCGGCGTGTCCGCGGCGCAGTGCGATAACACCCGTGATCACCTTGCCGACATTTCCGACGTGCCGGAGCCGGACCTTTTGCAACCGGAGATCAAGCAGGTATCGGAGGCGACGGACTCGGAGTCGAATCCGCTGCGCGATCTGGTCATCGGCGCATCGGTGGAATTTCAAAGCGAGCGAGCAACGAAACGGGTGTTATGTCTGGAATGGATCAGCGGCCGCGGGGGCGTTTTTCTTTTCAGGGACGAGAGCAGGGGCGATGCACTTTGCCTTACAGCCGACCGCTGTATCCAGTGCCTACGGGAAGGCTCCGCCAGTATCTTGAGCTGATGTGAGGGTCGTCGTTGCGCGTGTCGGTGCCATTGCCCTATTGAGCGTACTGTCCAGCCAGAAATACGCAATGGCTCCATCCAGACGGTTAGGCTTTGTAACCGTGAACCGCCCGGCAGTTACGCGCAAACGCTCAGGCACAATAGGCGAAGCGGTTTTTTCGTTCGCCTGCGTCCGCGAGGCCGGGAGGGTCCCTTGTCGATCTTGACAAGGTCGCCGGATTCGTTCGATAAGTTAAATTTTCGAGATAGTTTTCCGGCATGTCGAGAAAACTCTTCATTCAAACCTTTGGCTGCCAGATGAATCAGTATGATTCCGCCCGTATGGCGGAAGCGCTGGCCGAGTCCCAGGGCCTCGAGCTGGTCTCGCGGCCGGAAGATGCAGACGTGCTGCTGCTCAATACCTGCTCCATCCGCGAGAAGGCCCAGGAGAAGCTGTTCTCTCAGCTCGGCCGCTGGCGTCCATGGAAGGAGCGCAATCCGGCCCTGGTCATCGGTGTCGGCGGTTGCGTGGCGAGCCAGGAGGGGGAGGCGATTCGCCAGCGCGCGCCCTACGTGGACTTGGTGTTCGGTCCTCAGACCATGCATCGTCTTCCCCGTATGCTCGACGAGCTGCAGAGCCGTCGCCAGCCCCAGCTGGACGTCTCATTTCCGGAGATCGAGAAATTCGACTTCCTTCCCGTCCCCCGGGCGGAGGGGCCGACGGCCTTCGTCACGGTAATGGAGGGCTGCTCCAAATACTGCACCTATTGTGTGGTGCCCTACACGCGTGGTGAGGAGATCAGCCGTCCCTTCGACGACGTTATTGCTGAGGTGGCGGGGCTTGCCGAGCAGGGCGTGCGGGAGGTTACCCTGCTGGGTCAGAACGTGAACGCGTACCGCGGGCCAATGCACGACGGCGAGGTTGCGGACCTGGCGCTGCTGATCCGTTACCTGGCCGCCATCGAGGGTATGGACCGCATCCGCTACACCACTTCTCATCCCGTAGAGCTTTCCGACTCCCTGATCGAGGCCTATGCCGAAGTGCCCGAGCTGGTGAGCCACCTGCATCTGCCGGTCCAGAGCGGGTCGGATTCTATTCTAGCGGTCATGAAGCGGGGGCACACAGTGCTCGAGTACAAGTCCAGCATACGACGCTTGCGTCGGGCCCGGCCGGATATCAGCATCTCCTCGGACTTCATCGTCGGTTTCCCCGGGGAGACGGAAGAAGACTTCGCCGCCACCCTTGCCCTGGTGGACGAGATCGGCTTCGACACCAGTTACAGCTTTGTCTACAGCCGTCGGCCCGGTACGCCCGCCGCCGATTACCCCGACAACCTGGCCGCCGATGTCAAGCAATCTCGCCTGTGGCGTCTGCAGCAGCGTCTGAGCCGTCATGCCCAGATAATTGGCCGGCGCATGGTGGGCACCGTTCAGCGCGTATTGGTGGAAGGTCCGTCGCGGAGGAAGGCGGACGAGCTCGCGGGCCGCAGCGCCAACAATCGGGTGGTCAACTTCGCCGGTCCGCGAGATCTGATTGGGGACTTTGTCGATGTGACCGTTACCCGAGCCTTGTCCAACTCCCTGCGCGGGGAGCTGAGTGGGTGACCAGCGCTGCTTGGAATTGCAGGCATGTCGTCCAGGAGCTCCGGGGTTGCCAGGATGCCTCAAAGTGGCAGGATTATGCGTGGAAGCGCCTCGTATCTATATGAATTCTCTTTTGTCTCGTGTCTTCCTTTGAGCGCTGTCTCACTGCTGGCGCGCCGTACGATTGGCTGAGGCGAAACGTCGCCTGAACATTCTTGTTTTGCCCACCCGCCTCGAATTCCTCGACCTCGAGCTCCCGCAGGACAACGAGCGCCTTGCCAACCTGTGCGGGCAGCTCGATCAGCATCTGCGCCAGATCGAGCGCAGGCTCGGCATCGAGATAAACAATCGAGGATCCGTCTTCCGCCTGATTGGCGAGCATCGGCCTGTCGCCGCCGCGGCGCAGGTGCTGCGCGATCTCTATCGCGCGAGTGCAGACGAGGTCTTGACCCCCGAGCAGGTGCATCTGCACTTGCAGGAATCTGGTGTGGACGCGTTGCTGGACGATTCCGCAGACCAGCTGCCGGACTTGGTCATCAAGACCAAACGCGCCCTGGTTCGCGCGCGAGGACCGAATCAGCAGCAATACTTGCACGCCATCCTGCGCACGGACATCAACTTCGGGGTGGGCCCGGCCGGTACGGGCAAGACCTATCTGGCCGTTGCCAGTGCCGTGGAAGCCCTGGAGTCCGACCGAGTGCGCCGCCTGGTGCTCGTGCGCCCGGCGGTGGAAGCGGGAGAACGGCTGGGCTTTCTGCCCGGGGATCTCGCCCAAAAGATCGATCCCTATCTACGGCCGCTCTACGACGCCCTGTACGAGATGCTGGGATTCGAGCGGGTGAATAAGCTCATCGAGCGCAACGTGATCGAGGTCGCTCCGCTCGCCTACATGCGCGGGCGTACCCTGAACGATGCCTTTATCATTTTGGACGAGGCCCAGAATACTACGCCGGAGCAAATGAAGATGTTCCTGACCCGCATCGGTTTCGGCTCCACCGCTGTGATCACCGGTGATGTGACACAGGTGGACCTGCCCCGGGGGCAACCCTCGGGTCTGCGCCAGGCAATCGAGATTCTGCGCCATGTGGATGGCATCAGCTTCACCTTCTTCAACGCCAGGGACGTGGTGCGCCATGCCCTGGTCCAGCGTATCGTCGGCGCCTACGATGCCTTTGACCGCACGCAGGTCGATGCTCAAGAGCCCCCGGGTTAGCCGCCCGGTTGGAAAGATCGGCGACCGCTCATGAGGTTGGAGCTGGATCTACAGAATGCCTCGACAGCACCGGGCGTGCCCCTGTCGGGGCAGCTGCGCAGCTGGGCCGAGGCGGCGCTGGCCGGCCGGCGCGAGCGCGCGGAGCTCAGCGTCCGATTGGTGGATGAATCCGAAGGAGCGGATCTCAATCGGCGCTTCCGGGGTCGATCCGGACCGACAAACGTGTTGTCCTTCTCCTTCGAGCCCTTGCCGGGCCTCGGCGAATGCGATCTCCTCGGGGATCTCGTGATCTGCGCCCCGCTTGTCGCGCGGGAAGCCAGTGAGCAGGGTAAGACGCTCGAGGCCCACTGGGCGCACATGCTGGTGCACGGAGTGCTGCACCTGCTCGGATACGACCATCTCGGCGCCGCCGATGCGATCGCGATGGAGGCGTTGGAAACGCGCATACTTTGCGGGTTGGGATTCCCGGCCCCATATGAGGACAAGTAGGACCCAATGACGAGCGTTGGAGCCAGATTCGGATTGCGTGTAAGAAACTGGCTGAAGAAGCTCGGCCGGCTCCTCGGCGGCGAGCCGCAGAACCGGGAGCAGCTCGTCGAGCTGTTGAAGGATGCCAGAAGCCGCGCCCTGTTCGATACAGAGGCGCTGAGCATGATGGAGGGCGCGTTGCAGGTCGCCGATCTGCGTGTGCGGGACATCATGATTCCACGGGCGGATGTCGTCTATGTGCGGCGCGACGATCCCTTGAAAACGATAATAAGGGTCGTAGTCGAGTCCGCACACTCCCGTTTCCCCGTCATCGGCGACGACAAGGGCGAGGTCGTAGGCATACTGCTTGCCAAGGACATGCTTCCGCTGTGCGCGCGTAAGGACGACCGGCGTGTCTTCAACATCCGTGACCTATTGCGCTCGGCCGTATTCGTGCCTGAAAGCAAGCGCCTCAATGTGCTCCTCAAGGAATTCCGTACCAGCCGCAACCACATGGCCGTTGTCGTGGACGAGTACGGCACTGCAGCCGGCGTGGTGACCATCGAAGACGTGCTCGAGCAGATCGTGGGAGAGATCGAGGATGAGCACGATTTTGACGAGGGGGCGCCGATTTTCAAGCGCAGCGCGCGGGAGTACACGGCTAAGGCCCGAACCACGATCGAGGAGTTCAACGACTACTTCGGGAGTGATTTCCCCCATGAGGAGTTCGATACCGTCGGCGGGCTGGTCTTGAATGCGTTCGGCCATCTGCCCAAGCGGGGCGAGCGTATTCAGGTCTCCGGTTTTCGATTCACCGTGATGCGGGCCGACAGCCGGCGTATCCACTTACTGAGTGTGCAACCAACGGGGAGCGAGCATACCGGTGGCGAGAAACAGGCTGGGACGAGTGTTTGATGCCCTTTTGGATGTTGGCGTGCGGTACCTTTGGCGCGACCGATCGGTGCCGATTGCCCTGGTACTGGCTTGGCTGCTTCCGTTCGGTGCCGGTGCGGAGGTCTTCAAATGGGTGGACGAGGATGGCAAGGTCCATTACGGCGACTCGGCACCGCGCGAGCGCGAGGTCGAGATCGTCCGGACACCCGCGGCGCCATCGGATGTGGCAGTGCTCCAGTCCCGCAGCCGGCTGGATGGCCTGCGCGAGCAGGCTGCCGAGCAGCATGAAGAACGAGAGAAAGAGAAGCAGGCTGCTGTCCGCGCTGAGGAGGCCCGTAAGCAACGCTGCCTCAAAGCACAACGCCAATTGCAGGTTGTGGAATTCCAAGGTCCGGTGTTCCATGTGGACGAGAGGGGTAATAGGGTCTATTTGGAGGATGACGCGCGCGCGGCGAAGCACAAGGACGCACAGAAGGCGATCAAGGCGAATTGCCGGTGAGGCTCGGTAATTTGTTGCGGGCGCCGAGATCCGCCCTTGTTCCAACGCTAGATGGTTGGGGACTCGATCAGTGGAGGTGTTGGCGGGATCTGGAGGACGCACCCGGCGGAAGCACGCCGCCGGGTGGTTGGGCGAATTGATGAAACAAAGCTACCGAGTTGCACAGGATTTTCGTCGGCCTGCAAGACGCGCAAAGGGGCGCATAGCCCAGCTATGTGCACCTTTGCGTAACGCGCAAGGCGGGTGAAAAGACAAGCAAGCTGGTAACTTCGTCGAGAGAAATCGCCTGTGGCCGCTAACGGCAGCACTCCTCCATCATCCGCTCGATGATGGGCGCAAGGATGATCTCCATGGCGTACCCCATTTTCCCACCGGGCACGATGAGGCTGTTGCGGCGCGTCATGATGGAATCGTGGATCATCGACAGCAGATAGGGGAAATCGATGTCGAACTTCTTCGGATCCTCAAAACGGATGATGACAAAGCTCTCGTCCGGTAATGGGATGTCGCGCGCGATGAAGGGGTTGGAGGTGTCCACGGTGGGAACGCGCTGGAAATTGATGTCCGTCAGAGAGAACTGTGGCACGATCGTAGTGATGTAGTCCGGCATACGGCGCATAATGGTGTCCACGATCGCCTCGGCAGTGTATCCGCGCTCCAGGTTGTCGCGGTGGATCTTTTGGATCCATTCCAGGTTGACGATGGGAACGACCCCGACGCCCAGGTCCACGTGTCGGGCTACGTTGTGCTCCTCGGTTACGACCATTCCATGCAGGCCTTCGTAGAAGAGGAGGTCCGTGCCTTCAGGGAGATCTTCCCATGGTGTGAACTGGCCGGGCTCGAGGTCCGTGCCAAGGCGGGCGTTGAGCTCGATGGCCTCCTCATCGCTGTGGATGTAATATCTCTTCTTGCCCGTGCCCGTTTCGCTGTAGTTTTGGAACAACTCTTCGAGCAGGTCGAAGCGGTTTGCCTCGACCCCGAAATGACTCAGGTTGCGATGTTCCGAAGATGCCTTGGCCACTGCCTCTTTCATCTCGGCGCGGTCGTAGCGATGGAAGCTGTCGCCTTCGATGATAGCGGCGTTGTAGCCGTCACGGTAGAAGATGTGCTCCAGCGCGCGCTTGACGGTCGTGGTGCCGGCGCCTGACGAGCCGGTAACGGCGATGATCGGGTGTTGCTTGGACATGGGTGCCTCCTAGTCTCTCGGTAGCGTATCGTCAGCGGCGAGTCCTTGGGGAAAACGCGTCGGTACGATGGGGTTTATGGGTTTCTGCCGGTCCTCGGGACCTGGGACCGCAATGCCGTGTGCCCGCGGACAAGAGTGCGAGCGTTCCCGGGCCCTTGTCCAATGCCAGGGCCCCGATCCTATAGATTATCGATCACATTCGCAGTACGAGTATTCAAGTGTTGTCTAATATAACACGATAGGGAGCGGAGCCAAGGGTATCGCATGAGTTGCCGATGAGGGGATGGCGCCGCGCGCGGTTCGCCACCGCCCGACCTAGAGGGCGAGCTCCGCAATCGTTTCAGGGCTCTCGGAAGGTGCCCGGGCAGGGGTAGGGGGCGACACCCATAGGGTCGCGAGAGAAGATGCCGATTATTTAGCGGTCAACTGCCGTTTCGAAGAGCGCTCTGCACGGGCGGAAAGTTCAAGAATGTTCCCGCCCACCGGAAGGGGCGGGGTCGCGATCAGAGCTTCCAGCCGGTCGAGAGGGCGCCATCCACTAGTTTTTGCTTTTGGCCGGTGGACCAGAGCACGAATTGCTGGATTCGATCGTTTACCTGGCCACCATTCGGAATGGCTTCGACCCTGAAACATGTGGGGATGGGACAGTTTGCATCAGGCGCGAGCATGTTCGCCCGGTAGAATGCGTTGCTCCCGACCACGTGGTAGCCATCTCCATCGACGGAGTAACCGAGATCGTTTTCCAGATCGGTCGTATAGGTGGCGTTCTGGGCGTAGAAGCGCTCCTGTCGCTGGGCGATCTCGAACAATGCCGACTCCGCATCACTGCGCCTGCTCTTGCGTATGTGGTCCAGATAGGAGGGATAGCCGATCATGGCGATGATGCCGATTACCGAAACCACGATGATGAGCTCGATCAGGGTAAACCCCTTGATAGGATGTCTGGCTGTCACGATGACTTTCTCCGGCGAGATTCGACTCCACTCAGGCGTGTCGGCGGATCTGGGCGAGGGGCGCGTCGCGCCCGGACGACCTCGAAGGGAGGGCAGGAAGCGCCCGAAACAAACCGCGTCGCCCCATATCGCGGCTGTCGGCAACGGGACGCTCCCTCGAGGCGATTTCTGCCATTTTCCGACAATCGCCTCATTTCCCATCGAAGCTACTGCAAGACCTCTTCCCAGTACAGGGCCCGGAACCTGTCCGGCCAGCTTACGATCTCTTCGAGTCCGCCGATTGCAATGAAGGCGCCGCTGGGAGCGCCGTCGGCGGTGCTGGGATACAGGATCGCGGGCTCCGGTGGCAGCCCGGGAACCGCAAGGGTCTTGGAGCGGTCGTTGACGTCGAGGAGGGAGGAATTTCCGTCCATACCCTCGAACAGTGCGGTCGCATTCAACAGGTAGATGGCATAGATACTCCCTTCACCGACGATGGAGTTGACCGAGCAGTCATCTTCACCGGTAGCGCCCGTGCCCTCCGTCA
>Ga0055458_10000245_pt1 | contig 10528 bp, 9 predicted proteins | sample Joice_CattailNLB_FD_57687 | JGI IMG/M metagenome (GOLD analysis project Ga0055458, IMG submission 57687) | Wetland microbial communities from San Francisco Bay, California, USA, that impact long-term carbon sequestration - Joice_CattailNLB_D2 | ecosystem: Environmental > Aquatic > Marine >...
CGGTAGATCCAGGCTCCACGGCGGACGCCTATCGCAAGAACCGCCGGATCGAGATAAAGCTCACCACGCCATGAAGACCGTCACCGCAGGATGGGCATCGCTGCGCTCTGCCCATCCGACCGACTTTCCGGACTTTTGGCGTCCGGGCACAGAGAGCGCAAGACGCTTGCGCCGCCGTGGCAGCGGCTTGGCCGACCCTTGTCACAGGGGAGCAATGCGGTGGAGAAGGCACGCTCGGCGATCCAATTTTCTGTGCGAGCTGCATTCTTTCCCTATCGACGACATCCTCGAGGACCGTTATGACCCCCGATTTTTGGCATGCGCGCTGGCGCCGAGGCGAGACCGGCTGGCATGAGACGGCGATCAATGTCCACCTGCAAGAGCACTGGCCCCGGTTGGGTGTGAAACCCGGTGAGCGGGTTTTCGTACCCCTGTGCGGCAAGTCGCTGGACATCCTATGGCTGGCGGGCGAGGGGCACCGAGTGCTCGGGGTGGAGATCAGCCGACTCGCCGTCGACGCCTTTTTCTCGGAGAACGCCCTGAGCCCGCAGGTCGCCGAGGAATCCCCCTTTGTGCGCTTTCGCGCGCAGGAGTTGGAGATCCTGTGCGGGGATTTCTTCGACCTTAACGCCGCCCACCTCGACGGCGTGACTTCGATATTCGACCGCGCGTCGCTGATCGCCATGCCGCCCGAGATCCGTCCCCGGTATGCGGAGCATCTGCAGCGTTTACTGCAGGTCGACTCCAGAATCCTGTTGATTACTCTTGACTACGATCAGTCCGAGATGTCGGGCCCACCCTTTTCCGTGAAAGAGGACGAGGTCCGTGATCTGTTCGGCGACCGGTTCGATATCGAGCGGACGGCCCGAATAGACGTCCTGGCGGAGAACGAGCGGTTTCGGCAGCGGGGCCTGACCCGCTTGCTGGAGCAGGTCTATGTGCTCAAGGCGGGGGACGCTGCGGAGCGGAGCGCAACGGGATCGCTCATCGCTTGAGATGTTTCGGGAAGACGTGGCCTCGCCGGGCCCTCACTCCTTCGTCTACATGGCATCTGATTGCTTGTGCTGATCTTTTTGATTGTTGATGCATTGCATCAGTGCCCGATTTGTCCGAGAATGAGGCATCATTTCGCGCCCGGACCAGGCCTCACCATATCCGGTCCCCCCGATCGAGCTTGTCGCGACTATAGACGTCTCATATGGGCTCCGTCGAAAGGGAATGCGCCTACCCGACCCGAGAGCAAGGCGCGGCCACACGTGATGGCACGCTCGATTGGGACGGCGAAACCGAGAGGTTTCACGAGCGCACATCGACCCTGCGCTACGATCCGCAACGCGAAGCAAGGAGGGTGAAGCATTGCGGCGTAACACCGCTATCGGGCACGCGAGGCGTGCATCGCGGCGGAAAATCCATGTGTGACGGGTACCGAACATGCGAACACGACATCTGGTGAAGACCTCTCTGTTGACCGCGCTCGTCACCGTCCTGACCCCTTTGCGCGCATCATCCGATTCGCTACCGTCCTTCGAACGGGTTTTGGCGTCGACCGACAAGAACGAGCTCACGGCCTGGGGGACGCGCTATGCTCGTGGGGTCGGCGTGACCGCAGATCCGGAGAAGGCCGTCAGGCTCTTTTGCAGATCTGCGCGCAAAGGAGACGTCGACGCCAAGTTTCAGCTCGGGCAGATGTACGCCTTCGGGCAGGGCGTGAAACGCGATTGGGACCTCGCCGCGGCCTGGTTCTACGAGGCCGCCCAGGGCAAGAACCGCAAGGCGGAGACGATGCTCCGAATCCTCAAGGTGAAGGGCAAACCCAAACGCAAGCCTTCCTGCCCGTTGAATTCAGGCTCGGGAGTCCGCATCGTTAGCCGCCCGCACCCCGCTTCCGGGGAAATCGCGCGCATGGTGCGTTCCATGGCGCCCAAATATCGGCTGGATCCGAACTTGGTGCTCGCGGTCATAGAAGTCGAGTCGGGCTTCAATCCCAAAGCACTCTCCCCGAAGAATGCGCAGGGACTCATGCAGCTCATTCCGGCGACAGCATCCCGCTTCGGAGTCGAGGACGTGTGGGACCCGAAGCAGAATCTCCATGGAGGCATGGCCTATCTGCGCTGGCTGCTCGATCATTTCGACGGGGACGTGAAGCTCGCGCTGGCAGGCTACAACGCCGGTGAAAAGGCGGTGGAGCGCCACGGGGGTATCCCGCCCTACGAAGAGACACAGGCCTACGTGAAACGCATCATCAGGCGCATCGGCGACCAGGACTAGCCCGGTACGTCGCTTTGCGCGGAGCCCAAGCCTCAGGTCCACGCTTCTGCTCTCGGTATTTTCAATTCCTGCCTTTACGACTCCACGCACACCACTGTACCTGGGCGACAGGCGTACGATCAGGGTATTTTCTGCGGGCTTGCTGATTGCGGCTCTGTCCATACTCGCCACCAGCGAAGCAACGGGGGAAGAAGGCGTGCCGGGCGGCGCGTGCCAAACGGATCGCGACTGCGGTGCCTACGACCGCTGTCTGAACGGATTTTGCGCTGTCCCACCTGCGGTGCTCGGACGCCGGGATGCCCGCACGCCCATCGTCGAGCTCGTCGCTGGCGAAACCTCTCGCGGGCGGTTTTTGGTCGAGCTGGCAACGGATTGGCACGAGCAGACTCGCGGGCTCAGCCATCGCCCGACCATGGCCGAGGGCTGGGGCATGCTCTTCGTGTATCCCGGGACCGTCAACCATGCCTACACCATGGCGCAGATGCGCTTTCCCCCTGGACCTGATCTTCATCGGCGATGACGCAAAGGTCGTCGACATCATCGAGGACGCCCAGCCGAAGGTGCCGACCTTGGTCTCTTCCAGCCCATACAGGTACACCCTCGAGCTGAACGCGGGCGCCGTGCGCACCCACGGCATCCAGGTCGGAGACAGGGTAAAGCTCACCGGAGCTCCGAAGCATTAGGGGCTGTTGACAATTGCCGTTCACGGCTGCTGGAGCCGTAATCTGGGCGCGCTTTCCGCGCCTACCGGGGGATAGGCTCTGCGTCCCGGAAGAAACCGCCGTTCGGACCGCCGTCCGGCAGGGTAGCCGCCCACAAGATGCCGCTTGCGCCTTCTTCCAAGGACCGCGTAGCGTCCGGTCCCCCCATGTGGGTCCTCACCCAGCCGGGGCAGACCGAGTTGATCTTGACCCCGATGTCCTGGAGCTCGTCGGCGAAGATCCGGGTGGGGGCGTTGAGCGCGGTCTTGGACAGACGGTAGCCGGGGCAGCAACCGTTCATGTCGCTGAGCTGCCCCATCCCGGATTTTGGCCGCGAGCTGGCGACACGTCTCCAGTCCCAGTCCGCGATAAGCACCAGTGACGAGGGCGAGGGGCTGTTCGGCATTTGTCGTTCCCGTTCAAAAGGAGAAAAACCGCGATCTTCGAGCGCGAAATTCTCGGTGTCCCCGGCAGTCGAGCTGGCCGGGGCTTCACGCGAAGGCGGGTTGATCGGCTTTGCGTCCGATCAGCTACGAGGGTTGCCCAATGCCCCGGGCGCGGCGCCCAACCGGACGTAGACCGCACGACCCTGCTTCCTTCGCGCTCTTCGCATCTTTGTGTGAGAATTCGCTTATGCGTTCCTGCTTACCGTGACCCTGTCGCAAACCGAGCCCGGGAAGATCTGACGATGGAGAATACGAACCGACCGAGCCCACCGCAAGAGCCAGATGATGTCCCCTACACGATCGCGGAGCGACTGAAAGCGTTCGAGCGGAAGATACCCGAACGGTCCCCACAGCCCGAGGTGGCCGAGGCAGAAGATGGCCCCTTGGATCGCGCCGAGGTGTCTGCCGAGGCCGTGCATCACCGTGACCTGCTGCGGGACTACGAGAAGGCATTGGCGGACCGCATCGCGGACGTAGACGACGATCGCCGGGCGACGGCGTCCAGGCTCCAGCGCGCGTGGCAGCACCAACGCGAGGAGATCGATGAGCGACTGAGACGCCATGTGGCGCTCTTCGGGGGGCTGCTGACGCTGATCGCCATCTTCTTCGCCGTCGCGCTCGTAGTCGTATATCGCCACGCCACGACGCCCCAGCCGCAGGCCGACGCGGAGGTCTCGGAAATTCGCCAGGAGCTCGCCCGTCTCGGCGACGAACGTGCGGTCGATGGGGAGGTTCGGAAAAAGCTCGTGCGGATGACCGCACAAATCGCAGAGATAGCGACCGCTTTAGGGCAGCTGCATCAGGATGGGGAGCAGGAAGCAACGGCGTCCATCGCCGCCGAGCGTGCCGCTCGCGAGCGTCGTGAAGCTGCCCTCTCTGCGGAGATTCGCGCGCTCACAGCGGGGCAGAAGCGCCTCGCTCAGACCCTTGCACTGTTCGGCTCGGTCCCGCGCACCTCGGACATTGCCCGTAGCGGCGAGTCGCCCGAGGTCGATGACACGGGCGATATGGCGCCTGCACAATCCATGGCCAGCGCCCGAGCCCCGGCCGCTGCGGATGGGTCGGGCACCGAGCCGGCGTCCGCACCCGAGGCGGCGATGGCCTCGCAAGGCTCGGCGGAGAAGGTCGACCAGGGAGTTGCCGGAGTCGAAGAGACCGGCCCGTCGGATGCCGGGGGCGGCGAGAGCTACGCGCGTGAAGAATCCGATACCGCCGCATCCGAGTCGGAGGACACGCTCATCGCGGCGGGGGATATCTACGCCTTGCAGCTCATCGGCTTCTTCAACGAGGGATCACTGGAAGAGTTCGTGGCCCGGGAGCCGTTGCCGCCGCAGGTCTACTCGATCCGGCAGACATTCAAGGGTCGTCCCTGGTACGTGCTCATCCACAGCCTGCACGACGACTATGCCGCCGCCGAGAAGGCACTCTCCGAGCTACCGCCGAACTTGGCGGCACTGAACCCCTGGATCCGTCCCCTATCGGAAGTCACCGAGCTGCAGATCATCGAAACCCCGCAGAAGCATGAATAGCCGTCGGAGCCAGATCATGAAGAGGCATGTTTCTCTGTCCCTGCTTTTCCTCGTCGCGCTGTCGTGGACCGGCCCGTCCTGGGGGGGCATACCGGCCACGCCGGTGATGACCCTCTACAAATTCAACGGCAAGCTGGACGTGCCCTATTACAAGATCGAGTCGTTTCGCAAACGGGGTGCGTCGTCGCCGGCCGGTACCCTGGCCCAGGGGACCTCGCTCATCCCCTGTCTGGTGATCCGCGACGGCAAGCCACTGACCGACGGCAAAGGCACACCCTATGTGGGATTCGAGGTCGTCGTGGACTCCCGCAAGGCGACGCCGGCCTCGACGGACAAATTCAAGCGGACCTTTGCAAAGCGCAAAACGATGCGCGTGTCCAATCACCACTGCGACAGCGACGCCAAATATGTGATCGACGTGCGCCAGATGTATGCACTGAACAAGGCACCCTTCTTCGACCCGCCGGGCTCGGGACGGACCGGAAGCGAAAAGGGAGCCCAGGGCGAGCTCGACCGGATCGTTCGTGCCTTCCACAACTCCTCGTACTGCGCCAATGCCAATCGGAAGCTGATCGGGCGCCGCGAGGCTTTGCATAGCGCCTGGGACCGATTCATCGCCGATCACCGGGGCGAATGGCCGAAGGAGGCCATCGCCCGGGCCAAGCACCTAGACTACAGCATGCGTACGGCCATCTACGAGGGACATCTGGATCGCGGCTGCAATGCCTATGGTGCGTGCGAGCGCAACATCATCGCCCTGTCCATTCGCAACCGGGGCCGGTCGGGGTCCTGCTCCAAGTCCCAAGGCTGCCGATTTCCCGGCGACTACCAAGGGCTCTCCTCCGAGGTATCCCAATACAACATCTGGGACGAATACCTGACTCAGATATCCGGCCTGACGTCTTGTTTCCTGCGCTCGGATCTGGGAAGCGGCAAGAGCGCCGACTACTACAACAAAATCCGCGCCATGTACGAGCAGAACGTGGGCGATGTCCAGCGCATCCTGTTCGGCAGCGATCGCAATCTGCAGGATATCTTCGGCAAGGCATCCTTGAGCGACATCAAAGCGCTTCGCCACTACTACCACGCCCCGGCCATGGGCAAGTGCTTTCCCGGGCACAAACGGGTCGAGTACATGTCCGGCGCGGTGGCGAGAAAGGGAAAGGATTTCGCCCTGATCGCAAATACGCGTATCCGGGTCGGCAGCAAGGGCGGAAGCGGATACAGGTTTCAGGAGTTCCTGTTCGAAGAGGCGCCGGAGAAGGATCTGATCGACATCGTCGACAATTATCCGGGCTTCGAGGTGGATGCCCGCAAGGTCTCCCTGCGGGGTTCTTCCGGCTGCCCCCCGTACGGAATTCCCCCCGGATGTAATCACCGCAGCGTGGGCCGCTATCGGCGCACACCGTCCTGGCTCGCGTCCGGCAAGGCCCTGGCGCTGCAATGTCGGATCCTGGATCGCGGTGCCGATTGCCGGGGCAGGGGGAGTCTCGAGACGGTGAGCGTGGGCGGCACCTGCGATACCCAGATGCGACCGGTGACACGCGTCCCCTGACCGGCCAGGGTGGGTCGGCCCCCTCATCGGGCAAGATCGGCGCCCAGACTGACGAGGGCCACTGCCGCCCTGCAGGGTGGCGCCCGGGTCGGTCGAACGGCGTAAGCAGAAGCGGTGCCTCGTTAGAGGCGCGGAAGGTCCGCGGCACCGCCCACTACGCGGCGCCCGAGCTCATCCCCTGCTCGCGGAAGACTCGGGCCGCGAGCAGGGCGTCGGCCACCGGATCGCTCGAGCTTTCGCGCGCCACCCCGATCTCGTGGACTCCGCCCCGGGGCAGTCGCCAAGGTCAGAAGCAGGCGACGGTCCAGGAGTCTTTTCAGCCTAGAAACGGCAGCAGAAAAAAAGGCTCTTTAAGCCAGATGGGTGCTATCATTTCAAAGCGGTCAACTGCCGTTTCCAGGTTTCAGACGGTCGTCCATGTCTGGATTATCGCCCGCGATCCGACAGTCGTTGATCTTCCCCCGTGCTTTTCGACCGGGCAGGAACCCCCTTCAGCTTCTTCAGATCCATTGCTCCCGGGAGCTTCGGCGCTTGGGCCCTTTGGCGCGGCCCTTCTTCGGCACGGAATGTTCCATGTTGCGATCCTTCGCCTTCGCCGAAGGATCGGTGCGGGCTTTCCCCTTCCTGGCCCTGCGTAAACGCGGAGGGGGTATTTCCATTCCCACAAGCTCCAGCAGTCCGGTGAGCTCTTCTTTCGTGAGATCCCGCCAGTGGCCGGCGAATAGGCGCGGCCCCAGAATGACGTTTCCGAAGCGCACCCGCATGAGCCGGCTAACCCGACAACCGGCGGCCTCCCACAGGCGGCGCACCTCCCGGTTGCGGCCCTCGCACAGGACGACATGAAACCAACGGTTGGCGCCCTCGCCTCCCGACTCGACGATCTCCTCGAAGCGGGCGCTGCCATCCTCCAACTCCACCCCGTGGGTGAGACGCACAAACACCTCATCGGGAACCTCCCCCAGAATACGCACGGCGTATTCGCGCTCCACCTTCCGGGAGGGGTGCGTCAGCCGGTTGGCCAACTCGCCGTTGTTCGTGAGCAAAAGCAGTCCGGAGGTGTTGATGTCGAGCCGGCCGACATTGATCCAGCGCCCGGTCTTCAGGCGCGGCAGGCGACCGAATACGGTACGCCGTCCCTCGGGATCGTGGCGGGTCACCAGCTCTCCCTCCGGCTTGTTGTAGGCGATGACCCGCAGCGCGGCCTCGCGTGCCGGCCGGCGCTCGACTTCTCTGCCATCGACCCGGATACGATCCTCCAGGGCTACGCGGTCACCGAGCTTGGCGACCTTGCCATTGACGCGTACCCGCCCGTCCCGGATCCAGTCCTCGATCTGACGGCGGGAGCCGAGGCCCGCATCCGCCAGGACCTTCTGCAGCCGGACGCCCGCGCGATCGGCCTCGGTCCGGGACGCCCGGCCTCTAGTCCGCTGTTCCACCCTATTTTGCATGCTCAGCGCCCCCCAAACGCGCTAAGGCAAGGCACAGCCCGCAGGCAATAGCCATCTCTATTTCCAAGGGCTGTAACATAGCCTTGGTGCGCTTGGGGTGCTCCCTTCGGGCGGGGCCAAGCTGTCTGAACGATCGGGCGGCCATCTGCTGCGTTCGTTACACGAGCTTGAAATAGGAATGGCCATTCCTAGGCTCGCGCGCCTTGCATCTGACCGCTTCTCGCCCCGCTGAGCTCGCAAGATAAGGTGAAACAGGGTACTAAGCATCACCGCGCGGCACCTCGCCGTCTATTCGTGCTTCGCTCGCCTCGTCCGAGGGGATTCCCGCCCGGACCTCGATGAGCACATCACCCCCCTCCCGGGAATCCTTCAGGGGAAGATCGACCCCCCAAAACTCGGGGTCGCGGATCTCGGCCAGGGTCGGCAGGTCGTTCAAGGATCGCAGCCCGAAGTAGTCCAGGAACTTGCGGGTGGTGGCATAGAGGGCGGGTCGACCCGGCACGTCCCTGTGGCCAACCACGCGGATCCACTCGCGCTCGGTCAGGGTCTTGACGATGCTGGTGCTGACGGCGACGCCGCGGATGTCCTCGATCTCTCCCCGGGTGATGGGCTGGCGGTAGGCGACCAGGGCGAGGGTCTCCAGCAGGGCTCGGGAATAGCGGGCCGGCTTCTCTTCCCACAGGCGCGCTACCCAAGGTGCGGTCTCCTTGCGTACCTGCACCCGGTAGCCGCCGGCAACCTGGGTCAGCTCGATACCCCGGTCCTGGTAGTCCCGTTCCAGGGAGGAAAGGACATCCAGAAAGTCTACTCGGCTCGGTCGCTCCTCGTTGGTGAAGAGTCCGAGCAGGTGATCCAGGGTCAGGGGACCGCCGGCCGCCAACAGGGCCGCCTCGACAATCTGCTCGAGTGTGGGGGTGTCGCTCACGTCTCCGCGCCGTGCAGACGCACATGGAGGGGCCCGAAGGGCTCGGCTTGCACCAGCTCGATGGAGGCATCCTTGATGAGCTCGAGCAAGGCAAGGAAGGTAACCACCACCCCGGCCCGCCCCTCGCTCAGGTCGAACAGATGGACAAAGGGAACGAATGCCTCCCCCCGCAACCGCTCCAGCACCATCGCCATGCGCTCGCGCAGAGACAGGGACTCCTTTTCGATGCGGTGGCTGGTGTAGAGGTCCGCCCGCGCCAGGACATCGCGCAGGGCCAGCAGCACCTCGCGCAGGTCCACGGCGGGGGGCAACCGGCGCACGTGTCCCGGCGGAACCTCCGTCTGGGTGGCGAAGACATCACGCTCCAGCCGCGGCAGGGCATCCAGGTCCAGGGCCGCCTTCTTGAAACGCTCGTACTCCTGCAGCCGCCGTATCAGCTCGGCCCGCGGATCCTCCTCATCCTGATGCTCGGCCGGCGGCGGCAACAGCATGCGTGACTTGATCTCCGCCAGCATGGCAGCCATGACCAGGTACTCGGCGGCCAGATCCAGACGCAAACCCTTCATCAGCTCCACGTACTCCATGTACTGGTCGGTGATCTCGGCAATTGGGATATCGAGGATGTCCAGGTTCTGGCGCTTGATGAGATACAGCAGCAGATCCAAAGGCCCCTCGAAGGCATCGAGGAAGACCTCGAGGGCATCCGGGGGAATGTAGAGATCCTGCGGGAGCGCAAGCAGTGGCGCACCCCGCACCACAGCGAAGGGCATCTCCTGCTGCCGCGGCCGCTCACCGCCCACGGGCGGATCGGCCAAGGTCTCGGGTATCTCCGACCTCAAGGGAACACCAGCGACATGGCGTGCCGCACTTCCTCCATGGTCTCCCGTGCCACGTCCCGCGCCGCCTCGCAGCCGTCGTTAATGAGGTTGCGAACCAGGTCCGGCTGATGGTCCAGCTCGCGCGCCCGCTCCTGAATCGGCCGCAGCTCGCCGAGCACCGCGTCGATGACGGGCTGCTTACATTCGAGGCAGCCGATTCCGGCGGAGCGACACCCTTGTTGGACCCAGGACTTGACCTCCTCGTTCGAGTAGATCTGGTGCAGCTGCCACACCGGACATTTCTGCGGATCGCCCGGGTCGGTGCGGCGCACCCGCTGGGTGTCCGTAGGCATGGTGCGCAGGGCTCGCTCGATATCGAGGGGATCGTCGCGGAGCGCAATGGTGTTGCCATAGGACTTGGACATCTTTTGCCCGTCCAGCCCCGGCATTTTGGAGGCCCTGGTGAGAAGGGGCCTCGGCTCCGGAAGTATCACCCGTCCTCCCCCTTCCAGGTAACCGAAAAGGCGCTCACGGTCGGACATGGTGATGTTGGCCTGGCTCTCGAGCAGAGCGTGCGCAACCTCGATGGCCTCCTGATCCCCCTGCTCCCGGTAACGCCTGCGCAGCTTGCCGAAGAGCTTGGCGTTCTTTTTGCCCATCTTCTTCCTTGCCTGTTCGGCCATCTCCTCGAAGCCTGGCTCGCGGCCATAGATGTGGTTGAAGCGGCGGGCGATCTCCCGGGTAAGCTCCACGTGCGCCACTTGGTCATCCCCGACCGGGACCTGACCCGCCTTGTACATGAGGATATCCGCGCTTTGAAGCAACGGATATCCCAGGA
>Ga0055458_10000253_pt1 | contig 10352 bp, 9 predicted proteins | sample Joice_CattailNLB_FD_57687 | JGI IMG/M metagenome (GOLD analysis project Ga0055458, IMG submission 57687) | Wetland microbial communities from San Francisco Bay, California, USA, that impact long-term carbon sequestration - Joice_CattailNLB_D2 | ecosystem: Environmental > Aquatic > Marine >...
ACAGGTAGTTAATTTTCTTGAAGCCACCTGAAGCGAGGGGGTTTCTAGACAGCCTCTTAATGTCAACACTACCTAACCAATTGTTGATTCTAACAAATTTGTGTTGAAGACGACCACAAACCTGTTCTTTCTCCGGTCACGGCCCGGTCGGGTCTTACGAAGCGACATCAAAGCTTCGAATTTCTTCCTCTCAGGTTCCTGGAATCTCGCGTATCGAGTGTTCGGATCCGCCTGCGGCGTCGGGTAGTCGCGCGGATGTCGAGGAGACGGTCGGCCACGACGGCTAACCTTTGCGGCGAGCAAACCGCACCAGGCGACCACGCTTGCGTTGTTGGGCCGGGGTAAGGCGGTTGCGCCGTCCTTCGTAGGGATTGGGTCCGGTACGCAGCTCCAGACGCAGTGGCGTTCCACTCAGATCGAGTGCGCGACGGAAGCGGTTGACGAGATAACGCCGGTAACCGTGCGGCACCGCTGCTGTCTGGTTGCCGTGGATGACGATGATGGGTGGATTGCAGCCTCCCTGATGGGCGTAGCGCAGCTTGATGCGGCGCCCGCGAGCCAGTGGCGGCTGGTGCTCCTGTACCGCCGCTTCGAGAATGCGCGTAAGCTCCGGCGTGCTCAGGTCGCGAAAAGCATTGGCGACCGCCCGATCCGCCTCCTCCAACAACCGGCCGACACCGCTGCCATGCAAGGCGGAGATGTAATGGACGGCGGCGAAGTCCAGGAATCCCAGCTTGCGGTCGTACGTATCTCGTACCAGGGCACGCTCCCCGCCCCCGAGCCCATCCCATTTGTTGACCGCAACCACCAGGGCACGTCCGCTCTCCAGGATGTGGGCGGCAAGGGTAACGTCCTGCTCGCCGATTCCCTGACGGGCATCGAGAACGAGAATGACCAGGTTGCACTGCTCGATGGCCTGGAGCGTCTTTATGACACTGAGTTTCTCCACCGGGTCACGGATCTTGGCGCGGCGACGTACTCCGGCGGTATCGACCAGGGTGTAGGGTTTTCCATTGGACGCGAAGGGTATCTCGATGCTGTCGCGGGTCGTGCCCGGAGCGTCGAAGGTAACCAGCCGCTCCTCGCCGAGCAAACGGTTGATGAGGGTGGACTTGCCCGCATTCGGCCTGCCCACGACGGCAATCCGGGGTCCGCCATCTTCGGGTGCGGGGGCGATCGTTTTCTCCTTGGCCCGCGACAGCCCCTCGAACAGCCGCTCGATCAGCGCCCTCACACCCCGACCCTGGGTCGCCGAGACGGGATACGGCTCACCCAGCCCGACCGCGTGAAACTCCGCCGCGGCTACGGCCGAATCCCTGTGATCGACCTTGTTGACCACCAGGGTGATGGGCTTGCCCGTGCGCCGCAGACGCGCGGCGATGTCCAGGTCGGTGCCGATGCAACCGTCGCGGGCGTCCACCAGAAAAAGCAAATGATCCGCTTCGTCCATGGCACGGGCGACCTGTCGCTCCATCAGACCATCCAGGCCTGCGTGCTCGCCTTTCAAGCCCCCGGTGTCCACCAGGACGTAGGGGGCGGGACCGATACGCCCGATGCCGTACTGGCGGTCCCTCGTCAGGCCCGGGAAGTCCGCTACCAAGGCATCCCGGGTCCCTGTCAAGCGGTTGAAGAGGGTCGATTTTCCCACATTGGGCCGGCCCACCAAAACTAGGACGGGCAACATGGGTCAGGGATTTGGGACGCCCTCGTCGCCTGTGCTCCGGGCCGTCTGCGCCTTAGGGGGAGGCGCAGGGGGAGATCCCGCTGAGAGCGCGGCGACGGTCCCGTCGTCGCCGTAGACGTACAGCCTACCGCCCGCTACCTGGGGGCGCGCCGTGATAGGGCCTTTGGTCACCCTTACCCGGCCTACGATGCGGCCGTCACGACGATCCAGCCAATGCACGTAGCCCTCGAGGTCCCCGACCGCGACCAAGTTGCCGAGCACGACCGGCGCGGTGAGGCGCCGATACTTGAGTGCCTCCTGCTTCCAGCTTCCCGTCCCGTCATCGGACGTCGCGGCCCATACCAGGTCATCGGAGTCGGTGACGTAGAGCATGCCGTTACTTGCCGCCAACGCCGAATGGGCCGAGAGTTGGCGCCGCCACAGAACGGAGCCGCTGGCGAGATCGACGGCGGCCAGGTCGCCATTGTAGGTGGCGACGTAGACGATGCCGTCGACGATGATGGGGTCGGCGTCGATGTCAGCGATGCGCTCGAGCTCGGAGCGGCCGTGCGGCGGAGTCACAGTAGTCTCCCACAGGGGAAGACCGTCTTGGAGTTGGAGGTTCACCAGCTTGCCCCCGGAGATGCCGACGATGGCGCTCTCCCCGACGATGAGAGGAGTGCTGCTGCCGCGCAAAGTAAGCACGGGCGCCATGTAGCTGTACTTCCAGAGCAAATCGCCGGAGCCCAGATCGAAGGCGTGAACGCTATCGTCCAGGGTATGAACCACGACCATGGATCCCGCGATACGGGGGACGGAAAGGATCTCGCTGTCCAACCTGGCACTCCAAAGCGCAGCACCATCGCGCACGGAACGAGTGACCAGATCACCATCGCTGGACCCGAGGATGAGGTACTCGGCATTCACCTCGGGACCACCGCTGAAGGGTAGGCCAGTCTCGCGCTCCCACAAGACCTTACCCGTACCCGCATCCAGGGCGAGGATGCGCCCTCCGGCATCGGCAACATAGAGACGACCGTGAAAAACCGCTGGAATCAGATCGAGCCGCCGATCGTCCGTCCCTGTGCCGACCTTGGTGGACCAGAGTATGTCGATGCTGATCTCGGACCCGAGATCCTTCAGCTCCGTCGGCGGGCGGGGATCCTCTTCGCGGCTGAGCCAAGGAATGTAGGCACAGCCAACGAGCAGGAGCACAGAGAGCAGGATAAGGGAGCCTTTGGACATTTGGAGCTCCCGAATCAACCGGCAGGAGGCAGGTTGTCGAGCTTCAACCGCAGCAGATCCGGGTTCGGGGCTCCAGCCGCGATTGCCTGCTCGTAAGCGGCACGGGCCTCACCGACTCGACCCTGGGCCTCCGCAATATCACCGCGAACCGCGGAGAAAGCGCCACTGAAGCTGCCCCTTTCGTCGTATTTCGCGACCAAGTCGGAGGCCGCCCCGAGCTTGCCATCGGCGACGAGGATGCGGGCCAGGCGCAACGCGGCGATGCGCATAATGCCTGGATCGGGGGAGCCTGCAATGGCCTGCTCCAGTGCCGCGCGGGCCCCTGCCGAGTTGCCGACTTGAAGCGCGACCCGGGCCTGCACCAAAGCCGCCAGGGTCGCGTAGATGGTGGTGGGAAATTCCTCGGTAAGCTGCTCGGATTGAACGAGCGCCAATTTGGCATCCTCCGTATCGGCGCGAGCCAGCAGTTGCTCGAAGGCGGCGGAGGCTTGCTGAGCGACCGAGTCCCGGTAGCCGATCCAGGCACGCCAGCCGAGGATGGCCCCGAGGCCGATGGCGATCCCGGTGACAACCGAGATGCCGTTCTCCTTCCACCATTTCTTTATGGCTTCGACTTTTTCCTCGTCGGTCTCATAGCTGAACACAAGGCACTCCTAGGAATTGTGCGAATCAGGATTAGCAATATTTCCCCGCCGCACGAGTGCGATCAGGGCTTGGTGGCGAAAAAGGCCGCCAATTCGTCCAGGGCGATCTCCAGTTGCGCCCTCTCCTCGCGCAAGGGTTTCACACCGAGGACCCCGCGCTCCAACTCGCCCTCCCCCAACACCAGCGCGTAGCGGGCACCGCTGCGATCGGCCTTCTTGAACTGGCTCTTGAAGCTACCGCCCCCGCAGTGACACAGCAAATTCAGCCGCGGTAGGGTGTCCCGCACCGCTTCGGCCACCGACAAGGCCTTGGCCTGGGGCCCCTCGCCGACGGCGACCAGATAGGCGTCCAAACCTCCACCCGATAGCGGTGGTCGTGCCTCGAGCATGCAGATCAAGCGCTCCAATCCCATGGCAAAGCCCACGGCAGGGGTCGCCGGCCCGCCTAGCTGGGCAACCAGGGCATCGTAACGCCCGCCCGCACAAACTGTGCCCTGGGCGCCAAGGCGGTCGGTGATCCATTCGAAGACGGTGCGGTTGTAATAGTCGAGGCCGCGTACCAGACGTGGATTGACCTCATAGCCGACGCCGGCGTCGTCGAGACCGGCGCAGAAGCGCTCGAAATGCTCTCGCGACTCCTTTCCCATGTGATCCATGATGCATGGTGCCCGGTTTATCACCTCCTGCATGTCGGGATTTTTCGAATCGAGCACCCGCAGGGGGTTGGTCTGCAACCGGAGGCGGCTATCCTCGTCCAGACGCTCCAGATTTTCCTCCAGATAGGCCACCAGCTCGCGCCGGTAAGCGTTGCGCTCGTCGCCATCGCCCAGGCTGTTGATCTCCAATCGCAGATCGTCGAGTCCGAGGCCGCGCCACAGGCGTCGCGTAAGAAGCACCATCTCCTGATCGATGTCCGGCCCCTTGATCCCGAACACCTCCACGCCGATCTGATGGAATTGACGATAACGGCCCTTCTGCGGGCGCTCATGCCGGAACATGGGACCCCGGTACCAGAGGCGCCGAGGCGCAGTGAGCAGACCATGCTCGATGGCGGCGCGCACACAGCTCGCCGTACCCTCGGGGCGCAGGCTGAGGTTTTCTCCGCTACGGTCGTCGAAGCTGTACATCTCCTTCTCGACGATGTCGGTGACCTCGCCGATGGAGCGCTTGAACAGCTCCGTCACCTCTACCAGGGGGGTGCGGATCTCCTGGTAGCCGTAACTTTCCAGCACCGCTCGGGCGCGATCTTCCAGCGTCTGCCACAAGACGTTTTGCTCCGGCAGGATGTCGTGCATCCCCCGGATCGCTCGGATATTTCCTGTCATTGCGGAGGGGATCAAGGCGTGGAGCCAAGGGCCGAGGACGGGCTTCCTCGACCTTCCGCGCTCGGCTCTTGGTCCATCTCCGGGTCCAACGTGAAGCGGGCCACGTTGCCTTGGGACATCTTGCTCAGATCGAAAGCCTCGCCCCCGACCGTGACCCGCACCGCCGCCGCGTTTCCGAGTATCACCGAATAGGGCGGCTTGCCCCCCAACACATGGCGGTCTCCTTTTTTCATTTCACCGAAAAGTTTGTACTTACGCTCGCTGTCGCGCACGTCCACCCAGCAGGGGCCGTCAAAGCTCATCACGATCTCCCTGGATGCCGTGCCCGCCCCCTGCCCGCCGTCTTCTTCCACGCTTACCGGCTCCTCGGTAGGCTGCTCCGTAGCACTGGGCTGCATGTCCACGGCTGCGATGACTCGGTCGTCGGCATCATTCGCGACGGCTTGTCCGGTCGGAGCAACGACCATCGGCGGCGGCTCGGACGGGATCGGATCCGGTGGAGGCTCGGGCGTCGAGCTCTGCCCCCGGCGCTCCATCTCGGAAGGCTGCTCGGCAGCACCGGCCGCGATCGAATCCCTGCCCGCGAGCGCCGGTTCTCGAATCTCCGTGACGGGCTCGACCATCGTCCCCGCCTCCATCCCCACATCGGGAACGGCATTTATCGCTTCGATGCCCCGTTCTCGGCGCTGCCACCATACGAGCATCAACGCGGTCAACAGAATCAGCATTCCGAAACCGATCAGTCGCGAAACAAAGCGACGACCGCCGGACCGGCCAACGGCCGGCTCTCCAGCTCTCGCTTGAGAACGCGCCGGCTCACTCCGCTCCATGCCGGCCTGATAGGCGACGACCAAGGGCTCGGGGTCCAGCCCGACCACGCGTGCGTACTTACGGATGTAACCGACGACGAAGACCTGCCCTGGAAGGGCATCGTAATCATCGCGCTCCAGGGACTGTACGATGGCGTCGCTCAGGCGTAGCTCGGCCGCGACTCGCTCCAGATCCAGACCCAGCGCCTGGCGGGCGACGCGCAGACGCCTTCCCGGGCTGTTCGACCACTGCTCCGCGGCGGGATCGCCTTCCTGGCCTGGGATGGAATGGGCACTCATGGCGGTAGAACCTAATTTACAGTCGGAGAGTTTCGTACGAGTCCGGGAAGCTCTTGCGCAACATTTGGGCGTAAGTGTCCGCCCGTTTACGGGAACCGAGCTTGCGCTCAACCCTTACTGCGAGCAAGAGTACCTCGGGCGTTGACTGCGTACTCTTGAAGTAGCGATCCAGATAGCTCCTCGCGGATTTGTAGCGGCCTCGATCGTAGTCCAGCTCCGCCAACGCGGCGAGGGCCGGCCCGAAGCTCGGGTTCGCCTTCAACGCCTGAAGGAAGAAGGTCTCCGCCTCGGCACCTTTGCCGGCGCGCTTGGCACAAATCCCCATGTTGGTGATGGTGACCCAAGGCGTGGGGTAGAGCGGGTTCTCCACCGCCTTCTCGTACTGCGCTTTCGCCTCGGCGAACTTGCGCCGACCGCACAGATAGCTGGCGTACGCGTTGAGGATGTACGGATCCTTCGGCTGCAGGCCGATGGCCTTGCGAAAGTGTGTCTCGGCCAGCTGGAACTGTCCCAACCGCTGGTAGATCAAAGCGATGACGTTGTGGGCCTGGGCGTTACGCGGATCCACCTCCAGCGCCTTTTTGGCCCTGACCAAGGCCCTTTCCATCTGCCCATCCCTCAGATACTCGACAGCGAGCTTTACGTACAAGTCGCCGGGACTCTCCTTCCCATCCGCACCCAGGTCGCCGGTCGCATCGCCATCGCGTATGCCGCCGCTCGTGCAGGCCACCGCCAGCAAACAGGCAGCGAAGGACGGTAACAGCTTCTCGAATCCTCTTCGGCTCATGACGCGGCCACCCGAACGATGGAGGACTGTAAGGGAACAGTCCGTCGGCTGCGGTCCAGAACCCTTCCGACGAGCTGTCCGCAAGCGGCGGCGATCTCCCGCCCCCGGGTCTTGCGGGTAACGGCCACGATGCCGGAGCGCAGCACCCTCTGGCGGAACGCCTCCACCTGCTCGGGCAGCGAGGTCCTGTAGTCCGAGCCGGGAAAGGGATTGAAGGGGATCAAATTGACCTTGGATGGTATACCTTCCAGCAGCCGGACCAGACGCTTCGCATGAGCGATGCTGTCGTTGACCCCGTCGATCATGACGTACTCCCAAGTAATACGGCGCCGCTTGTCGCCTTCGATAAACGCCTTGCAGGCAGGCAGCAGCTGCTCCAGAGGATACCTGCGATTGATGGGCACCAGCCGATCCCGCAGGGCGTTGTCCGGCGCATGCAAAGAGACGGCGAGGGAGACGTCGCTGACTTCCCGCAGGCGGTAGATATTGGGAACGATTCCGGAGGTGCTCAGGGTGACCCGGTACTTGGAGAGCATATATGCCAGGTCGTCCTGCATGATTCCCATGGCGGTCACAACGGCATCGAAATTCGCCAGCGGCTCCCCCATACCCATCATCACGACGTTCGTAGGCGCCTCGCCGAGCCCGCGTGCCGCATGCCAGACCTGGCCGACGATCTCCCCGACCGAGAGGTTGCGATTGAATCCCTGCCCCGCTGTCGCACAAAAGCTGCAATCCAGGGAGCAGCCGACTTGCGAAGAAACGCATACGGTCGTGCGGCGTCCTTCTGGAATGAATACTGTCTCCACCCGCTGTCCGTCGCCCAGTTCCATGACCCACTTGCGAGTCCCGTCTGCGCTGGGCTGCTCGTCGATCAGCCGTGGCACACAGATTTCCGCCTCTTCCCGCAAGTGCCTGCGCAACGCCTTCGAGAGGTCGGTCATGGACTCGAAGTCGACCACACCGTGCTTGTGAATCCACTTGAACAGGTTGCGGCCATGGAAGGGCCGGAATCCCATGCCGACCGCCAGATCCTCGAGGCCCTTCAGGTCGAGGTCCAGCAGGTTGGTCCTGGATACATTGCCTTCCACGACCCGATCCCTCAACGGGTGCGCTCGCAAACGCCTTCCGGGAAGAAGAAGGCGATTTCCGCAGCGGCGGTCTCGGGCGCATCGGAGCCGTGTACGGCATTTTCGGACACGTCGCTGGCGAAATCCGCTCTTATGGTGCCCGGATCCGCCTTGGCCGGATCCGTCGCGCCCATCACCTCGCGGTTGCGGGCAATCGCATCCTCGCCTTCGAGCACCTGAGCCATGATGGGTCCGGAGGTCATATAGTCCACGAGCTCCCCAAAGAATGGTCGCTCCTGGTGGACGGCGTAGAAGGCACTCGCCTGCTCGCGGCTCAGGTGCAGCATCCGCGCCGCGACGATGCACAGGCCCGCTTTCTCGAAGCGATCATAGATGGCGCCGATGTGGTTTTTCCCGACGGCGTCGGGCTTGACGATGGACAGGGTACGTTCGATAGCCATTGTAGAACCTATTGCGCTCGTGTGGTGTGGCGCGGGTACTGCGAGTCGGCGTGCATATAAGGATACGCCCCGCGGTGACCTGCATGCGGGCCTTTTCTGCCGATCAAACCCTTAGAAGTGTACTGAGTCCGTGACAACCGGGCAATCGCGTTTCGGTCCGGCTGGCGATTGCTTCCGCGAGATCTCATAATGCGCGCTGGTGTAACCTTGCAACGGATCGGGTACATAACGCGCATGGCCTATTTTGACGTTTTCAACGGCGACGCGGACGGTCTTTGCGCGTTGCAACAGCTTCGGCTGGCCGAGCCCCGAGAGGCGACACTGGTCACGGGTGTGAAGCGTGACATCGCGCTTCTTCGGCGCGTCGATGCAGGCGCCGGCGACGAGGTTACGGTGCTCGATGTCTCCCTGGACACCAATCGGGATTCGCTTCTCGCCTTGTTGGAAGCCGGGGCCCGTGTGCGCTACTTCGATCATCATTTTCCAGGCGCCATTCCCGAGCACGACGGCCTTCAGGCCCATATCGAGACCCATCCCGACAAGGGGACCAGCCTGCTCGTGGACGATTTTCTTGAAGGGAGATTCCGCGCTTGGGCAGTGGTGGGCACCTTCGGGGACAACTTCGATGCGGCGGCGCGGCGGGCGGCGGAGTCCCTGGAGCTCAGCGAGGATCGTCTCGCGGCCCTTCGCGAGCTGGGGGTCTGCCTGAACTACAACGGATACGGGGGGAGCGTAGAGGATCTGCATTTCCCGCCGGATTCGCTGTTTCGACGGCTGCAACCTTATGCGGATCCGTTGGGCTTCATCGCCGCAGACGATACCTTCGAGGTCCTGCGCGAAGGCTACGCCGAGGACATGGCGCGGGCACGGGCCGTGGTGCCGGAGCTCGGCGATGACCACCAGGGTCTCTATGTCCTGCCGTCCGAATCTTGGGCGCGCCGCGCCAGCGGTGTGTTTGCCAACGAGCTCGCCCAAGCCGCACCGCAACGCGCCCACGCCTTACTGACGCAGTTGCCGGGAGGCGGGTTCGTCGTCAGTGTGCGCTCGCCGTTGGCCGTAGGGGAAGGTGCCGATGAGCTGTGTCGCCGCTTTCCGACTGGTGGCGGCCGCAAAGCGGCCGCGGGCATAAACCACCTACCCGATGATCGCTACGATGAGTTCGTCAGGCGCTTCAAAGATGCATTCCAGGGGAATCGCTGAAGGGTAGCTTTTCGATATTGCACAGCAATCCTGCTCGCCTTCGAGGCGCCCTGCCCCCCATGGGAACAACCAGCACAAGCGCGTCGAAGTCCTACGAACATCGATTCGGTGGATGCGCTGTGCTTTTCCACCCGACGGAGTTACCGCACTTTCGGCGCAGGCGTACTTCCTGCTCGAGGGCGCAGGACCGGGATCAGAGAAGGACCAGGTTGTCCCGATGGATGAGCTCCTCGTCGTTCAGATAGCCCAGGATTTCCTCGAATCTCGAGCTGGGCTGCCCCTTGATGCGGGTGGATTCTAGAGCGTCGTAATTTGCCAGGCCGCGGGCGATCTCGTTGCCCTGCTCGTCGACGCAGACAACCATCTCGCCCCGACGGAAGGCACCCTGCACGCCCTTTACCCCAACCGCCAAGAGGCTCTTGCCTTGCCTGCGCAGGGCACGCACCGCTCCTTCGTCCAACACGAATCTCCCCTGCACCTGAAGCTGACCGGCCAACCACCGTTTGCGGGCGGCCTGGGGTCCCTGAACGGGAGTGAGCAGGGTGCCGATCTCTTCACCAGCCGCGACACGCTCGAGCACGCGCTCTGCCGCGCCCGGGCCGATGATGGTCGCTGTCCCCGAGCGGGCAGCGAGTCGCGCGGCCCGCACCTTGGTCACCATGCCGCCGAGTCCGAGCCCGCTGACACTGCCGCCGGCCACGACATCGAGCTGGGGATTGTCGACCCGGGTCTCCGAGATGAGCCGGACAGACGGATCGAAGCGGGGATCCCCTTCGAAAAGGCCGTCCTGATCAGTGAGCAGGATCAAGAGATCGGCCTCGATCAGATTGGCGACCAAGGCGGCCAAG
>Ga0055458_10000254_pt1 | contig 10335 bp, 8 predicted proteins | sample Joice_CattailNLB_FD_57687 | JGI IMG/M metagenome (GOLD analysis project Ga0055458, IMG submission 57687) | Wetland microbial communities from San Francisco Bay, California, USA, that impact long-term carbon sequestration - Joice_CattailNLB_D2 | ecosystem: Environmental > Aquatic > Marine >...
CGGCACCGGTATCCATGGACCCCGCAGCCACCAACAGATTGTTGTTGCCGACGAGCTCGAACAGCTCCGTGAAACCCACCCCGTAGGCCTCTATGACAGCCGGGTCGACTACCACCTCCATCAGGGCCTCGCGGTCGCCGCCGATGTCCACCTCCAGCACACCGGGCAGCGCCTCGATGCGGTCCTCGAGATCCCGCGCGATACGCACCAAGCCCCGCTCCGGCAGAGGGCCGGAAAGGGCCACCGTCAACACCGGGAAAAGGGCCACATTGACCTCGTTGACCCGCGGCTCGTCCGTGGCTTCCGGCAGCTTGGTCTTGGCGATGTCCACCCGCTCGCGCACGTCGGCCAGGGCTCGCTTGCTGTCGAATCCCGCCGTGAACTCGAGCTGCACCGAGCCATGTCCCTCCCCCGCCGTGCTCTTCATCTCCTTCACGCCTTCGATGGATTGGAGCTCCCTCTCCATGGGGCGGATCAGCAGCCGCTCGGCATCATCCGGGGAGATGCCGTCGTGGGTCATGGAGACGTAGATGATGGGCACGGCGATATCCGGCTCCGCCTCTTTGGGAATGGACCGATAGGCACTGGCGCCGGCGATCAGGATAAAGACCAGGGTGAGCAGAACCGTGCGACTGCGGGCAAACGCTATGTCGATCAGGCCGCTCACGACGCATCCCGGTCATCGCCCACGGGCTCGACCGTCTCACCGGCATTCACAAAACCCTGCCCTTGGGTGATGATCCGCACTCGGGTCGGCAGACCGGACACCCACACCCCGTCGGCCTCGGTCCGCACCAGCGAGATCGGATAGAAGGCGACTTCGTCTCCGCTTTCCACCGCCTTCACGCCTACGCGACCGCTATCGTCGAGGGTCAGCACGGCTGGGGAAAGGAAATGAGCCGTCTCTTCGGCCACGGCGATGCGCAGCTCGGCGCTGACGCCGCTGAAGAAGGAGCCATCCGGGTTCGGCACCTCGGCCTCGACTTGAAAACTGCGGGTACCCGGGTCTGCCACCCGAGCGACATAAGTGATCTTGCCCTCCGCGGTGCGGCCGTCGAGCAGACGCACCTTCACGGCCTGGCCCAACGCCAAGTCGCCAGCACTCTGCTGCGGCACGTACCCCACGGCCTTGAGAACCGAGGCGTCCACCAGCTCGACGACCGGGTCGGCACGCTCCAGCAGGCTGCCGACCTCCACCGCCCTGGTCTCGACCACTCCGTCGAAGGGTGCACGAACGCGCGTGTGCTCCAGGTCAATACGCAAGCGCTCGAGCTCCGCCTCTGCAGCGGCAAGGGCGGCCTGTGCGGACTTGATCTGCGTCTGGGCTTGCATTCCCTTGCGCCCCAGCTTCTCGGAGGCCGACAGGTCGAGCTGACGACTGGCAACCTCCGCCTCGGCCCTGGCGAGCTGGGCGGCTCGATCGTCCTGTGCCAGCTTGGCGATCACATCGCCTGCGCGCACCCGAGCCCCCTTCTCCACCGGAAGCTCGACGACCTGTCCCGCCGTCTGTGCACGGATCTCGACCCGGCGGCGCGGCTCGAGCTGACCCTGGACAACGACTTCGCGTGTGGCAGTCCCGGCAGCCGAATCGGCCACGAGGACCTTCATTAGCCGCGACTCGGCTGTGGCTAGCGGCGCAGAGGCAACAATATCGGGCCGCGGGGCACCCTCCAGGGAGCCACTCAACATCCAGACCGCTACCGCACACAGCAATCCTAGGGAGAGATAGGCTGAACGTTTCATTTAACAGCTTCTTTGCATCGATCTGAGACCATTGGTCGATTCATGACTATCGGTCATATCCGGGCAAACCAAGTCAAGTGCGGCCCCTCAAGCCCGCCATCATGAAATCGGTAGCAGCGGCAACCACGGCCTCGTCATCGCCCAGAGGACACCAGTCCCGCGTGGACCAGATCATGGCCACCGCGCCTTTGAAGCAAGCGTGCATCCCAAGCATGACCTGCTCCAACGATCGGCGCTGGAACTGTCCCGACTCCATACCTGCCTCGATGATAGGCCCGCCCCACTCCTGGAAGGCGCGGTCCAATTCAAGGAAATCGCCACGCCAGGCGGGGTCCGCACGTTCCTTGAAGTCGATGCGCTCGCAGTACTCCACAACGTAGCGGTATTCCCTGTGCTCGATGTGATAGCGCAAGGCGCGCTCAACCGCGTAGCGGACCTTTTCCAGCGGGCCGCCCTGGGCCATTTGCTCCCGAAGCATGCGGAGCAACCCTTGGTAAAAACCCATCATCAGGCGAAACAAGAGCTCGTCTTTGCTGACGAAGTGCTTGTAAACGGTGCCCTTGCCAATCTCGGCCCGCTCTGCAATCTGCTCTACCGTCACCGACTCCCATTTCGGGGTCGAGCACAGATCCAGCGCCGCGGACAGGATGTCACGTTCGCGGCGTTGAAACTCTCTTTGCTTTCGATTTTGGCGGGCCACTTGATATCGCAAACAGGACGTATAGTCATATTTTGACTGATGGTCACGTTTTTTTCAAGTCCAGGCGGTAACCAGTCGGTTGTTTGCGCCCTCCCCTCGATACGGACGAGATTACGCATTGATCGTTTATTAAGGCGATTGATGGAAAATCTCGTACCAGATTGCGCCGGATTTTTGTTCGTCTTCAAGGCGTGGCAGCCCGCGCATAGCGGACTGTGCGCGGATCTGGCGACGCTTTTGATACGTGCCACGTCGACCTTCGCGCAGCTGCACAAAGCCATCCAGCAGGGCTATGGGTGGTGGGACAGCCATCTTTGGCAATTTCGTCTCCCTGCCTTTAACGGAAAGCCTATCGCTGGCCTCCCGACTGATTTATGCCCGGCTTCGAGCGGCTCGTCCAGGGCAAGAAGCCTGACACCACGCCGTCGTTCCGCGACCGCACGCAGCGTCGAAAGGGCAGCTGGACCCGGCGAGGAAGATCCGGAAACGGCGTCGATGAGGAAGACGCTTGATGATGTAGGTCAGCTTCCGCGCACTCTCACCTCTGCGACCGAAGCTCCCATCCCCCTCTCGGCGACCCTTGGCTGCGGTGTCCGGATTGAGTTTTTGATAGGCACGAGAGCTACCCCGACACCCCTTCCCTTATCAGGCTCATCATTTCGTCCAGCGACATCTTGCCGCTCAGGTCGCTGCCTTCCAGCAGATCGTCCGCAAGCCCACGCTTGTGGTCGTGGAGCTGTACGATCTTGTCTTCGATGGTGTTGCGAGCCACTAACCGGTAGATGGTGACGGGGCGTTGCTGTCCAATGCGGTGGGCGCGGTCGGAGGCCTGGTCCTCCACGGCCGGGTTCCACCAGGGGTCCATGTGGATCACGTAGTCGGCAGCGGTAAGGTTGAGGCCCAACCCACCCGCCTTGAGGCTGATCAGGAACAGCTCGCCCTCTCCGGCTTGGAAGGCGTCTACCGCCGCCGCCCGCTGTTGGCCCGACGTGGCACCGTCCAAGTATTGGTAGCGGATACCCCGGCCATCCAGGTGCTCGCGGATCAGCGCCAGGTGGCCGACGAACTGGCTGAAGACCAAGGCCTTGTGGCGGTTCTCCCGCAGTTCCTCGACAATCGCCGCGAAGGTGCGCAGCTTGGCGCTCTCGATGGGGGACTCGGGCATCACCAGTCTGGGATTGCAGCAGGCCCGGCGCAGACGCATGATCTCGGCGAGGATCTGCACCCGGCGCTGGCCCGGTGGCAATGAGCCCTCCTGGATCTTTTCGATGGCTTGTTGGCGCATCGCCTCGTACAGCGCGATCTCTTCGTCGCTCAGCTCCACGTGCAGGGTGATCTCGGTGCGCGGCGGCAGCTCGGTGAGAACGTCGCTCTTGAGCCGGCGCAGAATGAAGGGGCGGATCAGCTGCTGCAGGCGCTTGCGGGCGGCCCGGTCACCCTGTTGCTCGATGGGCGTGGCGAATCGCTGGTTGAAGCGCTCCAGGGACCCCAGTAGTCCGGGATTGATGAACTGGAACAGATTCCACAGCTCGCCCAGGTGGTTCTCGATCGGGGTGCCGGTAGCCATCATGCGGAAGTCCGCCTGCAGGGCCATAACCGCCTTGGAACGTTTAGTCTGGACGTTCTTGAATGCCTGGGCCTCGTCGGCGACGACGCTGGTCCAGGATACGGCGGCCAGCCGCTCGGACTCTGTCTGCAGCAAGCCGTAGCTACAGACGATAAGGTCGAACGGGCCGGCGCGATCGAGCATCCGTTGGCGGTCGCCGGGTCCGAAACGCCGTGCATTGAGGGTGGGTGCGAAGCGTGCAGCCTCCACCAGCCAGTTCGTGCAGACAGAGGTAGGGGCCAGCACCAGGGTGGGCCCTGCCGGCGCGCGAGTCAGAATGAGCGCCAGCGCCTGAATGGTCTTGCCCAGACCCATGTCGTCCGCAAGGCAGGCGCCTGCCCTCCAGTGGGCGAGGCGCGCCAGCCAGCGGAATCCTTCCAGCTGGTAGTCGCGCAGCTGCGCCTGCAGGGTCGATGGGGGCTCCGGCTGCAACGCCCGGGCCTGTGCCAGGTGTGCCAACCGTTCACGCCAGGCCTTGGCAGCTTTGACGGCCATGCCATCGGTGATCTCGTCCACCACCGGGCTTGCCAGAGGATGGAAGCGGCCCTTGTCGCTGATGGCCTCGAGCGCTTCCAGCCGCTGGCGCAGCTCCTTGGTCAGCGTCAGGAACTCGCGCTCGCCCAGGCGCACGAAACGACCAGGGGATTGCCGGAGCAGCTCCAGCAGCTCCTTCATGGAGATGACCTGTTCGTTGCTCAGCACGAGCTCGCCTTCCAGCGCGAACCAGTCGCGCTGCTGGCGCACCGAGACCTGCATATTCTGCAGCTTAACGGGTGGGGTCAGCCGGATCTTCCGGCCCTGGGGCCATTCCAGAGAGACCTTATCGCCCATCTCCTGGAGCCGCAGCAGGGTATCGAGCGCCGACTCCGGCTCTTCCAGCACCCAGCTCCAATCGGCGCCCGGGTCCAGCTCCGGGCACTGGTCTAGCAGCAGGGAGGCGTTCGCCTGCTCCCGTTCGACATCCCTGGTGGTCTGCAGTGGCTTGCCCCCGACCTCGGCGAAGAGCGTACTGGCCCCCGCGCCTGGCCGAAGCAGCGGACCGGCCTCGCCGAAGGGCCGGACGTAACACTCCATGGCCAACCCCTCGCCGGCCGGCCGCAGATGGACGTGGGGCGTTGGATCCGCCGCCACCGTGTCCGCCTCGGGGCCGCCGCCAGCGCCGATCTCGGAATGGATGGTGAGCAGCGGGGCGATGGCGGCGACGCTCTCCAACACTTGGCTCTTCGCCTCCAGGGGAACTGCGATGCCTTGCTGGCCCAGGATGTCGGCAATGCGCCGGTGTTGGGCGCTGAAGGCAACCAGACGAAGGCGCCCCTTTCCCTCTCGCTGCGCAATCAGGTTGCCCTCGGGATGCGGGAATGGCACAAGCCGCAGCTCCAGCTTGCCCTTGCCGCGCGAGACCTGCAGCACCGGCTCGGACCGGGTCATCTCCACGGGCTGCTCGGGATCGTCGGCCCAGAACAGCAATGGGTGTCCTATCGCCTCCAGCAGCGCCTGATCGCCGTCCAGACTGTATTGGGTCCTCGGATAGCGCCCGTAGTATTCGTACACCGTCTCCGCCTCGATCTGCCGACAGATCCGGCGGTCCTGCGGCGACAGGTAATCGAAGGCATCTTGCTGCTGATACAGGCGCTCCAGCGATACCGGCCGACCCTTGGTCCAGCCGCCCCGCTTGGTGCGTTTCTGCTCCCTGGGCTCGAGGGCGCAGCCATGGCCGCCGCTATGCAGGCGCCAGACCATGCGAAGATCCGACTCCGTGGCTGTGGCAGCGTCCGCCCCCCCTTCGCATACGCCCTTCAGGGCCCGCAAGGTTCGCTCCCAGGGCGCCTCCGGGTGGAACAGGTCCGTGATCGGTCGAAATGTCTCCGCCTGTTCCTTTTCGGCGGCGATTTTCGTGCAAAGGTCCCGTTTGCCCTCTTCGCCGAGCAGCAGGACGGCCTCGCGAGCGTACCACGCCAGACCCGCCTCCCGGGCGGCATTGCAGTACTTCAATAGTCGCGCCAGCTGGCGCGGACGGGACTTCCCCCCCACCCAATGCAGGACCAGGCCGCGGAACAGGTCGAGCCAGGGCTCGACGGCCAGGGAATCTCGGTGCAGCCAGATGCTCTGCTCAGCCCTCATCTCCCCGGCGAGGATCGACAGCAGATCCCCCAACAGGCGGAACACCGGATCGAAAGGATCATGCGCCGTCGCCTTCTCCGCGATGAGCAATTGTTTTTGCGCCTGCTCGCGATGGGACGGGTCGCCGCTGTGCTGCAGGGCTAGTACGAAACAGACGCCGGCGAGACCAGGGATATGGATGTTGCGCTTCCGGCTTCTCCTTCGGGCGGCCTTTATCGCCGCCTCGAACTGACCGATGGCATCCTCGTGGCGGCCCTGCATGAAACGCGCCCAACCCAGCAGCGACAGGCTGTGAGGGGCGTCGTCCGGCAGCAGTGCTTCGGCCTGTCCGGGATCGCCCCGGTAGAGCCATTGCTCGGCCAGGAAAAGGGCCACCTCGGGATGCGGCGGATGGGCGCCGAAGTAGGCCGTCATCAAGCTCCAGGCATCACGGGAACCGTGCAGATACGTGGCGGATTCTCGCAACAGGAATGCGAGGACTTGGAAGCGTAGAGCCGGCGACAGAGCGTCGAACCAATGGCGGTCGAAGGGATGGGTACAGACGCGTACCAGGCTCTTGGTTAAGTCGTAATCGCGCAATTGGAAGGGCGCGCCGTCGAGCGCAAGCTGTTTCAGGAGCGCGCGATCGTCGCCGGCATACAAGGCCAGGCGCAGCTTGCGTACCTCTAACGGGTCATCTTCCCGGTAGCGCTGATGGTAACCGTCCTTGACGGGTACGACGGCGTTGGCCGCGGCCTCGATGTCACCGAAGATGCCCTCCGCCAACGCCGTGCGGGTCAGCACCTCCACGATATCCGGATGGCACTGCAGGAGGCCTTTTTCGTGGGTGATCAGGCTGTCGGCGAGTAGGCGCTCGCGCAGGGGCTTAGCCATGATCTCGGACAAGCGCGTTCCGTCGGGGGTGCGCCATTCGAGACGGTCGAGAATGCTCTGTAGGGCGGTCTGGTTGATCGGCTGATAGACGATCGACAACACCTGCAGAATGGCCTTCTCGGCTTGCGGATAGCGCTCGTAGGCATCGATGAGCGGGGTGTTCGCCGGCGCGCCTAAGACCACCTCGCCGTGATCTTCGTCAGTCATTTTCTTTTGGTGAATTGACGAACAAAAGAAATAGCTCATCCACCTGCACCCACTCGCCCAGCGGGCAGCTCTCCAGCGTCTCTTCGATAACTGCCCGCCGTTCCGCTGCGGCCGTCATACGCCGCCCCTTGCCGGCTTGGCCCTTGACCACCTGAATTCGGCGGAACTCGTCTAACATCCCCTTGTCCCGCCAGCGGCCGTAGCCCTCTTTCACGGTTTCCGCGAAAGGGGCGCGCAGGGCGGTCTTGCCCTTGCGGGTCAAGTCCAGCTTCTTCCCGTTTCGCTTCGCCAGTCCGCCGGTCTGAAGCAACAAAGGCCAGGTACAGGGGCGAATGGGACGGAGTGGTCCAGTATCCCATTTTCTCAGGCCCGATTCATCTTCCTCGGAGTAGAAGTCACCGCCCATGAGGACCGCCTCGATCTTGCGCAGCGAGGCGGCCGTCGCCGAGCCGGTCTTGTCGCTGACTCCGACCTGCCCGCTGTCCACCAGATGCAGGAGGGCGGGCAGGTCGTGACGGACGACTATCTCCATCGCCACCTTTCTGACGCGATAGAGCGAAGAGGCGGGATGCTGAGGATACGAGCCAGACGAGTTCAATCAGGTTCCGTAGAATTCGCGCCACCCAGGCCAACCCGGAGGTGTCTCCGCCAGGATCTCTTTTTTTTAGCGCATCCCGTTTACCTGAGTACGTCCAAGAACTCTTTCTCCAATTCTCGCCTTACCGGCGGAAAGCTCGGCGGGTTTCGCTTAACACACATCCGCAGCAACTAACGAAGCCCTGGTGTTACCTTACGTTGAGCGCAGGACGCAACGGCTACACGGACGGACCGACTTCGCCTCTATTCCAGCTCGTCTGCATCGACGAAGCCTCCCAGGTGGTGATCAGCAACGGACCCATTGCCCTGGCGGGGCTCGACGGCGGTGGCCGTGTGCTGGTGGCCGGTGACGATAAGCAGTTGCCGCCCGTGCGTGCCGTCCGTGCCGCGCTCGCAAACGATCCTGCCGGGATTCACCGAGGGCGGCGAGCTACCTCCGCTGATCGATACATCCGAAGAAGCAGAAACGGAGCCCTTGCCGGAGCTAACTGCAGATCTCGAGGAAATCCTCTCTGCCATCCGAGAGCTTGCCGTCACTAGCCCTTACGGCACCGCTGCAGACTTCGCCATCCAAGAAGCTGTTCCGCAAGGCGTCTATTCCCTTCGGTCAACTGCGAGACCTGGTCCGCCTCGGCCACATCACGCTCGATACGAGGGCAGGTAAATTCGGCCCTTTCTGGGTCGCCAGACCGTTGGATCCTCCTCGCCTACCCTTCCCCGGAGATCCGCAAAGGGTCCGGGAACGCTCGGAACAGGTCATCGCGGAAGCCCGCGGCGGCCGCTTCGCGCCCTTCTATTCCGGCTTTAAGCACCGTTTCGTTTGGATGGACCCGGCAGGTGAGCGACACAGACCGACGACCCTATCTGGTTCGATCCCTCAAGGTCGAGGCGCGGAACCGCGAGAAGCCGGTACGCGACCAGCCCCTGTCCGCTGTAATTCGGAAGCTCAGTGACCAGTTCCGTGGTCTTGACTGGATTGGAGTCCATGTTACAGGACGCCGAAGAGGCCAAGGGCCTCGCCGCCCTGCGCACGCGGCTGTTCGACGACGACCCGGGGACCACCCATCCGCGCCGGAAATACTGCGGCCAACCCGCCACTTGCGACCGCTTTCGCCAAGGTGTGAATGGGTGCCAAGGGTGCCTCCATACGGGCGGTGATTTGATGCCGGAGGCGTCGGCGGAGGCGGTTGTAAGCCGCAGGTTGCTGGAACTGTTGGTCAGAGCCTCGTAGGGTAGAGCAGGTACGACAGCAAAATTGTGTTAGCACGGCATAATCTGGAAGGAGGGTAGAGGACCGGGTGTCGATTCTCGGTTTGCGGACTGCTGGCGGCAGTTGGCCGTGTTGGCTGACCTCTACGACGAGTATGTCGATCACCTGACCAACAATTGGACCGCGTGCATCACTTGTCACAGGGAGCGCGAGGTATTACTCTTTTGGCATGCAGGCTTTACCGAGGTCGGCCGACAATGAAAACCCTTTCCCTGAAGCTACCCGACGAACTTGATGCCAGAATAAGCGCCATCGCCAGGCAACGGCGATCGAATAAATCCGAGGTCGTACGCAACGCGTTGGATGCCTATCTGGCGAAGGAAGCGACGCCGCAAGAGGGCTCGGTACTCGATCTCGCGGGCGATTTGGTTGGATCGCTCGAGGGTCTTGGCGACCTATCCCATCATGACGAGCACATGCTCGGATATGGCGAGTGAGGCGAAAGATCATCCTCGACACTGGTCCGCTAGTCGCCCTGCTCAATCTTCGCGACACCTATCACGAGTGGGCAAAGGCACAATTTGCCGAGATCGAGCCACCTTTGTTGAGCTGCGAGGCTGTGATCTCCGAGGCCTGCTTTCTGTTGCGGACATTGCCTCGTGGTCCCCGAGCAGTGCTGGACTTGCTCAACCGCGGTGTTGTCGAGATACCCTTTCACCTGGCTGAAGAAGCCGATCCCGTCATGCGTCTGTTGACACGGTACGCCTCGGTACCGATGGCCCTGGCTGATGCTTGTCTGATACGCATGGCCGAGCAGCATGCCAAGAGCACCGTCATAACCCTGGATAATGACTTTCACGTCTATCGAAAGCAGGGTCGACAGGTCGTCCCGACGATCATGCCCGAGGTGGCCCGTCGCAACACCTGAAAGCACCCGACTGCCGGCAGGATCGGAACGGTGGCCTGGAATACAATCCGCTTCGGGGCAGTATGGAATTCCGAGGAAACCCCGGGGGCCAGACCTAACATTCGTATCCTCGCGAGGCGGTCCGGATTTCGGATGCGATAGATCGTGCTGTAGCGGCTGAGCCAACGGCAATTGACAACTGCTTTCTCGTTGTCGAGTATCCCAACAGGTTCAGGGATGTAGACCAGCTTATCGAGGATTTCGCGCTGCAAGGCGGCCCGTACGTACTTGAAGCAGGGCCGGGGGCGTGACGGCGGCGGCGCACCAACGGCGGCGTCTTGAAACAGGGCATCCAATACCTCTTCGGGTGT
>Ga0055458_10000260_pt1 | contig 10165 bp, 6 predicted proteins | sample Joice_CattailNLB_FD_57687 | JGI IMG/M metagenome (GOLD analysis project Ga0055458, IMG submission 57687) | Wetland microbial communities from San Francisco Bay, California, USA, that impact long-term carbon sequestration - Joice_CattailNLB_D2 | ecosystem: Environmental > Aquatic > Marine >...
CATGCCAACTTTTGTGCGTACTGAGAAGTGCGATGGCTGCAAAGGCCAGGACAAGACCGCTTGCATGTACATTTGCCCCCATGACCTGATGAAGCTCGACAAGGACGGGGCCGAGACGGGTCATGCCATGAAGGCCTACAACCAAGAGCCCGAGCAGTGCTGGGAGTGCTACTCCTGCATCAAGATCTGCCCGCAGCAGGCCATCGAGGCCCGTGCCTACGCCGACATCGTGCCCCTCGGCGGCTCCGTGCAGCCCCTGCGCGGCACAGACTCCATCATGTGGACCATCAAGTTCCGCAACGGCACCATGAAGCGCTTCAAGTTTCCGATCCGCACCACCCCCGAAGGATCGATCGATCCCTACGGTAACAAGCCCGAGGCCGACATCTCCAAGATCGCCGAGCCGGGTTATTTCGTGCAGGTCAATGGGTACCGCACGGGCGATCCCAATGAGCTGATTGCCAAATAAGCTCGCGCGACGCGTTCCCAATGAATCGAGACAAAATCAAGAGGTAGAGAGAATGGCCGGAGAATTCGGAAATCCTGAAGTCGTCCAGGAAGAGGTCGACATCCTCATCATCGGTGGCGGCATGGCTGCCTGCGGCGCCGCTTACGAGATCGGTCCCTGGGTCAAGGCAGCCGGCGGCAACATCAAAGTCAAGGTGGTCGACAAGGCCGCCATGGACCGTTCCGGCGCCGTGGCCCAGGGCCTGTCCGCCATCAACACCTACATCGGCTCGGAGCAGGACCCCGCCGATTACGCCCGCATGGTCTCCAACGACCTTATGGGTATCACCCGTGACGACCTGGCCTATGACTTGGGACGCCACGTCGACGAGTCCGTACACCTGTTCGAAGAGTGGGGCCTGCCGATCTGGAAGACGGACGAGGCCGGTGAGCGTCACGACGGATCCAAGGGCATGACCCCCTTGAAGGACGGCGGCAAGCCCGTGCGCTCCGGTAAGTGGCAGATCATGATCAACGGCGAGTCCTACAAATGGATCGTCGCCGAGGCGGCCAAGAAGGCCCTGGGTATGGACAACATCCAGGAGCGTGTCTTCATCGTCAAGCTCGTCAACGACAAGAACGACAAGAACCGCATCGCAGGTGCCGTCGGCTTCTCCGTGCGTGAGCACCAGCTCTTCGTCTACAAGGCCAAGGCCATCCTGCTGGTTGCCGGCGGCTGTGTGAACATCTTCCGTCCCCGCTCTGTGGGCGAGGGCCAGGGCCGCGCCTGGTATCCGGTTTGGAATGCCGGCTCAACCTACGCCATGGCCGCCGAGGCCGGCGCCGAGCTGACCCTGATGGAAAACCGCTTCGTGCCGACCCGCTTCAAGGACGGGTATGGCCCGGTCGGCGCTTGGTTTCTGCTGTTCAAGTCCCAGGCCACCAATGCCTTTGGCGAAGTGTACATGCAGCGCAACAAGGAGATGTTGAATGACTATCCGCCCTATGGCCAGGCCGCCGTTCCCGCTTCCTGTCTGCGTAACCACCTGATGCTCAAGGAGATGCGCGAGGGTCGCGGTCCCATCTGGATGGACACCGTCACGGCGCTTGCCAACCTGCGCGAGACCCTGTCCCCCCGTGAGGTCAAGCACCTGGAGGCCGAGGCTTGGGAAGACTTCCTCGACATGTGCATCGGCCAGTGCGGCATCTGGGCCGGCGAGAACATCGAGCCGGAAAAGAAGAACTCCGAGCTGATGCCCACCGAGCCCTACCTGCTTGGCTCCCACTCCGGCTGCTGCGGCATTTGGGTCTCGGGTCCCGACGACGTCGGCGCCCCGACTGAAGAGACCGAGGCGGGCGCGCCTGCACACCTGCCCTCCGGCTGGAACTGGGGCTATCGCGCCATGACCACCGTGACCGGTCTCTTCACCGCCGGCGACGGCGTCGGCGCCTCCGGCCACAAGTTCTCCTCCGGCTCCCACGCCGAGGGGCGCCTGGCCGCCAAGGCCATGGTCAAGTTCGTGATGGACAACAAGGACCATACGCCGGAGCTGGACACCGACGTGGATACCCTGATCGAGGAGATCTACCGTCCCGTGCGCAACTTCCTGGAGTTCAAGGACTACTCCACCGCGATCGACATCAATCCCAATTACATCACCCCGCGGATGCTGCAGTTCCGTTTGCAGAAGATCATGGACGAATACGTGGCCGGTGTAGCGACCTACTACACCACCAACGCCCACATGCTGGAACAGGCCGAGCTGAAGCTGGAGATGCTCAAGGAAGACTCGCTGAAGATGCGCGCGAAGGACCTGCACGAGCTGCTGCGGGCCTGGGAAAACTATCACCGTCTCCTCACGGCCGAGGCCCACATGAAGCACATCCAATTCCGTGAGGAGTCCCGTTATCCGGGCTTCTACTATCGGATGGACCATAATGTGGTCGACGAGGAGAACTGGCACTGTTTCGTCAACTCCATCTACGACAAGGAATCCAAGCAGTGGACCTGCTTCAAGCGCGCCCATAAGGACTTGGTGGACAAGGCCAAGCTGTTCAAGGCCGGCGGCCACTAAGCCCAACGCCTGAAGGCTGACTTCGACCGGGCGCCGCGAGGCGTCCGGTTTTTTGTTTTAGGCGAATTGACGCAAGACCTATCGCAATGAGAGGCGGCGACATGAGCGACGAGAAATTCGACATTCCCTTCAAGAGTCCCACCCTGCCCGAGATGCTGAGCGGCAAGACCCGGATCAAGTTCAGGTGCTTCAAAGGGATCTCCTGCTTCAACGCCTGTTGCAAGCAGGCCGATGTGACCCTTGCCCCCTACGACGTGCTGCGCCTGAAAAAGCGCTTCGGCATGGGCTCGGAGGAGTTCCTGAAAAAGTATACGGTGCCTTTCCAGATGGATCAGGACGGCGTCCCTGGGCTGAAGATGCGCACCGACGATAATGGCACCTGCGTCATGTTGGACGGCGAGAACGGTTGCGGCGCCTACCAAGATCGCCCGACCGTGTGCCGCTACTATCCGGTGGCCCTGCTCAACATGCGCGCGAAGGACTCCTCGCAAGCCGAGGAGAACTATTCCCTGATCCGCGAGGATCACTGCAAGGGCCATTTGGAAGAGCGGGAAATCAGCGTCGACGACTACCGGACGGAGCAGGGCTGCAAGGACTACGACAACCGCAACCGCGACTGGTACCGCCTGATCCTGAAGAAGAAATCCGCCGGACCCGGTGTCGGCCGCCCGTCGGAGATGAGCCTTCAGCTTTTCTTCATGGCCTCGTACAACCTGGACATGTTCCGCCGCTTCGTGCTCAGCGACAATTTCCGCAGAACCTACAAGCTGAATGACATCTTCTTCGATGCGGTGGAGAAGGACGACCTGATCCTGATGGACTTCGGATTCCAATTCATGCGCCAGGTCCTGTTCGGCGAGCGGACCATCGAAGAAGCCACCGATGCCTGGGAAAAGCGGGTCGAAGAGCGCAAGGAGGTGTGGGAGATGCGTACTCAGGCAGAGCTCACACGCAAGCAAAAGGATGAGGACGACAAGTACCGCATCGAGGCCGAATCGAGCAAGGAGTCCAGCGGCGATTCGCGTGGCTGATGACCCCACCAGAACGCCAGCGCTCCTTCGCGCAACGCGGTCTGCTCGGCCGCAGCAATGACCTGCGGGACCTCGACGCTGCTGCCACCCCCTCTAAACGGTCAGCCGGCGATAGATCTCCGAGACCTTGTAAGGTAGCTTCTCCACCGCGTCGACGATGGTGTAGCTTGCCGCCCCGTACATGTGAGGCAGGTAGTCCTGCCCTTCCCTGTCGATTGTGATGCAGAAGGGATGGATGCCGCTGCGCTTGGCCTCGATCAGTGCCCGGCGGGTGTCCTCGATACCGTATTCGCTGCGGTATTCGTCGCTGTAGTCGTCGGGCTTGCCGTCGGACAGGGTAATGAGGATGCGGGTCTTTGCCTCGATCTGGTTGAGGATTTCCGTGAGGTGACGAATAGCCACGCCCATGCGCGTGTAGTCCTTGGCCTCGATGCCGGCGATCCGACCTTGGACCTCCTCCCCGTAAGCGTCCTGGAAGCCCTTGATGCGATAGGTCTCGCAGCGCTTGCGCGTCATGCCGGAAAAGCCGTAGATGGCGTAGCGATCGCCCAGCGTCTCCAGGGCCTCGCACAGCAGCAACAGCGACTCTCGCTCCGCCCTGTTGATCCAACCGCGAGTGGAGCCGCTCATATCCACCATGAACATGACCGCAATATTGCGCTCCACCCGATCCAGGCGGGTGAATAGTCGATCAGACATCTCCAGACCGCGATGGGCGTCGGCGTGGGCCTCCACCAGCGCGTCTATGTCCACCTCGTCTCCGAAGGGCTCCTTCTTGAGCCACTTGTCTTCACCGCGCAGGGCTTCGAAGGTTCGGCGCAGACCGGTAAGGTGCCGAGAGTACTTGTTTCGGGTCTCCTGTACGAAGCCATCGATCTTGGGCTCCACCTTGAGCTCGCGCATCACGCACCAATTCTTGCGGTAGCTCCGGCGGCGAAAGTCCCATTCGTTGTACAGATGGGCGCCGCGCTCGTGATAGGTGCCGGACCAAACGTCGGCACTGGCATCTTTGTCCTCCTCTTCCTCCCCTTTCGGTTTGTAGCTCCCGTCACCGGCGGGAACCAGATACTCGAGCGGCAGATCCCCGAGATCCAGCGTGATGGAGCTCAGGAGTCGCTTGATGTCCTCCGGTGGGCTCACCGGCTTGTCGTGGAAAAGGAGCTCGATCTCCATCTCCTCGGGGCTCTCTTCGCTCTCCTTCTCTCGTGCCGAGAAGGGAGTCTCGCGGTCTTTGGATGCCTCTTTACGCTCGGCGGTCGGTTGCTCCGACTCCAGCTCCGCCTTGTAGCGGACCAGCAGGCTGCGCAGACCCGCCTTCTCGTCCTCCAACCGTGCCCGTAAGACCTCCTCGACCCGCTCCGGATAGAGCAGACCCTGATAGCAAAGGGGCTCGGGCAATGGAGGGGGCGCGTCCATGAGCTCCGCAACCAGATCGAGGCTCCCTTCCACCCGCCCCCCGGCTCGGCTCAGACGATCGCGCCAAGCCTGCCACTGTGGAGGACAGACGCTCTGGCCGGCAATGGCATTGAGGTGGAGCATGTCCCGATGGATACCCGGCAGCTCCCGCGCGATAAGGGCATCCAGCCGCAGATTCTCCAGGACATGAAAGAGCCGAAGTGCGCGGCTCGATTGCTCGAAGCGAGCCAGGGCCTCGACGACCCCCAGCCGCCAGGTGCCGAAGCGCGTCTGCGCCCAAAGGTAGGTCGCGGCCGCCTTGAGAAAACGGAAGTTGTCCTCGCGATTCTCGAACCGGCAGGCGATTGCCGGCAGGAACAGGGTTCCGGTGTCGGTGTAGATCGTCTCCGCGGCTGCAAGCGCCAGGCGCCGCCCCGAGAAACCAAGCACCATCCGCTCCAGGACAATGGCGTGCTCTTCCAGGGGTGCCCCCACCCTTGCAAGCCGTGCGCGCTCCAGGAACTTGTCCACGTTCCTGAACACGTCGACGGCGGCGTTCAGCCCGGATTGGTCGTAGACGTCCAAGCCCTGAAGGATCCAGACCTCCACATCCGGCAGCGACAGCACTTCCAGGGCGCCATGGGCATGAGTCAGGAATTGGTAGGCACAAGCGGTGTTGTCCTTCTCGAGGGCGCGAACCCAGTGGAGCACGAAGTCCTGTTGCGGTCGGGTCAAGCGTGCCAGCGACTGAGCCGCGGCCCGTTTCGACGAGACCTCGGCCCACAAGATGTCCTCGAGCTGGTCTTCGAGTTGATCGGTATCGAACGGCTTGGGCATGAGGAGCGATGAGTACTCGGCTTCTTGCATCGATCGAGTCAAACGGGGAGCGTCTTCCCTTTCCGGCCATCGGTTACCAGGAAATGGCCTCCTCCGCCACGCCCTTAAGCATATCCGCAATCTCCGCCATCACCTTGCTGGACCGGATCTCCTGTTCGGAAACCTTTCGGTACGCGACATAGGTCTTGTCCGGCTCGCCCGGCAGGGCAAAGACCGATAAGATGAAGGGGCAGTTAACGATACGGCTGGGATCCTCCGAGGTCATCTTGCGCGACAGAACGGCACTGCAGAACTCGACGGAGCGGGCCTTCTCGTAGATCTTCTCTTCCATCCCCAGATCCTTGCCCGTGCGCTCCAGCATCTCGTCCATATGCATCAGATTGTTGATGTACATCCCCCGTTCCTGGATAGCCATCTCGGCTCCCTCCATCACGGTCTCGAAGTCGCTCTCGCTCTCATAGACGGCGTAGGCCCCGCCGGCAATGACGGGAGATGTCGGCAAGACGAAGAATACAGTGAGCGTGAGAAGGTTACGGAACAGGACGGACATACCGTTTCTCCTTGGGATTTCCCAGAATGCGAATCATAGCATGCCACCAATGTCAGCCGGTCTCATGCCGACAACAGGCTGCCGACCCTCAGCCGGCGAGTTGCCGACCACCGAATATGAGCGTCCTATAATCAATTTGGGATTCAGGTCCCTGAGGGTGTTTCTCCTTAAAGAAGAGAATATGAAGAAGATCTGGCTCATGCCGCGGGCGTTGCGATCGCCGGTGCAACCGCGCTGGCGACCATGCCCGCCCAGGCATTCTGGGGCTCCTGGGGCAGCGGTGGCCCCTGGTGGGGCGGCTATCCCTCCTATGGCGGCCGGGGCTCTCCGTACTACGGCGGTTGGGGCAGCTGGGGTTACCCGGCCTACGGCGCGTATCCCTACGCGGTTGCGCCAGCGGCTATCGCTCCGGCTTCCTCCGGCGCCGAGAAGTAACGTACCCGGAAACGGGTGCGGGACCGCGCGTCTCGCCGCATCCATGCGAAGGACCGGATGTGCCGGTCCTTTTTCGTTTCGGTCGAAGAGAAAGAAATCGGCAATTGGATTGCGACAGAGCACGGATCCGAAGCGAATTCTCACGCCCCAGCAGCCCGTCCCGGATGCATAGTGCTTGCCCCCGACACGCGACGATGGCTTTGTGTGACCGCAACCCTTCGACTTGTGAAAAGTGTCACGAAAAGAATTCAGAGGGGGAGGTATCCTGTGAATGTACGCGAATGACCATAGTCCCTGTCGACGAGCGAAGCAGGGAGAAGTGATGAGGTTGATATGGGAAACAAGAAAGAGCTCGCTGCATGGGTCGTGTCGATAGAATGGGATCAGTTTGGCCGCACCTATGTTCGGTTGTACGCCGATGCCCCCAGGTGGGCACGCGATCATGCAGCCGACCTTTTCGGTAACGGGATTGTATTCCTTCGTTCCGAGCAAGTGAGGCATCAGGCCGCCTGAACGGCCGTCGCCATCGACTGTTCGGTCATGAGCAGCACGACGGAACCGGAAGGGGCCGCGGTGAAGGCCGACCCGGCAACGAACGGTGGGGCGGAAGCCGACTCTCTGCTGAGCCGACGGGCGGGCAAGCGAATTGTCGAATCCGAGCCGGCTCGCCAGACGTGTTGAGCGCAACGGCTTTCAGCAACGTCCTCCAGCAAGGGCTCGCACCCTCCTATTCCCACGGGCGGGGCGGATTGGTACGGGGCTCGTGACGAGCCAGCAATCGCCGACCGCGAAGCTTGCAAATACCAGCGTCTCCTCCTCGCGATCGGTGCTCTTCCTCGATTGCGGGGGAACCTCGCAAGCCCAGCCGGGAACTGCCTCGAATCCCTGTCCTCGGGACAGCGGCACGCACTCTTTACGCCATCCAACAATCTTCCCAATAACAAACGCACGGTCGCGGATGAATTGAATCTTCACCTCGTCGATGATCCATCAGCGCCCTCTAGCCCGCGGCCGTAAGGGTCGGCGAAATCGGTCGCGCGATGCGAAAGTGCCAACGCGCGAGGCTCCGTTGGCCGAGGCCGGCCGCCACTTCCCCTTGATGATCCCTCCATGGAGCCTTTCCAACAGGGCACAGATGTTGTTCGTACGAAAAGTTGCTTGCCTCTCGATGTCTTCCTTTCTTTCGGCGAGATCTTCGTCATCATTTTTCGGCAATATGGTCGCTGTCGATTTCGCGGCAGATCAACGGCACTGCCGCAACGGGATGGCCCTCACCTTTTCTTCCGGGGCTATACTGCTAACGAGTCTGATCACAGCCGACAGCTTGCATGACCAGCCTGTACTACGATTGTTTCGCGGGAATCAGCGGGGATATGAACCTGGGTGCCTTGCTCGACCTGGGGGCCGAGGAGACCGTGCTGCGTGCAGGGCTCGATCGACTGGACCTGGAAGGTTATCGGCTGCGCATCGAGCCGGAGAGTCGCGGCGGCATCACCGGCACCCGGGCCGAGGTTCTGGTCAAAGCCGGGGCCCAAAAGTCACCGCGCCATCTGTCGGCAATCAGGGAGCTGATCGGACGATCCGGAATCGGCCACCGGGTCGCGGCATTCAGCTTGCGGGTGTTCGAGCGTCTGGCGGCGGCCGAGGCCAGGGTTCACGGGATTTCGATCGATGAAGTGCACTTCCACGAGGTGGGGGCGACAGATGCCTTGGTGGATGTGGTCGGTGCCGCCATTTGCCTGGAGCAACTGGGTTGGCCGCGTGTGATCGGCTCGACGGTGGAGCTCGGCTCCGGTTTTGTGGACTGCGCCCATGGCCGACTCCCGGTACCGGCCCCGGCGACCCTGGAGCTGTTGCAGAACGTGCCCACCCATCGTGGCAGCGTCCCCTTCGAGGCCACCACCCCGACAGGGGCCGCCATTTTGACCACCGCGGCCGAGGGCTTCGAGCCACAGGCGAGTCTGGTTGCCCGCCGGGTCGGACATGGCATCGGCCGACGCGAAGGGCCCCTGCCAAATCTGTTGCGTGTCCTGGTCACAGATCCACTGCCGTCGCCCCTCGAAAAGCTTTTGTTGCTCGAATGCAACATCGATGACATGAGTCCTGAGCTCTATCCGCATCTGTTGCTCCGGCTGCTGGACAGCGGCGCGAGAGACGCGTGGATCGCTCCCCTGGTGATGAAGAAGGGGCGACCGGGCATCCTAGTAAGCGTTCTGTGCGCGGGACGTGACGAACAAACAATGACAAGGCTTCTGTTTGCGGAGACCACCACCCTGGGGGTACGCCGAAGCTCGGTATCCAGGACCGCCCTGGAGCGGACCATCGAAAACCGCGAAACCCCTTTCGGGCTGGTACCCGTCAAGGTCGCATTGCGCCCGGACGGGAGCCGACAGGCCAAGCCGGAGTACGAGGCTTGCCGGACGATTGCGCTGGAGCGAAACCTGCCGTTGCGCGAGGTCTTCCGCGAGCTGGAGCGCCTGCTGGAGGAGAACGATGGAAGATGACATCTACGAGCGACTGCTCGAGCGACTGCGACGGTTGAAGGCGGTGGCCGTTGCCTTTTCCGGGGGGGCGGACAGCACCTTCCTGCTGGCGGCGGCCAAGGAGGCCTTGGGCGAGCGCGTTTTGGCGCTCACGGTGGTGACACCTTTCATGGAGCGGCAGGAGGTCGCCGACGCGGTATCTCTGAGCACCCGCCTGGGGATCCGTCATGAGTTGGTGGAGCTCGATATGCCGCATGGCATCGACGTCAATCCGCCAGAGCGCTGCTATATCTGTAAACGCGCTCTCTACCGCAAGCTGCTGGCGGTGGCGTCCGAGGCGGGGTTCCCGAGCGTGCTCGACGGTAGCAACCTGGACGACGTGGGCGATTATCGGCCGGGATTGCGCGCGCTACGGGAGCTGGAGATCGACAGCCCACTGCAAGCGTGCAAGATTTCCAAGGCCGACGTGCGCCGTTTGTCCGCATCCCTGGGCCTGCCCACTTGGGACAAACCAACGAATGCCTGTTTGCTTACACGTCTACCCATGGGCCGGCGCGTCTCTATGGAAGACCTGCATCGCGTGGAAGAGGCCGAACGCTTTCTCAGGGCGCGCGGCTATGTGTGGACCAGGGTGCGCATGCATTCCGACCTGGCTCGTATCGAGGTGGCCCCGGAGCAGCGCCGGCAGCTGTTCGAAGAGGCCGATGCTGTCGCCAAGGCATTGCAGGAGCTCGGCTTTCGCCACGTTACACTCGATTTGTTGGGCTACCGCCTCGGCAGCATGAACCCTGTCGGCCCTGGGGCCGATGAAACCGATTCCTGCGATGCCACGGAGTTTCGGGGACGCCTACCCACCGATCCTGTCGGATATCGGTGGGGCCATTGGTCGTCGTCGCGCCGGGAAGTCGGGTC
>Ga0055458_10000263_pt1 | contig 10087 bp, 8 predicted proteins | sample Joice_CattailNLB_FD_57687 | JGI IMG/M metagenome (GOLD analysis project Ga0055458, IMG submission 57687) | Wetland microbial communities from San Francisco Bay, California, USA, that impact long-term carbon sequestration - Joice_CattailNLB_D2 | ecosystem: Environmental > Aquatic > Marine >...
TATTCTATTTAGGGTGTCGGTCGAGCGTTACGGCCGGCAGCGAGATCCAGGTAACATCGGTGGAGGCGGTTTACCTGATCGACGAGCGCCCCGGGATCACCGCTGTTGTCGATTATGTCGTCCGCCCCCTCCAGGCGCAGGGACCTCGATGCTTGGCTTGCCAGGACGCGCCGGATCTCATCGGCATCCAAACCGCTCCGGCGATGGACGCGTCGAATCTGCTCCGATTCGGGAAGATCCACGACCAATATGCGATCGGCGAGACCCGTTTGCCCCGTTTCGAACAGGAGCGGTATTTCGAGCACGACATACGGCGCCGACAGCTTTCTGAGGTGGCGTTGCATCTCCGAGCGTATCCGCGGGTGGAGAATCGATTCGAGCCGCTCACGAGCCGAAGCATCCGAGAAGACCAAAGCGCGCATGGCCGCCCGGTCCAATTGCCCGTCGGCGTCGATGAAGCGCTCGCCGAATGCCTCGGCGATCAGATCCAAGACGGGGCTCCCCGGGGCCGTCAGGGCGTGGGAGATCGTATCCGCATCGACAACGGGGACGCCAAGCCCTGCCAGGAGAGCGGCGACGCTGGATTTTCCGCTACCCATGCCCCCGGTCAGGACTACGACCAACATAGGGCTAGGGGCTGTTGACATTTGCCTGAACGCGGGTGATCGCGAGTCATTTTTCGTGTTACAAGGCGCGGTGAGGAGGAATAGTGCGCCTATTTCGACGAGCCGCAACGCTGTCAGCGCGAGAAAGCGCTACAATCGGACCCTGAACGCCAATTGTCAACAGCCCCTAGGCAAATCCGGCCCATTGGAAGTACGCGTGATTGATCGCATCGCCCCACATGAGGCCGATCCATCCCGCCGCCGCCAGATAAGGCCCAAAAGGGATGGGTACTTGGCTATCCCGACCTCCTGCCAGGATCAGCGCGGTGCCCGTCAAGGCCCCGGTACATGCCGAGATCAGTAGGATCTGGGGCAGGTACTGCCAGCCGAGCCAAGCCCCGAACAGGGCGAAGAGCTTGAAATCACCGAAGCCCATACCCTCCTTTCCCGTCAACAGACGGAAAAGGTGAAAGACGCTCCAAAGGCACAGGTACCCCGATGTCGCCCCCAGGATGGCGGAGTGGCTGTCGGTGAACCAGTCGTCGAAGCTCAGCAAGAGCCCCAGCCACAACAGCGGCAGCACGATGACATCGGGTAACAACTGGGTATCCAGGTCGATGACAGCCAAGGCAATGAGGCCCCAGGTAAGGAGGAGAGCGGCGGCGCTCTCCCAACCGACACCGAAGCGCCAGACCACCAGGACAGACAACAATGCCGTGCCCGCTTCGACAAGGGGGTAGCGCAGACCGATCTTCGCTTTGCAGGCCGAACAGCGCCCGCGCAGCAAGAGGTAGCTCAGCAACGGGATGTTCTCCAGCACTCCCACCGGGTGCCCGCACTGGGGGCAGTGCGAGCGCGGATGCGCGAGCGACATGCGCGGTCCCTTCGGCGCCGCCTCGTCCTGCCCCGTCAAGGCCGCGCACTCCTGCCGCCAATCGTAGTCCAGCATCCTGGGCAGACGATAGATGACGACGTTGAGAAAACTGCCGACCATCAGCGAGAACAGCGCCGTTATGCCGTAGAGGGCGAACGGGGCTTGTTCCAACAGAGTGATCCAACGCATCGTATCTGCGAGGTCTACGGGATTTGACCCGAAAAACGGGAAGGCCGGCGCAACTTAGACGGCCGCGGCGAGCTTGAAGATCGGGAGATACATGGCGATCACGAGCCCACCTACCAGGGTGCCGATGACGACCATGATCAGAGGCTCCAACAGACTGCTGAGGCTGTCCACTGCATTGTCGACCTCTTCCTCGTAGAAATCCGCCACCTTGGCCAACATGTCGTCCAGGGCGCCGGACTCTTCGCCGATGGCGGTCATTTGTATCACCATGTGGGGAAAGAGATTGCGCTGGCGCATCGAGAGCTGCAGCGCCTGCCCAGTCGCCACCTCTTCACGCATCTGCATTACCGCCGTGGAGTAGACGATATTGCCGGTCGCCCCCGCAACCGATTCCAGGGCCTCCACTAAGGGCACGCCCGCAGCAAAGGTGGTGGATAGTGTCCGGGCGAAGCGGGCGAGGGACGCCTTGTGCATGATGGGGCCGATGATGGGGAACTTCAGAGTGAAACGGTCTACCATCTCCCGGAACTTGAGTGATCGCTTCCAGAGATTGCTTATTGCGAAGCCGGCCGCGATCAGTGCCAAGAGAATGCCCCACCACCATGCGCGCATGAAGTCGGAGATCGAGATCACCAGCAGCGTGAAGGTGGGCAGGTCGGCCCCGAAGCTGGCGAACAAGGCCTTGAACTGGGGTATTACGAACAGCATGATGACCGCGGTGACGACAATGGCCACCGCAATAACCGCCGCCGGATAGAACAGGGCCTTCTTGACCTTGCCCTTGATGGACTCGGTCTTCTCTTTGTACGTGGCGATCCTGTCCAGAAGAACGTCGAGCACGCCGGCGTGCTCGCCGGCAGCGACCAGATTGCAGAACAGGTCGTCGAAATAGAGCGGATGCTTGCGCAAGGTATTTGTGAGGGACGTACCGCTCTCGACGTCCGCTTTGATCGCCAGGATCAAGTCCTGCATGCTCGGATTCTCGTGGCCGCGGCCTATGATGTCGAACGCCTGCACCAGCGGAACGCCGGCAGACATCATGGTCGCGAGCTGGCGGCTGAACACGGCAATGTCACCGCTCCTGATCTTCTTCTTACGGCCACCGAACAGAGGCCGGGCCTTTTTTTTGACCTTGAGGGGATTCACACCCTGTCGGCGCAGCTCCGCCCGCACCAAGGCGATGCTCGCCCCGCGGCTCTCGCCCTTGATGCGTGCACCGCGTCGATCCATTCCCTCCCATGCGAAGACGAATGCCTTCTCCGCTCTCGGTTTTTGTGCTGCTGTCAATGCCATAAGGACTAGTCCTTGGTTACTCGGTTGATCTCTTCCAGGCTGGTAACCCCTGCCTTGACCTTGCGCAGACCCGAGGCGCGCAGATCGGCCGTACCCTCGACCCGCGCCTGTTCCGCGATCTGTATCGAATTGCCGCCCTCCATGATCAGACGTCCGATCTCCTCGGAGACCTCCATGGTTTGAAAGATACCGACCCGCCCCCGGTATCCGTTGGTGCAGCGATCGCAGCCGACCGGGCGGTAGATTTCGAGCCCTGACTCGATTTCCGCGGCGCTGAATCCCTCTTCGAGCAAGGCCTCGCGCGGGACACTCTCGGGCTCCTTGCAATGGGGGCAAAGTCGCCGCGCCAGGCGCTGAGCCATGATCAGGAGCACGGAGGAGGCGATATTGAAGGGGGGAACCCCCATGTTGGCCAGCCGTGTCAGGGACTGGGGTGCGTCGTTGGTATGCAGGGTGGAAAGCACCAGGTGCCCGGTCTGGGCCGCCTTAACGGCAATCTCCGCCGTCTCCAGGTCGCGGATCTCGCCCACCATCACGATATCGGGATCTTGGCGCAGGAACGCCCGCAACGCCTCTGCGAAGGTCAGCCCGGTCTTGGGGTTCATGTTGACCTGGTTGATGCCGGCAACCTGGATTTCCACCGGGTCCTCGACGGTCGAGATGTTCACCTCGGTTTGGTTGAGGATATTCAAGGCGGTATAAAGGGATACCGTCTTGCCCGAGCCGGTGGGCCCGGTTACCAGGACCATCCCATAGGGTTTCTTTATGGCCGCCAGGAATGCATCTCTTTGCTCCGGCTCGAAGCCAAGCTGGTCCACACCCACGAGGGCCGCGGACGCGTCCAGTATTCTCAAGACGACCTTCTCCCCGTACAGTGTGGGGAGGGTGTTGACACGAAAATCGATTTCCCGGTTGCGGCTGAGCTTGAGCTTGATGCGCCCATCCTGGGGCACGCGGCGCTCGGCGATGTTCATGCGCGACATGACCTTGATCCGCGCGACCAGGCGGGCGGCGATGCTCACCGGAGGATTGGCGACCTCGTGCAACAAACCGTCCTGACGGAAGCGAACGCGAAAATACCTCTCGTAGGGCTCGAAGTGGATATCGGAGGCCCCTTTGCCGATGGCGTCCACCAGGATCTTGTTGACATAGCGCACAACGGGGGCATCGTCGACGTTCAAGTCCGAATCGTCCCGCTGTTCCTCGTCTCCGGAGCCGATGTCCAGGTTTTCCAGGTCGGCATCCTGCACGCCCGGCATGGCCGCGTCCTGGGCCTCGAGCGCCTTCTCGATCGCAACGGCAAGCTTCGCCTCTTCTACCAGGACCGCGTCCGTGGCCAAGCCGGTATTGAACCGGATCTCGTCCTGGGCGCGGTGATTCGTGGGATCCGAGACGGCGACAAAGAGTCGATTACCCCGGCGCAGGACCGGCAAGGCGCGGTGCTTGCGCGCCAGCTTCTCGTCCACCAGGTTCATGGGAAGGTCGTGAAAATCGATGGCATCCAGGTCCAGCAGAGGAACTCCGAACTCGTCCGCGGCGGCGACGGCAATACGCCGGCTGTCCAGATGCATTTTCTCGACCAGGTACTGGACAAAGGGTTGCCGCTGCTTGAGCGCCTCGGTATAGGCGTTTTGGGCCTGTTCTTCTGAGATAAGCTTGTCGCGCACCAGGCGCCACGCGAGACCGGACGGCTTTCTTACTGTCTGAATGCTTGCCATGAGGCGTCGATATTCTCGGCTTGAGCTTCGAGAGGACCCGCTCGATCAACCATATTGCAAGCGGGGACCGATTTCAAAGACATTCGTCACGCTTTCAGCGGTTGACCGTAAACGCAAGCCGCACGTTGTTGGCAACCAAGCCGTTGTCCTTTTGCTCGCTTTCGTTGAGATAGAATTCGAGAATGGTCTCGCGGTTCATCAGCATTTCCTCTGTCACCTCGTCGGCCACCTCGTTCGCGTGGCAAAAGACGCTGGTATAGGCGGAGTCGGCTTCTCTCGGGTCCGTGATCCACAGGTTGGGCGAGATGTGGTTGATGATGCGCAGGAAGCCGTAACCCTTGTCGGCAAACCACTTGGTGCATACGCCGCGTACACAGGATCCCGACTGCCCCCAATCGTTGCGTGGCTCGTAGGAAACAGGCAGCAGGTCCGGGATGATAAAACCGGAGAAAAAGGTGTCGACAGCCTGCTGAAGCTGACGCGAGACGTTCTTGAAACCGATGAGCTCCACCCGGCAGCCGGTATTTTGCAGGGCGTTGACCACTTGCAGGAAATCACCGTCTCCGGTGACCAAGAGCACCTGATCCAGCTTTCCCGCCTGCAACATGGCATCGACAGCCATATCCAGGTCCGCGTTGGCTTTCGTGGTGACATTGCCGTTTTCGTCCGTGTAATGTCGCACGTACTTGACCGTGATCTTCCATCCGAAATCCCGCACCATCTGCTGGTATGCCCTGGATTTCTTCGCGTATTCGGGGTCTTCCCTGGCGCGCTCCGAATCGAAGGCCAAATAGGTATTGAGCCGCTGCAGGTGACCCCCTTCACGGGCTGCAAAGCGGCGCAGCACATCGTAGCGCATCTGGTATCCACCATTGTACCTGACGTTCTCGGCGTCGACGAACACACCGACTCGTAAATTGGAGCTCAACAGATAATCCTCACTATGCGAACGACGGGCACGCGCATCGAGCCCGTTATCAATAAAAACAAGACATCGACAGCGCACCTCGAAAAACTCGAAGTACCGCCGCGATGCATGGATGCAACAACATTATCGTGCGCGCAAGCGCATCGAAATCAAGGAGCAGAAATCACACTTTTCCAAAAGAAACCATGGCCAGGATTCGTCGCAGTGGCCGCGGTGCATACAACCCCACGGACTGGGGAAATGGCCGCATGACCGAATCTACCCGGGCCTGGCACGGATTCGAGCTTTCCAACCAATCTCGATGACCTAAGGCTGCCGCGGCCGATCCCGCGATCGGGGTGGGGACTGCCGCCGCGTCGAGACGATCGGCAAAGCAAGACCCACTCGAACGCTTGGGTCTTGCTCGTATCCGGAGCGCACCGGCAGGATCATGACGAGACCATGAAACTGTCGGCGCGACGTCGATTTCGGGCGGAAAGACAGAAGCGAGCGCCAATGTTCTCCGCCGGAGACGACCTTACTGGCCGGCGCGGTTATCGATCAAATCGCTGACCACGGCAGGGTCGGCCAGCGTGGAGGTGTCGCCCAAAGCACCGATCTCGTTGGCCGCGATCTTGCGCAGAATTCGGCGCATGATCTTTCCCGATCTCGTCTTCGGCAGACCCGGCGCCCACTGGATGACATCCAGGGTGGCGATGGCACCGATTTCGCTGCGGACCAATGCGATCAGCTCCTTCCTCAGGTCGTCCGTGGGCTCCACACCGGCCATGGGCGTCACGTAGGCGTAGATGCCCTGACCCTTGATGTCATGCGGGTAGCCGACGACGGCAGCCTCGGCGACGTGGGGATGAAGCACCAGGGCAGACTCGATCTCGGCAGTACCGAGGCGATGCCCGGAGACGTTGAGCACGTCGTCGATGCGCCCCGTGATCCAATAGTAACCGTCCTCGTCCCGGCGAGCACCGTCGCCGGTGAAGTAGTAACCGGGATACTGCTTGAAGTAGGTATCCACAAAGCGCGCGTGGTCGCCGTAGACGGTGCGCATAATCGCCGGCCAGGGGCGGGTGATGACCAGGGCACCTTCCGCGGCGCCCTCGAGCAAGGTGCCGTCGGCGGGGTCCACCAAGGCCGGCATCACACCGAAAAAAGGCCGACTGGCCGAGCCTGGCTTGAGGGCCGTTGCACCAGGTAGAGGGGTGATCAGGTGACCGCCGGTCTCCGTCTGCCACCAAGTGTCTACGATGGGGCAGCGCTCGTCACCGACGACCCGATAGTACCATTCCCATACCTCGGGGTTGATAGGCTCGCCCACGGTGCCGAGGATACGCAACGATTTGCGGGAGGTCTTCTCGACCGGCTCTGCGCCGGCACGCATCAGGGCGCGGATGGCGGTGGGGGCGGTGTAGAAGATGGAGACCTCATGCTTGTCGACCACCTGCCAAAACCGCGAGACGTCCGGATAGTTGGGGACACCCTCGAACATGAGGGATATGGCCCCGTTGGCAAGTGGTCCATAGACGATGTAGGTATGGCCCGTGACCCAGCCAACGTCCGCGGTGCACCAGAAGACTTCGCCCTCCTGGTAGTCGAAGGTGTATTTGTGGGTCATGGCCGCGAATACCAGATAGCCGCCGGTGGTGTGCAGCACACCCTTGGGCTTGCCGGTCGAGCCGGAGGTGTAGAGGATGAACAGCGGATCCTCCGCGTCCATCTCTTCCGGTGGGCAATCCTCGGAGGCCGCGGCCATGGCCTCATGATACCAGATATCGCGGCCGTCATCCCAGTCGACCTTGCCACCGGTGCGCCGTACCACGACCACGGTGCTCACATTGGGGCACTCGGTCAAGGCCGTATCGGCATTCTTCTTCAGCGGAACCGGGCGACCACCGCGGATGCCCTCGTCCGCGGTAATCAGGGTCTGGCAATCGGAGTCGAGGATGCGATCGCGCAGGGAGTCCGGCGAGAAACCGCCGAAGACGACCGAGTGGACGGCGCCGACGCGAGCGCAGGCGAGCATGGCCACCGCCGCTTCGGGGATCATCGGCATGTAGATGCAAACCCGGTCGCCCTTCTTGACGCCGCGGGATTTGAGCACGTTTCCCAGCTTGCAGACTTCGGTGTACAGCTCGCGGTAGGTGATCTTGCGGTCTTCTTCCGGGTTGTCGCCTTCCCATACGATGGCGACCTGATCACCGCGACCGTCCAGGTGGCGGTCCAAGCAATTGTAGGCAACATTGAGCCTGCCGCCCTCGAACCACTTGATGTAGAGGTCGGTGGCATCAAAGCTGTAATCGGTCACCTTGTTCCACTTCCTGGTCCAGGTAACGAACTCCTCGGCCTGTTCTGCCCAAAAACCCCCGGGATCTTCGGTCGAGCGCTGGTACATCGCCTGGTACTTCTCGTTATCGATGTGGGCGTTGGCCGCAATCTCGGCCGGGATATCGTGGATTTTTATCTCCGACATGGGAGCCATCTCCTCATTGGGTAACTGGATCGCCTCTGGCTGTTGCCGGGGCTTTTGCGGAAGGCGGATGAGCCAAAATGCGCGATCGCCGGCACGGACCGGAAAGGTCCGACTTCGGATCCCCGCGGGGGTTTCTTTATTCGACCAGCAGCGATTTCAATCATAAACGCTCGCCGTGCAGCACGCCACCTGCTACCAGGCCAGGAAATCGCGGAGGGGCGCCTTGCTTTTGCCGTCACCGTAAGACACCTGGGCGAGAAAAAGCTCGGCGGCGGCCAGGGCGTCGCTCAAGGCATTGTGGGCACTGTAACGGGGAAGGTTGTAACGCTCGCTCAGGGCGTGCAGGCGCAAGTCGGAGCCTTTGAAGGCCAATAGTAATAACCGCAGGCATCGAGTCCGTCGTTCACGATATCGGCCAGGGCGGCAAAGTACGCGTCATCCTCGGGCTTGGCGTGATCGGCGATCAGCAGGGCGTTGTCCTGATCCGAGTGGGGAGACTGCTCGCGGCGGGCCTGGGAGCCCCCCGCCATCCAGGCATAGGGCACGGGCAGGTGGTGCACGTTGAGACGGGTCATGGCGATCAGGGCCTGAAACCCGAGGGTATCCGCCTCGGTCGTGTGCAGATTCTCCGTCATGATCTTGTACACCGGGTCCTCGTAGAGCAGGCCGGCGGCGATGCACCGGCTGCGCAGGTCGCGGTCGGTGATGATGCCGGCGAGCCGCTCCCCGTCCATCACGACCAGCGAGGAGACGCGGTTCTCGGTCATGATCCGTGCGGCCTTGCGGATACTGGTGTCCGGTGTGCAGTAAACCAGGGAGCGATCGAGCAAATCCGAGATTCGGACCGTCATCAGTCCCGTGCCGGTTGCCGGTCGTTCCTTGATCAGATTCAAGGCGTTGCGCAGGCGCTCGGACACCGTACGCTCGAAATGATCGTAAAATACCTTGTGCCGCTTACGCAGATGCTCTACTTCCGCATGTCAAGCTTATCCAGCAGCATCATGCCGCTGCCGTCCGCCATGGGGCTGCCGAGACCGATTTGTGGTATTGCTTTACCGGTCAGGCTCAAGGAGATGAAGATCGCGGGGATGGTGTAGGCGAAGATCAACACGCAGTATTGAGCGATCTGGGTATAGGTGATGCCCTTCATGCCACCGAGCACGGCATAGACGAACACGATGGCCATACCGATGATGACTCCCCAGGTGAAGTCCACCTCGAGGAAGCGGGAGAAGGCCACGCCGACGCCCTTCATCTTCGGCGGAGACTCCCCGGCAAGAGTCGCCGGCGTTACTGCCGAGCCGACGGCTGGCGACCATTGTGTTGGCGGCTACCGGGGCCTGTCAACGCTTGTCCGCATGGCTTGCAAGACCGATGCAAACGGCCTAAGTTGATGAATTCGCCGAGCCCAGCAGGGGCCTGGGGCCGAATCCGGGCATCAACCAGAAGCACAGACGATGCAATACGTAAGTACCCGCGGCGGGGTGGATCCCGTCGGTTTCTCCGAAGCCGTGATGATGGGCTTGGGCACCGACGGCGGGCTGCTCCTGCCCGAAAGCGTGCCCCATGTCGGCCCAGATGCGCTCGGCGACTGGTCGCGTTTGAGCTTCCAGGACTTGGCCGTGGAGGTCATGAGCCCCTTCGTCGCCGACAGCATCCCCCGTGGGGACTTGGCCGAGCTGATCGGTCGCTCCTACGCGGCCTTTTCCCACCCGGATGTGACGCCCGTGGTCCGCGTCGGGAAGCACAGGATCCTGGAGCTGTTCCACGGCCCCACGGCGGCCTTCAAGGACGTAGCGCTTCAGTTTCTGGGCAATGTCTTCGAATACCTGCTGGAGCGCGACGGTGGGCGTTTGAACATCGTGGGTGCGACCTCGGGAGACACGGGCTCGGCGGCCATCGCCGGCGTGCGCGGTAAGGAGCGCATCCAGATCTTCATCCTGCATCCGGCCGGCAGGGTCTCGCCGATCCAGGAGCGGCAGATGACCACGGTGCTGGATGCAAACGTCCACAACA
>Ga0055458_10000266_pt1 | contig 9955 bp, 6 predicted proteins | sample Joice_CattailNLB_FD_57687 | JGI IMG/M metagenome (GOLD analysis project Ga0055458, IMG submission 57687) | Wetland microbial communities from San Francisco Bay, California, USA, that impact long-term carbon sequestration - Joice_CattailNLB_D2 | ecosystem: Environmental > Aquatic > Marine >...
CAGTGCGTGTTCGCACCCAGATTCAAGGCGATACCGACGCCCTTCTGGATGTGCTCTACCAGATCGAGAAGGCGCGTCCCTTCCTTTTCGTCGACCAGCTTACCGTGCGCGCGCCTCCGCAACCCCGTGTGGTGGGCCGCAACCCACGGGCGGGACGCCCCCGTCCCGTGCGCCGACAGTTCCCACAACGGCAGCTTACGATGCGGTTGGACGTGTTCGGCTATGCCTTGGGAGAGACACCTTGAGGGCTCTGCTTTCTGCGGTAGCCTTTGCTCTGGCGATCGTACTGCTCTGGCAGTGGGGGCGTTGGCCGCCCCCGCCGCTTCGGCCGAATGCTGTCGGTTCTGTTTCGGATCGGCTTGATGAATCGTCACGGCCCGCCGCAACTCGGCTCGATCAGCTTTCGCCACTCGGAGAAAAGGAGGAATACGAGATTGTCAAGGAACGGCCCCTTTTTCTTCCCGAACGAAGACCACCGACTGACGAGCCCGAGGACGAAATCGCCGCGGAGCCGACCCCACTCTCGGATCTCACTCGCATGGACCTCAACGCCGTTCTCATCACACCATCTCAGTCATTGGCTTGGATTCTGGACTCGGCAACAAAGGAGCTCCTCCGATTGCGCCTCGGTGATGAGTTGGCGGAATGGTCCGTGCAGCAGATTCTCCCGGACCGCGTGTTGCTGGAGCGACAGGGCGAGCAGGATACGTTAATATTGCGCGATTACAAGAACATGCCTCCGTCCGCTCCGCAAAGGCGGAGGTCGGCAGCGCCGAAAGCGCCCCGGCCTGATCGGGGGCAGCCCGCCCGCGGCCGACAAGATACCCCACAGGGATCAGCGGCTCATCGCCCGCAAGCGCGGCCGAATTCAGAGCAATCTCGACAATGACGCCACGTGCAGGAGTGACGGCGTGAGGCCATTTCTGATCTGCATCCTGGGCGCCTGCCTGACCGTGTTGAATGCTTGCGAGCGCTCCCAATGGGATCCTACGCTAAAGGTCGGCGAGCCCAAGGGCCACATCGTTGACAATTTCGACCAGGGTCGTGGGAAACGCACCAGCACCTATCCCGCTAGCGATCGTGGCATAGGTCTGCAGTCGGGCATGGGTCCGACCCCGAAGGATTCCATCAAACGCGGGACCGGCAACTTCGTGCACAAGGTTACGCCACCCGCCGTAGATACCACCCCCGGCGATGTCACCCTGAACTTTGACGGTACCGACATCAGAGAGGTGGTCAAGGTCATCCTCGGCGATTTGTTGCAGGTAAACTATGTGATGGACCCGAGCGTCCAGGGTGTGGCTTCCCTGCAGACGGGACGTCCGCTCCGGCGGGAGCACTTGATTCCCACCCTCGAGACGCTGCTGCGCATGAACAACGCGGCGCTGATCAATCGTGGCGGTACCTACGAAGTCGTGCCGTTGGACAACGCAATCCGAGGTAAGGTGGTACCTCAACTGGGCGAATCCTCGGCCGCGTTGCCGGCTGGCTACAGCGCCCAGGTCGTACCCCTGCAGTACATCGGGGCCGACGAGATGAGCAAGGTCCTGCAACCGCTGGCCCCGGAAGGCAGCGTTATCCGCGTCGACAATCTGCGCAACTTGTTGGTAATTGCGGGGACGAGCCCCGAGGTCGGGAATTTGCTCGATACCATTCGAGTCTTCGACGTCGACTGGATGTCCGGTCTTTCGGTGGGTTTCTTCACTCTCGACTACGCCACGGCGGCCGACGTCGTCTCACAGCTCGACAGCCTCCTCGCCGACGAGGGCGGCAACCCCTTTAAAGGACTCTTTCGTTTCGTTCCCGTCGAGAGCGCGAACAGTATCCTGGTCGTTTCCCCTCAGGAGAAGTATCTGAAACAGGCCAAGGACTGGATCGAGCGTCTCGACCTGGCAGAGGCGACGGGAGAAGGTGCTCAACGACTTTTCGTCTATCGGGTCAAGCATAGTGACGCGGAGAGCTTGGCCGATATTCTGACCAAGTTGTTCTCGTCCCGTGACGGCGGATCCCGCAGTGTCGGCGGTGTCGCGCCCGGGTTGCGGCAGGCTTCGATTGAATCGAATCGGGGCGAGGCAGGAGAGGGTAACGAGCGGTCGAAGGCCAAGCCGGCTGTCGCCAACAAGATCGAGCTTTCTTCCGAAGTGAGCATCGTCGCCGATACCATCAACAATTCGTTGCTGATAAAGTCCAACCCACGTGATTACAAGAAAATTCTCGACGCCCTCAAGCAGCTCGATATCGTACCCCTTCAGGTGCTCGTGGAGGCCAGCATCATCGAGATTACGCTGTCCGGGAACCTGAAGTACGGGGTACAGTGGCAGTTCAAGGGCAGAAGAGGCGATTACGACGTCAACTACACCCTCGATGGCCAGATCGACGACGAAACCCAGTCGGGCATCGGAACCTCGTTCCCCGGGTTCAATTGGTCCGCGGTCCTACGCCCCGATATCGTTCGCGCGACCCTGAGTGCACTGGCTACCGAGGGACTGGTCAACGTGCTTTCCTCACCGTCCGTCATGGTCCTGGACAATCAGACTGCCAAAATTCAAGTCGGAAAGCAGGTGCCCGTGGCCACTACCCAGCAACAAGGCACGGCTGTCACCGACCGGGTGGTCAATCAGATAGAGTACCGGGATACGGGCGTTCAACTGTCTGTGAAGCCGCGCGTGACGCCCGGCGGCATGGTGCAGATGGAAATAGAGCAGGAGGTGAGCACGGTACTCGCAACGGATAGCTCGGCGCTCAACTCGCCGACTTTCCAGACCCGCAAGATCACGACCGACGTCGCCGTGCGCTCGAATCAGGCCGTGGTGCTCGGAGGCCTCATCGAAGACATCCGCGAGCAAGGTAATCAAGGAGTTCCAGGACTCTACAACCTGCCCGTGATCGGCCCCCTGTTCGGCGAGCGCCGAAAGACTGCGGAGCGCAGGGAGCTGGTGGTGGTTCTCACGCCGCGGGTAATCGCTAGTGATGAGGACATAAAGGCCGTCACCGAGGACTTTCGAGGCAAGCTGAAGGGCCTGGAATATAGATTCTGACTTTTCGGTGGAGCATCGGCCATATGCAGGTGCGCCGCTGGAAGTGCGGTCCATCTTTAACGGCCGGAGGCATTCTTCCGCGAGGCGGAACCTGTTTCAGGGCGCTATATTGCTTTAATATTGGTTGGTCAGCGATGAACCATAGAAAAACGCAATGGCCTCTGGTCCCCAGATTCACTATAAGCAGAACCGACTGAAGCAGCTACGCGCTTTCTGCCACGCGGCGCGTACCGGGAGCGTCAGCGCGGCCGCCGAGCAAATCTTCCTGAGTCAACCGACCGTCTCTCTCCAGATCCAGGCGTTGGAAAGGGAATTCGACACCATGTTGTTCGAGCGCCGCGGGCCGAAGATAAAGCTCACCCCGGAAGGCGAGCTCCTGTACCAGTTGGCTCAACCGTTGGTGGAGGGCATGGATAAGCTCCACGAGACCTTTGCCACCCATTGCGGCCGGGTCGACCAAGGTATCCTGAACATAGCCGCGGGCGAGTCCACGATCCTTTACATATTGCCGGAGCCCGTACGACGCTTTACCGTTCAGTTTCCCGGTATAGAGCTCAAGCTCCACAACGTGACGGGCCGGGACGGTCTTGCCATGCTACGAGCGGACGAGGCCGATTTGGCCATCGGCTCCATGTTGGAGATCCCGGACGACATTACCTACCGTCCGGTCGTAACCTTCTACCCCAAGCTCATCGCGCCCAAAGACCATCCCCTAGCGGAAAAGGAGCGTGTTACGCTGGAAGATATCGCACCCTATGGGCTCATATTGCCGCCACGGCATCTGAGCACCTGGCGCATCGTCGATCTGGTCTTCCGGCAAAACAATGTCGGTTATCGAGTTTCCCTGGAGGCCGGCGGTTGGGAGGTCATAAAGAAGTACGTGGAGCTCGGATTGGGGATTTCGATCGTTACCGACGTCTGCCTCACCGGAAACGACAATCTTGCTTGTATTTCCCTGGAGCGCTATTTCCCTAAACGCAGCTACGGAATCGTATTGCGCCGCGGAAAGTTTCTCTCCCCCCAGGCCAAGCGCTTTCTCGATGTCGTGTGCAGCGCGTTCGCCGACCGCAAGCCCGATCCCCATCAACGACCCGTCGGCGAGGCTCCCTGGGAGGATGCCCTACTGGGTTGACCTCATAATCGCTCGATGTCCCCGCGTCGTTCCGGGCAGCAATGCGTCTGGATGACAATTTGCGTCTTGGGGTGCGCTCGTTGACGACTCACCGCACCCGAGCTTCCCTGACGGTGCTTGCGATGGCGTTGGGGACGGCCGCGGTAATTCTCTTGAGCGCGCTGGGCGAAGGAGCCCGGCAGTACGTGCTCCACGAGCTAAACCAGCTCGGGACGAACCTGCTGATCGTGCTGCCGGGACGAAGCGAGACCACCGGTGGCCCCCCTCCCCTGCTCGGTGAAACCCCCCGCGATCTCACCCTGGACGATGCCATTGCAATCGGACGCTCCCGGCTGGTAAAGCGATATGCTCCAATCGTGGTGGGATCGGCTCCCGCCTCCTTTCGCAGCCTTTCCAGGGAGGTGACCATTCTGGGCACCACCAGCGATTATCTGGAGATCCACAACTTGAAACTGGCGCGGGGTCGATTCCTCCCTCCCGGTGATCCACAGCGCGGGCGACCGGTGGTAGTGCTGGGAGACAAGTTGTCCCGCGAGCTCTTCGGCCACCGCCAGTCGCTCGGTCGTTGGATTCGCATAGGCGATCGCCGCTTCCGGGTAATAGGCACTCTGGCATCCGCCGGCGAGTCGTTCGGCACGGACATGGGAGACCTGGCGATTGTCCCGGTGGCCTCCGCCCAGGCCCTGTTCGATAGCCCGGCCTTGTTTCGCATCTTGGCCGAGGCGCCGAGGCGATCCGTCCTTCCCGAGGCGAAGGAGGCGATCCGCGCTATCTCGCGCGAACGCCATGAGGGCGAGGACGACGTTACCATCATCACACAGGACGCGTTGCTCTCGACCTTCGATCGGATTCTAAATGCCTTTACGCTGGCGGTAGCCGGTATCGCCGCCGTGAGTCTGGTCGTGGCCGGTGTGTTGATCATGAATGTGATGTTGGTGGCAGTTTCCCAACGCACAGCCGAAGTCGGGCTTCTCAAGGCCCTGGGCGCGGTAGAGCGCCAAATCCTGTTCCTCTTCCTGACCGAGGCTCTGCTCCTCGCGGGGATGGGTACGCTGGGGGGGCTGGTGTTGGGAACCCTCGGCGTGCACCTGCTCAACAGTCAGCTCGAGACGTTCCGACTGGTGGTACCCTTTTGGGCGCCCGTGGCGGCCGCGGTCGTCTCCCTGCTCACCGGCCTCGCCTTCGGGATGCTTCCGGCCTTGCAGGCTGCACGCCTCGACCCGGTGGTTGCCCTGTCGGGGCACGGAACCTAGATACGGCGGTCCGAAGTCATGCGCGGGCGCGACTTCGCCTCCTTTACCCTGCGTGCCATCCGCGCACATCGTACCCGCAGCCTGTTAACGGTGACTGGAATTGGCATCGGCGTCGCCGCGGTAGTCATCCTAACTGCAATCGGCGAGGGTATCCACCGCTTCGTGCTTACGGAGTTCACGCAGTTTGGCACCAACCTGATCGCAGTCACTCCGGGTAAGACGAGTACCCTCGGGATGTCCGGTGCCATGATCAGCAACGTGCGGCCCCTTAGCCTCGACGATGCCCGGGCCCTCGTTAGTGCTCCTGGCGTGGAGGCGATGGTCCCCATGGTGCAGGGCAACGCGGCAGTGGAGGGTGGTAGCCGCAGCCGTCGCACCATGGTGCTGGGTGTCGGTCCGCGGGTGCCCGAAGTGTGGCAGATGCACCCGTCCATCGGTCGTTTCCTGCCCCGGGACGAATCCTCCAGCGGCCGCGCCCTCGCCGTCCTGGGGGCGACTCTCCAACGGGAGTTATTCGACAGCGCCTCCCCGCTGGGGCGGCGGGTGCGGATCGGGGGAGAGCCTTACCGCGTCATCGGGGTCATGGAGCCCAAGGGCCAGATGTTGGGGTTCGACCTGGACGACACCGTTTTCATCCCGGTGTCGCGAGCACTCGCCATGTTCGACCGCGAGAGCCTGATGGAGATCGATCTCCTCTATGCACCCGGCGCGGATAGTGAGGCGGTGGCCGAGCAAGTCGCCGGCCTGCTCGAGCGCCGTCACGGAAGCGTGGATTTCACGATCACCACCCAGGATCAGATGATCGAGGTGCTCGGATCCGTGCTCGACGTCCTTACCATGACCGTGGGTGCCCTCGGCGGCATCTCGCTGTTGGTGGGGGGCATCGGAATTCTCACTATAATGACCATCGCGGTGCGTGAGCGCCGCCGTGAAATCGGCCTGTTGTGTGCCCTTGGAGCGGATCGGCAGCAGATCCTCCTGCTTTTTCTTTCCGAGGCCGTGGCACTCGCGTTGCTCGGTGGAGTTGCCGGACTCGCAGCTGGCGTCAGTGTTACGTGGCTCATGGTGCTGGCTGTCCCAGCCCTACCCACTCACACCGCCTGGGACTTCGTGCTGCTGGCGGAGACTATCGCCGGCCTCATCGGGTTGGTCGCCGGAGTCCTACCGGCCTTGCGTGCGGCACATCTCGACCCCGTCGAAGCCCTGCGGGACGAGTAATCATCCCTCATCACCCCCGCACTGTGTTTCGTTTCCAGGGGCTCAGCTTTTGAGCCACCTACGACCCTAACCTATCCCGCGACGTTTACCACTGGAGTCGAAGGCGACAATGAGCACCGCGGCGAGCCTGTTAATGATTCTGCTCTTTTTAGCGGCCTTCTACACGGTCTTGGCCCTGCTTTGCGGCCTCGTGGGGACGGCATGGGGGCTGGTGGCGAGGTTCCGTGAAAGGCGACGAGCAGGCCGCTGGGCAAAGAGACTTGCTATGCGGCGTACGGGCGCAACGGTTTCTCGCTATGACGGCATCGCAGCAGATCGCAGCCACAGGCGGGCTGCGACGGGTGTGTGCTACGATGAGCTCTCCTTTGCCTGCCCTTCCCAGTTCGGCAAGGATCCGATGGCAGCGAGGTGCTCGGTCTGTGCCCAAGACCCCAGCTTCCAATCGTCTCCATCGATGTAAACAACGTTGATCGACGCGTTGAACAGATCGATCTTGATCCGCTCTTCGATCCCTCTCCCGGTCGCGCGGCGGTAACAGTCACCCAAGGGGCCACCGTGGCTCACCACGAGGATGCTTTCCCCTCGGTGGCGCAACGCGATGTCCGCGACTACTCCGGTAACCCGCTCGAATCGCTGGCGAATGCTCTCGCCGCCGGGGATGGGCTCGTCGACCAGATAGTCGCTCCGGATCCTGGCGGCATGCGGCTCTTCGCGCTCGGCTTGGGACCGAAGGAGCCCCGAAAGCACGCCGAGGTTCCACTCCCGTAGGCGCTCCTCTTCGCGAATATCATAACCGCTGTGGCGGACGATGGCCTGCGCAGTTTGGATAGCACGCAGTAGGTCGCTGCTGTAAACCGCTTCGAACCTGCTACTCCGAAGACGAACGGCCAATGCCTCGGCCTGGTCCCTGCCCCGTGCGTTCAGCGGGATCTGTAGATGGCCTTGAATACGCCCCTCGGCGTTCCAATCCGTCTCGCCGTGACGGATGAGAAAGATGCGCGTGAACATGGTGGCTCGATGGCTGCAAAAAATCTCCAAGCGCCGTGCAAGTGGGCCGAGCGTCTCCTTCCTTGCCCGACTTCATGTCCCCTTGCGGCCTGCAACCCGCAGCCTCAGGGCATTGAGGCGGATAAAGCCGGTAGCGTCTCCCTGATGGTAAGCGCCGGAGTCATCTTCGAAGGTGGCGATGGACTCGTCGAACAGGCTATTGCTCTCCGACATGCGCCCGACGACCATGACATTGCCTTTATAGAGCTTCAGGCGCACGATGCCGTTGACAACCTGTTGAGTCCGGTCGATAGCGGCCTGGAGCACCTCACGCTCGGGAGCGAACCAATAGCCATTATAGATCAGCTTGGCATACCTGGGCATGAGCTCGTCCTTCAGGTGTGCCGCCTCGCGGTCCAAAGTAAGGGACTCCATCGCCCGATGAGCCTTCAACATAATGGTCCCGCCGGGGGTTTCGTAACAGCCGCGGGACTTCATGCCCACATAGCGATTCTCGACGATATCGGCGCGTCCGATGCCGTTTACGCCGCCGATGCGGTTCAGCTCGGCCAGGACTTCGGCGGGCGTCATGGCCTTGCCGTCGATGGCCGTAATGTCCCCTTGCCGGAAGGTGACCTCAATGTAGACGGGCGTGTCGGCGGCCTCCTGCGGGGAAAGGGTCCAGCGCCACATATCTTCGCGGGGCTCGATCCAGGGGTCCTCCAGATCGTAGCCCTCGTAGGATATGTGTAGCAGGTTCGCGTCCATGGAGTAAGGAGACTTGGCTCCCTCACGCTTCATTTCCACGGCGATGCCATAGGACTCGGCATAGGCCAGCAGCTTCTCCCGGGACAGCAGGTCCCACTCCCGCCAGGGGGCGATGATCTTCACGTCCGGCTTTAAGGCATAGGCACCGAGCTCGAACCGGACCTGATCGTTTCCCTTGCCGGTGGCACCGTGGGAAATGGCGTCGGCGCCGGTGTCGTTGGCTATCTCCACCAGGCGCTTGGCGATCAGGGGGCGTGCGATGGACGTGCCGAGCAGGTACTCCCCCTCGTAGATGGCGTTGGCGCGGAACATGGGATAGACGAAGTCGCGGACGAACTCCTCGCGCAGGTCGTCGATGAAGATCTCCTTTACTCCTGCGGCCACGGCCTTGGCCCGCGCTGCCTCGACCTCCTCGCTCTGACCGATATCCGCGGTGAATGTGACCACCTCACAGCCGTAAGTCTCCTGCAGCCATACGAGGATGACGGAAGTGTCCAGGCCGCCGGAGTAGGCCAGCACCACTTTCTCGATCTTGTCTTGTGCCATGGGGAAACTCCAGTGCCGTTGTTGAAAAACACAAATCGATCAATCGGGAATCCACGGTGTGCCGCTCACTGCAACCGAGAAACGGCAGTTGGTCCGACTCGTTGAGCCGGCAGAGGCAAGGCCCGGATTTTTGCCGTGGGATTCGATCGCCGAAAACAGGCTTTATCCTTGCGCGTGCTCCGGCGGCTCGACCGACGAGCCGGATCCAGGGGGTCTTGTCGCTACTACCCGCGCATGGAGTCGAAGAACTCCCCGTTGGTCTTTGTAGCCTTCAGCTTGTCGTGAAGAAACTCCATGGCCGCCAGCTCATCCATTGGGTGCAAGATCTTGCGCAGGATCCACATCTTCTGCAGGTCGTCCGGCTTCATCAGCAGCTCTTCGCGGCGCGTGCCGGAGCGGTTGATGTTGATTGAGGGGAAGATGCGCTTTTCGGCGATACGCCGGTCCAGGTGAATCTCCATGTTGCCCGTGCCCTTGAACTCCTCGTAGATGACGTCGTCCATGCGCGAGCCGGTCTCGACCAGGGCAGTTGCGATGATGGTCAGTGATCCGCCCTCCTCCACGTTGCGCGCCGCCCCGAAGAAGCGCTTGGGCTTCTGCAGCGCATTGGCGTCCACACCCCCGGTGAGGACCTTGCCAGAGGAGGGCACCACGGTATTATAGGCGCGGGCCAGACGGGTGATGGAGTCGAGAAGAATGACCACGTCCTTCTTGTGCTCCACCAGCCGCTTGGCTTTTTCGATGACCATCTCGGCAACTTGGACGTGGCGGGTGGCGGGCTCGTCGAAGGTCGAGGATATGACCTCGCCGCGTACCGAGCGGGACATCTCGGTCACCTCTTCCGGCCGCTCGTCGATAAGCAGCACGATGAGGAAACACTCCGGCTGATTGTGCTCGATGGAGTGGGCGATGTTCTGCAACATCATCGTCTTGCCCGCCTTCGGGGGGGAGACGACCAGGCCGCGCTGGCCCTTTCCGATCGGGGCTACCAGGTCGATGGTGCGGGCGGTTAT
>Ga0055458_10000268_pt1 | contig 9907 bp, 5 predicted proteins | sample Joice_CattailNLB_FD_57687 | JGI IMG/M metagenome (GOLD analysis project Ga0055458, IMG submission 57687) | Wetland microbial communities from San Francisco Bay, California, USA, that impact long-term carbon sequestration - Joice_CattailNLB_D2 | ecosystem: Environmental > Aquatic > Marine >...
GCTGCTTGGTAAACGCGTGCCGATATCGCTGCGCGTTTTTCTCATGGCACTGGCCATTTTCGATGATCTGGGGGCCATCATCGTTATTGCCCTATTTTACACGACGGACCTGTCGGTGATCAGCCTGGGGGTAGCCACTGCAACGGTGGCGGCATTGATCCTGCTGAACCTGGTCGGTGTCACCCGTATCGCTGCTTACGCACTGGTGGGCATCCTGTTGTGGATCGCGGTCCTCAAGTCCGGAGTGCATGCTACGTTGGCCGGCGTGATATTGGGCTTCGCCGTTCCGCTGCGTGATCGTGCCGATCCCGAGCACTCGCCCCTTCGTGAGGCAGAGCACGGTCTGCACCTGTGGGTGGCATTTCTCATCGTTCCCCTATTCGCCTTCGCCAATGCCGGTGTATCGATGCAGGGGTTGACCCTCGATGCGCTCTTGGAGCCGGTTCCCCTGGGAATCTCTGCGGGCCTCTTTTTGGGCAAACAAATAGGAATACTTCTATTCTGCGCGCCCGTCATATGGCTGGGGTGGGCACGGCTACCAGCCGGCGCCAGCTGGACAGGATTCTATGGTGTCTCTGTCTTATGTGGTATCGGATTCACGATGAGCCTGTTCATTACCTCGTTGGCGTTCGAGCATTCCGGGCCCGATGCCCCTATCTTTGGCGATAGGCTCGGTATTCTGCTCGGCTCATTCGTATCCGCTGCTGTCGGTTTTCTGGTGCTGAGGTTGTGGCGGCCAACCCCGTGAGCCGGCGTCCTTTCCCGAGCTTGCGGATATCGTCCCACTCGAATGAATTGTGGGCAATGGTGCGAAGGCAGCCCGGTGCGGACGGCGTGGAGCCTGTGTGCAACAGGCAGCCAGGGAGGAGTGGCCGCACTCGACGGCGAAACAGCAGCGAGCCGCGAGATGGCGTGTAGAATTACACCGAGGTTCCAAGTTTCGAAGGATACGCCATGATCCGCGTCCTACTGCTTCTTACGGCGCTTGTCGTTTCGCCTCTGGTGAGCGCGGTCGAGCCGGAGCTCTATGTCCCGGACTCCCTGGGGCCCTGGATTCCCTGGGTGCTGGCAGGAGACGACCGGCGCGGCTGCCCCCTGGTTGGCGGCTCGGCTGAAAAGGGCGGCCAGCGCTTGTGTGCCTGGCCCGGCCGCCTGCACTTGGATCTGAACGACGCGGGCGGCCTTTTCGCCCAGCGCTGGCGGGTCTACGCCCACAGCTGGGTTCCGCTTCCGGGGGCTGCGGACCAGTGGCCGCAGGACGTGCTTGCCGGCGCCGTACCGGTCGCGGTGGTCGAGCGAGAGGGGGCACCAGCGGTCGAGCTCGAGCCGGGCGACTATGCGGTCAATGGCCGTTTTCGGTGGCTGCATCCGCCGGACGCCTTGGCGATACCGCCTGCTACGGGGCTCATCGGCTTGCGTCTCGATGGCGAGCCGATCCGATTTCCCCGCTTCGAGCGCGACGGCAGGTTGTGGCTGGGGACAGGCGCCAAGACAGCGGTCGCCACCGAGCGCGACTCCATCGGCCTGCATGTCTACCGTCGTGTCGAGGACGACAATCCCCTTCGTGTGATCACCCGCCTGGATATGGACGTGGCGGGCCGCGCCCGCGAGCTGACCCTGGGTCCGGTCCTGCTTGCGGGCGGTATCCCCCTGCGCCTGGACAGCCCCTTGCCTGCCCGCCTGGAGCCGGACGGCCGGTTGCGCCTGCAGGTGCGGCCCGGGCATTGGGTGGTGGAGATCGCGGCGCATCATCCGGGGGCCATCGCCGAGCTCTCTCTGGGCGAAACGAAGCCGCCTTGGCCGGGGGAAGAAGTCTGGGTCTTCGCCGCGCACCCCGAGCTGCGCCAGGTGGAGCTGGAAGGAGCGGAGCCCGTCGACCCGCGCCAGACCCGACTACCCGCCGGGTGGGCGCGCCTGCCAGCCTATTTGATGCGCCCGGGCGAGACCTTGCGCCTGGTCCAGCTCCGCCGCGGCGATGCGGACCCCACGCCCGACCGGCTGTCCCTGGAGCGTGATCTCTGGCTGGATTTCGGGGGCGCGGGCCATACCCTGCGGGACCGTATTTCGGGCGAGCTGACACGCAGCTGGCGCCTGCAGGTGGGTAAGCCGTTGGATCTGGGACAGGTGCTAGTCGACGGCGAGCCGCGCTTCATCACGCGCCTGCCGGATTCCCCCGGGGACGGCGTGGAGGTTCGGCAGGGTCGGATCGATCTGGTCGCGGACAGCCGCATCGAAGGGGCCGCAAGAAGCTTGCCGGCCTCCGGTTGGCTGCTCGACTTCCAGTCGCTGCGCACACACCTGCACCTGCCGCCCGGTTGGGACCTATTGGCGGTGTCCGGCGTGGACAATCTTCCGGACACCTGGATGAATCGCTGGACTCTGCTGGACCTGTTCCTGGTACTGGTCATCGCCTTGGCGGTTGCGCGGCTATGGGGCTGGGGCTGGGGCGCGGTTGCCCTGGTTACCATGGCTTTGATTTGGCAGGAGCCGGGGGCACCGCGGATGATCTGGCTCAACCTGGTGGCCGCTTTCGCCCTTCTGCGCCTGTTGCCGGCGGACCCCGCCACCGCGGCCATGGGACGTCTACGGCGTCTCTTGCTGCTCTACTACCGGGCGAGTCTGGTCCTGCTCGCCGTGACCGCCATACCCTTCCTGGTCGAGAATGTGCGCACCGGTATCTACCCGCAGCTCGAGCAGCCGTGGCCCCTGCAGCCGGCAATTTCCTCGGCCATGGCGCCCCCCCTCGGGGACCTCGCGGGGGAAGCACGACCGATGGAACGCTCGCTTGCGAAAGAGGAGGTACGGGCCAAGGCAAGGGCGCCGCTCGCGTCTGCACCGGTGCCGCAACCCCTCCCGGTCGTGGATCCGGATGCGCGCGTCCAGACCGGCCCTGGTATCCCGACCTGGCGCTGGACGTCGGTGGACCTGACCTGGAATGGACCCGTTCCGCGGGATCACCAGTTCGAGCTATGGCTGCTGGCACCCCGCTCGAATCTCGCCTTGGCTCTGGTGCGGCTGCCGCTGGTCCTGCTCTTGGGTTTGAAGATTGCCGGACTCTGGCGCCCCGTTCGCAAGCGCCGAGCTGCGGGAACCGTCACCCTCCTGATCGCCACCGGTCTCTGCGCTGCCCCCACGCCTGCGCCGGCCCAGGAGTTTCCATCCACCGAGCTGCTGGAGGTGCTGAAGACGCGGCTCCTGGAGCCCCCCGACTGCCTCCCCTCCTGCGTGGACATCCCACACATGGTGCTCAGGGCAGGCAGCGACGAGCTGAATCTGATCCTGACGGTCGATGCCGGCGAGACCGTCGCCCTGCCCGTCCCCGGCAGCACCGGTGGTTGGACGCCGGCGGCGATCACCCTGGACGGTGAGCCCCTCGACGGGCTGCGCCGGGGGGAAGACGGGAGCTTCCTGGTGGCGGTGAAACCGGGTCGCTGGCAGATCGGGCTCTCGGGCCCCCTGCCGCCGCGGGCCCAGATCGAGATCCCGTTGCCCCTGCGCCCGCGTCGTCTCGACGCAATCACCGATGGCTGGCGGGTGGAGGGCGTCGACGACAACGGCCGGCCGGGTGCTCAGATACGGCTCTTGCGCCTGCAGCCCGAGGCCCAGGGCAGCGAGTTGCAACCCGCCGAGGTGCCGCCGCTGCTGCGGATTCGACGCACGCTCGAGCTCGGGGTCGATTGGCGCGTTCAAACGCAAGTCGAGCGCCTGTCCGCGCCCGATGCCCCCGTGGTCCTGGATGTACCCCTGATTCCGGGTGAGCAGGTACTGCGTGAAGAGGCGCGGGTGCGCGACGGAAAGGTCTTGGTGAGCCTGGCGCCGGGTCAACGCGAGACCGCCTGGTCCTCCAGCCTGAAGCCGGTGAACAGCATCCGGCTGAAGGCGTCCGACGACCCGCGCCTGAGCGAGGAGTGGCGGGTGGATCTCAGCCCCCTTTGGCACCTGGAAGCGAAGGGTATTCCGGTGATCCATCACCAGGGTCGCCTCGAGCGCTGGCTGCCGACCTGGCGCCCCTGGCCCGGGGAAGAGGTGCTGCTGTCCCTCTCCCGCCCGGAGGGCGTCCCCGGTCCCACCTCGACCCTGGACGAGAGCAGCTACTCGGTACGGCCCGGCAAACGCGTGGCCGAAGCGGTGCTGGAGCTGACGCTGCGCAGCAGCCAGGGGGGGCAGCACGAGATCCTGCTGCCCGAGGGCGCCGAGCTGCAACGGGTGACGGTGGACGGTTCGGAGCGACCCCTGCGTCTGGACGGAAGGGTGCTTACGCTGCCACTGGTGCCCGCAGCGCAGCGCTTCCGTATCGAATGGCGGCAGCCCGGCCCCTTGGCCGCCCGCTATTCGCCCCCGGTGCCGGACCTGAAGATGGACGGCGTCAACGCCTCGGTAAAGATGGAGCTGGGACGGGACCGCTGGGTACTCTTCACCGGGGGCCCCGAGCTGGGACCGGCCGTTCTCTTTTGGGGACTGGTCGTCGTCCTCGTCCTCGTAGCCATCGGACTCGGGCGCAGCAAGATCACGCCCTTGCGGACCCTGGACTGGCTCTTGCTGGGCCTGGGACTGAGCCAAGCCGGTATATGGGTCGGGCTGCTGGTGGCGGGCTGGCTGTTTGCCCTGGGGTTTCGTGGACGTCTGGATAAGGATCTCCCCCCCTGGCGCTTCAATCTCATGCAGACGGGTCTGTTTCTGCTCAGTTTGGTCGCACTCGGGGCCCTTGTCGTCGCACTCCAACAAGGATTGCTGGGCCTGCCGGAGATGCAGATCGCGGGCAACGGATCGACGAGCACCAGCCTGAAGTGGTACGAGGACCGTACCGGGCCCGAGCTGCCGCACGTGTGGGTGATCTCCGTACCCCTGCTCGTCTACCGGGGCCTGATGCTGGCCTGGGCCCTGTGGCTCGCCTACCGGCTGCTGGAATGGTTACGCTGGGGCTGGCAAGGATTGTCCACGCCGGTGTTGTGGCGGGAGATCAAGCTCGAGCTTGGGCGGAGCAAGCACACGAGGCCCGTCGACGCCCCCGCGCCCGAGTCGGGGGTGGCCGAGAAGGACCGGCCGGATCAAGGGCTTCGTTGAGGAGGAGGCCCTACATGAATCGCGGGAGTCGTCGGCTGGTCGCCCTGGCTGTGGCATCGGCGCTTGGCGGCCCCGTCGTTGCCGACTGCGGCGGAGATTTCTCCCTTTGGCTCGATGCCTTTCGGAACGAAGCCCGTGGGACCGGGATTTCCAGCTCCGGTCTGGACCTGCTCGATGGGGTGAGGCCGAGCAAGAAGGTCTTGGCGCTGGATCGGTCGCAGAGGGTGTTCACCCAGGACTGGCTGACCTTCGCCGGCAGGATGGTCAATGCCTATCGCCTCGGGACCGGTCGCGCGCACCTGGAGAAATATGCAAAGGTATTCGCCCTCGCCAAGGAAACCCATGGTGTTCCCGGCCCGGTGATTGCCGCCCTGTGGGGGCTGGAGACCGACTACGGCGCCGTCCAGGGCAATTTCGATACCCTCGACGCCCTGGCGACACTCGCCCATGACTGCCGCCGTCCGGAGCTTTTCCGTCCCCAACTGATGGATGCGCTTCGGCTCGTCGAGAAGGGTTATCTGCTCCCGCGCGAGCTGCAGGGGGCCTGGGCGGGCGAGCTCGGACAGATCCAGTTGCTGCCATCGGACTATCTCGCCTTCGGCACCGACGGCGATGGCGACGGGCGCGTGGACCTCAGGAGCAGCAAGCCCGATGTGATCCTGACCGGGGCGCGGTTTCTGGCCCACCTCGGCTGGCGGCGCGGCGAGCCCTGGTTGTTGGAGGTGCGGGTACCCGAGGACCTGCCCTGGGAGTGGGCGGATGCCCACAGGCAAATGCCGCAGGAGCAGTGGCGTACCCTGGGCATCAGAAACGCGTCCGGCAGCGAACTGGCTGGCGATGCCTTACCGGCCGCCTTGGTGCTTCCCATGGGGCGCAAGGGCCCCGCCTTCCTCGCCTATCGCAATTTCGATGTCTTTCTGAAGTGGAACCAGTCCCTCGTCTACGCGACGACTGCGGCCTACTTCGCAACCCGTCTTGCGGGCGCGAGCAAGGCGCGCCCGGGGAGCCCGGAGCCGGGGCTATCGCTCGATCAGATGAAGCGGCTGCAGGCAGCGCTTACCGATCGGGGCTACGATATCGGCGATATCGACGGCCTGTTGGGGATGAGAACGCGCGAGGCGGTCAGGCGTGAGCAGCTTCATCTCGGCATGCCGGCGGATGCTTGGCCGACGCCGCTGTTGCTTTCTCGTCTCGCCGAGGAATCGAGGTAGGCGCCAACGCAAAAGGCCGGGCTTGCCCGCCCGGCCTTTTGTTCCGCATTGCAGAGACTCGATCAGGCGGCCTTCTCGACCTTGCCCTCGAGCAGGCTGCCGCCCTCGGTGCGGATCTCGATCTTGCGCGGTTTCATGGTCTCGGGGATCTCGCGCACCAAGTCGATGTGCAGCAGACCGTCCTCGATCCGCGCGTCGACCACCTTCACATAGTCCGCGAGCTGGAACTGGCGCTCGAAGTTGCGCGTCGCGATACCGCGGTACAGGAAGCGGCTCTCCTTATCCTTCTCCTCTTCCCTGTGGGAGCCGGAAACCTTCAGGATGCTCTCCTTGACCTGGATATCCAAATCCTTCTCGGAGAATCCTGCGACCGCCATGGAGATACGGTACTTGTCGGTTCCCGTTACCTCGATGTTGTAGGGCGGATAGCCGCCGGCCTCGGAACGGTAGGCGGACTCCAGAGCGGAGGCCAAACGATCAAAACCGATCGCGGAGCGGAACAGGGGAGTGAAGTCGATAGTCGGCATGGACATATCCTCCAAATGAGCAATATGACTGATGTGCGTTCTTGCGAACCGCGTTCTCACAGGCCTCGTTTTCGAGCGCCTGCGATAAATTAGGTAGCGTCACTCGCGAAAAGTTCAATGGCTTTGCGGTAAGATTCCATATTGACGGTAGCCGGCTTCAACGACGCCTGTACCCGGATTGCCAGAAGTCTCGCAGTCAGACACCGCTTTTGACGAGAGCTGGGACGAGGTATGGATTCCTTCGGAAGGCGGCAAGCCGGATTGCATAATCGCCCCCTCGGGGAAACACTGATTTCTCGGCCATCCCGGCCAAAAATCAGCCAGAACCGGGAAACGCCGAATCGATCAGCGTTTCCTTGGGCGATTGACGGGAAATCTCATGTCAGATGTCGTCCCGGGTTACAGGGGCAGGAAGTCGTCCTTATGTCCATACCCTCTGCGGAGCAGGTCGCCGGACTCGTCGCCGAATCGATCCATCAGCGCGGCCGCGAGCCGGAATCCCTGCTGCAGCATCTCATTGCTATCCAGCAGAAATTCAACCATGTCCCGGAATCGGCCGTCGAGGCCCTGGTCGGCGAGCTCGGGGTCGCGAGGACCCGAATAAAATCCGCCGTCGCCTTCTACGCCTTCCTTCATGATCGACCACGGGGCGAATTCGACATCCTGTTCAGCGACAACATCACCGACCAGATGCTCGGCAGCCGCCGCCTGATGCGCCTGCTGTGCGAGCGCCTCGATGTCGAGCCGGGTACGACCCGCGCCGACGGCCGCGTTACCGTCGATCCGACCTCCTGCACCGGGATGTGCGACCAGGGACCGGCGATCCTGGTCAACGGCATGGCGGTCACACGACTCGATGCCCAGCGCGTGGATCGGATCGCCGATTTGGTCCAGGCCGGCACCGAGCCCGTGCACTGGCCGGGGGACTTCTTCCGGGTGGTCGACAACCTCCGGCATCCGGGCTTGTTGCTGAGCGCCCCGGATACGCAGGGGGGGGGCCTCGGGACCCTGCTTGAAAAGGGCGCGGACGCGGCCTTGGCAGAGGTCGAGCGCTCGGGGCTGCGAGGACGCGGAGGGGCCGGCTTCACCACGGCCCTCAAGTGGAAGCTCTGCCGCCAGGCACGCAGTGCCGAGCGCTATGTCGTCTGCAACGCGGACGAGGGGGAGCCGGGCACCTTCAAGGACCGGGTGCTGCTGACCTCCTACGCCGATCTGGTGCTGGAGGGCATGACCGCCTGCGCGCGGATCATCGGAGCCCGTCGGGGTTTTCTCTACCTGCGCGGCGAGTACCGGTACCTGCTCAGGCACCTGGAGTCGGTCCTGGAGCGACGGCGCGCCCAGGGGCTGTTGGGCAGGGACATACGAGGGGAGCGGGGCTTCGATTTCGATATCGCGATCCATCTGGGCGCCGGCGCCTATGTCTGCGGCGAGGAGTCGGCCCTGATCGAGTCCCTGGAGGGCAAGCGGGGCGTCACCCGCAAGCGCCCGCCGTTCCCCGTCACCAGCGGTTATCTGGGCCACCCCACGGTGGTCAACAACGTGGAGACCTTCCTAGCCGCCGCCCGAATCCTCGAACAGGGCGGCGCTTGGTTTCGCAGCGAAGGGACCGACAAGTCGGCCGGCAGCAAGATCCTGAGCGTCAGCGGCGATGTGGACCGGCCCGGCATCTACGAATACCCGTTCGGCACGCCCGTCTCCCAGGTGCTGGCGGACTGTGGGGCGGAGCATACCCAGGCGGTACAGGTATCCGGTGCCGCCGGAGAAACCCTGTCCGCACCGGAATTCGAGCGCGTCCTCGCCTTCGAGGACCTGCCCACCGCCGGCTCCTTCATGGTCTTCCATCATGGACGCGACATGCTCGACATGGTTCGCAACTTTGCCCACTTCTTCCAGCACGAGAGCTGCGGCTTCTGCACCCCTTGCCGGGTGGGCACGGCCTTGCTGCGCGACCTGGTGGAGAAGGTTGCGGCGGGACAGGCGTCCGACTACGATCTGGACGAGATGCGCCATGTCGGGGCCGTCATGCGCCAAGCCAGCCATTGCGGGCTGGGCCACTCGGCGCCCAACCATCTGTTGAGCACCCTGGAAAAGTTTCCCGAGTCGTGCCGACGGCGGCTGCGAAGCCCGGACTATTCGCCCTCTTTCGACCTGGATGCCGCCCTGGCGGACGCACGCGCCATTGCCGGACGGGACGACGCCGGGGCGCACCTGGAGGGAGAGACATGAGCGCGCGCAAGACCTTTCTGCTCGGTGACAGGGAGATCCCCTTCACCCCGGGGCAGACCATCATGGACGCCGCACTGGCGGCGGGGGCGTACATCCCCCACCTGTGCCACCATCCGGATTTCTCGCCCCATGGGAGCTGCCGGCTGTGCATCGTGAAGGTACGGGGCCGCACGGTCTCGGCCTGCACCGCACCGGCAGCGGACGGCATCGAGGTGAATTCGAGCTCGCAGGAGATCCAGGACACCCGCCGCGCCATCCTGCAGATGCTGTTCGTGGAGGGTAACCATGTCTGCCCCGGCTGCGAGAAGAGCGGGGCCTGCCGGCTCCAAGCACTGGCTTACGAAGCGGGGATACTCGATCCGCATTTCACTCATTTTTTCCCGCGCCGGGAGGTGGATGCCTCCCATCCCGGTTTCATCATCGACTTCAACCGCTGCATCCTGTGCGAGCTATGCGTGCGCGCCAGCCGGGACCGGGACGGCAAGGGGGTGTTCGCCATCGGCGGGCGCGGGCTGGACAGCCGGCTGCTGATCGAATCCCCGACGGGGAAGCTGGGCGACAGCAGCTTCGCGGCAACGGACGTTGCGGCAACCGTCTGTCCGGTCGGGGCCATATTGCCGAAGCACCGGGGCTACGATGTGCCGATCGGCGAGCGCCTCTACGACCGCGAGCCCATCAGCCGGGTGAGCGACTCGGCGGTCGAGAAGGGGGAGGGCTGATCATGGGGTCCAAGCTCAGGGTTGCGACCGTGTCCCTGGCCGGCTGCTTCGGCTGCCACATGTCCCTGCTCGACATCGACGAGCGCATCCTGGACCTGGTGGACCTTGTGGAATTCGACCGCACGCCCCTGACCGACATCAAGGAGATCGGCGCCTGCGA
>Ga0055458_10000269_pt1 | contig 9894 bp, 12 predicted proteins | sample Joice_CattailNLB_FD_57687 | JGI IMG/M metagenome (GOLD analysis project Ga0055458, IMG submission 57687) | Wetland microbial communities from San Francisco Bay, California, USA, that impact long-term carbon sequestration - Joice_CattailNLB_D2 | ecosystem: Environmental > Aquatic > Marine >...
CGAGCAGGAGCTCAACATCGCAGGTACCGAAATGCCGGCGCGCTATTTCCTGCCGGCGGGCGCCATCGTGAGCGTCGCGGACAATGCGGACGTAGGCGTGGGTGACGTGCTGGCGCGCATTCCGCAGGAGTCGAGCAAGACGCGCGACATCACGGGTGGATTGCCGCGCGTGGCGGACCTTTTCGAGGCCCGCAAGCCCAAGGAGCCGGCCCTGCTCGCCGAGGCGTCGGGGACCATCAGTTTCGGCAAGGATACCAAAGGCAAGCAGCGGCTCGTTGTCACGACCGACGACGGAGAGGTGGTGGAGGAGCTGATCCCCAAGTGGCGACACGTCAACGTCTTCGAGGGCGAGCGTGTGGAGAAGGGCGAAGTGGTCTCCGACGGCGAGCTCACCCCGCACGACATCCTGCGCCTCAAGGGCGTGACGTCCCTGGCCGAGTATTTGGTCAAGGAGATTCAGGATGTCTATCGACTTCAGGGCGTAAAGATCAACGACAAGCACATAGAGGTTATCGTCCGCCAGATGCTGCGCAAGGTGGAAGTTACCGATGCCGGAGATACCAGGCTGCTACGCGGCGAGCAGGCCGAGCACTCCGCGGTGCTGGCGGAGAACGCACGGGTGAGCGCGGAAGGCAAATTTCCGGCCAAGTTCCAGCCGTTGCTGCTGGGCATCACCAAGGCCTCGCTGGCGACGGAGTCCTTCATCTCGGCAGCCTCGTTCCAGGAAACGACCCGGGTCCTCACCGAAGCGGCCGTCCGTGGCTCCACCGATCACCTTACGGGTCTGAAGGAGAACGTCATCGTGGGGCGCCTGATTCCGGCTGGAACCGGTCTTGCCTATCATAACGAGCGCCGGCAACAGCGCCAGGCAGAGCGCGAGCTGGAGGCCGAAACCCAGGGCAAGGTAGAAATGGCGGCCGAGGACATAGAAGAGGCACTCAAGCAGGAGCTCAACACCTCGGAGACGGGGTAACGGTTGACACTTTCGTCCTCCTTCCCTATACTTCCGCGTCTTAGCTGAGCCGGCGTTTCGCCGGCTCGCTTTGTTTCCCGACCGGGCGTGTCGAGGCCCGGCACCTCTAAGGCGATAGGCGGAAAAGACTACACCGGACTGCGCGCGAAGCTCGTTCGTATTCGAGGTATGCCGGCAGGCGCATCGCTGGCTATGCAACGCGGAAGACGGACGAGTAGACGAGCGAACGGCTACGTTCTTTGAAGAAGTCGCCCAAGGTCAATTGCGAGAGGCCTGATCCCGTCGCCGTCGAGCCAGCTCGTTGGCGAACTGGCGCTCGCCTCTCGATCTTTTCTGTGGAATGGCGTCCTGGCGCCGGTGGAGATGGTTACGAATGGCGACAATCAACCAGTTGGTGCGTAAGCCGAGAAAGCGCAAGGTTGCCAAGAGCAATGTGCCCGCGTTGGAGGCTTGCCCCCAAAAGCGAGGCGTTTGCACGCGCGTTTACACTACGACGCCGAAAAAGCCCAATTCCGCCCTGCGCAAAGTGGCCCGCGTACGCTTGACCAATGGTTACGAGGTAACCTCCTACATCGGTGGCGAGGGGCACAATTTACAGGAGCATTCGGTGGTCCTCATTCGCGGTGGTCGTGTCAAGGACCTGCCCGGTGTGCGTTACCACACGGTTCGCGGAACCTTGGATACCTCGGGGGTGGAAAGCCGTCGCCAGGGCCGATCCAAGTACGGTGCCAAGCGTCCGAAGAGCTAAAGCGTTGTAAGTCAAATACCTAGGGTCGGAGCCTTCAGTCATGCCGAGAAGACGCATCGTCGCCCGCCGTCAGGTGTTGCCGGATCCCAAGTTCGGGAGCCACCTGCTTGCCAAGTTCATCAATATGCTCATGGAAGACGGCAAGAAATCGGTTGCCGAGCGCATCATTTACGGTGCCCTCGATCAGGTTGCCGCGAAAAAGGGCGCAGAGCCTCTCGAATTACTGGGTCAGGCGATGGAGAATGTGCGACCGATCGTGGAGGTCAAGTCCCGCCGCGTCGGTGGTGCCACGTATCAGGTGCCCATTGAGGTACGACCGGCGCGCCGCAACTCGCTGGCCATGCGCTGGCTCATCGACGCGGCGCGCAAGCGTTCCGAGAAGTCCATGGCCCTGCGTTTGGCCGGTGAGCTGATGGATGCGTCAGATTCCCGAGGCACCGCGGTCAAGAAGAAGGAAGATACCCATCGCATGGCGGAGGCCAACAAGGCCTTTTCCCACTATCGCTGGTGATCTTGCGAACAGATATTGGGTTAATTTTGAGCGGATAGACTCGTGCCACGCAGTACACCAATCGATCGGTATCGCAATCTCGGCATCATGGCGCACATCGATGCCGGAAAGACGACGACCACCGAGCGCATCCTGTTCTACACGGGCATCTCCCACAAGCTCGGCGAGGTGCACGACGGCGCCGCCACCATGGATTGGATGGAGCAGGAGCAGGAGCGTGGCATTACCATCACCTCGGCTGCCACTACCTGTTTCTGGAAAGGCATGGACATGCAGCATCCCGAGCACCGGATCAATATCATCGACACGCCGGGGCACGTGGATTTTACCATCGAGGTGGAGCGTTCCCTGCGCGTCCTCGACGGCGCCTGTGCCGTCTTCTGTGCCGTTGGCGGTGTCGAGCCCCAATCGGAGACCGTCTGGCGCCAAGCAGACAAGTACGGTGTGCCCCGCTTGGCATTCGTGAACAAGATGGATCGGATGGGTGCCGACTTCCTGCGCGTGGTCGAGCAAGTCAAGAAGCGCCTGGGTGGCAACGCCGTGCCTATACAGCTTCCGATTGGTGCCGAGGAAAGCTTCAAGGGCGTTGTCGACCTCGTGGCGATGAAAGCCATCGTCTGGGACGAGGAGTCCCGTGGGATGAAGCACGAGCTGCGGGACATTCCCGAAGACATGCGGCACCTGTGTGACGAGTGGCGCGAGCTCATGGTCGAGGCCGCCGCCGACGCGTCCGAAGAGCTCACGGAGAAGTACCTCGAGGGCGAGGAGCTCTCGAAGGCCGAGATAAAGGCCGGGCTGCGCGCGCGTACGCTAAGAAGCGAGATCGTACCGATCCTGTGCGGCTCGGCGTTCAAGAACAAGGGCGTGCAGGCAATGTTGGACGCTGTCATCGACTATATGCCTTCGCCCGTCGACGTGCCCGCGATCAAGGGTATCGTCCCCAATGCCGCCGAGACCGAGGAGGATCGCCCTCCGAGCGACGATGCCCCCTTCGCGGCCCTGGCGTTCAAGATCGCGACGGATCCGTATGTGGGTACCTTGACTTTCTTCCGGGTCTATTCCGGTGTGCTCAAGTCGGGCGACAGTGTCCTCAATCCAGGGAAGGGCAAGCGTGAGCGTATCGGCCGCATCCTGCAGATGCATGCCAATGATCGCGAGGAGATCAAGGAGGTTGCTGCCGGTGACATTGCCGCCGCTGTCGGATTGAAGGATGTCACCACCGGCGACACCCTTTGTTCTCAGCAGGCGGTCATCACCCTGGAGCGTATGGAGTTCCCGGAGCCGGTCATCTCGGTGGCGGTGGAGCCCAAGACCAAGGCCGACCAGGAAAAGATGGGCGTAGCCCTGTCCAAGCTGGCCCATGAAGACCCGTCCTTCCGCGTGCGCACGGACGAGGAATCTGGCCAGACCATAATCTCCGGTATGGGCGAGCTGCACTTGGAGATCATCGTCGACCGCATGAAACGCGAGTTCAATGTCGAGGCCAACGTGGGTGCGCCCCAGGTCAGCTACCGCGAGACCATCCGCACCAAGGTCGAGCAGGAAGGCAAGTTCGTTCGCCAGTCGGGCGGGCGAGGCCAGTATGGTCATGTCTATCTGCGTATCGAGCCCCAGGAGCCCGGGGCGGGTTTCGAGTTCGTCAACGAGATCGTCGGCGGCGCCGTGCCCAAGGACTACATCCCGGCGGTGGGCAAGGGCGTCGAGGAGGCTATGACCGGCGGTATCATGGCGGGCTTTCCGGTCGTGGACATAAAGGTTACCCTTTACGATGGCTCCTACCATGAGGTCGACTCGAGCGAGATGGCTTTCAAGATCGCGGGCTCCATCTGTTTCAAGGAAGGGGCCGCCAAGGCCAAGCCGGTCCTGCTGGAGCCCATCATGAAGGTGGAAGTCGTTACCCCAGAGCAGTACATGGGGGATGTCATGGGCGATTTGAATAGCCGACGCGGCATGGTGCAGGGTATGGAGGACGCGCCATCCGGCAAGATAATCCGCGCCGAGGTGCCGTTGGCGGAGATGTTCGGCTATGCGACGGATCTGCGCTCGGCTACCCAAGGGCGCGCTACCTACAGCATGGAGTTTGCCAAGTACAACGAAGTCCCGGCCAGCATTGCCGAGGCCATCTCGAAGAAACAGTAAACAGCGACAGGGGAAGAGCGGGATGTCCAAAGAGAAATTCCAGCGCAAGAAGCCGCACGTGAACGTCGGCACCATCGGGCACGTGGACCATGGCAAGACGACGCTGACGGCGGCCATCACCATGGTGATGGCCGAGAAGTACGGCGGCGAGGTCAAGGCGTTCGACCAGATCGACAACGCCCCGGAAGAGCGCGAGCGAGGGATCACCATTGCCACGGCGCACGTGGAGTACGAGAGCGACAAGCGCCACTACGCGCACGTGGACTGTCCGGGGCACGCCGACTACGTCAAGAACATGATCACCGGAGCGGCGCAGATGGACGGGGCGGTGCTCGTGGTTTCCGCCGCTGATGGTCCCATGCCGCAGACGCGCGAGCACATTTTGCTGGCGCGCCAGGTCGGAGTGCCCTACATCGTCGTCTACCTGAACAAGGCCGACATGGTTGATGACGAAGAGCTCCTGGAGCTGGTGGAGATGGAAGTGCGCGAGCTGCTGGACAGCTACGAGTTTCCCGGTGACGACACGCCGATCATCACCGGCTCGGCGCTCAAGGCGCTGGAAGGGGACAAGGGCGAGCTGGGTGCGCAGTCCATTTTCAAGCTGGTGGAGGCCATGGACAGTTATATCCCCGAGCCGGTGCGTGACGTGGATCATCCCTTCCTGATGCCCATTGAGGACGTATTTTCCATTTCCGGGCGCGGCACGGTGGTGACCGGGCGGGTGGAGCGCGGAGTGATCAAGGTCGGGGAAGAGGTCGAGATCGTCGGCATTCGTGCGACGGCCAAGACCACCTGCACCGGCGTTGAGATGTTCCGCAAGCTTCTGGACCAGGGGCAGGCGGGGGACAATGTGGGTGTACTGTTGCGCGGCACCAAGCGCGACGAGGTCGAGCGTGGTCAGGTGCTGGCCAAGCCCGGGACCATCACCCCGCACACGCACTTCGAGTGCGAGGTGTACGTGCTGAGCAAAGAGGAAGGCGGCCGGCACACGCCCTTCTTCAACGGGTACCGCCCGCAGTTCTACTTTCGCACGACGGACGTAACCGGGGCCTGCGAGCTGCCCGAAGGCACCGAGATGGTGATGCCCGGTGACAACGTGAAGATGACGGTCACGCTGATCGCCCCGATTGCCATGGAAGAAGGGCTGCGCTTTGCGGTGCGCGAGGGCGGGCGCACCGTCGGTGCCGGTGTGGTCGCCAAGGTCATCGAGTGAAGACCGTTTGAATCGCAACGCGAAGACGTAGTCTTCGCGTGCTGACCACAGGGGAGAGTAAGACCTCTCCCTTGTGGGAATTCCAAGAGCTGAGGAGGGAGCTGTCCGGCAGCCCCTGAAATGCAGGGCTGTTGAACAGCTCCCGAGTGTACAGAATGGCAAACCAGAGAATACGCATCCGCCTCAAGGCATTCGACCATCGGCTGATCGATCAGTCTGCACGCGAGATCGTCGATACGGCAAAGAGGACCGGCGCACAGGTCAGAGGCCCCGTCCCCTTGCCGTCGAAGAAAGAGCGCTTTACCGTGCTGATCTCGCCGCATGTGAATAAGGACGCGCGTGACCAGTATGAGCTACGCACTCACAAGCGGCTGATGGACATCGTCGATCCTACGGACAAGACGGTGGATGCGCTGATGAAGCTGGATCTGGCCGCTGGTGTGGACGTGCAGATCAAGCTGAGCTGAGGAAGCGACCATGACGATTGGTGTGATCGGACGCAAGACCGGTATGACCCGGGTCTTTACCGAGGACGGGGTCAGGGTGCCGGTGACTGTCATCGAGGTGCAACCGAACCGGGTGTCCCAGGTCAAGACTCCGGAAAGGGACGGCTACGGGGCGGTGCAGGTGACGGTCGGCTCCCGCAAAGCATCGCGCGTCAACAAACCGGCGGCAGGTCATTTCCGCAAGGCCGGGGTAGAGGCCGGGGACATGCTGGGCGAGCTGCGGTTCGAGGAAGGGAAGGGCAGCGAGCTCGATACGGGCCGAGAGCTCACCGTCGGCAGCTTCGAGGTCGGGCAGAAGGTCGATGTGCGGGGTGTGACCAAAGGCAAGGGCTTTGCCGGCGCTATCCGTCGTCACAACTTCCGCGGTCAGGACAAGACCCATGGCAACTCCCTTTCCCATCGCGCCCCCGGCTCGATCGGGCAGTGCCAGACGCCGGGGCGGGTGTTCAAGGGCAAGCGTATGGCCGGTCAGATGGGAAGCGTCAATCGCTGCCAGCAGAATCTGGAGGTGGTACGTGTCGATGTCGACCGCAACCTGTTGTTGGTAAAAGGTGGTGTGCCGGGCCCGGCAGGCGGGCGGCTGATCGTCGTGCCGTCCGTCAAGCAGAAGAGCAAGGGTTGATCCGTATGGAGCTCTCCATTCATAGCGACGAGGCAGCTGGTTTGCAGGTCTCGGACCAGGTGTTCGGCGCCGAGTACAAGCCTGGGCTCATCCATCAGGTTGTAACGGCCTATTTGGCGGGCGGGCGCGCAGGTACCAAAGCGCAGAAGAACCGATCTGCCGTCAGAGGTGGCGGCAGTAAGCCGTATCGCCAGAAAGGAACGGGCCGGGCCCGCGCCGGTACCAGCCGTAGTCCCATATGGCGTGGTGGTGGCGTGACCTTTGCCTCCCAGCCGAGGGATTATTCGCAAAAGGTGAATCGTAAGATGTACCGAGGCGCCGTGCGCTCGATCCTCTCGGAGCTCGCCCGCCAGGGTCGTCTGTTGGTGCTGTCCGAATTCGAGCTGGCAGCGCCGAAGACCAAAGAGCTGGCGAAGAAGCTGCAGGAGCTGGGCGCCTTGGATTCGCTGATCTTGACCGCGGGCTTCGAAGATCCGCTCTTCCTGGCGGCGCGCAATCTTCCGAACGTGGATGTGATGGCGGCGCAGGAGGTCGATCCGGTGAGTATGGTCGCTTTCGATAAGCTGATCTTAACCGAAGGTGCTGTGCGTAAGTTGGAGGAGCGCCTGGGATGAACCGCGAAAGACTGATGAAGGTGCTCTTGAGCCCGGTGATTTCCGAGAAGGCATCGATGGCGGAGGCCAGTGATCAGTACGCGTTCCGCGTTGTCCCGGATGCCACCAAACGCGAGATCGGCCGGGCGGTGGAGCTCATGTTTGACGTGAAGGTCGACCGGGTGCAGGTGCTCAATGTGAAGGGCAAAAACAAACGCTTTGGGCGGCGTCTGGGAAAACGACCAGGCTGGCGGAAGGCCTATGTGCGGCTGCAGCCTGGCCACGACATCGACTTCGGCGGCGCCTGATGGCGTTCCCCAGCCAGGACGACCCAAGATGGCAATCGTAAAGACCAATCCCACCTCCCCCGGGCGGCGCTTCGTCGTCAAGGTGGTGACGCGGGAGCTTCACAAGGGTGACCCCTACGGTCCGTTGCTGGAAAAGAAGAGCAAATCCGGCGGTCGCGACAACAAGGGGCGGATCAGTGTGCGTCACCGCGGGGGTGGCCACAAGCAGCGTTACAGAATCGTCGACTTTAAGCGCAATAAGGAAGGCGTCCCGGCGGTCGTCGAGCGAATCGAGTACGACCCCAACCGCAGCGCCAACCTGGCCTTGCTCAAGTACCTCGACGGAGCGCGCGCTTACATCGTCGCGCCGAAGGGGCTGAGCGCCGGCTCGTGGGTGCAGGCGGGAGAGGATGCCCCCATCAGTCCGGGCAACTGCCTGCCGCTGCGCAACATCCCGCTGGGTACGCAGGTGCATTGCATTGAAATGCGCCCGGGAAAGGGGGCGCAGCTCGCCCGGGCCGCGGGTTGCTCCGCCCAGCTCATCGCCCGTGAGGGCCGACATGCCACGTTGCGTTTGCGCTCCGGGGAGATGCGCAAGGTCTTTACGGAATGCCGTGCGGTGATCGGCGAGGTCGGAAACGCCGAGCATAGTCTGCGCAAACTCGGAAAGGCCGGTGCGAAGCGCTGGCGCGGCGAGCGACCGACCGTCCGTGGCGTGGTCATGAATCCGGTCGATCATCCCCATGGCGGTGGCGAGGGTCGCACCTCCGGCGGGCGCCATCCGGTTACACCCTGGGGGGTTCCGACGAAGGGACACAAGACCCGCAAGAACAAGCGCACCGACAAGATGATCGTGCGTCGTCGCGGCAAGAAGTAGACATTTCGAGGTTGAGCCAGTGCCACGTTCCATTCGCAAGGGGCCCTTCGTAGATCATCACCTGATGAAAAAGGTGGAAGAGGCGGTCGCGCAGAACAGCAAGCGGCCTATCAAGACTTGGTCGCGCCGCTCCATGGTCCTGCCGGAGATGGTCGGGCTCACCATCGCCGTGCACAACGGGCGGCAGCATGTCCCGGTTCTCGTCAACGAGAATATGATCGGGCACAAGCTTGGCGAGTTCGCCCTGACCCGGACATTCCGTGGGCATGCGGCGGATAGGAAGGCAAAGAGATAGACGAGGAAGCGGCAAATGCAGGCCGAAGCAAGAATTAAGCATGCCCGTATCTCGGCGCAGAAGGCACGCCTGGTTGCCGACCAGATCCGTGGTCTGCAGGTGGAGCAGGCCGTGAACCTGCTTGCTTTCAGCCCGAAGAAGGGTGCACGGATCATCAAAAAGATCCTCGAATCGGCTATCGCCAACGCGGAGCACAACGAGGGTGCGGATGTCGATGAGCTCAGGGTGGCGGCGATCCAGGTCGACGAGGGACCGACCATGAAACGCATCCGTGCCCGCGCCAAGGGACGCGCGAGCCGCATTTCCAAACGCAGCAGCCACATCAGCGTGACTGTTGCAGAGAGCTAAGCATTCGAGAAGAGCCAGCATGGGTCAGAAAGTACATCCGATCGGAATACGTCTGGGAATTGTCAAGGACTGGACTTCCAAGTGGTATGCCGATTCCAGAGAGTACGCGGATTTCCTTAACACGGACCTCCAGGTGAGGGATTTCCTCAAGAAGCGCTTGTCACAAGCCTCTGTCAGCCGCATTCAGATCGATCGCCCGGCTAAGAACGCGCACATCACCATTCACACGGCACGTCCTGGTGTGGTGATCGGCAAGAAGGGCGAGGACATCGACAGGCTGCGTCGGGAGGTATCCGAGAAAATGGGTATCCCGGTGCATATCAGCATCGAGGAGATTCGAAAGCCAGAGCTGGACGCCCAACTGGTGGCGGAGAACATAGCCGGGCAGCTCGAACGTCGCATCATGTTCCGCCGCGCCATGAAGCGGGCGGTGCAGACCTCCATGCGTCTAGGCGCGGAGGGAATTCGGATCAACATTGCCGGACGTCTGAACGGGGCGGAGATTGCTCGCAGCGAGTGGTACCGGGAGGGTCGTGTGCCGCTGCACACCTTGCGCGCGGATATCGATTACGGGTTTTGTGAGGCGAAGACGACATACGGCGTGTTGGGCGTCAAGGTGTGGATCTTCAAGGGCGAAGTCTTTGCGGGACGGGAAGCGCAAGAGTCGGTTGCCAGACCAGCGCGTGCGAGGAGCTGATCCATGCTGCAACCGAAGAGAACGAAGTTTCGCAAACAACATAAGGGCCGCAACCGGGGCCTTGCTCAGTCGGGCAATCGGGTGA
>Ga0055458_10000272_pt1 | contig 9833 bp, 8 predicted proteins | sample Joice_CattailNLB_FD_57687 | JGI IMG/M metagenome (GOLD analysis project Ga0055458, IMG submission 57687) | Wetland microbial communities from San Francisco Bay, California, USA, that impact long-term carbon sequestration - Joice_CattailNLB_D2 | ecosystem: Environmental > Aquatic > Marine >...
CCTCGCAAATGGGGCGCTATCCCGCGCAGAACGGTCTCCACCTCCGGCAGCTCGGGCATCTCGGCGTCCTACGAGCCGGGATCACCGGGCTGGTCAAGCGCCTGTGCATCCGGCTCGGTTGCAACCTCGGCGACCGCCCAGGCAGGCGGAGTCGCCACCAAGTAACGCAACCGCAGATCGAGCCGCGACCAGCTCAATCCGTCCTCCGAGACCAGAAAACGCAGCGACTGTTTGCCGTCTTCGGAAGTGAGGGAGAGCAAACGCCCGATCAGGTTCGAGCCCAGAGGCTCCAGGGTTTCCGCCGCGAGCCCATCGAGCTCGGCCAGCTCCACGTCTGTCAGGGGCGTGCCGTCGAGGGTCCCGGCGCCGGCGTGGAAGCCGGCGGGCAGCAGGGTGCGGTCGACATAGCCTTCCGGGTTTGCGCTCAGGTGGTGGTAAAAGCCGTCGCCGATCAAATGGACCTGATCGCCGATGGCTACGTATCTGTTCTTGCCGATCGGATCCACATCGCCAAAGCTCAGGACCAGACCGTTCAGCGTCAGGCGGGGACTGTCCCTATTCAGACCGAGCCGCTCGGCACCCGCGCTCTTTGGCAGGGAGCGATACACCTGCGTGGATGCGATACGAGTCAGCTTTCCGATCCGCTCGGCATCGGCGGGGACCCGGTAGGGGGCCTCCATACGCCAACCGTCCGCCCCCTGGACCAGGCGTATGACGGGTTGCTCCGGTCGCTCGATCGAGATCTCCCTTATGCTCTCCGGGAGCAGGTCTGTCAGCACATCTATCCGGCTCTCCTGCTCCAATTCCCGGCGCATCAGGGTGCCCAGGGCGATCACCAGGATCAGGAGCAGCAGATTCACGAGCCAGCGGTTGCGCATGGATTCATCCTTTGCGGCGGCGCCAGCGTATGATCAGACCCGTCAGCAGGAACAGGGCCGGGAGCACCACGAGGTAACCGCCGCCGACCATGAGGATATGGGTTCGGGTCAGCCCCAGCTCGCGATCCGGGAGGCTGCGCGGCGGAACGCTCGCGACCTCGTCCGGTGTCGTCAGCCACTGGACGAGCCGTAGCGCCAAGGCGCGATTGCCGGCGTTGTCCAGGTAGGCGTTGCTCAGGAAATCTCCGTCGCCCAACACCAGGACCCGCTGCTCGCCGAAGCGCTGCGGCGCCGGCCGGGCAAGGGCGAGGGCGAGTGGCAGGGGGCCGGGGCGCTCGCCCAGGTCTGCTTCGCGCATGACGTTGCCGCGGATGGGCCCGGTTTCGTTCCAGCTGTTCTTCTGGGTCTGCAACGGCGTGGCCAGACTCCAGCCCTGCGCCGCCCGATCGGCGAACGCGATGCTTCCGGGAAAGAGGGCGTGGACGGACAGACCGCGGGTCAGAGGATGGTCCGGATACCGGGCCACCATGGCGACGGTTGGATCCGGAATATTGAGCTCGGCGACGTTGGCATCGACGAGGAGCCCCGGCAGGGGCTCCACACCCAGATAGGCCGCGAGCGGCGCGAGGCCGGCGAGGTCCGCCGGGTCCATGAGCCACAGCAGGTTCCCCCCGCGCTCCAGATAGGCGATCAAGAGCTCCACCTCACCCGGGAACAATGCGATATCCGGGCGGGAGAGAAGCAACAGCCGCGTGTTGTCGGGGACGGCAGCCGTCGTGGTCAGGTCCAGGGTCTGGAGGCGGAATCCCTGCCCGCGCAGGACCTCGGCGAAGCGCCCCAGGTCTGGTGCGGCTTCGCCGTCTATGCGGCGCTCGCCGTGGCCCTCGAGGACCGCGATCCAGGGTGTCTCGGCGCGGCTGAGGCGGGCGATGGCGGCGGTAAGCGCCCCTTCACTCAGCTCGCTGACGGTCTCCCGGCGTCCGCGATACTCCAGCAGCATTTGCCCCAACAGCGACACCTCCGCCGCCCGCGCCTGCTCCGGAAAAAGCTGGGGATCCACGTATGTTACCTCCAACTGTGCGTTCGAGCCCCGGTAGCGAGCCAACAGTTGGCCTATTCCCCTGGCAAGGGGGTGGTGTCGGTCCACGAAAATCGTTATGCGCAGCGGAGCGGTCAGTTTTTCCACGACCGCGGCACTTTCCTCGGTGAGGGTATTGCGACGACTCCGCGTCCAGTCCCAGTAGCGGTCGTGCCGCGCCCCCAGCCAACCAGCCAGCACGACGACGACCGCCAGCAGGACGTAAAAGAGTCCGTCTGCCAGGCGCCGCTCGAACAGCTCGCTTCGTCGTTGGTCGCCCATGGTCGTCAGCCCAGACGCCGGTTGGCCAGCCGACGGTGTGCAAGGGCCAGGAAAAAGGCTATGAACAAGAGGAAATAAAGCAGGTCGCTCGCCCGCACCACGCCTTGCAGGAACCAGAATAGATGCTCGTTCCAGGACAGCCAGTCGAACAGGGTAACGGCTTGCGTCCCGGCAACGCCCGTGCGGTTGATCACCGACAAGAGCACCAGGATACCGTAGGATGCGAGTGCCGCCAGCCCGGGTTGGCGCGTCAGACTGGAGGCGAAGAGTCCCACCGAGGCAAACATCAGACCCGTGAGCCAAATGCCCAGGGTAGCCGCCGCCAGTAAACCCGGATCCAATTCCGTGCTGAAGCCGAGTCCGAGGCTCAACAGCAGGGGCATCAGGCCCATGGCGGCAACCAAAGCGGCCAGCCCCAGGAACTTCCCGAGGAGGATCTCGGCCAGGGTGACCGGGGCCGATCCCAGGAGGTTGAAGGTGCCGTCGCGGATCTCGCCGCTGAGCATCCGCATGCCCAGCAGTGGAAGCGACAGCAACGCCAGCACTGCCGTGAAGCTGAATAGGTTGAGGGAGAGCTCCAAGGTGATCCCCACCTTTCGCTGGCCGATTTCGAGACCGGAGAAGCCCTCGAGCACGCGCAAAAAGATCCAGGCGAGGATGAGCTGGTTTGCCGCCAGCAGGGTCCATGCCTGGGAGGAGAGAAAGCTGGCCCGCCACTCCCGCCGCGCGATGGTGAGGATCATGCCCCCTTCTCCCCCCCCAGGATGTCGAAAAAGACCCGCTCCAGGTCGGTTCGCTCCGGCGTGAGCTCGGCGAGCTCCCACCCCGCATCCACCAGGCGCCGGGCCAGTGCGGACACGGATTCGCCCGAGCGCAGGGTCACGCGGAAGGTCTCGGCGTCCAGGTGCTGCACGGCAGCCACCCCGGGCAAGGCGCTCAGGGCCGACGGATCCGGCGCCCGCTCCAGGCGCACCCGGTAGCATCCGACCGGAAGTTTCTGGCTTTGCTCGAGCCGTGCCTGATGAAGCACCTGCCCATCGCGTAGGATGAGCACATTGCTGCACACCGCCTGAACCTCCGGGAGGATATGACTCGAAAGGATCAGACCACAGTCGGCGGCGAGCGCACGGATCAGCGCCCGGACCTCGCGAATCTGGACCGGATCCAGCCCTTCCGTCGGCTCGTCGAGGATGACCAGGTCCGGCGCGTGGACGATTGCCTGGGCAAGTCCAACCCGCTGGCGGTAGCCCTTGGAGAGTTTGAGGATAGGCCGCGCCCCGGCATCGGCGAGCCCGCAACGGATCTTGGCGCGGTCTACCGCCCCAGCCCTTTGCCGGCGGGGGACGCCGCGCAGACACGCGCAATAAACCAGGTACTCGTCGACACGCATGTCCGGATACAGGGGGGGACGCTCGGGTAGGTAGCCGATATGGCGCTTCGCCTCCCGCGGCGAGCGCATGAGGTCCAGCCCCAGGACCTCGACCGCGCCGGCGGTCGGGGCCAGATTGCCACTCAGGACCTGCAGGCAGGTGGTCTTCCCCGCCCCGTTCGGTCCGAGCAGGCCCAGCACCTCCCCGCGCGCGAGCTTTAGATCGACCCCGGCAAAAGCCTTGTGGGCGCCATAGTGACGCTCGAGTCCCCGGACGCTGAGAAGCTCATCCATGGCGTGCGACCATACCGCGGTCGGGACGGGATGCCAACTGCAGAGGCGTTCGTTCTGTCACCGAGAGCGGGCGAAAAACGGAATTGGAATGTCCTGTTTCTCATCCCGGGCACGACCACACTCCGATATCATGGGGCTCCCCGCGCGACGAAAACGGCAAGCTCCACAGTTCGACGACTCACGGGCAAATCATGGAGAAGACAATTTTTCCGATCGGCTTTTCACTGCTTTTCTGCGTCCTGTGCGCTCCTGTCCCTGCCACCGACCAGGACGATACCCTGTTTCAGTATTCGACCATCAACGCACTGCTCAACGGTTTTTATGACGGGGATCTCAGCCTTGCCACCCTCTCCGCCCACGGGGACATGGGGATTGGTACATTCAATCGCCTCGACGGCGAAATGATCGGCCTGGACGGGGATTTTTTCCAGATCAAGGCCGATGGTATTGCCTACCGCGCGGCTCCGGAGCTTCACACGCCCTTTGCGGTTGTCGCCCATTTCGACGTGGACCGAAAGGCCGTCCTTCCCAAAGACCTCGATTATCTCGACTTGCAGCAAGTGCTGAATCGCCTGATCTCCAATCACAACCACTACTACGCCTTTCGGATTAGAGGGCGTTTTCGAACCATGAGCGTCCGCTCGGTTCCTGCGCAGGCTCCTCCCTTCCGCCCTCTGGCGGAGGTAATCGCGGACCAGGCGAAGTTTCATTATCAGGATGCGGAAGGATCCCTGGTCGGCTTCTATACGCCGGATTACATGAACGAGCTCAACGTCCCCGGCTATCACTTCCATTTTCTCAACAGGGACCGAACGCGGGGTGGGCATGTTTTCGCTCTGAAGACGGAATCCGGCACGATTGAAATCGACGAGATGTCCGAGCTCCTGGTGCGCTTGCCGAGCTCCGGTGCATTTGCAGACCTGGAGCTTGCGGGGGATTGGAAAAAAGCCTTGGAAAAGGTAGAGAAAGACGGCTACCAATAGCCGCTCTCTGCTGCAGCACGAGAGGTGCACAGACAAAAGCTGATTCGGTCGGACTCCCAGCGGGGCGTCATCCGAAGGCGCAAATTCGCTCTAGGTCTCGGACTTCCTCCAACGGCGCCTCGCACCCGGTCCCGAGACAGCGGTAAGCACGGGTGATGCCCCCCGGCTTCATCGCCGCCAGGCTGCCAGGCAATCCCTCCTCCCGAGCGGGAACGGCGAGCACCATGCGCCGCGGGGCATAGCCGCGTTGGGCGATACGGGACCAATGTGCCAAGTCGTCGGCGCGTCCCCGGATGACAAGCGTCTCCGGGGGGCTCAGGTACTCGTCTAGGCCGGCTAGAAGGCTGGCGTGGGCATAGGGAATGCGGCGCATCTGCTCGGCGGCCAGTGCCAGGATCGCCTGCGCAGCCTCCAGATAACGGGTCTCTCCCACCAGGTGACCGAGACGCTGCAGCACCCGGGCGGCGACACCGTTTCCGGAGGGCACCGACTCGTCCCCCAAAGGCTTGGGTCGGTGGATGAGCCGTTCGTGGTCGCTGGAGGTAAAAAAGAATCCCCCCTCATCCGGATCCACGAAGCGGTCGAGCAGGACCTCCGCGAGCTCCAACGCGAGGTCCAGGTCTTCGCGCCGCCATCGGGTTTGCAGGAGCTCCAGCAAGGCGTCGATCAGGAACACGTGATCGTCCAGATAGGCGTTGAGGTGGGCTCTGCCGTCCTTGTAGGTCGCGAGCAGATGCCCGTTCCGCCACTGGCTCGCGCGGATGAAGTCGAGAGCGCGCTGGGCGGATCCCAGGTAGTCGGGACGATCCAGCACCCGTGCGGCGCGGGCCATAGCCTTGATCATCAGACCGTTCCAAGCGGTAAGCACCTTTTCGTCACGGCCTGGGCGGACCCGGCCTTCGCGGACTTCGAAGAGCTTCTTCTTGGCGGCATCGAGGAGGTCCTTCACCCGCCCCTCCTCCATTTCCAGATCCTTCGCCACCGTGGCTGCGGTGCGATAGCCATGCAGGTGCCACTTGCCCTCGAAGTTCGGCTCCCGGTCCAGGCCATAGACGGCGGCGAAGGGGGCATATTCCTCCGCCGTCAGCCGGGCCTCGATGTCCTTGCGCTCCCAGACGTAGAACCTGCCCTCTTCCCCCTCGCTGTCAGCGTCCAGGGTTGAATAGTAGCCGCCCTCCGGCGACTGCATCTCGCGCATCACCCAGTCGGCGGTCTCCAGCGCGGCATCCCTGAACAGTTGATCACCCGTGATCTGCCAGGCATCACAACAGAGGGCGAGCAGGGGTCCATTATCGTAGAGCATCTTCTCGAAGTGGGGAATCATCCACTCGTCATCCACCGAGTAGCGGCAGAAACCGCCGCCGAGCTGGTCGTTGAGCCCACCGCGAATCATCCGCTCCAGGGTGAAGGCTGCCATGTGCAGCGCCGTTTGGTCGGGCAGGCCGACCGCCTTGGTTGCGGCATGCTGACGAAGCAGGAGCTCCAGGTCCGTGGGGTGCGGGAACTTGGGCGCCTGCCCGAACCCACCGTGGGCGGCGTCGAAGCTGTCCGCGAGCTGGCGCTGAGCCTCCTGAAGAAGCGCCGCGTTTGGAGCCTCGGAGCCTGCGCTGGGATTGATCCGGGACAGGGCATCCATCAAGGACCGGTTCTGCTCTCGGATGGCGTCCCCCTTCTCCCGGTAGGCCGCCTCGATCCGCTCGAGCAGATTGGAGAATGCCGGCAGTCCATGTCTGGGCTCCTTCGGAAAGTACGTCCCGGCGAAGAAAGGGTACTGATCGTCCGGGGTCAGGAAGACGGTCAAGGGCCAGCCACCGGGGCGCTTCGACAGCATCTGGTGGGCGGATTGGTAGATCTTATCCAGATCGGGACGCTCCTCCCGGTCCACCTTGATGTTGACGAAGAGCCGGTTCATAACCTCGGCCGTGCGGAGGTCTTCGAAGGACTCGTGGGCCATAACGTGGCACCAGTGGCAGGCGGAGTAGCCGATGGAGAGAAGGATGGGCTTGTCCTGGTCGCGGGCCGTTTTCAGTGCCTGCTCGCACCAGGGCCACCAATCGACCGGGTTGTGGGCATGCTGCTGCAAATAGGGGCTGGTAGTCTCCGCGAGGCGATTGGTGCGTAAGCTCGAAACCGACATGTCAGGGTATCCCGATAGCTGCGTGTCATTCGGACATGGGTGCGCCTGCACAGGGTTTCCATGGGCGGCGGCCCCGCGAACGCCGAATCTGGTAGGCTTGCGATCTGCACGATCCAGGAGCCATCCGCATGAGCACAGCCAGTCTTCGCCTCAAAAAAGATCAGGAGCGCCGCCTACTCACTGGTCATTGCTGGGTCTACAGCAACGAGGTAGACACGGAGGCCACACCGCTCGGCTCCTTCGAGCCGGGGCAGCCTATCGAGATCCTCAGCCACCGCGGACGCTGGCTCGGTCTGGGTTATGTCAACCCCCATTCGCTGATCTGCGCTCGCCTGGTGAGCCGCAGCAAAAAGCGGCCCTTGACCCCCGCCCTCTGGGTAGAGCGCGTTCGCAGGGCGCTCGAGCTGCGCGACCAGCTCTATCCGCACCCCTTTTATCGCTTGATCTTCGGGGAAAGTGACGGCCTACCGGGGCTGATTGTCGACCGCTACGGTGAGCTGCTGGCGGTGCAGATCACCACCGCCGGCATGGAGCGTGTACGGGCCGATATCCTCACCGCACTGGAGCTGGTCGTGCGCCCGCAAACCATCGTCTTGCGTAACGACACCCGGGTCCGGGAGCTGGAGGGCCTCGATCGGATCGTAGAGACGGTCCTCGGCGACCCGCCCGCTGATCTGGAGCTGCAGGAGGCCGGCACCCGCTTCCTGGTTTCTGTGCTGAGCGGTCAGAAAACGGGCTGGTTCTACGACCAGGCGGAGAACCGCAGTCGCCTGCCCCGCTTCGGCACGCCGGCGAGGGTGCTGGACTTGTGCAGCTATACCGGCGCCTGGGGAGTACAAACGGCGGTAGCCGGGGCCGAGGAGGTGGTATGCGTCGACAGCTCGCCCGCCGCTCTGGAGCGGGCGGGCGAAAACGCTGATCGCAACGGCGTCGTCGCCCGCGTCAGCGGGCTCTTGGGGGATGCGTTCGACGTGCTGCGCGCGCTGCGCAATCAAAGGGAACGCTTCGACCTGGTGATCCTCGATCCCCCTGCCTTCATAAAGCGGCGCAAGGATGCAAAGGAAGGCACTCGAGCCTACCAGCGCCTCAACCGGCTCGGGTTGGAGCTGGTCGATCCCGGTGGCCTCTTCGTCACGTCCTCCTGTTCCTTTCACATGGGCCGCGACTCTTTCCTGCGCACGCTTCAGCAGGCGGCGCGGCGCACCCGCCGCAGCCTTCAGCTCCTCGAGGCCGGAGGCCAGGGGCCCGACCATCCCGTCCATCCGGCGATCCCGGAAACGGCCTACCTCAAGACCTTTTTTTTCCGGGTGCTGCCGGAGCTCTGATACCGACAGGGGAAGGACCCGATCTCGAAAGGGAGGCCCCACCCGATCGAAGGGCCTCGTGTCGGGCAGTCCAGCAACCGCGCACGGGCCCGGATCGAGAAGGTCGGCCACAGGCATGACCGTGCGGATAACCAACCGCGAAAAGGAATTGGCTAACAGTCAGCAGGTTGCATACAATTCCTCCAGATTTAATTCACTTTGACATCCGGGCCGAGGGGGGAATGTGCAATGCGGTATGGTCAAACAATTGCGCCGGCGGGCGCGTCGCCGGTTTTGGCCGGTAGCCTGGCATCGCTGGTCACTCACTATCGGACGCTTGTTGTCTCTGTGGTCAGTGTTCTGGCGACCCTCATGCTCGCCGGTTGTGCCGGCGAGCCTCCGAAGCAGACCAGGGTCGGTCGGGTCGACCAAGTCGTGGTCAAGAAATCCGAGCGCAAGATGCAGCTCATTCACAATGGCGAGGTCGTGCGCGAATACCGGATCGCGCTCGGCGCCCAGCCGCGAGGACACAAAATGGAGCAAGGAGACGAGCGGACACCGGAAGGCGACTACGTCCTCGATTGGCGCAATCCTTCCAGCCTCTACTACAAGTCCATCCATGTCTCCTATCCCAATGAGCGGGATATCCGATTCGCCCGATTCATGGAGTCGGACCCGGGCGGCATGATCATGATCCACGGCCAGCCGGATTACCTCCGCTCTGCCAGAATAAAGGCCGAGTACCAGCGCCGAGACTGGACAGACGGTTGCATCGCTGTCCAGAACGACGAGATGGACGAGATCTGGAGGGCGGTGCGGGACGGCACACCGATCAGAATCTTGCCCTGAGCGCTCGTGAACAAATCACGAGTCTGCTGCGAACGCCCCTGAGCGCGCCTGGCCGTGTCGCGGGGTCCCCCGATATCGAGGGGCTGTGACAATTGCCGTTCTCGGACCCGCTTGGCGCCGCCCGTCGGCTTGCCGACGATCCGGTTCGCCACCGGAGCAGCACTGTGTTGCTTGGTATTTTGCGGTATGCTTCCGCTATTTTTCCTTTCATCGGAACCCCCTGATTGATGGTCAGTAACCTGCTCAAGAAGGTTTTCGGCAGCCGCAACGAACGCCTCATCAAGCGGATGTCGAAGACGGTCACCCAGATCAACGCGCTGGAGCCCCAGATCGAGCAGCTCTCCGACGCCGAGCTTGGGGGGAAGACCGCCGAGCTCCGCGGACGCCTCCAAGAAGGCACGACCCTGGAGCAACTTCTCCCCGAAGCCTTTGCCGTGGCGCGTGAGGCGGGCCGCCGCGTTCTGGGAATGCGTCATTTCGACGTCCAGCTCATTGGCGGCATGGTCCTCAACGACGGCAAGATCGCCGAGATGCGCACCGGCGAGGGCAAGACCCTGGTGGCCACCCTCGCCGCTTATCTGAACGCTCTGCCCGCCAAGGGCGTGCACGTGGTCACGGTGAACGACTACCTGGCCCGCCGCGACGCCGAGTGGATGGGC
>Ga0055458_10000273_pt1 | contig 9823 bp, 4 predicted proteins | sample Joice_CattailNLB_FD_57687 | JGI IMG/M metagenome (GOLD analysis project Ga0055458, IMG submission 57687) | Wetland microbial communities from San Francisco Bay, California, USA, that impact long-term carbon sequestration - Joice_CattailNLB_D2 | ecosystem: Environmental > Aquatic > Marine >...
TGCCGCCTGCTCACCCCGCCAGCGCCATTCTTGAGCGCACCACCTCAGGTTATGCTTCAATACTGGTTTCGGCAGGAGGAGGCTGGAGGTTGCCCGCTGCCTGAAATTCGTCGAAAATGCCTAATTCACGCCTAAATGCGAAAAAAAGGCTATGTCTGCGTTAAGTGTCGAAGCATTCCAACCCGTTGAATTGGCATCACTGGCGTTGTTGGCATGCGCTGTAAAAACAATTCCATAGAGACGGGTAGAGTCGAAGGGAAAACGCTTTTCTATGGAGCTGTTATCCGGGATTGACCAACTCTTCACTCCAAACGCAGTTGCTATCTTCGGCGCCAGCGACTCGGAGGGATCTTTGGGGGGAAGCGTCTATCGCAACCTGCTGGCTGCTGGCTTTCAGGGAAAATGCTATGGGATCAACCCGAAGCACGAACAGGTGGCCGAAAGGCCTTGCCACAGAGACCTGCACCAGCTCAACAAGCGTCTAGACTTGGCACTGATCGCCACCCCGCTCGATGAGGTACCCGAGATCCTCGACCAGTGCGGCGAGTATGGCGTAAAGGCCGCAGTGGTCTATTCATGGGGATTTGGCAGGCTGCGCAATCAACCCAATATCCTGCAAGACAATCTTGTGGAAGCGGGGCGGCGCAATCGCATCCGCGTATTGGGGCCCAAGACCTTGGGGGTGATGCGTCCCCACCACAAACTTAACGCCAGTTTCCGCAAAGAGCTGGCACGACCGGGTAACGTGGCTCTTGTCTCCCAGTCACGAGCCGTGTGCACATCCATGTTGGACTGGTCGGACCTGCGCCGAATCGGGTTTTCTGCCGTGGTCTCGCTGGGGGCGGCGGTGGACCTGGACTTCGGCGACATCCTCGATTTTCTTGCCCTGGACAGCCATACCCGGAGCATTCTTCTGTGCGTAGAGGGCATACGGGATGCACGTCGCTTTATGAGCGGTCTGCGTTCGGCGGCTCGGCTTAAGCCCGTAATCGTAATCAAGACCGGTGGTTTCTCCGCTGGAGCCCTTGCGCCAAAGTCCCACACCGGGGCTTGGGCGGGATCAGCGGAAGTATTCCGCGCGGTCATGGAGCGAGCCGGCGGGGTGCAGGTGGAAGATCTCGAACAGTTGTTCGCAGCAGAGCAGGTCTTCGGCGCCAAAAAGCGCATGACAGGTGACCGCGTGGCCATAATCACCAATGGAAGGGGCCCGGGAGTGTTGGCGGCAGAAAGGGCGGTGGAGCGGGGCCTGCGTATTCCGCAACTTTCCAACGAGACACGGCAACGGTTGGAGGCGGCCCTCCCGGACGAATGGTCCCACGAGAATCCGGTAGACCTGATGTGCGAGACTACCCCGGAGCGTTATCAAGCGGCGGTCGAGGCCTGTTTGGCTGACCCCGAAGTCGACGGAGTGCTGACTATCCTAGCGCCCCTGGGGCTTGTTGATCATCCCACAGGGATCGCGCAGAAGGTGGCCGAAGCAGCGGTCAGGACGCACAAGCCAGTGCTCGCCTGCTGGATGGGCAGTGCCGGCGTGGCCGAGACGCAATCGGTTTTCGCCGATCAGGGTGTACCCAGCTTCATCTTCCCTCACACAGCGGTCGAGGCCATGTCCTTTCTTGCGGACTACTGCCGCAACCAGAAGCTCCTCATGCAAACCCCGGGGCCACTGTCGGAGCACCGAAACCCGGACATAGAGGGCGCAAGACTCATCATCGAAGGGGTCATGGCCGAGGGACGCAAGACCTTAAGCTCGACCGAGGCAAAGGCGGTGCTTTCCTCGTTTCATATCCCAACTACGCAGGAGGTACTTACCCACAGTCCGAACGATGCCTTGACGGTGGCACAGGCCCTGGGATATCCCGTGGTAATGAAGGTCTGTTCCCATCAAATCGAGCACAAGTCCGAGGTAGATGGTGTGCGGCTCGACATCACCGACGCCTCGTCGGTTCGGCGAAGCTTCACCGAGATCGTCGAGCGGGCGCACAAGCTCCGGCCGGAGGCGAACATCATGGGCGTAACGGTGGAGCGCATGGCGTCCGTCCGCGCGGCCCGCGAGCTCATGATCGGTGTCATGAGGGACCCGATCTTCGGCCCCGTTATCAGCTTCGGTGCGGGCGGCATCGAGGACGAGGTCTTGGAGGACCATGCGGTCGGGTTACCGCCCCTGAATGACTTCGTCATCGAGGCCATGATCAAGCATACGCGGGTTGCACATCTCATGGGTGCTTGCCGGCACATGCCGCCCATGAACCGCCAAGCCTTGGGTGAGATCCTTCAGCGCGTCTCCGAATTGGTGTGCGAGCTGCCCGAGGTTATTAGCATGGAGATAAACCCCCTGATCGGAAATGACAAGGACGTAGTGGCGGTGGACGCCCGGATTCGGGTGGACTTTCGTCCTTCCTTGATGCCGCCCTACGGCCACATGGCCATTCACCCGTATCCGACCTACCTCCTGATACGGACGCAGCTCCCGGACGGGACCGACCTGGTCATTCGGCCGGTCCGTCCGGAGGATGCCCAGATGGAACAGGACTTCGTGCGCGGTCTCTCAAAGCAGACCAAGCACTTGCGCTTTATGCAGGCCATCAAGGAACTCACGCCGGAGATGCTGGTACGTTTCACCCAGATCGACTACGAGCGGGAGATGGCCCTGATCGGCGTTGTTACCCAGGAGAATGGGGACATCGAGGTGGGTGAAGCCCGGTATATGTGTCGATCCGGCGGCGAAGCTTGCGAGTTCGCGATCGTGGTCTCCGATCAGTGGCAGGGGCGCGGAATCGGGGCACGGATCATGCGCTCGCTGATGAAGAATGCACGTGATCGCGGTTTCCGCACCATTAATGGGGAGGTACTTACGGTGAATACGCGCATGCTGGCACTGGCAAAATCTCTCGGATTTCGAGTGACCCCCGATCGGCAGAACCCTGAAATCGTGGTGGCAACCAAGGTCTTGTAATAGGTTCGGGTATTTTCGGCGCACCACCAACAGGGCGGCGGCTTCGACCAACCTTTTCCTTAGCTTGGCGCACTGCGAATTCGATCAGCGCGTGACCTGGCGAGCGGCGCCTTGGCCGCTGACCACTCCCATGTTGCCTGTTTCGTGATATCCGCCCTTCTTCGGACCCGAACCCCCCTTCTCAACGCTCCCTCCGCTCGGCTTGCCATCCCCCAGGCTCCACGCCCCGTCCTAGGCGACGCTCAACAGGGTGTTGACCGGGAGCTCGGGGCGCCGGATACTGCGGCATAGCTGGTTGGATTTCCTATCCTTTAGATTGTAATGTTTGCCACATTGGCTTGGACCTGCCCATGGCAGGGTCGGAGCGCAAAGCGTCGCGCGCGTGGGGTGGCTCCGGAGCCAGTGGCGAGTGTTTGCACCCGCCTGTCGCCACCGATTGGCCGGTATCTCACACCGGGATTCATGACCCTGTCGGCGCCCAGTGGGCCGGATATCATCCCCAGGCTTGCAGGGGGCGGGATGGAGCGGACTTTCAAGGCGGGGCCCCTTCCACGGCGATTGATCCGAAGGCGGGCGGTGGGCTCGTCGAAGAGACAGTTCTCATCAGCCTATGTTCATCGCCAATCTGCTGGCGGCCGTGGTGCGCTACCACTTCCGGCGCCACATGCAGCCTGTGCCCGGCGTCAGCCTGCCGCGACCTGCGGCGCCACGGGGGCGCGGCCGCCTGCTCTACGTACATGTGCCCTTTTGCGAGCACTTGTGCCCCTTCTGCTTTTTTCATCGCGTCCGGTTCGCTCCGGAGCGGGCGGGCCGATACTTCGCCGCCCTGCGTGCGGACATCCGGGCCTGGCATCGGGGCGGGTATCGCTTCTCGGACATCTATGTGGGTGGGGGGACACCCACGGTCTTGCCCGGGGAACTGGAGACCACTCTCGCCCTCTTGCGTGATCTGTTCCCGGTTCGCAGCATTTCGGTGGAGACCAACCCTGATCACCTCCTCCGCGAGGATGTCCTGTCGGTGCTGGAGCGTCAGGCGGTCGACCGCCTCTCCGTGGGAGTACAGAGCTTCGATGACGCACTGCTGCAGAAGATGGGGCGTTACCGGGCCTACGGCAGCGGGGCGCAGATCCAACAGGCCTTGCATTGCGTCCAGGGCCGGTTCGCCACGCTGAACATCGATCTCCTGTTTAATCTTCCCCATCAGGACATGCAGTCCCTGCAGCGGGATCTGCGCATCCTCGAGCAGCGGCTGCGTGTGGACCAGGTCTCCTACTATCCCCTTATGATCGCGCCTTCGACCCGGCGGGCCGTCTCCAAGACCCTGGGCAGGCCGAGCGCGAGCCGCGAGGCGGTCTTCTACCAGGCGATCATGGATGGCCTTCGCCCCGTTTATACGCCGGGGTCCGCGTGGTGCTTCAATCGCCACTCCGCGGCGCTCGACGAGTATATCGTGAGCCACCGGGATTTCGCCGCGGCCGGCAGCGGTGCCTTCAGCTATCTCGACGGCACCTTCTATTCCAGCACCTTTTCCATCGACCGCTACCTGGCACTGGTCGAGCGGGGGTGCTCACCCTTGGTCGCCGCCGTGCCGCTGGAGCGACGCGAGCAATACAGGTACGCCTTGCTGATGGGTCTGTTCGGGGTGAGGCTGGACAAGCGCCAACTGCGTGCTCAATACGGCAGCGAGATCCTGGACAGTCTCCGCTGGGAGCTGTTCGCCCTGAAGCGGGCGGGAGCAATCGAAGAGGACGGCGATTGGCTCCGGCTGACGGAGCGGGGCATGTATTATTGGGTGGCCATGATGCGCGAGCTCTTCATCGGCGTGAACGGCCTGCGTGACGGCATGCGGCTGAATAGCCACGCCGAGCCGGGCATCGGGCGCTGCCCGGACCAGGGGGGCTCGCCGTCGGAAGGTACCGGGACTGCGACCTGCTGCCGTCGCGGGACCGGAGCCCTGTGAGGGAAGTGTCGTCGCTGGCGACCCTCATCCTGCTCTTGGGCCTGCGCGCGTCCTGGGGCGGCGAAGGAGGGTGTCCTGCCTGTCATAGCGAGGGCGTGCCGCAGGCGGACCGGCACTTCGCGCTCGGGATACCCTGTGAGGCCTGCCACGGCGGCGATCCCGATGCCGGCGTCTTGGATGCCGCCCATGTCGGGCTGGTCGCCAGCCCCGGGGTACCGGGTAGCCTGCAGACCGGCTGCGGCGGTTGTCATCCCGATCAGACGGAATCGGTTCGCCATGGGCTGATGTTCACCGGCCGGGGCATCGTGAGCGTGACGCGCTATGTGCTCGGCGAGCAGGCATCGCCGGACGGCGATGCGGGCTTCGAGTCCCTGGGAGGCAGTCCTGCGGATTCCCTGCTGGGCAAGCTCTGTGCCGGCTGTCATTTGGGCTCGGACCGGGCTGCCCGGTACGCGAGCATTCCCGGTATGGCGCGGCGCGGGGGCTGCCTGGGCTGCCATCTGCAACGGGAAGGGGATACCGGACACCCACGGCTGACCGCCCGGGTCGGCGACGCCCATTGCTTCGGTTGCCATGCCCGCTCCGGGCGCATCTCCCTCTCCTATGCCGGACTCGCAGAGGTGGACGACGCGGGGCCCGCAGGGAATCAGGCCGGGCGCGGCTACCTGGACGATGGTCGGCTGGTGGAGCACATGCCCGCGAACGTGCACCACCGGGCGGGCATGGCCTGCATCGACTGTCACACGGCGATCGGCCTTATGGGGGAGGGCGGGCGACCGGCCCGGCACCAGGAAGAAGCCGTGGATATCGGCTGCGCCGATTGTCACGACAATCGCAGTGCCAGAGTACGCCTGGCCGACTGGAAGCACGGGCACCCCGGGCTCGAGCCACGCATCCCCTTCCCGGCGGGGCCCGGGCAGGAATTTCTGGCCACGGCCCGGCACGGCACGCCCTTGTGGCATATCGAGCTGCGTCCCAAAGGTCTGCTCTTGCACCGCAAAGTCCAGGGAGGCGCAATCCGGATTCCCCAGTACCGGCAATCGAGTCATCCGAGCGGGGCGGACCACGCCCGCCTGACCTGTTCAGCCTGTCACGCCCAGTGGGCTCCCCAGTGTTACGGCTGTCACACCAGCTACGACCCGCGGGGCGGGCAATGGGACCAGCTGGCGGGTGAGGAGACGGCGGGTAGCTGGAGGGAGCGACGCTGGGGGATAAGAAACGGGCCGCCGCCCCTGGGGGTGAGGGCGGATAGACGCATCGGCCCCGCCATTCCCGGCATGATCTGCACCATCGAGCACCCAACCTGGAACGGGGGGCGCTTTCAGCGCTTGCTCGCCTTCCTCGATCCCCACACCAGCGGGCATTCCCGCTCTTGCGATTCCTGCCACGCTTCCTCCGTCGCCCTCGGGCTGGGGGAGGGCGCATTGACCCGAGGCGAGCAGGGATGGGTATTCCACCCCGCGCAGCCGGTCTTGGCCGACGGGCTGCCGGCGGACGCCTGGACCTCGCTGGACGGTACGGTATCCGGTGGGGCGACCCGCATCGGCGGCCGGCCCTTCGACCTGGGGGAGATGCGGCGGATATTGGACGCGGTCCGGCCGACCGCAGAGTCTGGTCGCCCCCGCGCGAAAGGGGTCTCCTTGGCGCAATAGTTTGCTCTGGCTTTTCACCTTTCACCAGTTGCGGTGTTTCCGATGGTGCCGGTCGTATCCGCACGACCTGTAGAGACGCCCTTGCGCTGTCCTTGCAGGCTCCGGACCAGGTGTTTGCCGCCGCTACGCCGGGGGCTTCCAAAGTCGTTTGTTGATAGGGATCAACCCTGCCCACCTGGATCGCGACTATATTATGATTTGTTAATATTTTGATCGTCCTGCTTGCCGCGTTCCGCGTGCAGGCTTCCGGCCGGGCAAGGAGAGCGCATGGAGAGAGGGGCTTTTTGCCGGGAAATCACGAAGGTGTCCGACAGGCCGAGGCAACGCCTGCCGGGCGAGGGCACCCAGCGCACCGTTCAGCAAACGTCAGGGGGTAGTGATGGCAAGGGAGCAGACCTTCTATGAATTCTTGCACCAGCAAGGGGTGTCCCGCCGCAGCTTCCTGAAATTCTGCACCCTGACGGCCGCGAGCCTCGGCCTCGCGCCCGCCATGGTGGGGCAGATCGCCCACGCGTTGGAGACCAAGCCGCGCACCCCGGTGATCTGGCTCCATGGCCTGGAGTGCAGCTGCTGCACCGAGTCCTTCATCCGCTCCGGCCACCCCCTGGCCGGCGACGTGGTCCTCTCCATGATCTCACTGGATTACGACGACACCATCATGGCGGCGGCCGGCCACCAGGCAGAGGAGATCCTGGAGCAGACCATTGCCGAGCACGACGGCAGGTACATCCTCGCCTGCGAGGGCAACCCCCCCCTGAACGAGGACGGCATGTACTGCTTCCAGGGAGGCCAGCCCTACGTCGAGAAGCTGCGCCACATGGCCGACCACTGCAAGGCCATCATTGCCTGGGGCTCCTGTGCCTCCTGGGGCTGTGTGCAGGCGGCCAAGCCCAATCCTACCCGGGCCACTCCGATTCACAAGGTCATCCGCGACAAGCCGGTCATCAAGATCCCCGGCTGCCCGCCCATCGCGGAGGTGATGACCGGCGTCATCACCTACATGGTCACCTTCGACCGGCTCCCGGAGCTGGATCGCCAGGGCCGGCCCAAGATGTTCTACAGCCAGCGCCTGCACGACAAGTGCTATCGCCGGCCCCACTTCGATGCCGGCCAGTTCGTCGAGCGCTTCGACGACGAGGGGGCGCGCAAGGGCTGGTGCCTCTACAAGATGGGGTGCCGGGGACCGACCACCTATAACGCCTGCTCCACCGTGGGCTGGAACGGGGGCGTGTCCTGGCCGGTCAAATCGGGCCACGGCTGTCTGGGCTGCGCCGAGGAGGACTTCTGGGATCGCGGCCCCTTCTACCGCCCGATCTCCGACCTGCAGGTGCCCGGCGGTGTCGAGCTGAATGCCGACCGGGTGGGCGCGGTCCTCGCCGGGGCCGCAGCCGTCGGCGTGGCGGCCCATGCCGGGGTCACCGCGGTCCGCCACCTGAAGGACCAAAGCAAGGGCCAGACCAAGGGAGGGGAATCCGATGACTAAGACGGTGGTACCGAACGGCTTTACCCTCGACGACGGCGGCAAGCGCGTGGTCGTGGACCCCATCTGCCGCATCGAGGGACACCTGCGGATCGAGGTCAACCTAGACGAGGACAACGTGATCCGCAACGCGGTGTCGGCCGGCGCCATGTGGCGCGGCATCGAGGTGATCCTCAGGGGTCGCGACCCGCGCGACGCCTGGGCCTTCACCCAGCGCATCTGTGGGGTCTGCACCGGGGTCCACGCCCTTGCCTCGATCCGGGCGGTCGAAGACGCCCTGGGCATCGGCATCCCGGAGAACGCCAACAGCATCCGCAACCTCATGCTCCTGGCCCAGTACACCCAGGACCACCTGGTCCACTTCTATCACCTGCATGCCCTCGACTGGGTGGACGTGGTCAGCGCCCTGAGTGCTGACCCGAAGCAGACCTCCGCCATCCAGCAGGCCATCTCCAACTGGCCCAAGTCCTCGCCCGGATATTTCCGGGATACGCAGGCGCGACTGAAGAGCTTCGTCGAGTCCGGCCAGCTGGGTCCCTTCCGCAATGCCTATTGGGGCAGCGCGGCCTACAAGCTGCCCCCCGATGTCAACCTGCTGGCGGTGACCCACTACCTGGAGGCCCTCGATTTCCAACGCGAGATCGTCAAGATCCATACCGTCTTCGGGGGCCGCAACCCGCACCCCAACTGGATCGTGGGCGGCATGCCCTGCTCGCTCAATCTCGACGAAACGGGGGCGGTCGGGGCCATCAACATGGAGCGGCTGAACCTGGTCTCCTCGGTCATCGACCGCTCCATCGCGTTTATCGACCAAGTCTACATCCCCGACCTCAAGGCCATCGCTTCCTACTACAAGGACTGGACCTTCGGCGGCGGGCTCTCCAGCAAGAACCTGCTCGCCTATGGGGAGTTCCCCCGGCACCCCGGAGACCAGTCCCAGGGCAACATGATGCTCCCGGGCGGGGCCATTCTGGACGGCGACCTGAGCCGGGTGCAGGAGGTCGACGTTCGCGACCCCGAGCAGGTGCGGGAATTCGTTCTCCACTCCTGGTACAAGTACCCCGACGAGCAGCAGGGGCTGCACCCCTGGGATGGCGTCACGGAGCCCCACTTCGAGTTGGGCCCCAATGCCAAGGGCGGCAAGACCGACATCCAACAACTGGACGAGGGCGCCAAGTATTCCTTCATCAAGGCGCCGCGCTGGCGCGGACACGTCATGGAGGTCGGTCCCCTGGCTCGCTTCGTCATCGCCTACGCCCAGGGGGTCGAGGAGGTCAAGGCCCTGGTGGACGGCACTCTGCAGGACTTGGGATTGCCCCTACAGGCTCTCTTCTCCACCCTCGGCAGGACCGCCGCACGGGGTCTGGAGTGCTCCTGGACCGCCCACCGGATGCGGGAGGTCTTCGACACCATGATGGCCAACATCAAGGCCGGCGATACGTCGACCGCCAACTCGGAGAAGTGGGAGCCCGACACCTGGCCCCGGGAGACCAAGGGTGTGGGCTATTGCGAGGCCCCGCGCGGGTCCCTCGGTCACTGGGTCCACATCAAAGACGGCAAGCTCGAGAATTACCAGGCCGTGGTCCCGACCACCTGGAACGCCTCACCGCGCGATCCCAGCGGCCAGATCGGCGCCTACGAGGCGGCCCTGCTGGGTACGCCCATGGTCAACCCCGACCAGCCGCTGGAGATCCTGCGCACGGTACACAGCTTCGACCCCTGTCTAGCCTGCTCTACCCACGTGATATCCCATGAGGGGCGGGAGCTCAGCGCGG